>Ga0272442_10000426_pt1 | contig 69024 bp, 107 predicted proteins | sample SSMForm2O_FD_200262 | JGI IMG/M metagenome (GOLD analysis project Ga0272442, IMG submission 200262) | Marine sediment archaeal communities from Little Sippewissett salt marsh, Falmouth, MA, United States - SSM-Form-2O | ecosystem: Environmental > Aquatic > Marine > Wetlands > Sediment ...
AAAAGCCAGTAAATGTGAAATAACACGGTGATGGAACGAGTCAGATGTCGAGAAAGCACAGGACATTAGAACGAGTCACGGTCATGGAAAGCACAGGCAAAGAGAACGTAAAAACCGGGGGAGGAAAAATAAAAGCCTCCCCCACTACTTTAACAGAAAGGAAAAGTTATGAATGATACTGTTAAATGTAATAACTGTGGAATAGAATTAAAAAGGAAAAAGCAGACAAAAGACGGATGGTTGATAGAAGAAGATTCAAAAATAATATATAGACAACGTATCAATACAATGATTGGGAATGAAGAAAAAAGCGCAAAGGCAACAATAGAACAAGGCGACAATGATTCTATTGGCAGAGAGCAATGGTGGTTAACAATTACAACTGGATATGACAACGAAGAAAAACTATTGCGTAAAGAAGTTTTTGGAACAGCCGAAGAAGCAATGGATTGGGTTAAAAACGAATACCTTGCTATGGTAGACACGATTAGAGCATGCATCATCAGGGATATGTTTGAGCATATGACAACAGAAAAAGAGATAGAATATACCCATTATTATATACACAATAATTATCTGTCACGAAAAGAATGTAGGGAAAAGAATGGAAACTGATATTAAAAAAGTCTTGAAAGACTTGTTGAGATTAGAAATAGAAAGGTGGGAAAAATACATGAAAACGCGTAACAAACTAATGGATTTATTGATTGAACAAATGGAAAAAAACTGAAAGGAAAAGTTATGGAAGAAATCATGAGTATAAAGGTGAAAAAATTTAATTTTTTGTTGCATGCATCGTATTCTGTGGAAACAGAAAGCAATGAATACTCACTCTGTGTAACACCCACAGAGGCTGTAATCAATATTGAGACTAATACTAAGGGCAAACAAATGCAGACTGTTAGCATTCCGCGAAATGTATTAGAATGCTTTTTGGATGAGATAACCTTAAATGGTTTGCCAAAACTTATTGCGTTTTCACAGAAAGCAACAACATGAACACCAAACCAGCGGAAAAGAAAAAAGTACTATTTATAGCAACACTTCCCTGCGTGAGACTGTGGCGCACGGCGAAAGTGCTTCAAAAGAACGGATGGGAAGTATATCTGGGGCAGATGCAATCCACGCTGACGGAGTATTTCAAGCTTGACTATTCGCCGTTCAAGGAAGTATTTGAAATGTCAAGCCGCGGAGGATTTCACCATATCAAAGAATACTTCGACATAGTACATTCGCACAATGAACCGGATACGCTTTCCGCAATGGCGGCGCTAAGCATGAAAAATTCAAGCACGGGGCTTGTGCATGACTGCCATGATTTTGTAAGCGCAAAAGCCGGGGTAAGACTGCACGAACACGACAGGATAGTAGAGCTAATGGCTAATACGTTTGTAGACTTAGCCGTGTATTGCAGTGAGCATCAATATCAACACGTGCAGGGATTGATACGTGAGAACATGCCTAAGAGCGTAATCTTGTTTAACGCGCCGTTAGAAGAATATATACCTAAAACATTACCGGATAAAAAGGTCAATAAGAATAAACCAAAAATAGTGTACGCCGGTACGATCCGCGAGGTAAAAGAAAGTCACAGATACTTTATAGACGAGTTTATGAAAATACTGAAAATGGGATATGAACTGTATGTGTACGCGCCGCATGTGCCGAAGGAATACGACAAGATGTTCAGGGGGTTCAGGAACGCTCACAATATGGGACACTGCAATTACCCGGACTTAATCAAGGAACTAAGTCAATACGATTTCGGTATCATGCCGTTCCAGATTACCAGAGAAAATTATCCGCACCTTAGACATGGATTGCCGAATAAGCTGTTTGAGTATTTTTCAGCAGGATTGCCCGTGATAAGCAAGGCGGGTATGGATGCTTCTAACGTGATAATTGAGGGTGAAAAATTAGGATATGTATACAATGACATAGACGAAATTCGCACGGAAATACCTAAATTGTGGGATATAGAAGTACCGCGGTTCAAATGGACAGCGGATAAGGAAGTCGAGAACAAACTACTCCCGGCGTATGAAGATATACGCGCATACAGGAAATACAATCAAGCAGACCCTAAGCGGGAAGTGAATATCCGGGAAGTCAAGGGAAACGTATGTGTGATAGACGGTTGGAAGGATGGAGAAAAATTTACATACAAAGATGAATCCGGGGAAGAAAAGGAAAACATATCACACGTATACGGCAAAACAAATCACGATAAAGATTTAATCATAGAATCTTTTATGCGGGAGATTGAAGCAGAGGGCGCATTACCGGATTATGTCGTGGAAACATCGAAGGACGAAAAGGAGATAAAGAAACGTGCCGAAATGATACAGAAAAGACACAAGGCACGGCGCAAGGAAAGAAAAAAGGAAATAACAACACTCATAAAAAACGGCAGGGGAAGAATACCGTATGATGAAAAAATGATACTCATTAGCGGTATGGTGTTATGCAAGAATGAGCAAAAAACAATAGAGAACACAATAACCAGTCTGTATTATCTATGTGATGAAATCATAGTGCAGGACAATATGAGTACTGATGACTCAATGAAAATAGTGAAGAAATATCCTAAGTGCCGCACATCTGAATTTGATATACAGCCGTGGGATTTTTCGGTGGCGCGGAACAATGCAAGCAAGCAATGCAGGGGGAAATACATAGCGGTAATTGACGCGGACGAAGAGCTTGATACTGACCCCGCTACGATACGTCAGCAGATCATAGACGATTATAACCGGGGATATATACAGCCGTACAATATGCACACGGTTCAAATAGGAGATATGGGAACGCCGACAAGTCATCTAACGCAGATACGTATATATCCGAACAACGATGATTTTAAATGGGCGCGGAGAGAGCATAACCAGATAAAATTTCCAGACAATAAATATGTCATACAGAAGACGAATTGGCAGAACTTTCATTTTGGATTTCTTGATCCGGCGAAGAAAAAAGCGCGGGAAGAAAGAGCTAACACATATATAGAAATGCTCAAAGTCGAGCTTGCGGAAATGAAAGAGGAAGGTATTGAATTATTGCCGGAATTTGAAAAGGTCATCAATCTGACTAAGTACTGTTGCTTTATGAGCCGGGAAGATGAATGTCTGGAATTAGGTCGATGGGGATATGAGCAATTCAAGACGTTCCCGAAAACGAATCAGGGGATATTGAGCAGATTTTTAATAAGTTTTTCTAACGCTCTGATAATTGAAGGGAACTTTGACGAAGCCGAGGACGTACTGAATACATACACAAACCTGATGGGATCGATAGTCGATTCGTGTTTTTTAAAGCATGTTGTCTCGTACAGAAAGGGGCAGATAATATCATCGCTGATATGGGCGATAAAATACCTTGAACTATTGCAGATCGAACCTATGCAGAATGCTTTTAATTATCAGATAACTACCGTATTCTGGGGAATGGTACAGAAGAAATTGCGTTGGCTGAAATGGTTAGTTGACAATTATATGGAGATATGAAATGAAAAGAAGCTTAATGACAGCAAAAGAATTACAGGAAAGATATTTAGATGATAATGCTTTGGAATTGAGTATAGAAAAATGGCAGAGAGCAGGATACAAATCAAACTGGGAAACATTAAAAGATTCACCTATGCATTATATTGACGGTCGGACTTGCGGATTGTGCAGCAAGTATTTTGATACTGATTATGGTGAATGTTATAACTGTCCATTAAAATCATGTGGCGAAGGAACGTATTGGGATAAGGTTTATGGTGCTGCGCTCAGGGGAGATCGAGACAAATTCATGAAAGCCAGAAATGCATTATTAAAAAAGATGAAGAAAGCGAGGGACGCGAAATGAAGGTAATTCTGGAATTTAATCTGCCCGACGATAATGATGATTGGGAAATGCACAAAATGGCTAACGATATGTGGTTGGCATTGTGGGATTTTGATATGCAGTATTTAAGGAATCAAATAAAACATAATCCAGACAATTTAACTGAAAAACAGTTAGATGCGGTTGAAAGGGTCAGAGATAAATTGCATGAAATATTATCTGAAAGAAACGTTGATTTAGATAGGGTTAGTTAATGAAGACAAAATATAAGTGGATTCGGTTTCAGCAAGGAGCTTATGACAAAAACCTTTGGCGGTGTTACAATAAAGATGATGAATGTTTGGGTGAAGTCAGCTATGAAAAAGGATGGAGACAATTTGTTTTTTGTCCTAACGATATGTATCCGGCGGGGACTATTTATAATTTTAGATGTCTTGAAGACATAGCTGATTTTCTAAAGCAACTAAACAAGACAAAAGGATGCTATAAAGAAAAATGAAACACAATAACTGTCTTACAGAAGAAGATGAATTTGGAAAAGAATTAGCAAATGATTGGGGGTTTCAAGGCAAATGGCCGATTTGTAGTTTTTGTAATAACCCAATGCGAATATGTTTTGCAACAACTGGAGATTGGAATGATGATTTTTCCGATAGAAAAAACCTATCAAGACGCTTTGCTTTTTTTTGCGAATGCGATGAATGGGAAATGTGGAGACAAAAATTAAATCTTTGTTTTATAAATAAAATACCGATCACAGTAAAAGATTTATCGGATATTTACAAGGGCAGATATGACAGAGATAAAAACAGGAGCGAACAAGACAATGAATAAATATTTAGTGACAGCAGGACAGGGATTAGGAAATCAGATTGAAACAATACCGCTGATTGAATGGCTGATACAGCATGACATAGATATAGATGTGTGCTATTGCCATCGCCCGAAAATAGACGGTGATCCGGGGAAAAGCAAAGTACTTGAAATGTACTGCGACAAAAGAAACATACCGTTCGAAATAAGCGACAACGGCAAGGTGGAATTTCCAGAGCACTACGAAGGGCAGTTAGTAGGATGTTGGACAGCGCCGAGGAAAGGAGTATATATATGCGCACAGGCGAACCGAAGCTATACTAACGAGATAATGGCGAATATGGACATTCTAAGACAGATGAAGCTAACGGATAACGTAACAGACTGTCTTGCTGAAGTTATGCCCTTAGAATGGGAATGCGGGGTCGGACACGATATTGTGCTGTGCAACGGGGGATTCAACACAGATAAATGGCGCAGGAAGAAATACCCGCACTTTGAACAGCTTGCTGAAATGCTTCACATATTGGGCTACAGCGTGGTAAGCGTGGGAAGAAAAGACGAATACATACCCGGAACAGTAGACAAGACAGAGATAGGCATGGTAGAGACAGCGGAGATAATAGCGAACAGCCGAATGGGTATCTTTACCGACTCTGGGTGGTATCACTGGAAGGGCTTGATCGGGGGGAAAGGAATAGCGCTATTCACAGCAACGAACGTCAAAAAGAACTATCATCCGTTAGCGTATCCAGAAATTACAGTTATGCAGAAGGGGCTTAAATGCCAGCCGTGCCAGTCTGAAACGTGGGAATGTACGGAGATGTGGCACAGGTGTACACAGTGGAGATGTCAGGATATAGAGCCGAAGAAGATAGTTAAAAATGTGCAGAAAATTTTAAAAATTACTTGACATAAGCGAATAATGTGTTATAATATAGTTGTTTTATAAGGTCAGAATATGATTTTAAACTTACAGCAAGGAAGGAAAAAAGATGAATCGTTAAATTGTATTTTTATTATTTTGCGGGGTGGAGGAGAAGGTGTCCTTTGCGGTCTCATAAGCCGTAGACGCGGGTTCAAGTCCCGCCCCCGCAATTATTTTTAAGGAAAGCAAGTTGACAGACAAGCCGAGAAAGCCGGAAAAAGAACAGAGACACTATGATCGGATGAAATATAGAAACGAATTTATAAATGGTGACTATGCTACTTTAGCCGAATACATAGGCTGTCTTGAAGAAAGAGAAGGGATACATCCGTCGAAGGAAAGAATATACACATGGAGCGCAGACGGAAAATGGATACTTGCAAAAGAGAAAAGAAAGTGGAAAGACATAATCGCAGGGTATCAGGTAGGGCAGGAAGAGCAGTTTAGAGAGTACATAAAAAACAGACACGAAATATGGGAAGCTCACATGGCTAAGGTCGGAAGGATAATTGATATAGTCATAGAGAAAATGGAAAATGGAGAAGTGGAAATAGAAAAAGTCATTGATCTGGTTCAGGTGTTGGAGCATGAAGCGAGGGTGGGAGAATTGCACACAAAAGAAGAGCACAACTTTCCACAAGTAGCTATTCAGAACAACCAGTGGGACGCGGTAAGCAAAAGAATAAAAATGGACAATAATAGGCGGCTTGACATGAAGGATATGGGCGATGAAAAACAATAATATTTTTGGGATACAAAACATGAAGAACGAATATTTTGAATGCGCTTGTCATTCACCGGAACACAGACTTGTGTTTACCTGTGATATAGGCGATGAGTTTTCAGAAATATGGACAGAGGTTTATTTGCATACATACGAAAATATTTTCAAGAAGATATGGACTGCAATTAAATATGTATTCGGGTATAAATGTCAATGGGGGCATTTTGATTGTTTTGTTTTGCAAGAAAAAGATGCACGAAGATTAAGAGATATGCTTGATAAATTTATTCAAAAGATAAGCGATGAAAAAAATAAATAGACTTCCCGGCGACAAGGTTTTAGTTCGGCGCAAAGAACCGAAAAAGCAGTCAGACGGCGGGATACATTTACCCCAGACGGCGTGGGAGAAATACGAAGAAGGAATTGTCGTTATGGCGGGAGAAGGCAGACAGATGAAAAACGGGGAAGTAGTACCGATAACGGTAAAAATGGGTGACAAGGTTATAATGGACAAGCACCGGGGAGAAGAATTTCAGATGAACGGAAAGGAAGTAACGATTATCAGAGAAAGACATATTTTATGTATTACTAATGCGAGGGACGAAGAATGAAACAAACACCGGAAATAATATCACTACAGGAGTGCAGAAATCGCGTACAAGAAAATAAACCTATAGGAAAATTGAATATAGCCTGTCCGAGATGTCACGGCGGGATGATGATTAAAGAAGAAGTGACACGAATAACCGGCGCAGACAGACCGGAGATACGGCTAAGGTGCGATAATTGCGGGATAAGGGAAACTGTTTGAACAAAATAGAAATCGAAAAACACATAGACGAAATGCTACAGGCGATAGCAGATACACGCATGATGCTATTCAGAGATCATCACATAAATACATCCGGCGATAGAATGTCGTTTGATAGTATGCCGTACATGAAGCAGATATACGAAGAAATATCAAGGCGAATCAGGCTAATGGGCGCGGCGCAGAACGGAAAAACAGACTGGGCGACAATAGACTGTCTTTCAATGCTTGGACTTGGGCTAAACACATTCCACGTTTTCAGTGATGCAGTAAGTAAGCAAAAGTATTTTAATACACGAGTTAATTTTCTGTGCGACCGAGTACCGCTGTACGCAGAAATGGAAGTCAACGGGAAATATCGCCGGAACATGAATGCCCGCAGAATGGGCGCGTCAAACTGGCTGTATGCAATCAGCGGTTCAAAGACAACGTTCAGCTCTGACCCTGCGGATGTGGTTGTCGTAGACGAATACGATGAATGCAACAAAGAAAATACAATGATGGCGTGGGACAGAATACAGAACAGCCCGTATAAATTTGACAGACTACTTGCTAACCCGACCGTGGCAAATCAGGGCATAGCGTTACAAATGGAAGAAAGCAAATACTATGTCTATCACTGGGAATGTGATGAATGCGGGGAAATGATACCGCCTGACTTTTTCAAGGTTGTATGCCACGACGTAATAGACAAAGAAGGAAATCATTTAGGCTATGAGCTGTACGATACAGAATGGCACGACGGGATAGACAGAGATATATATATCAGGTGTCCGCACTGCAATCACTTGCAGACAAGGGAAAAATGGGACGAGAATACATACCGGGGGAAATGGATAGCGAAATACCCGGAGAAAGAAATAGCCGGATACTGGATACCGCTGATACTCAAACTTGACACACAGATAAGCGAACTCTGGCATGACCTGAAAATATCAGAACACGATATAGTCCAGATGCAGTGGTTTTATAATAAACGACTCGGACTGCCATATGAAGGACACGGCGCGAAAATTACAAGCGACATGATACACCGGAGTATGGGAGAGTACAATACTCTACAGAGTTACACAGAAGAGCATGGAGCGGTGGCGGGGGTAGACGTAGGCGCGTACTATGACATGCAGATAGACGTTCATGTTCAGACAGAGGAAAAGGAAAGAAAGAAAATGACACTCTGGGCGGGGAGATGCGAAAGCCTGGATGATGTTGAAAGCCGGATAAAGCAATACAACGTAAAGCTTGCCGTGTTCGATTCACAGCCGGAATATAACGCTGTAAGAGAATTTCAATCAGACATGTACGGTAAATGTCGAGTAGCATTATGCCAGATAATGAAAGCACGGACGGGGAAATTAAAAATAATGGGCGTTGATTGGGACAGGGACAACGACATAGTCAAGGTAGATCGTGACTGGCTGTTGACGGAATCACAGCGCATGTGGCAGAACAATATCTGTATTGTGCCGAAGGATTACAAAAGTCTGGCAAACGGATTCTGGGAAGATAGTCTTGTCAGCATAACGAAATACAAGGACGAAAAAGAAGACATATACACATGGAGCAAGGCTGAAGGCAAAGACCACTTCAGGTTTTCAGATGCTTTTGCTATGCTTGCGTGGATGGAGAAAAAGGAAATAATAATAATCGGCGATTTAGACTTTGTAAGGGCAAAGCTTGAATCAGAAGGACACAGCGAGGAAGATATTGAAAGAGGCGTACAGCGGGTAGCGGACGAAGGATACAAAGAGGAAGATGTATTGCAGTATAGATTTGGCTTTAGAAATCGGAGGAAGAGATGAAAGGAACAGTAATCCTTAACTACGGTTGTCCGAGAAGCGGGACTACTTTTATATGGTTTCTACTTCGGGCGGGAACGGGATACACATACGGTAAGATAGGCGAAAACGATCCTTGTCATCCTTGCAACAGTGGGACAGGTCTATTGCATATCAAGAAAACGTTTCGAGATTATAACGTTGTTTTTATTCGCACGGTGAGAAATCCCATACAGATATTCGAATCATTCAGACATGCGCACAAAACTAACGACGGCGAAATAGGAAAAAAAGCAGACATAGAAATCAAGCGATACATACAAAACGAAGAGCGCAACACAAAAGAACAGGCGGGGAAAGTAAGAATATTAACAGTCAAATTTGACATGCTTTCAAACGATTCTTACGTGGAAAAAGTAATGACAACATTTAAGAAACACTTTCCGAACGCAGAGCATAATACAAATATTTTGCGGAAATATATACACAAGAATTTTAATCACTTCCCCGTCAGGCCCGGCAAGTTGCAAAGCGGGGTAAAAGACCGACAGTATCTTAGCGAGACAGAAAGACAGGAAATAATGCAGTGGTATAAGGAAAGCGTAAAATGAACATACTATGTATCGTAATAGACTGCGGGCGGTTTGACTCTTGGGGCTGTAACGGGTTCAACAGGAATACTCCGAACATAGACAATCTTGCGGAGAAAAGCATACTGTACACGAACGCATATACTACAGCACCGTATACCCCGGCGGCGATAGCATCACTGTTCACAGGTAAATATCCATACGAGCACGGGATAAGGACAATGTATGGCAGTTGTCTTGATTCAGATGTTAAGACAGTACCGGAGATACTTCAGGGGCAGGGGTGGAATACGGCAGGGTTTGTCGGCTATGCAGGGCTATTGAGTTACTACGGTCTGGACAGGGGCTTTAACTTTTTCGACGAAGATTCGGATTTAAGCAAAAACTGGGGAAAGACAAAAGCAGGGTGGAAAGGTAACGACTGGCGCAAGATGTATACAAGCTATTGCAAAAATCTAAAGAAAGATAACAATTTTATATTCGCACATTACTTTTTTGCTCACACAGGCGGGGAGAAAGCACTGCCGGAAGAATACAAAAAAGCAGACACATCAAGACACAAATATTTTCAGTACTACGACAAAAAAATAGAATGGTTTGATAAGGAATGGCTACCGCTGATACTTGAGCCGTGGGACTTGGATAATACAGCGGTGATAATGCTTGCGGATCACGGGGAATGTTTCGATGTCAAAAAAGAGCCGGGAGGACACCGAACAAATCTATTTCAGGATACAGTTCACATACCGCTGATGATACACGATATTGTAATCGAGGGTGGCGGTATAGACAGCAAATTGAAAAGCAATATAGATATATTCAGCAATATTACCGAATGCAGTCATACAGCAGATACGATTTACTTCGAAACAACAAACGAAGACAAACCAGATCAACCGACATTCCGGGCGGGACTGACGGACGGAAAGAAAAAAGTAACCGCCGAGGGAGAAAATATAGGAGAGATTATAAACATAGAAGGGTGCTACGAAGTCGACGAGGAAAAGGAAAAAGAAATAGACTTAGACCAGGATTGCGGAAAGCTGTTTCAAGAACTCATGGCAAACGAGGAAATGAAGCGAGAAATGAACGTCAAATGGGACGCGCAGGAAGCGCATATCGAAACCTTAAAGCAGTTGGGGTATATGTAATGCAAGTAAAATTTATAGACCTTGAAAAACTACACGAACCGATAATGCCGGAAATAGCACAGGCGATAGATAGCGTTGTCAGCGATAACGCTTTTATCGGCGGGAAATATGTAGAAGAATTTGAACAGGCATTCGGGAAATACCACGAAAGTAAATGTATAAGCTGTAACAGCGGGACAGACGCGTTGATACTGGCATTGAAGGCGTTGGGAATAGACGAAGACAGCCGTGTTATTGTGCCAGATAATACATTTATAGCGACGGCAAACGCGGTAAGTGCATTAGGCGGTGTTCCTATATTCGCGGAAACAAACGACGAATATCTGATAACCGCGGAAGGAATAAAAGAAGCATATTATTCAGAGGTAGATGCAATCATAGTAGTACACCTGTACGGAAATCCCTGTGACATGGATAGCATAATAGATGTTGCGAATGAATACAATCTGCCGATAATAGAGGACTGCGCGCAGGCTCACGGTGCGACATACAAAGGAAAGAAAGTAGGAACATTCGGGGCGTGTGGATGTTTCAGTTTCTATCCGACAAAAAATCTTGGCGCAATGGGAGACGGCGGGGCTGTAATCACGGGAAACGCACAGCATGAAAGATTTATGAGAATCCTCAAAAATAACGGGCGCATGGATAAATATGAATATCTGGCAGAAGGAATCAACAGCAGACTTGACGGTATACAAGCGGCTGTACTGACGGAGAAGTTAAAGCACCTTGACGAATTGAATTATCTGCGCAGGAAAAATGCGGGAATATACTACGATGAACTAAAAGATATTGATGAGATAAAAATAATCACGCAGTACCGAGAAGAAAAAATGTGCGTGTATCATCAGTACGTCATAGAAGCAGGATCAAGAAATGATTTGCAGTCATATTTGGCTTTATTCGGAATAGAGACAGGAATATACTATCCGTGTGCATTGACCGGAACAAAACCGTATTACAAGCAGGAATTAAACGAAGCAGAAAATTTTAACATACTTAGCTTACCTATGCATCCGATGTTGACGGAAGAAGAAATAATATACGTCTGTGATAAGATAAAGGAATTTTACGATGTGTGAATACTGCGACTGGTTTAAGCACCCGGAAACAAAACCGCTTATAATTCATGATGAAACAGCCGATTATCTTATAGTTGAATGTCCGATAGAAAGAAAACCGTTAGTTGTTTTCAAGCGGCACAAGGAAGATATAAAGTATATGGATATGATTGAAGCTATCGCAAGAGTGGGAACGCTGTTCGGGCCGACGTGCAAAATAAGAACGACCGACAATATTCATGCATGTTTTTATGTGGAGGATGCGCAGAATGTATGAGTATTTTATAGACTCTATACCGCCTTCATTAAATGCTTATCTTGGAAAATCCGGGAAGTGGTATAAATATCAAGCAGATAAAAAGAAATGGGATTTATTGATGTTTGTTTCAATATCAGTCAATAGACCAGAAAAGCCACTACCAAAAGCAAGAGTTATTTTAAGTTATCATTTCCCAGACAACAGAAGGCGTGATGCAGATAATTATTCTGGCAAACTCATATTAGACCCATTAGTTAAATATGGAGTCTTGCAGGATGATAGTTTTAAAAATGTGAAGTTGGAACTTATGGCAGAATTCAAAAGCGAAACTCCCGGATTAAACATCTTTATAGAGGAATTGCTATAACAATGCCGACATATAGTTTTCAATGTCCGAAGTGCAAATATACAAAAGAGGAATTTCTGCCGATGAATTACAGTACCTTAATAAAGTGTCCGAAATGCGGGAAGAAAATGCAACAGCAAATAGATTGCGGGGCGGGAGTGATATTTAAAGGCAAGGGTTTTTATGAGACAGATTATCGGAGGAAGAAAAAATGAGTGTAGTATGTTGCAAGATAAAAAAAGACAAGATCGAAATAGCCGCCGATACGATAGAGGTTTATGATTGGACTCAAAAAAAAAGCAGTTCAAAGCTGATAAAAACAAATAATATGATTATTGGCATGGTAGGCGATTGTATGGAGGCAAGCCGTTTCATGCATTATTGCACAACAAATAAACCACGACTGGCGGATACATATTCTATTATGCTTTTTTTGTCCGAATTTTCGGAATGGATGATGAACAAGTTTAAGGTTTCTGATATTGAGAATGATTATATGTTGATATTTGACAAGAAAGCATTTAGAATGCTTGGTGGACATGTCGACGAAATAACAGATTATTATGCAATAGGTGCGGGAATGGATTATGCATTATCGGCATTATATCTTGGACATGGTGTAAAAAAGGCAGTCAAAACAGCGTGTGAATTATCTATATATTGTGAAGAGCCTATAGAATATTATTATATAAGGAAATAAAAATGGCAATAATTAACAGAGATTTATGGGTAGACGAGAGATACACTTCTATAGCAGACATGTTTCAGCCGTGCTTAGACCAGATACAAAAGGGCAAGGGCATGGAGCGGCACGGGACGGATCAGAAGTTCAAGGATCAGGTGACATGGCAGATAATAAAAAGCTGTCCTGGTTTTGCGCTTGGACAGATGCTGAAAAAGGGGCTTGAAATATCGAGGCTGTCAAACACGGACGCAAAAATAAGAGAACTCAAAGGAGCTATTAACTACGGCATGTTTGAATTGATGCGGCTACTTGAAGTAAAAGAGAATGAAGACAAAGAATGAAATTCCTCTGGGCGGAAAAAACGTAAAGATAGGAGAAAAATTCAGATGTCCACAATGCGGAACAATAGCAGTCAAGCAACAGCACAATCAGCAGTTTTGCGTAAAGCAACGCAGAAGTGACAATAGTTCAGTATGCAAGAATTTATATCATGGAAAAAGATACGATCACAAGAGACAAAAGCAGGACAAAAGAATATTGTATAAAAGAAAAAAAATGAAAGAGATATATTATAACTCAAAGCGAGAACATAAATGCCCGAAATGCGGGGTAGACATTATAGAAGGTTCTTATTGCGAACTATGTAAGGAGAAAATGAATGTTAATAGCTGATTATTCAAAAACATTACCGAATGATTTTAGGTTGTATTGGATGGCTGATTTGCATATTGGTATGGCGGGTGTCAAGGAAAAACTCATTAAAGATTTATTTGCAAGAATAAAACGAGATGATAACGCCCGAATAGCATTAGGTGGTGATCTAATTGAAGCCGCCCCTGTGGGACATCCGTATTTTGATATAGATGTTCATGGTGGGGATTATGCGGTAACAAGCAAACAGGTAGATAGGGTTTGCGAATTGCTTGATGGATTGCAGGACAAAATATTGTTTAATCTTGTCGGAAATCATGAACTTCGAATAAAAAACATTATGGATGTTGGTGCGGCAATAAATCAAAGACTTGGGATTGATGTTCCGTGCGGCAATGTCGATATTGTCTGCACATTGACAGAGAAAAAACACGATGATTATCCTGCAATAAAATTTTATGCTCATCATGGAGCGGGTAGCGTTAATTCGCAAGCGGGTGATTTAGACCAGATATACAGGAATGATGCAAGACGCGTAAAGAGAAAGCTTCGGTTCAAAAGAGCAGATTGTATTTTAATGGGTATGGCTCATATACACAAGATAAGAATATGCAAACCCGTTAAACAGATGATGATTATTGGCGACAAAGATAAAAGCGTTAAGCAGGAATACCCCGAAGCCATATTTACTTCTGATGGGGCTATAGAGGAAAATAGCCGTTGGTATTTTTCTACAGGTGCATTTTTTGGGTCACAAGTAGAGGGAATAGATACTTATGCCAGTAAATACATGTATGATCCGTTACAGCTTGGGTGCGTCAAAATATACGTAGAAGACGCAAAGGTAAAAAATGTCGAGCCGGTAATTATGGGAAATTAACGGTAAACTTTTTTAAAGGAAAAAGGATGGAAGTACAAGACATTAAGGTATACGTAGCCGGTGCATTACAGAACCCGTCCCAAATCAAGTATCTTGGCAATTCGCGGAAGATGATAAAGGGTGCGAAAGATATACTTGTAAAATATGGGCTTACTCCGTTTTGTCCGGCTGTTGACATGCTGTTCTTTCTTGGACTTGAAAACGACGAGGAAATAACCAGAGATATGATAGTAAAATACAGCATGTATTGGCTTATGGTATGCGATATAGTATTTGTATTGCGCGGGTGGGAAGATTCAGAAGGTACAAAGCACGAAATAGCGAAAGCCACAGAGCTTGGAATTCCAGTTGTGTATTACGACTATGCATGGTTAGAGAAAGAGGCAAGGAGCGTAATTCTTGAAAGACAAAAAGCGGTATAATATAGTTACGGCAATGGATGTCACGTATGTAAAATACGCGGCACGACTGATAACATCGATCAAAAAAGCCGGGTGGGAAGGAAAGATAACTATATTAACGAGAGACAAGACACTTAATTGGAATGAGGACATTTATCATATTGGGGAAATGAAATTCCACACGAAGAAATTCAGTGATGACAGGTGGCTTATGCTTGACATTATCACGCCGTTCAAGGATGGCGATGTTGTCATGTGGATAGACTCTGATGCGATAGTGAAGCCCGGGTTTGACAAATTGTTTGAATATGGAAACGGGGGAATATCAGCAGTTCCGGTAAACCATTATTATCAAAGGGAGCACAATAGTTACCAAAGGGTATTTAGCCAAAGACCCCAGAAATGGTACAGCGACGGCACGATAGTATTTACCGTCAACGATAAAAGCCGGGAGTTTTTCAGAACATGGCTGATTGCCTGTGGAATGAGTGACAGGTACAGACATGGAACTATGTTTGCGTTTAACATGGCTCTTGAAATGTCGGGTATGGCTGTTGATATTCCCCGTGATACTCACTTGTTTACGCACGATATATTGAATAAGCGAGAGAATGAAAACGCGCTGATAGTTCAATACGGCGGGAATAACGGGAAAGATGTCTGGCTAAAGGAATACAAAGAATGTTTATGATATGCGCGGTAATAGGATTATGCGGATTTATATTAGGATACTTATATGCGCAAATGGAAATGGACGCCTGAAAAACAAATGAAACAATACAAACAAATAAGCGTCTGGGAATACTTAGCGGAATATATGATAGCACTTATTATCCTGGCAATACCCATGAAATACCTTTGGAATATAGCAATGCCGGGAATAGGTTTAGTCGAGATAACATACGTACAATCATTGTGTCTGCTTATCATGATACGGATAATGATAGGGCTGAATCTATGATACATGAAACAGCGATAGTCGAGTCGGGCGCAATAATCGGGGAAGGGACAAAGGTATGGCATCACGCCCATATTATGAGCGGCGCACAGATAGGAAAGAATTGTGTGATAAGCAAAAACGTTTTTATAGCGGGGAATGTAATAATAGGTGACAACACAAAAATACAGAACAATGTCAGCGTGTATTCTGGTGTTACGATATGGGATAATGTCTTTATCGGGCCGAGTGTTGTTTTTACAAACGTCAAAAAACCGAGGGCGTGGAAAAAGCAGGAATACGAAAAGACACTTATTAAAAGCGGCGTTACGATCGGAGCGAACAGTACAATTATCTGCGGAATAGAAATAGGAGAAAAAGCCTTTATCGGGGCGGGTTCAGTTGTTACCAAAAACGTAGACGACTTGGCGATAGTGTTAGGTAATCCGGCGCGGAAAGTGGGGTATGTAGAAGAATGAGCCTTCCTGAACCGTACTACGAGAACGACCTTGTAACGATATACCACGCAGACTGCTTGGATATACTGCCGGAGATAGAAAAGGTTGATTTGGTTTTGACTGACCCGCCGTATGGGATAGGGATAGCAAAGAAGGGATCAATAGGAGGTGTTGGCAAAAATGGAAAACATGACAATGTGAATAACTACGGAAAATCGAATTGGGATAAACACCCACTTTCTTTAGAACAATTCAATAAGATTAAAAGCAAATCAAAAAATCAAATAATTTTTGGTTATAATTATTTTGCAAATATACTTCCACCAACAAACGGATTGATAGTATGGGATAAAAAATGCCAAAACAATTGGTGGGATAATTTTTCTGATGGGGAAATAGCGTGGACGTCTTTTAAAAAGCCGTTAAGAATATTTCGGTATCTTTTTCTTGGGTGTAATGGCAACAATGAAATAACCAGAGGCAAAAAGAAACACCCGACACAAAAACCGCTTGTGCTGATAGGTTGGATGGTGGAGAATTGGACTGACAAAGCAGACATAATTCTCGACCCCTTCCTCGGCTCTGGCACAACGGCAGTGGCGTGTATGCAATTAGGCAGGAAGTGTATAGGCATAGAGATAGAAGAAAAATACTGTGAAATAGCGGCAAAGCGTTGCGAAGAAGCACGGACGGGATTAACCCCTATAGAGCAGGAAATGTATGAAGGAAAAACTTTATTTGATGCGGAAGAAGAATGACAACAATCACCATCCTAACAACCTATTACGAACGGATAGAATATTTACAGCGGACAATAGAAAGCATACATAGCGCATTAAAGAGGAAACCGCAGTATGATGTCAGACACTGTATATACGATGATTGCAGTAAGCAGAATATAATATCTTCCGCTCAATTTGAAAAGTATATATTACCCAATTATCATATAGACATAAAACGCGGAACAGAAAACAATGGACTTTATCTCTATTGGCGAACAGTAACAGAAGCAATGTCAATGTGCGGGGAATGCGATACGGTTATATTCTGGGCGGATGATTTCATAGCTTGCGAGAATTACTTTGATAAGCTGTTTTCGATTTACAATAATGATATAATACTGAACGATAGTCTGGATTACAGATACAACGGATTTCAGACGCCCGGACTTGACGGTACGTTTGTACTTCCGTATACATGGTATAAATTACTGGGAAATAAAATACTGCCTATCAGAGCGGAGATAATAGAACAAGCGCCGGAACATTTACGAGGCAGTCATGTATGGGAACAGACGACAAAGCGCTTATTGACAATACCCGAAGCGCAGATATGGAGTCCGAACTATTCGCTTAGAAAACATATCGGCGAACAGCGGATATTGAATCCATTCAAAACGAGGGATATAAAAACAGTAAAATGGATAGACGAAGCTAAGAAGCCGAAATTACAACTTATTGACTTTTGGAGAGGCGATGATGCGCATAGGGAAGAAAAGAAGGTGTTGCTTGTAGTGCCGGGGGAAATAAGAAAAAACATTCAAACAGTATCGACATATATAAATCTATGCAGGAAATACAAACGGGTGGACGTATTGATAGATACAAACGATACTGCAAATGCAGTGTTTTATATATACATTACGAAATGGCTTGGCATGAAAGCATTTTGTATTCAGGGAAAAACAGCGCTGATAGACAATCTGTTTTCTAACTACGATATAGTGTTAAGCGATTTTTCATACAGCAAGGGAGATAAAACAGAACAGCAGAATATCGTCAAGCAATACACGAACACATTAAATCAGATCGGGAATTACAGAAAAGTAAAACCGGCACACATACATAACAATACATTACCTATTGACTGGGGTAAAATCCGGGGAAAGAAATTTAAAAAGGAATACGACATACTCATTATAAATCAAGCGCCGGATAACTGGAACGGCACAAGAAGAAAGCACGGACATATACGGCAATTAGCGCTTGAACTGATAGACAAGGGGCGCAAGGTAGTACAGCCGGACACAGGATACAACAGGCTAAGAGATATTCCGGTTGTCGAGGGTGACAATATGGACTTGATAGCACAGAGCAAACTTGTAATAGGGAATAACTGTTGGCAGACAGAATTTGCTAACGTTATAGGTGTAAGGAACATAACCATATTCACGGCAGAGGATCCGGCAGTATGGAGAGACAGGGGATTTCACAGGTTCAGTCTTAACATTATTCCCGGCAGACAAGCAGGATGCGCACCGTGTGAAACAAGGGGGAAGTTAAAGGAGAAATGTCCGAAGTGGATTTGCACACAGTATGATTTAAGCAAAATAGTAAACGTTGCAATAGAAATGTTGTCGGGGGAATTTATAAAAGTCAAAGGGGATTGTATATGGCAATGAGAGAGATTAAGTTCAGGGCGTGGTCGCCAAAATGGGAATCAATGTTTTATTTTTCGCACATGGTGTGGCATTGGTTTGGAGATAGTTATTTGAGGTGTCAGAAAGATTATGAAACTAATCCGGTAGATGTGTCTTCTCAATGCGGTTTAGTTGATTGTAGCACCAAAATAGGGCGCATAGAAGAAGGACAGATAGAATATGAACTCATGCAATACACAGGACTCAAGGACAAGAACGGCAAGGAGGTATTTGAGGGGGATGTGGTTAGATGTTGGAAAGACCAAGACTGTTTTACAGACGATAGCCCACTCAATCTTGTACCGGGTTATGCGGAAGCGATTATAGAGTATAATCCGTTTATTTGGGGGTTTAAACAATTAAATGGCAGTAACTGGTTTTTTTATGGGCCAGAAGGAAGGGAATTTTTCCCTGAATATTGGAGCGAAAAGACAAAACATGAAACATGGGAAGTAATCGGCAACATATATGAATCGGATATGGAGAAGCTATGCCAAAAGGAGTAAAGGGATTTCAGTTGAACCACACAACCGCTAAAGACACCAGAATAAAAATAGGCGATGCGCTTCGAAAAATATATTGGTTCTATTGTGACTATTGTTGTCAGCGGATATTTACCCGCCCATCTCATTACAAGAGAAAGAAGCGGCACTATTGCTCTATGGAATGCTATTCAAAAGACAGAAGGGAAAACTGGAAGCCAGAAGATCAACCAACATGGACTGGCGGTGTAAGCAACACAGAAACGCATAGACGATGGAAAAAGAAAAATCCAGAACGAATGGCGCATTTAAAAGCGAGAAGATATGCGAGAAAGAAGAATGCCGAAGGATTTCATACGTTTGAGGAGTGGCAAGAATTATTAAAGAAATACGGTTGGAAATGCGCTCATTGTGGCGCAGAAAATGATATAACAAAAGATCATATAATTCCGTTATCGGAAAACGGAACAGACTATATCGATAATATTCAACCGTTGTGCAGAAGTTGTAATAGCAAGAAGTGGAAACACATCTACGAAAACCCAGAACTATTGAAAGGATAAACCATGCCGTATGTCAAGCAAATAAATAGAGATTCATTGGATTACATTGTACAGGCAATGAGATTGGCAGAGATAAAAGCCGACGGCGATTTAAACTATATTCTATTCGCCTATTGCAAAAGACATATCAAGCCGGGATATAATAACTATAAGAATTTTTGCAGTGAATTAAGACAATGCGCAACAGAGATAGAAAGACGGCTATTAGCGCCATACGAAGACCAGAAAATTGTAGAAAATGGAGATGTGATATGAGGTTCCCAGACTTCGAAGCGTGGAAAGAATACATACATCCCATAGACAGGAACAAGAACCTACAGCAGAGATATGAATACTATCGAAATAAATACGACATGTTAAGTGAAATTGAATGTAGCAAGATGTGTGAAATCGGAGTCAGATACGGATACAGTGCGATAAGCTTTTTGACGGCACACCCGATCGCTGAATATATGGGTATTGATTGGATAAGTGGCGAGCATGGCGGGGTACAGGAAGATACATTCAGATACGTTTATCCTATGCTTGCGAAAGAATTTCCAGAGGCTGTCATAAGTCTTGTACATGCGAATACGCAGGAAATGGTTTCACTACCGACAAATGAATTTGATTTTATTCACATAGACGGCGATCATACATATGAGGGTGCGGGGTGGGATATGAGAATAGCGTGGGAATCATTAAAGCATGGCGGCATGATGCTGATAGATGATTACAAGGCATTAAAAGAAATACAACACGCAGTAAATGACTTTATCATAAGTCGTGGCGATCAGATAAAACAATATAATTTAGTAGACACATTCAGGGGAGATTTTAGGATATGGAAAACATGAATAATATGCTTTATTACGATTGGAATAATCTCATAGTGTTAGATGCTTGCCGGTTTGATATATTCGAACAGGTCAATGATATTCCGGGGGAATTAAAAATGATACGGTCTGTCGGGTGTCAAACAATAGAATGGGTAAGGGGAACATTCGGCAAGAGGAAGCATGATGACACAGTTTACTATTCATCAAATCCGTTTATCAGCGAATCAGAACTTGGCAAGCTCTTGCCGGGACTGAAATTTCACAGGATATACAACGTATGGAAAAGCGGATATGACAAAGCAATTAAGAATGTGCCGCCCAGAAATGTCAACAAAATAGTATATGAAACGTATGAAATGCACAAAGAGAAAAGAAAAGTAATTCATTACAACAATCCGCATATACCGTTTTTGACGGGGGATGAAAAAGTACTCGGGAAAAACTATAGCGAAATGAAGAAGGATTTGGAAGCCGGATTGATAACAGCGTCGGACATAAGACTTGCGTATATCGAAACGACCAGAGAAGTGTTAAGCGCGGTCAAGGAATTGCTTGCGGTATTGAAGGGCAAGACAATCATTACCGCGGATCACGGAGATATGCTTGGGGAGAAGGGATTGTGGGGACATGGTACACGGCATAGAGGCATACTTGAACAAGTGCCGCTATTGGTAGTCAAGCCAGACGAAGAATTGATAATCGAACAGCTTGATAGTCTTGGATATATGGACAAACCGCAGACTTATATATACGCTTGGGGTAACAATGAAAAGCGCAAGTCAATGAAGGGTAGAGAGTGCGAGGTGTTAGCGCGGGGAAAGAAAAATACATGCACAGTGAAATTTCTTGACAACGGGCAAGTGGAATCTATCAGCAGAAACGCTTTAAGGAAGGTAAAATGATACTAACAAAATACGTAATTGGAAGTGGGTTCTTTTGCACAGAAGACGGGAACGTTAAGCATGGAGGTACAGCACGGTTTGGGACAGACACATTTGTACATACGCCAGAGTTTTTCAATCTATGGTTTGAATATATCAGCAAATTTACAACACCAGAATATGTATTTATAACTGACGCACGAAGTCCGGCTGTACCGGGAATACCGAAAAACAATAACTTTGACATAATCTGGTATCGCAGGAAAGACAATCTTGGACACGCACGAGGTTGGAACGACGGGGTAATACAGGGTGCTGAATTCGCGCATCAGAAAAACTGCGACTATGTCTATGTAGAGCAGGATTGTTTGGTATACGGGAAAGGGTGGGTAGAGAAATGCATGTACGGAATGGACAAGCCAGTACTGTTAGGCGAAGGCGGGCCGGGCAACTGGCCTATACAGCAGTGCTTAATCGTGGTTAAGAATTACTTTATACCTACGTTTGTAAAGCTGATAGGCGAAACGCTCAAAGACGAGGCTGGAAAAGACATAGCACAGGAATACATGTATTCACGCAGGCTTGAAGGACATTATGAATTTATACCGTTTGTGGGCGGCAGACATAGACCGTTAGCCGATGATTACTGGTATGCACAGCACATCAAGCCGGAAGAATTAAAGAAAATGAAAGAGCTAATATGAAATACGATCTCGGAGGCAAGGGAAAAGGCGGTGAATGGACAACGGTAAATCTCGGCGCAAACGCAGACATACGCGCCAATCTACTTTACCTCGATGAATTTTGCGAAGACGGAGAAGTAGACGAGTTTAGATTATTCAGTGTCTACGAACACCTGCCGACAGTATACATACCTAAATTTCACGCGGATATACACAGGAAATTAAAGCCAGACGGAATATTGCACGTGAAATTGACAGATGCAAAAAAGGCAATACAATTTTACAACGAAGGGAAGCTGTCATTTTACGGGCTGAATGACATACTGTTTGCATGTAAAGCGCGGAGATTAAAAGAGGCACGGGAAAAGTTAATTGACTTTAACATCCACAGGTGCATGTGGGGGGAAGAAGAAGCAATAAAGGAATTTGAACATTACGGATACAGGGTAAGAGTTGAGCAACGGAAATCATGGAAGTTTAACCTGCCGAGTTACTTGCCGTTTCATGACAACGAGAAATACTTTGACCTATCAATACCGGAATTTATATTGGAGTGCAAACATTGAAAACAATCTATCACTATCACATTTATAATTCAAACAGAGGTGACCAGGCTATACACCAATCAATACACGATATGATAGAGAGGGTGCACGGAGAAAAAATAAACTGGATTCCCAAATGTCTCAATAATGATGTATGCACAAAAGAAGTCATAAAGGAAATGAACGAACAGGGCGACATGCTTATAATAGGGGGGAGCGGATTATACGTTAATGCATGGAAAAACTATGAGGGTGCGTATTGGTATTTTCCGTGCGATCAGAAACTATTCAAGGAGATAAAAATACCTATAGTACTGTGGAGCTTGGGAATGAACAAGGATTTTTCGGGGGAAGAAGAGCCGTTGACTGAGCAGACGTGGGATAGTATAGCGGAAATGAATGAACTGTGTGCAATGAGCAGTGTTAGAGACGAACGAACATTTGACAATCTATTGTGGCACGGAATAAAAACAAAACTCATAGCAGACCCGGCGCTATTTTTACAACCGGACACGAAGATTGAAAACGCCGAATTGCAGAGGTTAATTATAGACAATGATACGCTTGGGCTTAATCTGGCAAGTCACACAGAGTGTGCAAGAGCAATCCGGGATAAGAGCATAGATAAAATAATTGACATGTGTCATGCGTGGACAGGAAGCATAGTATACTTAAAACATCACGAAATGGAACACCGAAGTATAAAGCTATTGAAGAAAAAGGGTTTAAATCCATATGTTGTAGATTGCGAGCCGAAGCAGTTGTTGTATGTTATGCAACATCTGAGCCGGGCAATAAACATGATGCTTCATAACTGCATATTGTGTGTCAACGCAGAACTTCCGGTGTATAATATTCCATATAATGTAAAGCACGAGGGGTTTTTTAACTTGTTTTCGGATTCAATGAAATGCACAGGGTCGGACGCGTATATGATAAAGTGCTATGACGATCAGATATTGCGCCGGAAAAGAAAACTGAAACAGGACAATGACGATTGGTGCAGAAGGGTAGCTGAATTACTGAATTAAATATAATTATCTAATTGTTAGAAGGAGGTAAAATTATGGAAAAACATGAGATAGAAAACGTTGTGTATCCGGGTTATGATACTGGAAATATTGATGGATGGTTAAAGAAGTCTGAGGGAGAAACATTATATGCTATTTCAAAACTGACAGCAGGCCCGATACTTGAAATAGGTTCTTGGCACGGGTTGTCAACGTCATATATAGGGCGCGGGGTAAGAGACAGCCGTGATAATTATCCAGATAAAAGATTTGTTGCAACAGAGATGAATCCGACAAAAGATAATTTCCGGCAGATAGATGATAAGCATTGTGGCTTTTTCGATCCACCAGATGCAGACAAGCCTATAGTTGTTTCCGCACTTTGTGCATTAGACAAGATACTTCCGACTATTGGAAAATGCATGGAAATTCTAAAAAAAAACATGAACGATATTGAAATGACTGATTATGTAGAAATACTTGAGGGTAGATTTGAAGATGTTGCACCCAAATTGCAGTATTCATTTATTTTTTGCGACATTACTCACAGCAAGAAAGGAATAGACATGCGTATACCTGTTATAAAAACTATGCTTGCAGAGGAAGGGGTATTGGCGTGTCATGATGTACCGAGCCGAAATCTTGTTGATTATTTGCATAGATACATACATCCAAAAACCTATTTTTGTGTTGACAATTTATATGTTGGATTGTTTTAAATGGATTTATTGAATTTAATAAAAAAGCGTAGGATGAATGGATACGCAAAAGATGAATTAAAACACAAAAACGACATATGGGTTGAGAAAGTAGCGAGTCTATTATGAAAAAATATTACAATTATTCAGTAAAGCATCTAACGACATTCAATATCGGCGGGGAAATGGAAGAGGTAGTATTCCCGCAGACAGTCATTGAAGTAATGGAAGCATTAGAGACAGACAAGCGTATATATATACTCGGCGGTGGGAGTAATGTATTATTCGCCGACGGAAAGATAGAAGGTAGGCTGATATGTCTTAAAAAGCTCTGTAGTCGCATCTGGGACGGCGTAGAGCTAACGGCAGACGCAGGATGTACAAACATGCTACTTTCAAAAGAAGCGGCGTTACAGGGGCTGTCAGGGCTTGAATGGGGCGTCTGTGTGCCTGGAACTATAGGTGGGGCGGCATACATGAACGCAAGCTATCAGCAGGGTATAAGGCACTGTGCTACGCACGTATGGTACTACGATAGGCACGAGCAAGGAAACGCAGTTATAGAGTGGAAAGCTGCGGGGAAAGGACACAGAAAAACCATATTTCAGGACATTGACTGCGTAATTCTTAGCGTGAAAATGCGATTAAAGAAGGACACCGTTCAAAATATCAGCAATAGAATGAGCAAACAGTTGGCGCGGAAAGAAAAAACACAGCCGATATATACCAATAGCGCAGGGTGTATATTCAAAAATCCGTCCTTCATGCTTAAAGTCAAATTGCCGACAAAGAAGATAGGCGGGGCGGAAATAAGCGAGGTAGACCCGCGATATATAATTAACGCAGGGGGAGCAACAGCAAAGGACGTACTGGAGCTGATACGGATAATCGAGGACGCGGAGGGAGAGAAAAAAGAACTTGAAATAAAACTTATAGGATTTGACGAAAAAAAATAAAAACTTCTTGACATATCATGAAAAAGACATATAATATAGGTATTTAAAGGATAGAGCAATGATATGCACAGTACAATGGTGTCCGAACAGAAACGTTTACATGGCGCACAACTGTAGCAGATACACAGCCGGCGAAATAAAGGATTGCAAGCTATTCCAATACGTCCGTAGTCTGCAGAAAACACCGCTTGACATTTGCCGGGATATAGAAGCAGAAGTGGATTCGTGGGGAGAAATTTTAGGTGATTACGACAGGGGACGGCTTGATATGGCGCAATGGGCGCAGGAGCATATATCGGGTTGTAAGGATTACACTGAATTGGAGGAGAAGGAAGATGAGTGATAAATTCAAATGTATATGTGGGTTCGAATTTGCAGGGCCGGGAGAGATTAGAAACTGTGAAGCATTTGTTACTGCCAAAGGTGAAGGCGGGATTATCTGTCCAGAATGCAAGCAAGCGTACGTTAATCGTCTGCCGGTAACATTAGAAACGGATGAACAATGAAAAACATGTACGAGGTCGAAGTAAAAAGCGGAAATAAATACTTCGTAATAGCAAACGACTTTAACGACGCGGAAAGAGTATTATCAAAATATATAGAGCGATGGGGATTGTTAAAGCATTATACGAGAGGCGCAAAAAGAATAACGCTCATATCACCGGTGGCGGAAATAAACGACGCGAAAGCAGATAAGACACAGGCAAGAGTCCTGTATGAAGAAAATCTATGAAGACGGCTTATATCTATAATATCCCGGATTGGGCGGTGCATAACGTAGGCAAGCTATGGTTTGGACACAGAGACGATGTCGACTTGCTTAACTGGCACAACACGAGCGGGGAAGAATTAAAAAAATACGACCACATCATATTTGGACTATACACAATCTATGAGGACTTCAAATACAACAAACACAACTGCACTGTTGTTATACATGACCCTTGTGAGGTATTCGATCAAAACGTGGGATGGAAACAATCTCACAAGGTAACGTCTGCGGCAAACAAAATAAAGCATATTAGAAATTTAATCGTTATCAGCGAGGAAATGGAATACAGGATACACAAAGAGATAGGGCGAATGACATATCGCATACCGACAATGACACTGGACGAGCCGGGGGAAGTAAAAGATAGAGAGACATGCAAGGTAATATCGATATTCAACAGATACCCGCGGAAAAGACCGGACTTTATAGTCAAACTACAAAAGCAACTGAAAAACGCGGGAATAGAAATGTACATAAAGACAACGAAAGATAACATGCTAAGCAGGGAAGAATACATACAGAAATTAGACAGCCATGATATATACGTATGTGCGTCATTTCAGGAAGGTGGCCCTTTGCCCGCTTTAGACGCTATGAACAGAGGTTTAATGGTTATTTCGACGCCGGTAGGACAAATGCGGGAAATGATAAAAACAGGTCATAACGGTATACTGTGCAATCACTTATCTATAAAGCAGTGGATAGAGCACTTAAACGAAAACCGGGGAGAGATAAAAAGAATGCAAAAAGCCTCCCTTGAAACAATACGTAAACAGCGTAATATACAGGATATACGCAAAACAGTAGATGACTATTTAGAAAGGAAAAGCCATGAAGAGTAACAAGGTAATGGAAATCGTAGAGAGAGCAGAAAACGCGGAAAAGGAAGTAGAACGGTTAGAGGCTGTAGCTAAAAACCAAAAGAGAGAAATTGAAAGACTTGAAATAGCTATGGATCGAGAAGACAATAAGCACAAAATGGAGATAGAAGACATACAGCATAAGACAAGGCTGTTGAAAGAAAAAGACACCCAGTGGATCGAGGCGGAAAAAGAAAGAATGCAGGCAGAGCAGGAAAAGTACAAAGCACAGTTACATTCTCAATTCTGGCATCGTGTCGTAGAACAGGTAACGCAGATAGTAGAACAGATACATGCTATCTATCAGCCGAGGGACAAAGAAGACATGAACAAATGGCGTGAGGCTGTACTGAAAACATTGTCAGAAGCAAAGGCTAAGAAATAGTTGTATAAGCCGAAGAATACAGCATTACTGCACGAAGAGGGTACGCATATCATAGTATGCTGTAATCCGGATTGTCCGTGGGGGGAAGAGATAAAGGACTATGACAATGTAGATGAAATGGGTGAAGCCGGTTGGCGGTTTGACACATCGGCTCACCCTCTGACCTGGGGGAATCTTAATGCGTACTGTCCGAAATGCGCAAAGGAGATAAAGGATGGAACATGAAAAAAAACTGACGAAAGAGCAAGCGGAGAAAATAAAGAAAAGGCTTGAGTTCCTTCATAGTGATCATTATTGCTTGGGGTATATAGAAGGGGAGATTGTTGATATTATAGACTCCATGACAGAGAAAACCCCGGAAGAAGAGCTTGCGGAATATAAGTGTCCGAAGTGTAATAGCGAATTATCTATTTCCGGTATAGACAACAATGTGTATTGCTGTAGTTGTCGACTTTTAATCGGTAGCAGAGACTTTTATTATTTGATGCCATGCTATCAGCCAGATTGGAACGGGGGGAAAAGAAAATGACATATCAACAGGAACTGCAAAAAGAGCTTGACAAATGGCTTCAGCCGGTTATGACAGAGCCGACAAAGACGACCGACGGAGAGATGAATACCTACCCGATAATTTTCAAATATGGTGTTGCTTCTCCTTCTGGATGCTACCCACCGCTAACATATACTGTCGACTGGGGCAAGGTAACAGAGGAGCCTACCTGTCCACCGCCGGATGAGGAATGGGAGGAATGGGAAGATGATGAATATCTGTATAAGAAGATACCGATTGGAGCCTTGTTTCAGCCTCAATGTGAGCATCAGCAAGGTTATTTTGGCGCTTGGGCGGGTGGGTATGTATGGGAGAATAAAAGCATAGCAAGCACATATAGCGAAGGAGAGGTAATACGATGGGAAAAGTGAAATATGAATACATAGCAACAGAGATGACCCCGCAGGAGATAATAGCCAGATACGGCGTGAAGAAAAGCTGTAGGGTATGCCACGAGCGGGGGATAGAAGGATACATGACCCGGTTCATAGACGAAACCACAAGCAGGAAAGTAGCTGTGATGTGCAAGTGCGTAGAGAACAGGATAACGAAAACCGGGGATAGAGCAGAAGGGCGGGTACAGGATAACGAGGGGATAGACATAGACAAGTTTATCATAAGCGTTAAGACTGAATGTAAAGAGGAAGCTAAGGATGAAAATACAGTATAATTCAAGTTGCAATGATTGCGAAGAGCGCACTTTAGAGATTCGGCAGAATAGAGTCTATATATCGAACAAGCATTCTGGTTGGGGAATTAAAGCGCGGTATGATTTAACAAAAGAAGAAGCGGTAAAAGTCATAAACGAATTGCGTAAATTTACGAAGGCAGAATAATATGCAGGTCAAAAAGGACGAGTTTGATGGAGCGATCAGCAAGCTGAAGCCTAAGCGCTCTAATGGTGAATGGCGGAGTCTGTCCTTATTACTTAAGGAATGGAACCGTTCCTACGACCTGCATCAATTTTATTAGAGAGGCGAGAGTGTTTGTTGAGCCGACATATGGTTACGAACCAGACGTTATTTTAACGCCTCACATCTCTATTACTAATTAGATGAGGATAGAGAATATATGTCAATTGTTTGCTAAGGACAAACAAACACCACAACATTTCTCATGAAAGGCAAGGAATGATAGGCGATAGATTAGAAATCATTGAATCGGGGTGGAAAATATATGATATACGAATTACAATAGAGGGCTATTATCATGAATACAACCATCTTATGGAAGAGCAGAAAGACAGCCTATTGAGTTATTACTTTGATTTTGTAAAACAGATCAAGCAGGGATATTGCCCGTACTGGAATTGGTTTAAGGAATAATGAATGTACCACTTCGAAGGACACATAAGAGAAGCAGTAGAAAGCGCATGGCACGAACTGGCGACAGAACACCGCTACCATGAAATGCGCAAGGTGCTAAGAAGGGAGATAGCACTGAAAGCGCTACGGGAGGGAGAGACAATCAAGAGAGCAAGCTATAGCCTGGATATGAGCATGAACACATTAAAAGCTATGGTAAGGGGAGGATAATGGAAATATATACAATTATACAGAAAATGGCTACGACCAAAAAGTACGAAGATAGATCAGAGTTAAAAGGTAAATTGCTTGAGTATGATTACAGAATTACAGAACACACGGCTCTTTTGATCATGGAAATTATAAAAGATTGGGAAAGGGATATTTCACACCAAATAGCTGATCATGTTTTGTGCTGTATGGTTAGCTTCAAGGTAAGAGAAGCATTTCAATCTATTGATAAATGGTATTCTTAATGTCATAAAATTGACAACTGTCAAAACTTTGACATCTTAAATTTGCTATTCCCGAAAAAATATAGTACAATATAGCTGTAAAACTATAGTACTATAAAAAAGGGAATCTATGAGCCTACTTAACAAGATAGGTTTAGCATCACACAAGAAACTCAAACAGGCGCAGGAAGCGCTACAATCCCGTGACAACCAGATAGCTGAATTCAGCAATAAGCTTGAATCCCGAGAAAAGCAAGTCGAAGAGTTTACCGAAAGGTTTAAACTGCTTGAAGAAACGTCCGGCATATACAAGCGCAGGCTTGCGCATATTCAGAAGGAAGTCAGCGAAACAAAGAAGCTGACAGAAGCCGGGTATATGTTCTCCGGGGAAGACGGGGAAGAGAACTATATCGAAGTCGGCACATCCAAATATGACCTGAATCATCAGGACTATTCAGAACTGCAAAAGCAATGGGTAGAGATATTCAAAATCAATCCCTATGCTAAGCGCATACTGGAAATGCAGACGGATTTTATAATCGGGGATGGGATAACGTACAGAATAGACGACGAGCAGGAGAAAACACTTGGGCCGATAATGGACAAGTTCTGGAATGACTACGACAATGACATAGGCCGCAATCTGGACACAATGGTAACAGAGCTTATGCTGTTTGGTGAACAGGTATATCCCATAATCAAAACGAAGGACAAGTCAACAATTAAGATCGGGAACATAGACCCGAGGACAATAATTAAAATACGCAAAGACCCGAACAACACTAAGAGGCTATGGCAGGTCATAGTAGACGGCGGGCAAGAAAACAAAGACAGGGCTTACGGCGTATTGAATGAAACACCCGAAGGCAAAATGGGTATAGACAAAGACCAGAATAAACCGCACCCGGACGACAGTCAAAGCAAGGAGATAGAATACATAGGGGAAGTTGTCGTATTTCAGATAAACAAGCTGTTCAGTCAGGCACGGGGATACAGCGAACTAACCACTATGCTTGACACATTAGACCTTCTGGATCAGTTTGTATTCCAGGTTGCGGAGAGAAGTCTATTGCTGTTTCACTATCTCATGCACGTTACCTGTAAGGGAATGGGCGACGAGGAAATAAAGAAATACCGTCAGAAAGTCAGCAAGACATCGAGTGTGCTTGTGACAAACGAAATGGTTGAAATAGAGCTTATGTCCCCGGAGTTACAGAGCGTAGACGCACAGAACATCGTAACGACCATAGTCAGATACGCAATGGCAGGGGCAGGGATACCGGAGCATTTCATTGTTGCAGGAGATAACACGAATTACGCAACAGCTAAAGAGCAGGGAACGCCGATAGAAAAGCGACTTGAAAGACGGCAGGACTTAATACGACAGATGCTTATACGCCTGACACGTATACAGTTGGAATATGCTTTCCCGAGTGCCGGGACAGACGAAATACAGGACTACATGGACGCTATTACGTTTCAGTTCCCGTCTATTAAGGGTGTGGACAAAAAGCAATCAGCAGACGTGCTAAGGAGTCTTGCAACTGCGCTACTGATAGCGGTGAATGCAAACATGATAACCAGAGAGAGCGCGGCAAAGGCATACATAGACGAAGCAGAGCGGCAGGGGATAGAGCTTGAAGAAGGGGATTACGAAGCATTCGATGACATTGAAAACAACATGTACAATGATCCGAAAGTAAAGGCGATATTAGGCAAAATGGGTAAGGACATGGATAACGACAAAAAGCAGATTCCCGGCAAGAAAAAAGGTGTTGCTTAATGGATATAAAAATATGTCCCGAATGCGGTGCAAAGACTATATACGGGCTTGATAAAACAGGAAGACGGCACATATGCAAAAACGAAGATATTATAAGATTTAGCAATATCAAGATTCAACAGACAATGAATGAAATAGACAAACTTAAATCATTGCTTGGGATATCTCAATAAATGGCGGGTAGACACAGCAAAAGACAGATAGCTTACGCCGCTGAAATACAAGACCTACTCGGGGACTATAAGACTGTAATGCTTGGCTATTCGGACAAGATAAAAAGCATACTTGAAGACTCACGGTTAAGACTTATAGGTAGACTGAACACTATGCCAGAAGGGGTATGGCAAAGCTACCACTTTGAACGTATACGAAAAGAACTTCAGGGTGTTTTGGGGCGCTTTGACAGAGAATATCTCATGCTTACCGGAAAAGCACTGGACTATAGCGGTAAATCGGGATTAGAATTTGTCATATCCCCATTAAAGAACCATTTGGCTCTTGCGCATACCCCTGCAATATTTCAGCCCGCTTTTGTAGACCCGTACATACGACAGACATTCAATCTGGTTAACACCATGATTAAGGGCGCGGAGGGGTTAGTAGAACAGGAGATAATGAGTCATATATACGTAAACATGTCCGGTGCAGAGGGTGTACCGACAACGATACAGAAGATTATAAACACAATATCCGGCAAGCTTGGCGGGGAGACAGCAGGGTTTAAAAACCTGAATAAAAGGTCATGGGCTATATTCAGGACGGAGACAATCAAACTGCACAATCTATCTGCACAAATACAGATGAGGCGGGCAGGAGAGATATTCCCGGAGAGCAGGAAGACATGGCATCACAGCGGTATGCACGGACTGGGGCAGACGCCGAGACCTGGACACGTAGCACTTGACATGTCGACAGTAGACTTTAACGAGCGATTTGTGAATCCGGTAACAGGTATGAGCCTGGAATATCCGCATGACCCCACGGCTGACGCAGGGGAGATTGTAAATTGCGGTTGTTTCCATTCGTTGAAAATGCCGGATGAAGTAATGTTAAGCGATAGAACAATGGTATTGACTTGAAAGGAAAAGGTATGAAAAACATTAGTAAGACGGATTTGGTAGCGTGTATGCAGAAGGGCATGAATCAGAAGGAAATGGCAGAGACACTTAATTGCAGTATACCGACACTGCACAAGTACCTTGACAAGCATGAATTGAGGGACGGCTTGCCGAAGGAACTTAAAACAAATGCATGGACACTGAATGAATCGAAGTATGCATTTTGCGTCAAACTGCGGGCTGATTATAACGTGCAGAACATCACATTAAAAGAACTGCTTGAACTGTCACAGGAAGACTTGGTAGGTATATACGAGGAATACCAGAAGAAGCAGTCAATGCCGCAACCGCCTACACAGCCTGTGCCTCTTGCGCAGACAGTACAGCAGACCACACCGCCGCCTACTAAAAGTGTGTCTGATATTCCGCGGGAGATATTTTACCCAGACCCGGAAAAAGAAAAACAGCGGGGAATAGAGGAAGCCAGACAACAGGAGATTTGGCGCAAGGAATGGGCTGAATACAAAGACAAGAAAAGTATCAGAGTGGCAAAGAACAGGGCGAATCAGAAGCTGTTCTATGTAAAGCCGGTCAATCCCTACACAATGCGCAATCACGACATAGAGAAGATACGCAAGCATAGTGACGGCAGTATAACAATTAAAGCTCTATGCGGCCCGAAATGGCATTGGACAAAACAGGAACTGAACGGCAAGGGCAAAAAGGTAAAAGAGCTTAACGTAGCATACGGCAATGCAAACAAGGAAAAGGAATTCGACGAAGGATTTTTAGGCTATAAGGAAATGGTTATATGACGGACAAATTGCAAGAGTATATAAAGAAAGTTGGTAGCGAATACTGTATCTTTTCCCACAAGACAGACAAGAAGCTATCCTGCTATGACACGGAAGCGGAAGCAGAAAAAGCCTTAAAACGGATGGCTCAATACAGAGAAGAGCGTGGACAGGGGCAGGGGAAAGGAAACTCCAAACAGCAGGACGGGGGAACTGGAACGTGTGTATGTCCTAAATGCGGCGCAGAAGCAACGCATGACAGGGGTACACCGTGCCTTGAAATGAAGTGTCCTAAATGCGGTACTGCAATGGTAGGCAAAAGCAAAGAACAGCAGGAAGCGGAAAACGCTATCAACATACAGGTAGACACAATACAGATACGGGAAAGTAAAAACCCGTGGACATGGAAAGTGTGTGTAATCCAGGAGGGGTTAAGCAAGAACAGGACTGAATACACGCTTGAAGCCCTGCACAACATGAAGGACTTAGTAAACGAAGCGAACAAAGGTTCACAGCCTGTGCCTGTAATGTGTTATGACTATGAGACAAGTATAGATATGTTAAACCACCTTTCGAATGCGGAACGCGATCTTTTCCCGGAGGGATTTCCGAAAAAGACAATCGGTTGGTTACGTAACGCAAGTATCGTAGAAGAGGGTGGAATAAACAGACTGCTTGCAGACCTTGAAATCAGTAAAAGTGCGGAATGGTTTAAGGACTTGATCGTTTCTGCAAAGGAAGCTGACCCGCCTATACAAAATCCATTCGGATTAAGTATAGATGGGGAAGGCACTTCTATTGAGGGAATGCACGAAGCAGACGGGGAGCTGAAGTGGACAATTACCAGTGTTCGAAAGCTTTTCGAGGTTACCGTAGTAACGTATCCCAGTGCGGGAGGCGAGATTATAGATGTTAAGGAAGACAGACAAAGGTTTGTCACATTGATTGAAAGTTTATTTAAGGGTAAAGAAATGAAAAAGCTGATTGAAAAGCTGAAAGAACTTTTTGAGAATATCAAAGAGGGTGAAACGCTTGAAGACGCAATCAAGGCACTTGAAGTAGCTAAGGGCGAAGACAAGCGTTTTGACTTTGAGCTGACAGAGGAAAATGCGGACGAAGTTCTTGAAAAGGTTAAAGAACTTGCTTACAACATTAAGATTGAACGCGGTTTGAGGGACAGGGCAAGTGCCGAGGAAGTAGCACAGATGGGTAAAATGCTTGAAGAGATCAAGGCACAGATAGCCGAACTCACACCGTCGAAAAAAAGCGAGCCGGAGGAAAAGCCGGAGGAAAAGAAAGAAGGTGCAGACATGGAAGACGCACAGAAAATTCTTGAAGAGCTGAAACAGGCAAAGGCTGAACTTGCAGTTTCCAAAACTCTTGACGACAGCAAGCTGTCTGACAAGGGCAAGGACGTTATTCGCAATCGCTATAAGGGTGTAAGCGAAGTTGACGAAAAAGAACTGCGGGAAGCGATTCTTGAGCTTGAAGATGCTCTCGGAACGGTCGAGGGGAAAGACCAGAGCGTCGCACTGACAGAGACTGAAAAAGAGAAACAGGTTGAACACTATCAGGAACAGATGGACACAATCTACGGCGTTCCTGATGCAGAGGGCAGGGTAAAGCCTTTCAGTTCTGCTAAATTCCGCGGACTGTGTGACCTGTATGAACAGTGGACTGGGGATAAGGGCGTAACAGGAAATATAAGACTTGAAAATCCTTACGGGCGTTCAAGAATTTCCGAAGCTATCCAGGTTAGTGACTTTTCTACCATGCTTGGAACGTCAATGACTAAACACATGGTATTTGAGTATGACCGGATAGAAGACCAGTGGAGAAAGCTCTGTAATGTGAAACCCATCCGGGATTTCAAACAGCAGGACTTTATTCAGTTCGGTGCATACGCGGCACTGGCAACAGTGAATGAACTCGGGTGCTATGCTGAATTCAGTACGCCTACCGAAGAGACAGGGAATTACTCACCTACAAAACGTGGTAATTTCATCTCAATTTCCCGTGAATCGATCCTCAATGATGATCTTGGGAAATTCCGCAGGACTACACAGCAGATCGGGCGGGCGGCTAAAGTAACACTGAACCAGTTTGTATTCGACCTTGCATTGAACTATTCAAGTTCAATCAACGGCGGGACGATATATGACAGCAAGGCGCTGTATCATGCATCGCATTCAAACTATGCAACCGCCTCACTTACCAAAGCGAACCTTGAAACTGCATGGGTGGCAATGAGAGCACAGACAGACCTTGACAGCGTTGCGGCGCTTGATATTCTGCCTAAGTATCTTATTGTATCTCCCACACAGAGAAGCACGGCTGTACCGATTGTCGAAAGTCAGTATCTGCCGGGCGGGTCGAACAATGATGTCAACACGGCTTACAAGCTGTGCGAAGTCATGATTTCGAATTATCTCCGCAGTGATACCAATAACTGGTATCTGGTAGCAGACCCCGCGGTACATGACACTATTGAACTGGGTTTTGTACAGGGTAGAGAAGCACCGGCTGTATTCGTGCAGAATGACGGAGCGGTTGGAATGGTATTCAGTCACGACAAGATTTCCTACAAAATCCGCCATGAATACGGCGGGGCAGTGACTTCTTACCAGAGCTTTTACGGTTCTGTTGTAACGTAGACGGAATTGTGGTGATTCCTTTCCGTTCAAACGTTTTTTGTCACCACGCAGGGGAGGGGGTTCATACCGCCCCCTCTCCGTATTTTCATATAGGAGACTAAGGCATGGCTACAACAATGGTGCAATGGCCTTGTGACGGAGTAAAGCTTTTGGGGGCTACTGGTGCAAGCGCACAAGGAGCAGGACAGTGGTTTGCCATGCCGTCAGGGGCGAAAGTAATAGAGATTTTCACATTACCCGAAACATCGGACGCGTTAAAGCTTGTCTGGACAGTACAGCTTGCGATGCACAGTTCGGTTTCAGGTGCAAAGAGTAAGAATAACCCGGAAACAGTAATTTCAAAAACAGGAGCGGATGGTGCGGAAAGTATGAAATTCTCCACGCTGTGTACGCTCATAAGAGTAAACGTAACTACGTATAACGCTGACGCCTTGCATTCACAGGTGCTTATGGCGGCAGACTACGGGACTATCGTAACACTTGACGATGCGGAAATAACGGTTGGCGATGTAACAATAGGCAGTAACATTACCGAGACAAATTCAACGGCGATTAAAGCGGCTGTAGAAAAAATGGATGACTGGGATGAAGCGGACAGGGCAAAAGTCAATCCAATAGTCGGACAAGCAGGGATAGATGCTGACGCAGGAGCGGCAAGCGCAAAAACGCCGAGAGTTATAACGGCTTCAGACGATCCAGGCAATGTACATCTCGGAACAATAGCCGCTACAAACTCACTTATGGAAGGGCATTTGGGTAACATAGCAACAGACACAGCTTCTATCAGTACAGACGCTTCTACGATAGCAGGAGCGATAGGCACAGAGGACGGGACATTACCTTCTGGGATAGCGCTGATTGGCGGAGAAGTCGTAGACGGAGTACCGACCGAAGTAACCGACGGAAATCTTGCGGCGTTGTGGATAAACACGTTCAAGCAGTTAGTTCCGGCAGGATTTGACTTAACGCAGAACGCGCTAAGCATTACAGAAGTAGCGCCACCGCTATTGATGCTTGACAAAGAGACAGGCATAACACAGCTTACAGAGCCTGGGGTTACTACACCTGTCGATGCGTCACTGTACGGGATTGCAGGGTACAGCGTAACGATTGCGAATATCGATAGTAATGTCATACTTGGCTTAGTCGGCACAACGGACGAATCAGGCTCTTACGAATGCAGACTTGTCAACACGGCGGTAGCGAACTGCGCAATATCAGGTAACAGGGCTACAATCACAGCTAACGGAACATATCTGATATACACGGAAGACCCGGCTGTTAAGTTACAGCTTGATTGGATTTCTGAATTAGGCGGCGCAAATGCCACGGCAGATGCAGACAGATTTTTCAGGAGAAAGTAAAAATGGAAATATATCCAAAAGCAAAGGTTGAAACAGAAACGGTGGAATACACGCCGGAAGAAAAACAGTCTGTAGCAAATGAATTTGTACGGCTTAAAGAAGAAGGGCCAGACCCCGGATACTTCCCTATCGGCGTAGACAGACAGCTGAAAGACAGAGAAGCGGCGGCAATAGCGAACATAAACGTAATCGGCGACAGGAAATACTATCCTTGCGCTATAAAGCTTATCGCTGAGATCGAGCAGGAAGCCAAAGACATGAAAGCTGTCAGACCGGCAGACTGCAAGGATGAAGCTGAATACAAATCGGAGCTTGCGAAGAAAAAGACATACCTGGATGAAACGACATACTTTGACGCGGTACTTGCGCATAACGGAGTGGAAGACTTTGCTGAACTAAAGACAGCACTCACGCCGAAAGAAATAGCCAAATGAAAAAGCTATTGATAATAGTCCCTTTGATTGTGCTTTGCAACTGTAGGATAGGTTGGTATATCCACAAGACAGAAACGTCGGTCAATGCGGCTACAAACGAAGTGTGGGTACGTGAGACAGAGGAAATACGGATAAAGATAAAGAAAGCCACCATACAGCAATTGAGGAATGAACGGTGATAATGCGGAGATTTAAGCAAGACCCTGACTGCGTATTTGCAGAGCGGTTTATTTCTCCGCAGGATTGCAGAGACAGAGGGTTTACTATAAGCGGGAATCCGGGCGTGGAAAATTCTCCATATGGACATGCTCTGACACTTGCAGGAGGCACGCCGGATTATCTTGCGTTGGATGATGCTACATATATTGGAGATTTAATAGGAACGGGCGATTTTAGTATTGTAGCCGCAATTAAGAACAGTGCCACGTTAGCAGGAACCGCAAACAAGTACACCATTATAGCGGATAAAGATCAGCCAAATACAACGAAAATAGGATTTGCATTTATACTTGCCGGGGGATCGCTTAACGGTTTGCAGATACGGTTGAATGACGCCACGAATGCAAACGACATGACCTTGAGTTTGTCAACAGACAGGACGACTCTGTTGTCTAATGGCAACTGGCATACGGTAGGTGTATCGGTTGACCGGGGGACTATAGCAGACAGCAGGCTGTATGTAAATTCCTTTTCCGGGGAATACTCAGCAGCCGGTGACGCTATAGGTGCGAACACGCTCAGCAACGATCAGGACTTGACACTTGGAACACTGGGGAACAAAATCACATATCCGGCTACGCTGAGCGTGGCGTACGTGCTGATATATAAGAGGATTTTATCTGCCGCAGAGTTTGGCAATTTCCACACAGGGGAGGCGTTCTGATGTACCTCAATAATCTTGTCGGCTTCTGGGATATGAGCACGATAAATCCCGTGAACCTTGCGCCGAGGACGTACGGGACAGGTAATGGCACAGGGACAGGAATTGCGGCGGCTAATATAGTAAACGGCGTGGGCGGAGGCAAGGGGACGCTGTATAACGGGACAGATGAACTGACTACCATATCAAATAATTCAAATTTGGTTTTTGGCAATGGAACATCAGACAATCCATTCAGCATAGCAACTTGGGTTAAAGCAACTGATTGGAGCAACTTTACCATAGTCGGCAAGGGGATTCACGGAACAGATGGAGAATACAGGCTAAAAACATCCGCCACAGATAAAATACAATTTTATCTTTCCGATGAAAGCGAAACAGATTATATCGCGAGGTACTACAATGCTGGATTAACCTCCCATGAAGGACAGTGGGTTTTTATTACTGCTACTTATGACGGCAGCTCTGCGGTTACCGGATTAAAAATATACTTAAACGAATCAAGGATTGATGATACAAGCTTGGCGGGTGGCTCTTACGTTGCTATGACAGATGAATCTGCTGACCTAATTATAGGTGAGTATGACGGAGATTATGCATCGGGTGTTATGGATTATTTTATGATATTTAACTTCGAACTCGCTCAAACGCAGGTAATCGACCTAATGAACCGCACCAGAACAGGGAGACTATAAATGCCTTCATGGAGATTGAAAGAGCACTGTGTTTATTGCAACCACCTTAGAGATGCGTCTATAGATGAGGTTACGAAGACGGCGAATGCTTGGACGGGGACGGAGGCATATATTGAGAATCCTTACGGGTTTAGCGTGGGGGATTTTAACGGGGCAAGTCATTTAGATATAACTGCTCTTCTTGCAAGATTTTCTTCTTTGACGGAAGTAACAATTTCTGTTCTGTTTAAAATTGATAGCCTTGGAGCAGACAGAGTAATATTTGCGGCTTCAGATAGTGGTGATGCTTCAAGTGAGATTAAATTTAATGTAAGCAGTTTAAACAAAGTTATATTTAGTGCAAGAGAAAATGGGTCTGGTATTTTTAGCGCAACCTCTACCACAACTGTAATAGCTAATCATTGGTATCATGCGGTTGGTACAGTAAACTCTACAGCTTCTTATATATATCTTGATGGTAAATATGATGCTGTTGGTACTGGTGCTGCTGGGTTTTCTGTGGTAAACGATTTAGATCATGTGGCTATAGGTGCAAATAAAGACAGTGGTGGTTTGCAATGGTACTGGAACGGTGGGATAGGAACTATAAAGATTCATAATTTTGTGGCGACTTACGACGAAGCAATTGTATTAAACCGCATGGCAAAGAGGGGGCTATAATGATTTACCCCGAACAGCCGATCCTTTCAAGAGCGCTTCCCGATATTGCGGACAGCACGCTCGTCGGCTCCTGGCTCACGCACAAAACTCCGAGCAGTGGGAAGGATTATTCGACGGTAGGCAATGACGGAGTAAGCACAGGCATTAAGTGGAATAAGATCGGCGGTTATTTTGACGGAGCAAGTTATCTGAATATGACAGGCGGTACATTTACTGGGATTGACACGGTTGAGTTTTGGTTTAAAACGAGTGGCGCAGGGTCTATGTGTATAATAAATGATTTTAGAACGAATAGGAGTGTTTACATAAACGGTGGTAAGATAAACTTTAGAAACTCTGATAATTCTGCAAATTTAGCAACAGCGAATACATTTAATGATAACGCTTGGCATTACGGACTCGTTAATATAGAGAATGATTTAATATATCTTGATGGAGAAGTGGAGGCGACAGAAGCAGGTGATGGTCTTGCCAGTGACAGGATTCTAATTGGAGCAAGGCATAGTGGCGGTTATGGTAGTTATTTCATTGGTGATCTTGCCTGTTTAAACGCATATGCAACACCCAAATCAGCTTCTTTCGCAAAATACCGATACTTACAGTGTGTACCAGAAGGATAAAGAATGAGCTTAGTATTCCAAACAATAGACGGCACAAAAGACCTAAGCCGGTATAAACACGCGATAACCAATTCATCCGGCCCAGCTGCAATACTTGGCAGGCGTGTTGATATTCCCGCGGCAAATGAGAATGCTTATATTCGGATTGGTTCAGCTGGGGATACAAAGTTTACTGGCTCAGATGGATTTACGGTAGCAGAATGGATTAGGCTTGGGCGGGTAGATGTACAACAGTATCTTTTAAATCTATGGGGAACAGACGCGTCTTGGGGAACATCTATATCAGCTTCAAATAGAGCAATTTTTTTAACATATGATGGTGTTGGTTCTTCAACTCTTACGGGAGCTACAACTTTATTTATTGCTAATCGTTGGTATAGGTTAATTTTTGTTTATGATGGTGGTACGACCGGAACAAATGGACATATTTATATAAATGGAGAAATTGAAATTGAGGGAACGATTAACAGAGTCCCTCATTATGTTGCCGGGCAGGGAGTGGGATTTGGAACTGAATGGACAAGAAATATTGCAACAGATTTAGTAGGCTCCGGCTCAGACCTGAGATTTTACAACACCGCATGGAGCGCAGGACAGGCTAAACTCGACTACGAAATGACAAGACTGCGGAGACACTAAATGAACCTTACAGACGCAAGAACATATTGCGGATACCTACTGCAAACACAAGACATTTCTCTTGACAGCGAAACGGCAGTATTGAATTACTGTATAGGTGATGCGGTAGACCAGTATTCACAGGATAAGCCGCTTGTATATTGCGAAGCTGTAGCCGGGAGCGGGTCGAAAAGATATAGCCTTGACGGACTTACGAATTTTGACTTTGAATTCAGTGTGATTATAGAGATAGAATATCCGATAGACAAGAACCCGCCTGAATTGATAGACGACAGATACTGGACATACATTCAAAGACCGTCGGGGGATAATGACGATTTATTGTTTATTGACACTACTCCTGCAAGCGGGGAAAGTTTTCATATCTATTACACGTACTACACAAACGATATAAACGACGTAAGAGCAAAAGACCAGAGGGCGGTTGTATCGCTTGCGGCTTCGTATGCCTGTCAGGTCATGGCAAACAAGGCGAATCAGTCCGGGGATGATAATGTCAACGCTGACTTTGTGGACAGAACATCAAACAAAAATAACTTTGTTGAATCAGCTAAGTATTTCGAGGAAAAGTATAAAAAGCGTATTTTCGGAGATAAAGACAGCATAAGTCCGGCGTTGAATATTACGAACCTTGACACATACGTACACAGACAGCATAAGAGAATACTGCACAAGAGGACATACACCTAATGGAAATATCGATAGATTTCAGCGACGTAGAAAAACAGGTTGCGGATATTACCCGAAAAGCGCCGTGGGTTATAGATGAGATTATCATACACTGGCTGTTGGCAGGGGCGAAAGAAATACTTCACAGGTCGGTCATTGGCGCAAGTGGAATAAGAGGCGTTACCGGGAAATATCACGGTGCATTTACGAACACTGATATTATGGGCGGGGTAGGAGACAGGCATATCATAGTTGTCAACGTAGCGGATTACAGCATGGTTATAGAGCACGGAGCAAAGTTCACAAACAAAATGCCGCCGCCCGGAGTACTTGACGAATGGGTAAGGAAAATAATTGCACCCGGAAGCATAGAAGAGGTCAAGCGGATAGCCTATTTGATAGGCAGATCATACGTGCGCAAGGGTAGAGCCGGGAAGAAAGCCATTAAGGGCAGATACGTAATGACAAACGCATACAAAAAGGCAAAAGCGCGACTTGACACATGGCTGAAACAATTGGTAGATCAAGGATTGAAAAAGCTATGAGTTGGGCGACGATAAGTACAGCATTAAAGGCGCTTGTGGTAGGCGTTACCGGAGTGCCGGAAGATAATGTATATGAACGTATTGCAATGTATAACGATGCGCAGGAATTCAAGGACTTATTCTTTGACGGTACGAACAGCAGATTTCTGGGGGTAGAAATATACACGACCAGGGACGAAGATGATTTGGTTGCTCATAACACGATACACACGGAACATGATGTTGTTATACGCTGTTTCATTGGGATAAAGGACAGGAATCAGGGCAATGATACCTATACCACGCTTAGGAATTTGGTAGAAGACATACGAGAAGTGTTAAGGAAGAATTTAACAGTATCAGGAACATGCGTAAACGCAGATATGCCCGCTATGGCAGAAATAAGTCCCGGACTTAGACAGAGCGTTTATACGTGGGAATGCGCTATAAACTGGACTGTATACGAGAGAACGACTGTAACTGAAAATTTATCATAAGGAGTTACGTTATGGGATTAGAAAGAAACAGAACCTTACTTGCGAAAGAAGAGGATTCATACGGCAGTGATCCGTCTCCCTCTGCGACAGACGCGGTAAGAATATCTAACCTTGTTGTTACGCCGGAGGTTAAGGTATTGACACGGGACAATTACAAGGGTTCTATGTCGAGCGACGGAATCAGGGTCGGCGGGAAAACATATAGAATTACTTTTGACATTGAGCTTAAAGGCAGAGATGCTATACCGAGTGCCGCAAATCCGCTTGAATATGATGCGCTGTTAAGAGCATGTGCAATGACAGTTGATTATTCAGCTACATATGCGACGTATACGCCTGAAAGTGACGACACGGTAGGGGTAACAATGTACGCGAACTATGACGGCGTTAGATACGAACTGAACGGCTGTCAGGGCAATTTCACGATAAGTGCGGTTGCCGGAGAAGTTGTCAAGCTAAGCTTTGATTTCTTGGGATTGTACAATATTCCTGCCGCGCAAGATATGCCGACACCTTCATTTGACAGTTCTGAACTTCCGCCTATATTTGAAAGTGCAAGTTTCAGCGTCGATAGTTTCGAGGGTATTATAAACGAGCTGACAATGGACATGGGGAACACAATATCCCCGAGGCCGGACGCTAACAGCGCAGACGGGATTAAGGGCTACAGGATTTCGGGCAGAGAAGTAAGCGGAACAATCGACCCGGAGGAAGATTTAAGTTCGAAAAACCTGTTTACCAAATTTGCTTCATCCGATACAAGCGTCATGGAAGCATATGTGGGCGCTACAGCAGGAAACAGATTTCATTTATACTGGCCGACAGTTCAGTATAGACAGGTTGCGCCGGATGCGCGGGAAGGTATAAATATACATTCAGTAGAATATATAGCTACAGGAGATGATAACGAATTTCGTTTAAGATGTTATTAGAAAGGAAAAGTGTATGTCTGTAAAAGGAATGGATTTAACGGAATATACGTTTGTGTCGAAAAACGATACTACCGAGCCGCACACAGAGTTTAAAATGACTCCCGCTAAGCGGATGGAAGCTTTCAGTGTAGGTGCTGTGTACAATATGATTGTGCAGAGTGAAAGCGGGGAAGAGAAAATACTGAAAGCGTTTAGCGAACATGCAAACGAAGTAGGCGACTGTATTTACGGATACATAGAAAAGCATTGTACAAGCGTAAAGAACTTCTGGGTAAAAGATCAGTTACAGTCCGGGACGATTGATAAGTTTTTGGATAGTATAAAACCTATACTTGCTATGGAGATTGTAGGGGATGCGCTTAACAGAGTGAACGTCAATGAGGAAGAAGAAAAAAACTGACGATAGCTGTATTGTGCAGTGTATATAAAATAAATTGTGATGACTGCATCCCCCGGCGCAATACAGCGAAGGAAATAAAAAGATGCGCAGAAAGACGCGAAGAAATGGGATGCGAAAAAAAGCTTACAGTCCCGGTATTCACATACAAAGAAACAGGACAGCAATTCTACAGATGTCCGATAAAGCTTGTGACAAATCAAACGTGGTTTCTCCTTGCTTTATACAATCACTACAAAAATGGATACCTTGCTTTTGCAGGAGGGGTTTTAGATCAGCCGGAATGGTACTTGAAGCGCATGGAGAAAATACAGGAACTGGAATACAGAATGAGAGAAGAATATAATCCGAGAGGCGCGAAATGATAGGCAGAAGCACAGATAAAAAACAGATGGACGTTATTCTGCGAGGCAGAGACAAGACCAAACAGGCGTTCCGGTCGATGAAGTCAAACGCCGATCAGTCCAAAAAGGCAATCAAGCAAGCATTTACAGCGATGAAAGCTTCTGCGTTGGCTTTTGAGGTTGCAGTGGTAGCCGGTGCGGTAATGGCGATGAAAAAAATGGTTAATATGACTGTTGAACTGACAAGATCAAGCGTCAACACAGCAGACCAGTTCGAAGTACTTAGATTGCAGATGCAGACATTACAGGGGAGTGTTGAAAAGGGAAATGCTACTTTTGAAAAGCTCTGGACTACAGCAAAAAAGATACCCTTTACAATTGATGACATAGCAAAGGGCGCTAAAACACTACAGGCGTTCGGTATGCTTGGAGACGATGTCGAAACAGCCATGATAGGTATAGCTGATGCATCTGCGGCGGCAGGGGTCAGTATAGACACGATGGCGGTAGTCATGGGTAGGGCGTGGCAAATGGGTAACTTTTTAACCCGAGGCCCAGGTGCTATATTCAAAGGTATTATGCAGACGAAAATGGGGATAGAAGATATAACGAAATTATCTCTGCCCGAATTTCAAAAAGCAGTCGGTGAAATGCTTACCAATCCGAAATACGGCATAGCGGGGATGAGTGAAAAGCTTGCTACGACATGGACTGGTATCCGGTCAATGATAAGTGACTCAATGACACAGATAAAGCTTTCGATTGCGGAAGCCGGGGTATTCGAAGAAGTCAAGAGACTGGGCGAAAGTATTCGAGACTGGTTAAGGCGTGAAGATATTGTGGGCGTTATATCGAGGATAGGAAGCATAGCTGGTGAAATGATAGGGGAACTACACGATACACTTACGCGCATGGTTGAATCCGGGGATTTAAAAATATTACTTGAAGACTGGGTGAACACAGCAAGAAAGTGGGCGAATTCGGCAAAAGATATAATCAAAAATATCCCTGCTATCAGCCGGATTATAATGAATATGGTGCAGACATTGAGCATGGCACTTGCGGAAGTTATCGACAAACTATACAGCGTGTTAAACAGCTTTGATAAAATCAGCGGCACAAGCGCACAATTAACACGCAATATCAATTCAACAGCTACAGCTATGACCGAATTATCGGAGAAAACGACACAGGTTTCCAAAACGTATCGATGGATAGCCAGAGAAGCAGACAGAGCATGGGATGCACGTTCAATACAGACGGTTATACAGGTAATAACTTCGGGTATAGATAGAATGTCGGAATTTGCCGGAGAATCAGAAGAGGCAAAAAAAAGCATAGCATTAGCAAGACAGGAATTAGAACGTATTTCGCAAGCGGGCGGGAAAGTAGGTGCTAAGCAGATATTAAAGGTTGATGTATTACCGCTACTTGAAGACGCAATGAGAAAAATAACTAAAGAATATGCCAATCAGTCAAACGTATTAAACGAACAGCATAAATTGCATAGCGGTCAATTGAAACAACATCAAGAAACGCTTACCTTTACGGGTCAGATTAGAAAAGCACACCAGGACATATTAGACCTGTTCAAAGAGCAGAATGAAGAAATTGATGCCACGCAACCGAAGCTTGATGAAACGAAAACTAAAGCAGACAAAATAGCAGGGGCGTTCAATGTTGGCGCAGAAAAAGTATTGACGATAAAAAAGCATTGGGAGGAAGTTGTTGCGGAATTCAAAAAGACAACCACAATAGGAATAGAAGTCAGTAAATCATTGGCTTCAAGTTTTGAAACGATCTTTTTTGATGCGATGACAAATCAGCTCAAAACGCTTAATGATTATCTGTTGAATTTCGGGCGGAACTTAGCGCAGATTATGGCTCAATGGGCGGCTATGCAAACGATGAAGGGATTAACGGGGATGTTTAGCGGGGCCGGAACGCCGGGCGCAGGATCAGGATCGGTAGCCGGAATGTTAGTTGATGCAGGGATAGAGGAATTTCCCACTGGCGGAATAGTATCGGGGATAGGAACAGCACATAAACCAGTCCTTGCACAGCCGGGGGAAATGTATCTTAACAGAGAACAGCAACACAATCTTTTGAATATGCTTAGTAACGGCAATGCAAATAACGGTGGTTCAACGATAATAAATATTTCAGCTATGGATACGCAGAGTATGTTACAAGCGTTAAGCCGTGACCCGCAGTTGATACCGGCTACAATAGCAAGAGCGAACAAAGCAGGGACATTAAGGAACATGCGATGAGCGATTTAGTATTTAACGATGAAGTAACAGCAACATACGGATTTCCGTTTAAGCCGAGAAGCACAATAGAATCCACACAGGTCAGAAGCGCGGCAGGAACACAGCAGAGCTTTTTAAATTCAGATCACGATAAAGCTACGTATTTTCTCGGTTTTCAGTCCATGACGAACAGCGAAAAGGAAAGTCTTGAAGACTTCTTCAAGGCCCGTTCCGGCGCACATGAAACTTTTTTGTTTTACGATGCACGGACATATGATGTTGCAAGTGAATCCATAGGCACGGCGGATGGAAGCACATTGACATTTCAATTAACCCAGGACGGATTTTCAAGATGGAATATAGTTGCCAATTCATATACTGTCTGGGTAGACGGTGCAACACAGACTGACACGGTGGATTACAATGTCGACGTAACAGATGACGGGCGAATTATATTCGTTTCTGCACCGGCAAGCGGAGCAGTAACTGCAAGCTATCAATATTATCGCAGAGTCCATTTCCTTGAAAAAGACATAGATCCCTACGAAGTTGCGTATAGATTCTGGAATGTCGACTTATTGACACTTGAAGAAATACTGGTGAATGTGTAATGGCATGGGATTCATCTGCCGTAGAACTGAAAATAATCGAACTGTACAAGATAGAACTTGCGAACGGTTCATTTTATTATTTCACTGACTTTGAAAAGGGCGATATTTTTGTTTTTGACAGTGCATCCTATACGCCCGTTCCGTTATTGAGCGAGCCTGTACAGCGCACAAGCGATTTATCATCTTCAGAAAAGACAATAACTCTTCCACGCCACGATGATTATATTACTACAGCAGATTTATTCGACAGGTATCTTGACAATTCGGAACTGACATTCTATCAGGTTGACAGGGATGATGTCGCAAATTATCGCATAGGATTCAAGGGAATTGCGGGAAAAGTAAATTATAATATGCACACGATTGCAATAACGTATGTCAATAAGTTTAACTTTTCACACAAGGTAATACCGAGATTTACATATCAGGAAAGTTGTCCGTATAAGATATTCTCTACAGAATGCGGATTGACAAAAGCGACATGGAAAACATCAGGGACGGTAGACAGCGCGACATCCACGACGCTTGTGGATTCGGCTCTTACGCAAGCTGATGATTACTGGCAATTCGGATATGTTGAAATGACTTCTGGCGATGCAAGCGGAGATAAGCGAATGATAACCGGATTCAATGCGGCAAATGACCGGGTTACAATTCTGCGTCCATGGAGCACAACGCCGTCAAACGGTGATACGTATGATATTTACCCTCACTGTCAAAAGAAATACACTCTGTGTGATTCCATATTCAGCAATTCTTTGAATTACGGCGGCTGTATGCACATACCCCGCCCGGAGGAAACGCTGATATGAAATGGCGCGATATTGTTGTCAACGAAGCTTTAAGTTGGCTGCATACTCCATACAGGTACGGTGCGTGTATGAAAGGGCGTGGGGTAGATTGCGCAAGACTGATATTGACATGTTTTAAGAAAGCAGATAAAATTCCAAAGGGCTATGAACCGCCGCATCAACACCGGGACTGGATTATGGGAAAGAATATAGATCCGGAAACATTCACGCGGTGCTTATTGCTTTTTGCGAAGAGAATATCAACAGACTTAATACAAAAAGGAGACGTACTTAGCTTTAAATATATCGGCATAGAAAGTCATCTCGGGATTGTGGTAGACAACGAGAATTTCATTCATGCCGTAACTGGAAAATGCGTTATGATACATCCGATTAAAACATTTCGCAAAAAAATAGTAGCTGTATATAGGGCGAAATAATGGGCGGTGCTAAAAAATCAACAGCAATGCCTCTTGGTTTGGGGATTATGGGTTCACTTGTCAGCGGCGGCAGTCCGTGGGGCTATATGGCGGGATACGCAATCGGTTCATGGCTTTTTCCGCCGGAAGAAATGGAGGGCATAGACCCGCCCGATCCGTATAGAACATTGGGGGTGAATACTTCCGGCACAGGCAATCCGTGGCCTTTACTTTACGGTACAAATCGATTCGGGGGGAACTATATCTGGAAAGGCGCTTTAACACACTCCCCGATTTACGAAAAATCAGACACCGGCGGCAAGGGTGGAGGCGGCGGAGGCGGTAGCAAAAAACAGGTTGTCGGTCACAAATATTACATGGACGCAATGATAGGATGTTGTCAGGGAGAAGCAGATTTAGGAAGAATGTTTTTTGACAACGCAGTTTATCCGTGGAGAGACGATACTTCTATATCCTTTTACCGGGGGACAAGCTCACAGACAGCATGGAGCGTATACAGCGCGGAAGTAAGCAATCCTACCACATTCAGAAATCTGTCATATATAGGATTGGATGATTTCTATATCGGAGAGAATACCTCACGCGCACCAATCGTGACTACAGAATTGCACAGGTATCCATACAATGTTGCGGCAGGAACAAGCGCAAGGATTTATACACATTATTCGGAACTGGCAAGTGCCGGACTATGCGCAAAACGTGATAATGGCACTATACTTTCTGTAGATGAAGATAATTTGGTTATCTATGGGCGCGATTGGAGTCAGAAAACGATATATGATGTAAGCGATGTTTTTGCCTGTACTTATTCTAACGGGGCATACTCTCCCGTCCGAGGCATAGACCTAATAGAGACAGAAAAAGAAGTCTACATGAATGTGGCATGGTATGAGAATAGAGTAATGGAGCGCAGAGCACATGTAGCGCAAATAAAAATAAACAAACACTATGACAGTCTAACAATTACAAAAGATGATATTACAGATACAACCATAGTTGATGAGCCTCATGGAAGCGATGCACCTTATGCAATAGATATATCGCATAATGATAATAAATCATATGCTGTATGGAGAGATTTAGAAGGAGACATATATCTTGAAGAATATGATTACAATGATTACACGGTCACGCCGACTCAATATGATATATCAACATATTTTCATACTTCGAATTATTCAGACAGATATATACGATTAGTTACAACAAATAACACAGCTTATGTTATAGCGCAAGAGAACACAAACTATGGATATGAATTATGTTCTTTTGATATAGATAACAGCATGGCATTTGTAGCATCTGACACGATTGCGCAATCAGAAGTAGGCGGCAAACCGGGAATTGCAGTCATGCATGGGGAAAATGAACTTATAGCTATAGGCACAGCAACATCCGGCAGTACAAGAGAAATGATACTATTCGAAATAGATACGGATGGCAATATTACACGTAAAACGAATACTGAAATACAGCATGATTCTGATATTGATATGACTGATAGATTTTCCAATTATCTAACAACTGCATCAGATGGGACTTTGTTTATCAATTGGAATAATAATGGCGCCCCTGCACCTGGCATCCCTGATTGGTTTCTTGGCGCAGAGCAATATATTATAGACGCTAACCCTGCACAGGTATTGTATGATGTGATTGTCAACGAAGCAGAATACAGCACGGGTGATATAGCGAGTGCATCACTACAGGAAATGTCTACATACTGCATGACTAACACGATAGGCATATCTCCCGTGTTCAATACGAAGCGACACGCAAACGATATTATACGGCAGATAATGAATGATGTCATGGGGCTTGCATACATAGACAACGAAGGGCAGTTCGCCGTTAAGGTGTTTCAGAATTCAGATTCATCCGAGGGTACGATTACAGCCGCTGATATTGTAGAAGGAAGTTTTGAGCACGTAAATATAGAACTGAAAGATAAGCGTGAATGCGCGAACAGAATAAATATAAATTATCTTGATCGCATGAACAAGTACAAAAAATCAGATTTTACGATAGACCATTTTGTTGCACAGGAAGAAGACGGGGAAATAATCAGTGAAACTTGGAACATGCAGGATTTTTCTAATGTCAAAACCGCGTCTAAAATTGCATGGCAGTATCTGAAATCAGCACAGTATGACACACATGTTTTTACGTTTGATCTTATGCCGCAATATATGGGATTGAATATCGGCGCTGTGCTGACTCTGAATATAGCTTCTGAAAATCTTGTCAGTCAGAAGGTAAGAGTTTTACAGATAGGTGACCCGGATTTGAGAACCGGTGCGACAAGCATTACAGCACGAAGGGAGGAAACATGGCTGAATACATTTGATGATTATGTGGCACAGGCTAATGAGTCTGACGATACACAGGAGGATTTACCGAAAAGTGTAATACCGGTTATATTTGAACTTCCCGCCGTACAGACAGACGATTCATATTACGCGGGGATAACAGCAATCACTAATGATGAGAACACGGTTGCTTGCGGAATACATTTGAGCGATGACAATATATCATTCACAAAAATAGGCGAATGTTGGCGTCTGGCATATACGGGTGATATAGGTTCGGCTGTGGATTCAGGCGATAAGAGAATATCCATCGATATTACAGATTACCCGGATGCATTTGCAACATACACTGTTACCGACCAGAGAAATGATGAAACATTCAGCTTGATAGGTGAACTGCAAACCGGGGACTGCGAACTTTCGAATATGGAGTTTGTCACATACAGAGAATCATCTACAAGCGGCAATACCGTAACGCTGAAAAACTGCTATCGCGGAAAATACTATACACTCCCGAAAGACCATACGACAGACGAAGTACTTTTACATGTCGGCACAAACAGATTTTTTCTGTTCTCTTTCCCCGGAATTAAAGTTGGAAAAACAGTCTATGTAAAAGTTACAGGAATGAACTATGCGGGAGTGGAAGAAGATACTGCAGATGTCGATTCATACGAATACACCGTAATAGGATTAACGAAAAAAGCCACTCATGTTTCAGGCTTGCAGATTTATGACCCCGACAATTCTATTTACAAGGCAAGTCTTGATACTATTGCAAGTTCTGACGTTACAGTAAAATGGAAAGAAACCGCACGTCTCGGCGGGTGGAGTTCTAAGGCATTTATCACGGGTTGGGAATGGAATGATTTTTATACAGGCGATGTGAATGATTATAATATTCTGATTTATGACAGCAGTTTAAATCATATTGCAACACATAATCTTGGAAATGTGCTTACGGAATATGAATACACAAAATCGCAGAATGAAACAGATTTCGGTTCATTGACGAAAGATTTTTATATCGGTGTTCAGCCATTGAATGACAACGGCGGTCTGCCGAATGACATTGTAAAACAGCATGTGGAACTAAATATATGACACTAACAACAGACTTGGGATTAGACAAGCCTTCTGACGGATCGAGTAACGCAGGGGAAAGTTACAACGACGCTCTGGATACGCTTGATGCGGGGAGAACGTACAAGGTAACACTCGGAGAAGCATTCAGCCAGTATCACGTTGGATATATAGCATCTGACGGACAGGCATATTTGGCTAACGCGGATTCGGAAACGACAGCACGGTCAATAGGCTTTGTCACGGAAGCAGGAGACGCCGCGGCTGAAAGATACTTCAGATACTTAGGGCGGATACAGAATACCGACTGGAACTTGAATCCCGGCGAACCTGTCTACGTGAGCACATCGAACGGTGAGATTACGCAGACAGCGCCGACAAGTCCGAACTATAAAAACGAAATCGGAATAGCGTTCACAAGCAATATAGTGTTCGCAAGGATACCGAGTTATTTAGATGCTGAAGTAGGGACACAATCTGTATTCAAAACCATTACGGCTGACACCGGAAGCACTACTGCGGACAGTGCCACAGATACGCTTGCAATTGAGGGCGGCACGGGAATATCAACCGAAATAACCGGCGATACATTGACAATAACAGGACACGAAAAGTATACGGACGCAGAAGCAATAGCGGCTATCAAAGGTGACGGGGATTGGAACGCTTCAAATTGGGACACAGCTTTCGGTTGGGGAGATCATGGCGGGGAGGGATATTTAAAAACCGTAGACATTTCAGACGATACGAACCTTGCTGTTACAGCGCCTGTCGTTCTTACTGATGATACACTAAGCGTTGATACCGCTACACCTTCTGACGGAGATACAACACACCTTTCAACAGCAGACCAGATTTACGACTGGGTTACAGGATTGGGCTACGGCACAATGAGTGATTTGGTTGATGACACATCACCTGAACTCGGGGGAAATTTGAATGTTAATAATAATAATATCAATAACAACGGTTCAGATATTACAATAGATGACCCCATCAATGTAGAAGCAGATCAAGACATAGTGTGCGAAATAGGCCGTGCTCAAATTGGTTATGACGGCACAAATGCAGATACAGTTGTATTAGCCCACTATGATAATATGGGAACGACAGCATACGGGCTGAAAATGTCTGCGGCTAATACGGTTATCAATGCGCCTACTGGCGGTGTTGTGGCTGTTGGCGTTAACAACACCACTGCCTTTCAAGTGAGCGCAACACAGGTAAAAAATTATGTGCAGACATATATACAGGAAACAGCCGCCGCCGCCGCAACTGCGGCAGGATGGGGGCAAGCATGGGTTAAGAACGATAACCCTAATCAATTATGGTTTCAAGATGACGCAGGAAATGACCAAAAATTATCAGGCGGTTTGTTCATTGAAACAGGAACTTATACCGGAGACGGGGCTACAAGTCAAGTTGTCAGCCTAACGAACAGTGACTTGATAGTCAAATATGTAAAGATATGGTTTGAAGACACAGATGGAAATGTAATACGTTCACACGAAACGACCAACACGCTTGTTACGCAGGATGCGCAAGGATTGGCAGTACAGCACTATGGCGATGCCGCAGAAAGAGCTACATATCAGGATGATACTATTATAGCATTAGGCACAGGCTCTTTTACTGTTGATGACAGGGGTACAGACCAACATCCGAACTCAAACGGTGATACATATCATTACGTTGTTTTTGGAACTTATATATGATGAAATACTGGGTAAAGAAAGCGGAGAAACACACGAAAATAATTATGGGACTGATAAAAAAGAAGCTTAGTAAGAAGGAACTCGAGGATAAAATATTTGAACAGATAGGATTTTACGAACACGAAATAAGGAGTAAACGCAATGAGAAATCTAAATAGGGATTTAAAGCCCGATCCGGCATTGATGAGTATAATCGAGGCTATAATTGTGATGATTGTCATGCTTGGATTGTTTATGCCTGGATGTAGTATTTTTGGCGGGAACGAATCAGACCCTTATGCCAAACCAATATCTAAATTAGAAACAGATTTAAAAACAGCAAAAAAAGAGATTGACAAAAGCAAAAAACAGCTTGAAAACATTACGGGTGATGTGTCTATGTTTGAGCAGAGATTCAGCAAAATAGAAAATATAATGACTAACATTCAGACGCAAGTCAGTGTTGTAAAAAGCGAAGCCAATCAATACAATGAATCGATAACGAGAATCTTGTGGACGCTTGGTGGATTATATATACTGTTTCATATATTCAAATTTATAAGTATTATAGTAGCAGCAAAGTTTGCGCCGGGCAGTACGGTAAAAAATGTATTTACCTTGCCGTGGGAGAAACGAAATGGCTAACGGAGAAATGAGCGTAAAAGAAGCAATTGAAAATGAGATCGCGGGCATAGAAAAACCTTCCGTGGAATTGAGATGCATAAAACATCTTGCATCTGGGTTTGATAACTTAAAATGCGAAGCACACATGAAAGCCATAGAAAAGATACAAGAATTTCAGTCGCGCACGAAGGGTGGAATTATTGCATTGTCCATTCTCATAGGTGGCGGGCTTCTCGGTTTGATATGGGCGATAATTAAAGGATTAACGCAATGGCTGTGACTACATATTCCGGGCTGAACAAACCGTCAGACGGTCAAGAGAATGCCGGGGAAGATTACAATGATAACATGGACGTTCTGGACGGTGTATCCAGAATAGAGCTGACGTGCGGTGAAGCGTTAACGCAATACTATCTCGGGTATATAGCATCGGACGGAAAAGCATATCAGGCTGATAACTCCGCAACTGATTCCGCAGAAGCTGTCGGGTTCATAAAGGAAACGACTGCCGCGGAAAGTGACGAATACTTTATCCGTAACGGTGTCATTACAAACGGCGCATGGAGCTTCACAAAGGGACAGCCGGTATACGTAGGCACAGGCGGGGGAATAACCCAGACAGAACCCGGAATCAGCCGCAGGGTCGGTATAGCAATGGACACTACAAAACTCATAGTAAATATTACATGGTAATTTTACGAATTTACTTGACAAAACGCAGATAAAGCATATAATACACTATGTTTACCGTTAATTATTGTCAAGCAAGAAAGGAAATCTATGATTAAATCAAGGAACATTAGTGTTATGATAAAGAATATGTGTTGCAATTTTGCACACAATAAATGTCTTGGCGCTACATGGAAACCACAAGAAGACGACCCGGAATATAAGCATTTTGTGTTTAATAAAACTGACGATTGCATAATCAAGAAAGGAAAAAGATGCATACATTTTGAAAATACCATACTTCCTGTCATAAAAAAAGAAAATAACAAAAGAGCGTTAAAACAGTATCTATCAAAACTGGATATACCGGATAGAGAAAAAGATGTGATAATCGGAACGCTGACAGACAATACTTGCAATCAATGCGGCACACCTATAGGCTCAAGAAAAAAGTACTGCTATAAATGCTCAAATATCCGTAGAAAAAAATCAAAAAACACCTATCAAAAACAGTATATGCGAGAAACCCGGAAAGAACCGTCAGCCTGTTAGTACAAACAAGCTATTTTTTGTCGTCATAACTCATTGAAAATTAACAAGTTAATTTTTTGAAAAATTCCAACCTATACCATAGTACTATTTTGCAATATATCGCATATTGTTTGTACTAACAGAATACATGTATATCGTATATAATAACGCTTATTGTAATTCCTGTTTTTCTTATCTTCTTATAAGAAGTAATTACTATTCCTCACGTATTATTCAATAATCTTAGATTGTTTATCTATACTTCTTATTTTCATAAAAGGTTTTCTGTATTACAAGATATATCTCTAATATCATGTATTCAGAATATGATAGTAGTATATTACTATCTATTGGTATTTACTAACTATTGTTTATATTAACAAGTATATATATAATATATATCTTAAAGAAAAGAAGAAATACTATGTAAAAAGAAAAAGCAAGTGTAACGGTGAACACTGAAAGGTGGAAAAGAATGTCAATACTTATCTGTAACTATCGACAATTCGTTTCAAGAAAAATTATTTTTTTCTCTTGACTAAAACAGAAAACGAAATATAATAACAATCCATAAGCCGGGCAGAGCTGTGTTTTCTTAATCACTCTCTTCCGCATGGCTCTGTTCGGCGCTTTTAAAGGAAGAGACATGGATGTACAAGCTGAACGGGACGCGAACCTAACATTTCTATACGGGATAAAGGTCAGAAAAGACCTGCTCATCCGGGGAATTAAAACAGTCAAAAACAAATTTCTGATGACAGAATACCGGGCGATGTATTACGCATTCCAGATTACATATGCTGAAACAAAAACCCATATAGACAGCGCGGAAATGTTCGACAGGATAGTTGACACCATAGACAGGATACAGAACAAGCAGGAAATAAAAGACCAGTTCCTGGATGTATTCATGATTGGTAAATTCAGCGAAGAAATGTTCGAGCATTCAATACACACGATTCTTGAAGGATACAAGCAAAGGATAACGGAAGATTTTAAAAAGGGATTATTGAGAACAAAAACAGTCTCGGAAGTAGAGAAAAAAATAGTTGACTACAAGCATGAGCTTGAACATGCAGGGGATGACGGAGCGCCTAAGACAATGGCGCAAATGAGCACTACATTATTGGACGAATATGAAGACGAAGATTACTATACATACAGCACTTCGATTGAATCACTGGACGCAGTATTGGGTGGACTGCAAAAGGGACAGTTCTATCTCGTAGCCGGATACACGAATGACGGCAAGACGATACTCACAAAACAAATGATATGGAAATCGATTTTGGCGGGGCATAAAATATTATGGGTACAGCTTGAAGGCACGGAAAGAGAGACAAGAGAAATGTTCGCTTGCAGTCTTGCGCATGAGATAGGGTGCGGAACAATAACGAGCGAGAAAATACGGACACGAAGCATACCGAAAGAGTACTGGGAAAAGTATATTGAGATAAAAGATTACATGGCAAAAATGGATAACTTCGTATTGATACGTCCGCGGAAAAAATACACAATAACAGATTTAGAAAATGACATCGACAGAATGAAGCAGGGGAAAGGAATAGAAATAGTTGTCGTTGATTATCTTGAATTGCTATACGCAGAAAACAATGATGATTACAGACTGCGCATGAAACAGCTTGCAATGAGAGCGGAAAATATATCAACTACCAGAGATGTATGTTTTATAAGCCCGTGGCAAATCAATAGAGACGGCAGGGCGAATGCGGAAAAGAGGGCAAAGAAAAAACGCAAGGGGGAACCGCCGGTAGAAAAGCATTACAAAACATACGATCTGCAAGAAAGTAGTGCTTTGGAACAATGCGCGAAAGCTGTGATTTGGGTATATTCTGATGATGACTTGAGAGAACAGCAACAGATAAGAATAGGAATTAGCAAAGCGAAAGTTTCAGACAATCCATTAGAGACAGGATTCATTTGTCGCACTGACTTTAATCATTGTAGAATCTATCAGAATGAGCATGATAACGTAGGAATTCCGTTCTAAACCTAAATATTTTTAATATATTAACCCATTGAAATATAAAGACTTATGAAAAACGGGGTAAAAAAAGTAAAATAAATCATAAAAAAAACTTGACATTCTAAAATAATATGTCATAATATACAGTAGAAAAGATATGAATTATGAGAGAGAAACAGACAATCGAAACGAAAAAAACACAAGGCCGGGGCGTGGTGACTTCAGGGCGGATGTCCGTCACTGTTTCTCTCTCCATCCACAAACCGGCCACCATTTTTTTTTAAAGGAGAGAGAAGATGGACGAAATGACGTATAGAATTGAAGAAAACGAATGTCATTTAACCCTTATCACAAAAGGCAATGGCAATGAAGGAATTTGCAAGCGTATGCGTAAGGAATATATCAAGGATGGGTGCAAGCAGGATTTCATTAAAAATTGGGAAGCGGAAATGAAGGAATACGGATACAAACCTTGTCAATAAAGGAGAGAGAAAATGAGCAAGACAAGAAACGCGGAAGAGTTTAAGAAATCGGATTACAGGCATAGTCCGTTACCGTGGCAAACAAGTGATGTGCTAATGTGGACTATTATTGATAAGGATAATTTATCCGTTGTGCAAGTGACAAACGGAAACAGAGAGGAGCGTAAGGCAAACGCCGAATTTATTGTTGAGGCCTGCAATGAGCATTGGAGACTAAAGGCAGAAAGCGAATCTGCGGAGAAAACAATAAACGCCAGAAATGAATTGATAGGAGAGCTGCAAGCGGAGAATGAGGAGTTGAAGAGGGATAGGTGCGAACACTGTGGAACAAAGCTGAATTTAGACGGGTGCCTTCTTTGCGGTGCTCCTGTCTGCTGTCCCCATTGTTGTCAAATTACGTCGTTTGAAATGGAGATAGAAAAGCTCGAACAGCAGAACAAGGAGCTTGTGGAGGCTCTTGAAAACTACATAAATGCCAAATCACGACCACATGGAATAAAAAACCCAAACGAAATCGAGAGAACTTGGTTCGAATTGTTAAATGCAATCAAAAAAGCGAAAGGAGAATAACATGGAAAAAGAGAAGAAAGCGGAGCATAGTCCGTTGCCGTGGCATACCGACAGAGAGAGGGCTTTTATATGGGGGCAAGATAAAGAACACGGAGAAATGATTGCAGAGATTAGAAATTGGGGATATTTAACGTCAGTTATGAATTTAACGGAAGAGGAAGCGGTCACAGTACAGTACGCTAATGCAGAGTTTATCGTTAAAGCCTGTAATAATTATTATGATCTACAGAAAGCACTTGAGCACAGAATGGAAGAAGTCGAAAAGTTGAAAGAGCAGAATAAAAACCTAAACAAATTCGACAAAGAAAATTGTGCAAGAATGGAAGAACAGGACAGGATTCTTAAAAAGCTGAAAGCGGAGAATACGGAGCTTGTGGAGCTAATCAAATTATGTGACAAAGAAAAGGATGAATTAAGAATGCAATTGGCAGATGCATATAAAGAGATCAAAAAAGCGAAAGGAGAATAAAGATGAGCGAAGCAAAAAGATATGATCACCAAATTTGCGAAGAGTATGCCGGAGATGCAGAATGCCCCGGTATGGTTGAGTCGGAGGATGGCGAATATGTGGAGTATAAAGATTATGAAGCACTGCAAGCGGAGAATGAGGAGTCGAAGGCCCTTATTAAAGGTTATAAGGAGCTTGTGGAGTTACTTGAGAAGTATGAATTAAAAACTTGCGCTATACCAGATGAAGAATTTCAAGAGATGAATCGCAAGGTCAGAGCAATCAAAAAAGCGAAAGGAAAATAAATGCGCCTCTGGCACTACAAACTAATACCGATACTTGACAGAAAAAAAATTATTTTTGTTTGCAATTTGGGAAAAAATATGTCATTATTAAAGCGGAGATCGAGATAATGATATATAGATTTAACTCTGTTGGCAGAATCCTTTTCGGCAATTATCGCCGTCTCGGTCTCCTTCTGTCAACAGAGTTTTTATTTGGAGATCGAGAATGAATAAAATTAACAACAATCTCAAATACGGAAAAAATTGTATAGGGCAAACGGTTATAAACAATTATGGTGAAACCGGATTAATTGTTGATATGTACACAGAGACAGATAATCACAAAAAATGTATGGTAAAAATAATGTATCCCGACGGAACTTGGCATTGTAGGGAAAAACATTTTGTTAATATTGGATCGTTTAAAAAGCCTTATAAATTCGACTTAAAAGAAGATCTTAAAAATGGATTCAAACCTGTTTATGGATGGGAGGATTATTATATTATAAATAAATATGGGGTTATAAAAACAATATTTGGAAAACACAAGGGAAAAATAAAAAGACAAAGTAATCGGTGGAAATACAGTTCTTACAGAAAATCTCAAGTATATAAAAACCCTTATAAAGCTATTTGTTTGTATAAGAGGGGTAAAGAAACAAGAAAAAATAGATTGGTTCATACTATTATGGTGGAGACATTTATTCGGACGCTCAAAAAAGGAGAGCAGGTAAATCATATAAATGGCATTTCATCAGATAACAGACTTATAAATCTTGAAATTGTCAATAGACAAAATAATAATAAAAAATATAGGGATTTTGGTTTTCTTAGCGAAGAAGAAATAAAAAAACTTGATAATTTCTGCTGGGATAACAATATGAACTATAAAGAGGCTATTCATTGTTTTGTGAAGTCTTTTTTAACAAAGGAGGTGATGCTATAATGAGGCTCTGGCATTATAAATTAATACCTATATTGGATAGACAAAGGTTGCTGGGGCAGCATTGACTGTCTTAGAGAATGCTGTGCGCTTAGGGGAAACGGTTGGGGGAGGAAACATTCTACTGTTGATTATGTGTTTGAGCACAAGTATTGCTTGCTTGTCAATTATCACTGGAATGTGATTGCGGAAATGGTTGCACGTGGATATAATTACAATAGATTGTGGGACAGTTATATATACAGGGGTAAAAATTGCAAGGTTCGCACTGATGATAGATCGCTTGTTCCTCAATATCATTACCCCGAACATGACGAAGAATATCTAACTGAATGTAAAGAACTGCTGATCGAAAAAGACCCGGATTTTTACAAACCACTTTTTGAAGGAGCAAAGAAATGAATCTGGCGAACAGAAAAGGAAACTACGCGGAAGAAAAGCATGTAGCAATAAGAGGCGTAAATCAGGTACACAGGATGTGTCCTGAATGCGGAATAACAATGGCTGTCTGGACGGAGGAAGAATACAGACTGCATAGGCACGAATGTGAAGACCAGTGGGACAGGACGCTTGAAAAACACTGCATGAAATATCACCCGAAATTGACGCGGGTATATGTTCCGGCTATAGGTTAAGGAGAGAAAAGATGGAAAATGAATCAATAAAACGAATGTTAAGTAAAATCAATATTGCCTGGAGAGGATATAAGCCGGAATACTTTTTGGAACGAGTCAAGGAAATACTTGTCAAAGAATTTGAAGCACTGCAAGCGGAGAATGAGGAGCTGGGAAAGTTGTCTATGGCAAGACAAAAAGAACTGGTTGAAAGGAATCATGCCTTATGCAAGGAGCTAAATACTTTAGAACAGCAGAACAAGGAGCTTGTGGAGGCTTTGGAGGAAGCCATAGAATGGATAGTTGAAATACACGGAGAGGACGGGAAAAATTTAGCGGGGGTATACAGGTTGACAAATCTTGTCAAAAAAGCGAAAGGAGAATAAATGAATTACATCGTATCAGGATTAGAACGATCAGGAACATCTTTAATGATGGCTATACTGGAAGCCGGGGGATTTCCCGTGGCGTATGACGAATCGCGGAAGCCGGACGAAAGTAATCCCAAAGGATACTATGAGCTATTCGGCGGGAAGATAATAAACAGGCTTATGGAAAACGAAGTCTATATGCACCTATACGATGAATCAGCAATTAAGATAACGTCTGTAGGTTTGACTTTTCTTCCGCGCGAATATGACTACCGTATAATATACATGGAGCGGGATATTAAAGAAGTAAAAATGTCCATGCAGAAAATGGCGAAGGAAAAATTAGCAGACAATCTCGAAGAGCTATTACACACAGAGAACGTCTTTCTGAAAGACTACATGGACGAAAGCGGATATGAATATATTGTAGTGAATTACAATAGTCTCTTGACAAATCCGGGAAAGGAGATTAAAAGGGTGTCTGACTTTTGCGGGGGAATAGATATTGAAAAAGCGGAAACGGTTATAGACAGGAAGCTTTACCGAAACAGAAAGGAAGAGAAATGAGCCAAAATGAATTCAGAATAATATTGATACAATTGTTAATGTTTCAATATTTAATCTTTAATGAAAGTTTTAGCAAGACAGTACAGACTTTATGGGGAGTATTTGTAATAATTGCAAGTATCATTCACATATTCGGGTTATACCCAAAGGGAGAATAGCAAATGACGAAGGAAGAGATGAAGCAGGAGATTTTCAAAAGACACGATTTATACAAAGGGTATCTCTGGAAACACAGAGCGGAGCTTGCGTATATAGACATGCAGTTTGTGGATGACGCAGTGCATGACATTATGATCCGCATGATTAAATATGCCCGAAGAATAAAACGAGAAGAAGTCGGCGCATTTATAAATACGCTATTTAGAAATATTACAAAATGGTATAACAGGGACAAGTACACGGAATGGAAAAAGCGCAAATCGATCAACAGTCAAAAGAACTGGGAATTTTTACTGACGATACCATACGGGGAAATCGAGCAATCGAAACGACAGGCAAAAGCCGCGGAAGAAATAATCAGGAACATAACACCACAGTTAAAGGGGAATGCTCAAACCGTTTTCGTGAAATTGCAGGAAAGATTAAATGACTTCATAGTAGAAGACAACTACAGGAAAAACCGCACGAAATTCCAGAGAAGCGGAATATTCATAGATATAGCGGCTGAAATGGGATTTTCGCGGGAAAGGATAAGACAACTGAACGTGGAGATACGAACACAAATCGAGAAAAAAATAAAATTTGCTTGACATATTTAGATAATCGCATATAATACAGTTATTTATAGAAAGGAAATGATATGCCTGATTACAACAATTTCAAAATCGAGTACGGAAAAACTTTTACGTGTACACTGTCTTATGACTCCCCGAGAAAAGTCGAGAAGGAGGGAAAAACATTTTATTACTGGGGCTGTGAGCATAACAATCAGTCCGGGACGTTCAAATGCTCCGCGTATCTCAAAAAGCACATAGAAAAAACGGGTGCAAAAAAAGGTTCAAATCTGATGATACTTATGGAGAAAACCGACGACGGAAAAACATCGTATAAGGTAGAAACAATAGGCACTGGTGTTCAGCCGCAGGAAGAGACAGAGAGCCACACAGAGTATGATGATGAACCGCAGACATATCCAGAGTCAACGCCCGCACCCGTGGGACAGCCGAAACACAATCCGGCGTTGTTGCACTGCATGGAACTGGCGGAGAAATTCACAGCAACAAGAATGATACAGAACAAAGACAGCTTTAACGACAAGGACGACATGATGAGAACATTCAAGGCGATGTCGAATGACATATATGATTACTACAGGAAAAATGCATGAGAGCAATCATAAGGAGAAAATTCAGGTACGGGGACGAATGGATAACCGAACTGTCAAGCACAAAAGAAGTGCCGTATTTCAAGGGGAGTACAATCAAGATAGAGGAATCCTATTCTGAAAGACAGCTTAAATTTGTACATGCCATGTTCGGGGATATAGCGGATCAGACAGGCTACACGAAAAATGAAGTCAAAGACATGCTGAAAAAAAAAGCGGAAGTCGACAGTGTAGCCACGATAGACGCGGAAGGGATGGATAGACTGATTGACATTACGCTTGAATTTGTCAAGGAGAACGATATAACTCTGAATGTTAAAACGGTCGAGCAAATGGAAGCCGAACAGCATGTAGACTTATGTGTGTACAAAAAGGTATGTCTGATATGCGGCAAACCCGCCGACACACATCACGTAGACAAAATAGGTATGGGGCGGGAAAGAAAAGCAGTAGACAAAGCAAATCCGAACCTAAAGAAACTACCGCTATGCAGGGAACATCACTCGGAATTACACAGTACGGATACATACACGTTCAGGAATTTATATCATCTTGGCGACGGATATAAAAAATATTTTGAAAGGACTTTGTACGGTGAATAGAGAAACAGTATTTTGGATAATTGTAATGTTATATTTTTGTCTATATGTTGTGGCAGCAATATTGAATATAATTTTTCTACTAATAGATGAATACCCACGAGAAGTTAAATATATTTCACAGCAAACGGATGTTTTTTATTTATTGTTTCATATGTTAATAGCTGTCTTATTGGGTATTGTATTATTTTAAGAGCGAGATAAAAATGAATAAAAAGATTCCAAAAATGATACCCGTTACCTTATACTGGGCTATGACTGTCTTTAGCATAAAATGGATGGGGGCAGTTCTTAGAAATTCGCATTTTATTCACGGGTTGTTGGTATTGATTCTCTGGATGATAGTGTTTAATTGGTTGTTTTTGGATTTGGCAGATATTTTAAAGGAGGAAGAGAAATGATTGCATGGATACTATTAGGAGCTTTAGCGCAGTTTATTACTTGCGTGTTTTTTTGTGTTTTGGGATTTGTCGCAGGAATGTCATACGTTGCGGAAAAGGCGGGAAAAGAAAACAACATCTTCGAACACAAAAACATACTCTATCAGGTAACGTATTACAAAAGGGAGAGATAATGAAAATCACGAATAAACACAATCTGCCGGAAGTAATATATGACGTACTTACAAAATCATTTTATGATTACAAGCCGAAAGAAAACGCTTTCAGTGTGACGGAGATATTAAACGACTCAAAGGAAATCTGGCTGAAGCGCAGACACAGAGACGAAATAACTGTTGATGCCTGTGATTTCTTCTGGACTACATACGGGAATCTTGTGCATGAATGGGTATCAAGCGTAAAGTATGAAAACGCATTACAGGAAAAGCGGTTCAGGTACACATTTGAAAATGGTGTAACGATCAGCGGGCAAGTAGACCTACACAAAGACAACATGCTGAACGACTTTAAATTCACAAGCGTATGGAGTTGGATATACCGAGACGGAAAAGACGAATGGATGAAGCAGTTGAATATCTACAGGTGGCTACTGGCACAGCCGAACAAGGAAGCACTCATAAATGTAAACGGCAAATATCAATGGGTGAAGGACGAGACAATTTACGATACGCAGGGGATAAGAAACATACTGCTTTTCAGAGACTGGCAACAGAGCAAAGCCGAACATGAAAGCAATTACCCGAACCAGATCGAAGTTGTCAACCAGAAAATGTGGGACTTGGAAAAGACAGAATCATTTATCAAATTGAGATTGAGCGCAATCATGCGGGACAAGGATACCGAAGACGACAAGATAAAGCCGTGTTCAGAAGAAGCGCGGTGGGAAAAGCCGACGACTTACGCGGTAAAGAAAAAAGCATCTAACGGCAAGCTCAAAAAACGGGCGACAAAAGTATGTAAGACAATGGAAGAAGCCGAAGACTTTATGCGTGAACGGCGGGGAAATGAATACGACATAGAAGTCCGGGACGGAGAATGCACGAAATGTGAGCGGTACTGTGATGTGAGAGGGTTTTGTAACTTTTACAAATTACTCCATGACAAAGAATTTGAAGACTTTTTTAAGATACCGTAGACAGAAAGGAATAACATGCGTATAGGAATCTTGGGCGTCGGAGAAATAGGACAAGCGATAAAGCAAGTCTATGAAAATGCGCGGGGAGAATATATAATCTACGAAAAAGACCTGCTTTATAGCGAATTTCAGCCGGGGATGGAATATATACATGTATGTATCCCCTACAAAGACTACAATCAATTCAGAAGCGCCGTAAGAGATGTGGCAATCAAGTATCACCCGGAAGTTATTGTAGTTCATTCGACAGTTGTACCAGGAACGACAGAAAAGCTATTTGAGGAATTCGGCAACGTAGCACATTCCCCGGTTCGTGGAGTACACCCGGACATCTACGAGGGGTTAATGACATTCCCGAAATTTATTGGCGCGGAAGACGATCAGCTTGGGAAAGAAATAGAACAGCACTTCTACGAACTGGGAATGGAAAGTATATTCGTGCGGGGAAGTAAAAATACAGAAGCCGCTAAAATATGGAGTACCACACAGTACGGGGTAAACATAATAATCGAGAAGGAAATACACAGGTACTGCGAGGAAAACGGATTAAATTTTGACGTTGTATACGGACTGTGGAATCAAAGCTATAACGAGGGATACAGACGGTTGGGGCGGTTAAGGTATCAGCGGTATGTCCTGCATCATAAGCCGGGAGCTTTGGGCGGACATTGTATAGTCCAGAATGCAGAGCTTATGCCCGCGGAAGATATGGCACAGATAATCCTTCGCAAGCAGAAGGGGTATGAGCGTGGGGAAGAAACCAAACTATTTAAGGAGAACAGAAATGAAAGATGACCCCAAAGTAGAGATAATAGTGTATTCTTTTATAGGTATTTGTATGTTGCTTGTTGTGCTATTAGTATTTTATAATTTTGGCCCAAAAACGAGAACACAATTTCAAAATATTTATAGAAACGAAAGGTGGATAATCAAAGAATACGACACAAGCGAACTTCCATTGAGTCAGCTAATGATAATATATGATGTGCAGACGAAGAAGTCATTTTTGTATGTAAGAGATAATAGCGCCACAGGTGTCGGTTTGGAATATTTAGATATAGAAGAATTTAAAAAGGAGGAAAAATAATGGAGCCGATAATTGATCCTATGATTTTTTATATTGAATATTTATTAAATGTTTTTAAGTTTGTTGCTTTTCTTGCATGTACTGTATCTGTGGGTTCAATTGTGTTGGCTATAGTATGTGGCAACGAAACAGCAACGCTTGATCCGCTTTCACCAGAAGCAACAAAGACATTTTTAATTGTCGGTATAATTGGTTTGTGTATATTTTTGCCATGTTGTGTTTTTGTTCCTAATGGGAAATTATATTTAAAAATGAAGGTTGCAGAAAATATAACCCCTGACAATTTAAAAGCAATACAGGGATACACAAAGGAAGTAAAGGAAAGCATAAAGGCAGATATTATAGACATCATAAATTCTGTAGATGAAAGACAAAGAGAGGAAAAATGAATATTCTACTTGACAAAACAGGAAAAACGGTTATAATGTAGGTATGAGTCACAGATTTAGAAATAGCATTACGAAAGAACGAGTCAGCAATATAGAAAGCACACCGGGTTAGAACGAGTCATTTTGTCTGAAAGCACAATGGTAATGAACGCAAAAAACTGTTTAAAGAGCGTACGGGCGGAAATGTTCGTGTGTAGTTTTTTTTAGAAAGGAATGGTATGGCAAAGCGGAAGATTGGAAAAGTAAAGTTATGTTCAATGGTAGAGGATTTTGACATCTACCCGCGGAACAGGGTAGATTCGACGAATGTTTCACAGCTTGTACACTCAATGGAAGGAGGTGCAGACATACCGCCGATTATACTGGATGCTAAGTCAAAGCGGATTATTGACGGCTTTCACCGGAAACGTGCGTATGAAAAGATTTACGAGCCGGAGGAAGAAATTGAATGTGAACTTGTAACCACGAAAGGAGAGAAAGAAATAGTCTTAATGGCTATAAATCTCAATTCAAGTCACGGGCTGAAGCTGACAGCGCAGGACAAAGGAAGATGCGTACAGCTTGCAAAGCAGTTTGATATTGAGATGGAAGCTTTGAGTAATGCGCTTAATCTGACAGTTGACATTGTAGAGCATGCGAAAGAACTTCTTGCGCCGATGGTTAATTCTAAGGGCAAGAAGGTAGGGGAGATTGTAAAAAAATCTCCGGTGAAGCACGTAAAAACATTCAGAAAGGAACAGCAGGAGGACTTAAAAAAGGTAGGAGGAATGAAATTCGGTTGGAACGCGAATCAGCTTTTAATTGCCATTCGGAATGAATGGTTGGACATGGAAAATGACAAGCTGATTGAAACGCTGAGGGAACTGAAAGACTCTTTAAATGCGATTTTTGACGGTAGAGCTAAAAGGATGAAAAAGGCTTAATGGTTTTGAATAGTCAACGTTCCCGAAAGCACAAAACAAATGAACGAGTCAATGTCATAGAAAGCACAAGGGAAACGAACGAGTCATAGGTGTGGAAAGCACAATTACAGAGAACGAGTCATATTTTGCGAAAGCACAATGGTGTAGAACGTTTTATTTTTACTTAGAAAGGAAGAGACATGAGTATTGAAAAGATTTCGAAGGAGCTGAAAAAGTCGATTGCAAAGGGCGGAAAAGATGAAGTCAGGTTTTTAGTAACGACATATTATAGCCTGCAAAAAATGAGAAAGGCATTACAGGAACAGATAAGGTCATGCGTACAGGGGAAAAGCATGCAACCTGCATCGCTGGTATATTTCTTTGACCAGTGCGAAAAACTGGAAAACGAGGCAAAGAAAGCGTTGAATGTATATGCCAAAAATCACGAAATTGGACGATGGGCGATGTCTATTTGCGGAATTGGCCCGGTGATTGCCGCCGGGTTAATAGCCGTTATTGATATGAATATAGCGAAGACCCCCGGACACATATATTCTTTTGCGGGCATCAATCCGGGACAAACATGGTTTGGCAAGAAAAAAATGGAAACAATAATGAGAGACAACGGTGTAAGCCCGACCAGCGGAAAAAAGATAGATTTCGAGACCGCCATGAGGCTTGCGCATACAGTGAGGGAGCTTGGCGGAATCAAAGAAAAAACCGCAATCAGGAAAGCCAAGAATGAGAAGGGAAACATTACGGGCAAGACGCTATATCAGGGGCTTTCACTTCGCCCGTGGAATCCTTTTCTAAAAAATCTATGCTGGAAAATCGGGGAATCATTCAGCAAGACCCGGAACAGAGAAGAAGATTTCTATGGACACCTTCTTGCGCAAAGACAGATAGAGGAAAAAATGAAAAACGAGCAGGGAAAATATCAGGAACAGGCGGAGGATATACTAAACGACAAACCGAGTCACGCACAGAAGAAAACATACAAAGAAGGCAAGCTCCCGGACGGGCATATATTCTCAAGGGCTAAGCGGTGGGCGGTAAAGATATTTCTGTCTCACTGGTGGGAAGTTGCGTATGAAGAGCACTACGGGACAGAGCCGCCGTTTCAGCCTTACCCGATAGAACATCTTGGGCACGCGCACAAGATAGAAAAGCCAGTAAATGTGAAATAACACGGTGATGGAACGAGTCAGATGTCGAGAAAGCACAGGACATTAGAACGAGTCACGGTCATGGAAAGCACAGGCAAAGAGAACGTAAAAACCGGGGGAGGAAA
>Ga0272442_10000427_pt1 | contig 68878 bp, 59 predicted proteins | sample SSMForm2O_FD_200262 | JGI IMG/M metagenome (GOLD analysis project Ga0272442, IMG submission 200262) | Marine sediment archaeal communities from Little Sippewissett salt marsh, Falmouth, MA, United States - SSM-Form-2O | ecosystem: Environmental > Aquatic > Marine > Wetlands > Sediment ...
CATATATTTCAACAGGATAAATTTTTAATTCTTTTGCAATTAGTTCAACTGCTTCATGAGGAACATAACCATATTCTTTTTGTACATCTTGCAAAAGTGGAATTAGTACACCTTTTTTCTTACCATATTTTTTAATTAGCTTTTTTGTCTGAGAAAGATTAACTGTCATTTTTAATTCCTTCTAATTGTATAGAGAGTTTGTCCGTATCCGTTATCGAGGAGTCTTTTTAAAGCTTTATGATGAAAAAAAGATAAATATGATTTTTCAAAAAGTTTAGTAAAAATTTATTAACCTTTTATTTATGTTTTAAAAAAAATGGAGTAATTAAATTGAATTGTATCTTTGTATCAGATTTACATGGTAATAAAAAAAAATATTACAAATTATTTAAAATAATTGAGGAAAAAAAACCGGATGCGGTTTTTTTTGGTGGAGATCTACTTCCAAATCAATACAATAATGATAAAACGGTAGATGATTTTATTGAAGATGAATTATTCTCAAAAATTGAAAAAATAGTTAAATTTACAGATAAAAAAATCCGTTTTTTTGTAATACTAGGAAATGATGATCCTCGAATTTTTGAAAAAAAGTTTATTAGTGCTGATGAGGAGGGTTTGATAGATTATGTTAATGAGAAAACCGTTGAATTTAATGGTTATTTTGTAACAGGTTATTCTTATGTTCCTCCTACTCCATTTCAGTTAAAAGATTGGGAGAAATATGATGTATCGCGTTTTGTTGATGTTGGTTCAGTTTCTCCTGAGGAGGGTTTTAGAACTGTTAAGGTTAAAAAAGATATTATTAAGTATTCTACAATTAAAGAAGATCTTGATAATCTTTTAGCTAACGCTCCTGCAGATAAGACTATTTTTTTGTTTCATTCACCGCCTTATAACTCAAAGTTGGATCGGGCGGCTCTTGATGGTGAATCTGTTGATCATGCGCCTGTTGATGTTCATATTGGCAGTATTGCTATTCAGCGTTTTATCAAAAAAAAACAGCCTTTTTTGACTTTGCATGGTCATGTTCATGAATCTGCAATTATAACTGGCGAATGGATAGAAAAAAAAGGGGATACTTATTCTTTTTCTGCTGCTCATGATGGTGCTGAGCTTTCCATTATTTATTTTGATACAAATAATTTATCAGGTGTTATTAGGGATCTTATAAAGATTTAATCTTGTTTTTTATTTTTTAAATTAATTTTTTTTACACTCATATATGGGCTTGTTATATGTGAAGCCCAGCTTGTTTTATTTTTAATATCTTCATCTGTTATTATATGGATATCCAGTATTCCTTTAGTTTCTAACCCAGTTCTTTTTTTGTTTTCTTTTGCTATTTTTTTACTTTGTTCTTCAAACCAGTTTTCTAATAGTTCTTTTTGTTCTTCATCTCCTTGAAAATGTATTATTAGGTCTATATCACTTGCTGGTCCTGCTTCACCTGTTTTTGTGCTTCCTACTAGATATAATGCTTTTATCCCATATGGCTCTGGGTCTAGATTTTCAGCTAATTGTTCGACTTTTTGCATTCTCCAGCTCCAATGATCAGGTGGTTTTAGATATGCTAATGCCTCGTTTGTCTCTCCATCCATTATAACCGATAGTGATCCTCCTTCAATTAAATCTGAGGTTTTTATAACACATATAACATTTTGATATTCTTTGAAATCAGGGTTTATTTTTGCTAAATGATTTTTTGAGTTTAACAGTATTTCTTCGTTGAAAATTGTCTTTAATTCATCTGGATATAAAGGCAAATATTTAATATCTGTTTCAACTAAGTCTTGGAAAAAATGTGTACCAAAGGATAACTCTGGCGTGTATTCTCCTTTTTTCTTAGCAATCTCTACTAGAAGAGATGTATTGTTTATATCGCCATATTTTACTGGTACGCCTAGTTTCATGTCACCTCTACTACCCCATCTACCTGGTCCAAGAAGTATGAATTTTTGTTTTGGGAGTTTTTGGTTTAAATCATTTACAATATTTGCTATTTTTTGCATTTTTTCTCTTGATTCAAGACTTGAATATTTTTCTGGTACGACATATACAATATATTCAATGTTTTCTATCTGCCCTGTCGTAACATATTTATTTGCTGAAAAGATTTTATCTTTTTGAGATATGTTTTTTGGAATGGGTTTTCTTTCGATATCTAAGGATTGGCTCTGTGGCCTGCATTGTAGGAAATAAAACATTTTTCCATCTGAAGCGAATTCAACATCTACAGGCGTTCCAATTTTTTCTTCTAAAATATAAAGAATTTTTTTCATTTTTTTAAGGAAATCTGTTTTATTAAAAAGTTTATCAAATGTTATTACGATATCTTCATTAGTTATATCTGTTAAAACATTTGGTTGAGAAAGAATATTGTTCTTATAAATCGATATTATATTATCCATTTTAGGAAAGTTTTCAGAGTTTTCTTTTAAAAAATCTATTGCATCTACTGTTTCGATAGCTCCTGTTTTAAGATTTATAACATCCATATACTGAGGAGAATATTGAACTTGTTCACTTACCAAAGTATTAACTCTCAGATTTGGCCTCATAGGTGAAACAAGTATTGGATAATCATTACCTACTCTGTCTACAGCTCTTGTTCCGAGACCTGGAACTATTCTTATTACACCATCCTCACGTCTTATTCTTGGAGACCAGCGGAATTCACTTCTACTAAAAGCTACGCCAGCAAATAATGGTAAATAATAATGACCTATTTTTTTACCTACTACTTGCTGAATTAAAACACCCATCTCCTCACTGAAATCAAGAAGACCTCTTTCTCTTCTATATTCTATGGGGTCAGGGCCAAAAGTAGAAGCATAAACTTCTGCTACAGCATCCATTAGACTGTAAAGTCTTTCTTCTTCACTACCTGTATTTGGGACAAATAGGCTTTTATATTTACCTGAGAAAGCTGCCCCGAAACTATCTTCAAGTAAACTTGATGATCTCACTATGATTGGTTTTCCTTCTAAATCACGAATTACTTTTCTAAAACCTTCAATTATCTCATGTGGAAATGTTGCATTTTTAAAAACTTGTTCTAAAAAAGGTTGGTCTTTACTAAGTTGGTCAGGTTCTAGATATTTCATATGAAATGCTTCATCAAGATCATTATAGTGGATAAATTCACGTAATGTATCTGATGTTATATACCAGCTTTTTGGAAATAATATGTTTTTTAAATTATCATCATTTTCTCTAGCTTCTTCTATTATTTTTTCGGCTAGAAATACACCACTTGTTTTACCTCCAAATTTACCTGGTCCTTGCATCGGCCCTACAACATGATCTAATAGATACAAAAAATCATCAAGTTTGATAAAATTCTTTGCAACATTTACATATTCTAATCGGTCTGTGAAAAATCTTCTTATTAGAGCAGTTCTTATTGTTGTTTTATCTTCAGGAGATAATGTTTTTTCAACATCTTCTTTTTCAAAAAAACGTGAAAGTTCATCTCTTATTTCTACCAACGATACGCCTGGTTTCTGTGATGCAAGAAGCAAAGGTCTTGCTTTATCTTGTTTAAGCCAATCTTGAAACATTTGAGATATTTCTTCAGCAGGCATGGTTTCTTTTGCTAGTTTAAAGATTTGTTTTTGCAGAACTCTTAGAGAATCAAGATCCTGACGGGGATTAGGCATGTTGATACCGCACCATTGGCTAGATGTTGAGTCACGATCAACAGGACATACTTTTCCTAATAGCATGCTTATTTTTTCGTTTTCATAACGATACAAGTAATATACCATTTTTCTTGTAATTCTTAAAAGGGTTCTAGGATCAGTTTTTAAAAGTAAGTCAATTATTACCTCCCAATCTTGTTTTTTCTGTGTACCAATTGGTTCACCTGTCAGTGTTTTTTGATACATATTTATTTTTTTTCTTTGTTTTTCTAATTCTTCTTTGATATAGCTTTCACTGATATAACTGCTGATAAGATCCGCGATAGCATCTATTAGCCTTCTTTCATCTGTTAAAAATGGCCCTTCATCGTTTTCAGGTTTTTCTTCTAAATAATATACCTCTAATGAACCGACTTTATTTTCATTTGCAATAATATTACTTACCTGACTCCATTTTGTTTCTTTGAAATTCTTTGTTTTATATTCTTTATCTTTAAGTGTTATCCTTGCACATGTAATATCAGGATATTGCCATGCAGGTGGTATTAATTCTATAATTTTTTTTAGAGAGTTTTCAAAAGAAATATTTTTATCTTTTACTATTTTTGTAAGATTGTATAAACAATTTAGTTCTTTTACTCTTTCTTTTAAAGCATCTCTTTCTTGTTTGTTGTTCTTTTTTACTTGGTTCATGGTCCATCATCCTGATTAATATAATTTATTAAAGATTTTGTTTTTTTATAATTACTCCTTTTCCTTTTTTCCCATCTACTAGAATATCTATTGGTTTTTTCGTTTTTATATGTTTAATACAATCGGTTTCCTCAGTTATCTTTTGTTTTTTAATCCATTCCCATTTAATATCCTCAGGTTTTCTTGTTATTATATAAACAACCTGGGCTGCAATCATGTCATGGAAGAAATGAGAGCCTTGAGATGGGTCAATTGGTCTTTCTTTATATGGTGTTTCAATTATTGCTTTTGCACCGGAGATATTGCTCCATATGACTGGTATTCCTAGCCATGGATCTGATGAGCCCCATCTCCCAGGCCCTATTAGTATATAGGGTGTTTTTTCTTCCAGAAGTTTGTTATTTATTTCTCTTATTTTATTTACTACTTGGTTTGATTTTGATAAATCAAATTTTTCTTGATCTACATATACAATATCGTAGATATTTTGAATTACTCCGTGTCCAAGTATGTTGCTGCTTGTGATCAATGTATCTGTTAAAGGTATTTTTTCAAAATTTATTTCTATATTTTTTTCAGGAGATATCATGTTTCTTATTTGAAGTATTACTAATTCTGATGGGTTTTTTTCGTTTTTTGATATGTTTACTGCAAATTCTATTTCAACTGGGTAACCTAATGCTATTTCGCTTATATTTAGTAGAAGTTTTATTGCTTTTGATAGAGGTAATTCGTTGTATCTTATTATTGGTCCGAAGTCAACTATTAAAGATCCATCATATATTCCAGGGTAAACTGTATCGTCTTGTAATATGTAGGTTGATACTGTTTTTTCTAAAACTCCGTGTTTTTTTGCAACCTCTAAGTCTAATTTATCAAGAGAGGTTTCTTCATTATAGTTTGCAAATTTGTATATTGATCTAAGGTTTAAAGCATAGAATTTGTTTTGAGAATATTTCATGTAGTCTTTTGGTGTTCCAAATAATGGTGCTTTAGGTTTTTCTGGGCAAAAAGCATAGCTGCTTCCTCCATCTACTATTGATTTTCCAAGACCAAGTGCTAGGTATACTATTCCTTCTTCTGGTTTACATGGACCTTGGGGATAATAATTATATGATTTTGCTACGCCAGATATTGTTGGATAAAAATATTTATCATGTTTTTCTCCTACTAGTTCTTGTATTAATACTGACATTTTTTCGTCGCCTAAATGTTTAGGTGTATTTTTTATGTAGGTTCTTGCTTTTTCAAAATAGGTTGAAGAGTAAACATATTTTATTGAATTGCATACTTCTTGAAATCTTAGGTCCGTCTCCCATGAATCGTTAGGTAGAAGCATTGATGCATAGATTCCAGCAAAGGGTTGCATTAATGAGTCTTCCAGAAGGCCAGAGGATCTTACTATAATGGGTTTTCTTGTTTTTTGAATGAAGGATCTTAGATCGCCTAAAATTGTTGCAGGTAGACTTGAGCTCATAAATTTTGCGCTTATTCTTTCATCTGATAGATTTTGAAAATCGATATCTGAGAAATTATTATGCTCCATGAATATATCAAAAATATCTGTTGATAAAACAATGCTTCTTGGTATTGTTATTTTAAGATTTGGAAACATGTCTTCGCTTAGGTATTTTGATAGTATTTTGGCAATAAATGCAATGCCTCTTGCTTTTCCTCCTAAGGCACCTTTGCCTATTCGGCTGATTTTTACAAAAGGATCATCAATTTTTTGAGAGAAACTTGTAATAGCTGCTTGATTAATTGAATAGTTATAATCTTCTAACATTTCAATTAATTTTGTTTTTAATTTATCTGCGATATCTATTTCATTTTCAATTTTTTCACATTTCTCTGCGAGTTCAACTTCACCTATTCTTTTAATCCATTTTGATATTTTGTTAATTTTTGCTGCAGCTTGTAGGGTTTTCAGATTGATATTTGAAATAACTTTTTGAAACTCTTGTATGTTTCTTACTTTTGTTTTTTCTTTCTTTTTTTTATCTTCAAAAATTAGTTCATTTGGCCCTATTGATTCCTTAATAAATTTTCTTAATAAATTTGATAAATTATATGATTTTTTTGATATTATTTTTATTTTCTTGTTTTCTATTTCTCTCTCTTTAATTGGTTCTGAGGATTGGATAATAATTGGAATGTTTGGTTTTTCTTTTGATATATTTTCAACAAGTTTTAATCCTGATTTTTTCTCAAATTTGTTTTCTTCAAGAAGGTTATCTGTAATTATAAACAAAATATCGTCTTTGTATTTTTCATAAAATTTTTTTGCATCTTCAATATTTTCTGCATGTAAAACAAAAGGTCTTCTTTTGAATCTGAGTGTTTTTTGTTCGCACCTTAATTCATCTGTTATGATTTTTTTTAGGTAATTATATATCTCTTCATTTAGAAGAATTAAATAGCTTGAGTAGTATTGTATAGAATCCTCAATTAGGAGAATTATGTTTTTTTTATCATATTCTGATATGTGTTTTAGGTTTTTTTTATCTTCAAAATAGTGCACGATACTTAGGATTATCTTTCCGTCTCCATTCCATGTAAAAAATTTATCAACCTTAATTTCAGGGTCATTTAAGGTTTTTGATATGTCTAGTATTTCACTATAAAGTAATACAACTGGTGTTTGTGTTTTTTCTTTAATAATATCTGTTATTTTTTTTATTGTTGTGTTTTGTGGTTTATTAAATATTATAATTAGGTCATATTGTTCTTTATCAAGTTTTTTTATTGTTTCTTGCTCTGACTCTGTATGTGTTATCTTCGGTGGTTGTTCGTCTTTGGTAAATTTACACCATTCAGTAAATAGAGTGTTTAATCTTCCTTCTTCTTCCAAAAGAAAATAATCATAAGAAGAGGAGATTAGTAATATTTTTTTTATTTTGTATTCACGATGGTTTTTTATTAAATCATAGCATAGTTGTTGTTTAATGTCTTTTTTTATTCCAGTTATTTCTTGTATTTTTTCTTGGATTCTTTCTTCTTTATTATTTATAAGCATCTTTAACAGCTTACCCTTTTTTAGGGTATTCTTAAATCCATCCTCTTAGTTTACATGCCTCTGCGACTCTTTGTATCGCTATCATGTATGCTGCGTCACTTATTCTGATTTTTTTCTTTTGAGCAAGTTCCCAAACTTTGTAAAAAGCATCTGTCATCTTATTATCTAGTTTACCTAGTACTTCTTCTTTAGACCAATAGTAATTTTGGTTGCTTTGTACCTGTTCGAAATAACTACATACTACTCCGCCTGAGTTTGCTAAAAAATCAGGTATAACTGTTACATTATTTTTTGTAAGTATATCCTCTGCTTCTGGTGTTACTGGCCCATTCGCTCCACATATGACAATTTTTACACTTGGTTTTATTTCTTTTACGTTATCTTTTGTAATGGAGTTTTCTAGTGCTGCAGGTATTAGTATATCTACATTATGTTTTAACCAGTCTTTTCCTGGCATTCTTTTATATCCAAGTTTTTCTGCTTTGCTTTTATCTATTGTTCCAAAGCGGTCTGTGATTTTTCTTAAAGCATCTAAATCTATTCCATCTTCTTTATAGTAAGAGTATGCTTTTCCGTCTTTTTGATCCCAACATGATACCGTTACAACCTTGCCACCATATTCAATAAATAATTCAGCTGCATATTGTGCAACATTTCCAAATCCTTCAATTGCTGCTTTTGTTTTTTTGAGGTCTATATCCATTTCTTTTAGCGCTTCTCTTAGTTGATATATTACTCCATATCCTGTTGCTTCAGTTCTTCCTAAGGATCCGCCCATTCCTACTGGTTTACCTGTAATCACACCTGGGAATTGCCCGCCATTTATTGTTTGGAATTCATCCATCATCCAGAGCATATGCTGCGCACTAGTCATGACATCAGGAGCGGGTACGTCTCTTACAGGCCCAATGTCCTTTGATATTTGTCTTATCCATCCTCTGCATATTTGCTCTTGTTCTCTTTCTGATAAATCATGGGGGTCACATATGACGCCGCCTTTACCGCCTCCTAGTGGTATATCTGCTACTGCGCATTTCCAAGTCATCCACATAGAAAGTGCACGTACTGTATCTGCTGTTTCTTGGGGATGAAATCTTATTCCTCCTTTACATGGCCCTCTAGCATCATTATGTTGTACTCTAAATCCTCTAAACACTTGTCTTGTTCCATCATCCATAGTGATTGGTATCGAAAAATGATATTCTCTTAATGGATTTCTTAATAAATCCCTAGTTGGTTTATCTAAATCTAACATATCTGCAATTCTATCGAATTGTTTTTGCGCCATTTTGAATGGATTGTATCCTTCTTTATTCATATCTTTAATCCTCCATATTTTGCAGTCCGGCGATTATATGGCTTATATAAATAAGGCGGTTATAAAAATTTATGTTATTTATGTACAAATTGTCCATTTTTTTTCTATTTTTTTTATCATATTTTAAAGAAAAATTGTAATAAATTTTAATAAAAAAATTTTTATAGATTAAAAAATGTATCCATGTTGTACATTATTTATATCTATTTTCCCATAATCTTCTTTCAATCCAAGCTAATGATAATTTCTGAGGTTTTATAGCATGAATCATTTTAGAGGACAGAATTATATTTTCAATTGCTCCAATCATCCCTGGATATTTAGTAAAAATTTCTTCCCCCATATCAAAAAAATCTTCAATCTTTTTAAAAGCAGAAAAAAGAAGTAAATTATATCTTCCTGTACTTGCCTCCTGCGCTCTGGAAACGTTATTATTTCTCAATACATATTTTCTAATGTCTGCCATTCTTGATTTAACTTCAATCATTGATACAACAAGATTATATGTAGGAGGGATAAACAAGTTAGGAAAAAAACATTTTGGAGAATTAACAACATTATTTTTCATGAGTGAGTCAATATGTTTTTTCACAGTTTTTCTGTTTATACCTAATTCAGATGATAAAAAAGTATCATTTCTTTGAATGTATTTACCATTCATAACGTTAATTAATATATTAAACGAATTCTTATCAAGGGCAATATCTTTAATATTTAATTTTTTATTTTTCTCAAATGACTTTTGTAAATCAAATACCAAACAATTTGGATCGTATTTAAATGTTAATTTATTACTAAAAATATTGGCATCACCCGCAGAACGATTATAACGAGAGGGAATTTTGTGTTCTTTGACAATATCTTCACGCCAATTATGATATGACTCTAAATCCTTAAAAAATTCAATTAAGAATGTATTATATCTACCTTCCATACAAGAAAAAGCAGCAAAAATATGAGAATCGTCTTTTAAGAAATCTATAACGTCTTTTGACCGAGGCATATCTGCTTTTACAAGTATTAGTAAAGGATAAGCTTCATATAGATATGGAAATGGATAAAATGGCTTAGTTAAAATCTTAGAATTGTATAAAAATTCTAGTTTTCTTTTAACTGTAGCTCTATGAATCTTTAACTCTTTTGAAAGTCCTCTTATGTTAACCGATATGCCCTCGCCTGCTACGAGATAATGCAATAAACGAAGATTTAGATCATCATCTAAAAGATTCATATTTTTTGGATATTCATACATAATATTTATCTCAAGGATAATTAAGGTTTTATAAAAATAGCTTTTCCTGTTTTTCCATTTATCTTAATTTGTAAGGGTTTTTTTAATTTTATGTGATTTACATATTTTTTTTCTTCTACTAACTCTTGTTTTTTTAACCAATTCCAATCAATAAAACCTCTTTTTTTATTTAATGGTACGTAAACATATCCTACTCCTTTTGAAATAATGTTTTGAAAGAAATGCGTTCCCTGAGTTGGAGTTATATTAAAGTCAGGTAAAGCAGTCTCAACCATTATTTGGACATTTGATATCTGATTCCATGTTATTGGCATTCCCAAAAATCTATCTTGTGTTCCCCATCTACCAGGGCCAATCAAAATATATTTATTTTTCTCTGAAAAATTGCTATTTAAAATTTCAATTTCACGGCTAATCTCCATGGTTTTTGTTAAATCAAATTTACTAGGTGGAACATATATAATATCTTGTACGTTTTCAATAAAAATATTGCCCATTGCTGTATCTGATTTCATCATAAGTGTTTTTTCATCTATTTCTTCATCATCCCATGAAATTTCCTGATGTTCTTTTGAAATGACTAGAGGTCTTATCTGGAGAATTGCAAAAGTATTTTTTCCTTTTTCATTAAGATTTACAGCAAATTCAATCTCAATAGGGCAGCCCATAGCGTTCTTACCTATTTTTAACAATTCTTTTAAAAGATCTGATAAAGGAAACAGATTGTATTTTAAAATTCCCGAAAAAGTAATTAAATAAGGGCCTTTTTCTGAAAATGAATCCCTGATAACGCCATCATTTTGATCGTATGTACTACTTAGATATTGCAAAGATCCGTCTTTTGATATATCTGAAATATCTAGTTTTTTTAATGTTAATTCATCCCTTTCATTAAGAGTGATTTTTGATTTTTTGGTGTTAAGAACATATAATTTTTTTTGTGAATTTTCAAATATTTCAGATGGAGTTGAAAGATCTGGTAATATCTCCGGATATTTTGGGCAGAATCTTAAAACCTGTTCTCCACCTACAACTGAATGTCCTAGCCCTACTGCTAAGCTTACTATTCCATCATCTCTTGTTTGATGAGAAACAGGATAAAAATTATAAGATTGAGCAATACCAGAAAAAGTTGGATAAAAACGCCCATTATGATCTTGTCCTACGATTTCTTGAATGATTATTGCCATTTTTTCTTCTTCAATTTTTGAGGATGTTGATTTGATATAAGATTTTGCATCTTTAAAATAAACAGAGGCATAAACTAGTTTAATAGCTTGATATAATTGTTCCAATCTTTCATCTATTTTTTTTGCATTATTTGGAAGCATATATGTTGAGTACATGCCTGCAAAAGGATGATTTTGGGAATCTTCTAAGAGACTTGAGGATCTAACTGCTAAACTAGATTTGAAATACTTTAAAACAAATCTCAGTTTTTTCTTCAATTCATTTGATAGTTTTGCTTTTAAAAATTTTTGAGCGATAAATTTGTTTGAATAATTTTTTTCTTTATCGCCTAAAACACTTAGATTATTTTCTTTTATAAATCTATCAAATTCCTCTGTTGTAATTACAACAGTATTTGGCACGGTAATATTTACATTTTTAAAACGTGTATCAAATTCATATCGGGAGATTAATGAACGTATAAATGCTATTCCTCTTCCCTTGCCACCAAGAGAGTCTCCGCCTATCTTTGTAAAAGATGATTTAAATTCAAATTTTTGTTTAGAAAAATCTGTAGTGACTCCCATATGTCTTGATTTTCTGCTTTCATTAAATACTCTAATTAGGTATTTTCTATTTTCATCTAGACTTTTAAAATCTGTAACTTTTTGTGGTCTTAATTTATTTGCAAGTTTAAATTCCCCTCTAGCCATAAGCCAATTTGAAAAATCATTTCTATTAGCATGAAAATGGATTGATTCTAGTGGTATTTTTTGTAATACTTTTTCAAATTCCTTTAAATTTGAAGCGCTAGCAATTTCTTTTGTATTATCATGTTGTTTTTTGTGTGTCTCATTTTTTTTATATTTTTTTGTTGGTAGTAAAAAGATAAAATCTCCAAAACCTAAATGATTTAGTAAAAAATGATTGAAATCTTGTAGTAATGTTGGTGAGTTTTTATAAATAAAAAATATTCCAAGATCATCTGCTCTTTTTCTATTTTCAGGATTTGAAGATTGGAGCATTGTTGGAAGATGTTTGTTGTCTTTTTTGACGTATTTAATAAAATTATAACCTGCTTTTGGGTCTTGTTTTCCTTTATTTAGAAAATTAACATCTGAAATTATTCCAAGAGCATAATCTTTATGCTTCTCATATAATTTCAATCCTTCTTCATAATTATCTGTGAGCAGTATCTTTACTCTTGCCCTTCTTCTAAGAAGTCTTTGCATTTCATTTAAATCTTCAGATAATGATCTTTGAGTTTGTTTTACTATTTCAGTGTATATTATTGGTAAAAACATTGAGTAATATCTTATAGAGTCTTCTAGCATTATTAGTACTCTAACATTTGCATTTTTTGTATCATAATTTACATTGATTTTGTCTTCAATATATTTTATAATTGCTAGGAATAGTTTACTATCTCCATTCCAATAGAATGCTTTATCAATTGTTTTTTCTGTAATTCTTTTTTGGCAAGTATGTAAATCAGCAGTATCTGTTGCTAGAACAACCACTGGTATACCGGGGCATTTTTGTTTGATTTTTTTACTAAAATTAAATGGATCCATACCTATGTTTTTTGACATTGTTATTACTAAATCGTAATTTTTTTCGTTGATTTTTTCAAGTGCTTTTTTACCAGAGGTTACTCTTGTTACTCTTGGAGGAGAGCTTAACATAAGGTGCCTATATTCGCTGATTACCATCTCTGATATAAGGCCTTCTTCTTCGATGATAAATGCATCATATAAACTTGAGACAAGAAGTATTTCTCTAACCTTAAAAGGCATTAAATTATGTAGTACCTGACTTGGTAGTTCGTAATCCCCTTCAGGTGTTTGTTGAATTACTGGTATTTCAATACAGTTTTTTTCTTTGATATTCATAATAAGTAGAACTTGATATAAAAAAAATGATAATAAGTTTTTAGATTTTGTATAAAAATAAAGAAGAAGGTCTAGATTAGACCTTGATCTATCATAGCATCAGCTACTTTTACGAAACCTGCTATGTTTGCTCCATTTACGTAGTTTACAAAATCTTTATCTTTACCATATTTTACGCATGATTGGTGTATCTGTTGCATTATTGTTTGTAGTTTTTGATCTACTTCCTCTCTTGACCATCCGTATCTAAGGCTGTTTTGACTCATTTCAAGACCTGAAGTTGCTACGCCGCCTGCATTTGCTGCTTTTCCAGGACCGAATAGCATTTTGTTTTCCATGAAGAGTTCTATTGCTCCAGGTGTTGAAGGCATGTTAGCTCCCTCTGAGACACAGATACATCCGTTATCAATAAGAGCTTGTGCATCTTCCTTTGAAATTTCATTTTGTGTTGCTGATGGTGATGCTACATCACATTTTACTTGCCATGGTCTTTTTCCAGCTTCATATGTTACATCTTTGAATTTCTCTGCATACTCTTTAATTCTCCCGCGTTTTAAGTTTTTAAGTTCCATCACATACGCAAGTTTTTTTTCATCTATTCCATCAGGATCATGTATCATACCTGAGGAATCTGAAAGTGTTACTACTTTCCCACCTAGTTGTGTAACTTTTTCTACTGTATATTGTGCCACATTTCCAGATCCTGAAACACATACTTTTTTACCCTTAAATGACTCCTTTTTGGTTTTAAGCATTTCTTGTGCAAAATATGTTGCTCCATAACCTGTTGCTTCAGGCCTAACTAAGGATCCTCCCCAGTTCAATCCTTTACCCGTTAATACACCTACGAATTCATTTCTTATTTTTTTGTATTGACCAAACATGTATCCTATTTCTCTTCCACCTACTCCAATGTCTCCTGCGGGAACATCTGTAAATTGCCCTATATGTCTTTGAAGTTCGGTCATAAAACTCTGGCAAAATCTCATTACTTCATTTTCTGATTTGCCCTTAGGATCGAAATCAGATCCTCCTTTTCCTCCACCCATTGGAAGTGTTGTAAGGCTGTTTTTGAATATTTGTTCAAAACCTAAAAATTTTAATATACTTAAATTTACACTTGGGTGAAAACGAAGGCCTCCCTTGTAAGGGCCTATTGCGCTATTGAATTCAACACGATATGCTTTATTTATCTGGATTTCATCTTGATCATCCATCCAAGGAACTCTAAACATTAATACCCTCTCTGGCTCTACTATCCTCTCAAGGATTTTATGTTTTTGATATTTAGGGTTTTTCTTGATAAAAGGCATAAGACTTTCTGCTACTTCTTCAACTGCTTGATGGAATTCTTTTTCACCTGGATTCTTTTGTTTCAACTTCTCCATAAAATTTTCTACATCTTTATCCATAAAGTTTACCTCCCCTATATTTAAGGGTGAATCTTGTATTAAAAGTCTATATTAAAAGTTTATTACTACAAACTAAAAAGAAATTATATAAAAAAATTTTTTCATCATTTTGATAAATATTAATAATGTAACAATAATACGTATGTTGTTATTGTTCCATTTTATTTAGTGGAGGTGTTTATTTATATGAAGAGCAGTAGTTATTCCAAAGAAAAAGTTTTAGATATTACAAAAAAAGAAAATATTTTATTTGTAAGACTGCAATTTGTTGATATCCTAGGAATGCCAAAAAATATTGTCATTCCTTCATCAAGGCTTAATGAAGCATTAGACAATGGGATTCCTTTTGATGCATCTTCAATTGCAGGATATGCAACAATAGAAGAATCTGATAAAATCGCACAACCAGACCCTAAAAGTTTTGTTATTCTACCCGAAAGTATTGAAAAAAGAAAAACAGCGAAAATAAATTGCGATATATATGAACCAAATGGAAAAAGATTCATTGGAGATACAAAATATATCCTTGAAAAAGTAGTTGAAAAAGCAAAAAAAATGGGTTATATCTATAATACAGGTCCTGAATGTGAGTTTTTTTTATTTAAAAAAAATGGTGAAGATTCAACTCTTATACCCAATGATGCAGCAGGATATTTTGATCTTTCTCATCGTGATCTAGCAGAAGGAGTTCGCGCTGATATCTCCTTAGCATTAGATAATTTTGGAATAAAAACTTACACATCTCATCATGAGGTTTCAGATGGGCAACATGAAATTAACTTCAGATATGCTGATGCTGTAACAACTGCAGATAGAGTAATTACATTGAAATATGTCTCAAAGGTAATAGCTAGACAACATGATCTGCATGCATCTTTTATGCCTAAACCATTATATGGGATAAACGGGTCAGGAATGCATACTCATCTTTCTCTTTTTACTCTTAAAGGAGATAATGCTTTTTATAACCCTAATGAAAAAAATCAACTTAGCGATACTGCAAAAAAATTCATTGCAGGTTTATTATCAAATATCAAAGATATAACCGCTGTATTAAATCCAACAGTTAATTCATATAAAAGATTAGTACCAGGTTATGAAGCCCCGACCTATATCGCATGGGCTCATAGGAATAGAAGTGCACTTATCAGAATACCAACTGGTAGGGGAGAAGGTTCAAGATGTGAGCTTAGAAGCCCTGATCTTTCAGGAAACCCATATTTACAATTTGCAGTTATGCTCGCCGCTGGCCTTAAAGGAATTGAAGAAAACATGAGATCACCAGAACCTGTTGAAGAAAATATTTATAATTTATCAATAAAAGAAATGAAAAAATATAAGATACATCACCTACCAGAGAGTTTAGGACATGCAATTTCCTTGATGGAAGAAAGCAAACTAATGAAAGATGTTTTAGGAGATCATGTATATAAAAACTTTTTATTTGTCAAAAAAAGAGAATGGGAATCATATAGGAAACAAGTCACACGATGGGAGACAGAAAAATACTTACAAATATTATAAAAATTAAGATAAATACGATACTAAAAAAAATAATCTAGTTACCAAAGTAAAGCAAATATTATAAATCAATATTAAATATTCAAATATCAAGGTGAAAAAAAAATGGCTTTTGAGATGCAAGTAGTAAGCAATACGCCGCTTACAGGCGAAGAAGACCCTGAAATTGTTGCAAAAATATTTTTCGAACAAATAGGATACCTATCAAAAGGATCATCACCTGAAATACCATATAAAATATTCACAGATTTTTTCTTAAAACATCCTAGTAAAGCATGGTATGTGGATGAGATATCAGTAAAATTAAAGACATCAAGACCAACAGTATACAGGCACCTAAACAAATTAAAAGGTTTTGACATATTAGAAGAAGTTCAAATATTTGATGAAAACACTCAACAGAATAAAAAAGCATACCGTCTACGTTATGGCAACCTACAAAAAGCATGGAATTTTGTAGAAGCACACCTTAAAGTAGCAATAGAAAATTATGGGAAAACTGTTGAGCATTTACAAAATCTAATAGAAAAACAAGGGAAGGATACAAAATGAATAAAGAAGAAAAAATGGAGTTAACAAAAGACTCAGAATATAAAATATTATCTCTTGGTGGAAGAGAAAGAGAAATTGAAACAGAAGGAGTGTTCAAAGGATTTATCTCAATTGGTGTAGACGAAACAGGAATTATGATTGAGTTAAACCACAAACATGGAGAAATGGCTGGAAAAACAAGAATAATACCACTACATGTACTTCTTGCAATTGACGTAATAAAACATGAGGAAAATCAGAAAAAAGATGATGATAAAGGAGTATCCCATTACGTAGGATAAAAATAAAAATATAAAAAAATTAATATCATTAATCTTTTATATTGAAACTTTCTTCTGATATTTTGGTCTATGCCAAAAAAGATTAAGCCAATTATTAAACTAAAATCTATTTCTAAAAAATACAATGAATATGGAAATATTGTTAAAGCATTAGACAAAATATCCTTAGAGATACATCCAAAAGAATTCGTATCAATTGTTGGACCTTCCGGATGCGGGAAATCAACATTACTTCACTGCATGGGCCTTCTAGATAGACCAAGCTCAGGTAAAGTCTTTATTGAAGGGAAAGACACCTCAAAAATAAGTGGTAAAGAAATATCATATTTTAGAGGCGCTAAACTAGGATTCGTTTTCCAAAGTTATAATTTAATACCACGTTTAACAGTTATAGATAATGTTATTCTCCCGGGTAGAATCATGGGGAAAAACATAAAAAAATTAAAACAGAGAGCCAATACTTTACTAAAAGAAGTAGGCATATATCATCGTATAAACCACAAAGGAATTCATCTATCCGGAGGAGAACAACAAAGAGTTGCAATTGCTAGAGCGTTAATAAATGACCCAGTATTAGTCTTAGCAGATGAGCCAACCGGTGCTTTAGACTCAGATAGCAGTAAAGATATAATGAATGTTTTACTAAAGATGAATGAAAAAAGAAAAATGACAACTGTTTTTGTAACACATGATAAAAAAATCACAGTATATGGTAAAAGAATAATTACCTTAAAAGATGGTAAAATAGATAAAGACCAAAAAAAAGGTAAAGGTGATAAAAATCGGGATAAGTAGTAGCCTTGCCTTAGATGAATTAAAAGACCATAAAAAAATTTATTCAATAATAATCATCGTAATCGCACTAACAATGACCTCATTCATGCTTGAAAACGCATACTTAAATTATATGACTCAAGTAGTAGATGATACGACAAAAGTAGTAACCTCAGATGCAGTAATTGTTGATCCTTCGTGTAACATTAGAGATATTTACGGAACAGAAGTAGAATTAAATAATGCAGGCGATGTTGCTAGAAGAGTAGAAAAAGAATTACCTGGTTATAAAACAAGCATTCGGGTGACAGCCCAGGGAGTATATGGTGCAGATATAGAAGACGAAATAGCAGATGCCTGCACTATACAAGGAATTAACCCTGAAAAAGAAAAAATAATTTCAGGCATACACAAAAAAATTGTAAAAGGAAGATACTTCAAACAAGGCGACCCAATACTAAGAGGGCACACACCATTATACATAAAAATAGAAGGGCCAGGTAACTTACCAGATTTTACATATGGTTCAGGTGAAAAATTATTTGAAAATGAAAAACCCTATCCAATCATTGTTGGAAAAACAGCTTCAGAAATACATCCATCAGTAGAACTAGGAAAAACACTAACTCTGACTTTAAGTGTTTCAGGCAGAGAAACAAGTTATGCAAGTGTAAAAGTAAAAGTAATAGGATTATATGAAAGTGGCACTCCAACACTTGAAGCTATGATATGGTTCATGCATGCAGATAGTCTTAGAGAAATCAAAGGATATGGTGAAATCTCAGGTAAAGATTGGGAAATTCCTGGTATTGGAACCTTCAAAGGATATCACCCAATAAAAATAGATAAAGATAGAGGCGACGTAGTACTAGTAAAAGCCCCAGAGGCAATGCATAATCTTAATCCCATTGGTGGTTCTAAAGACATCAAAAAAAATATTGAAAGCGTAGTACCACATCTTAAAGTTTTTAGTTGGCATGATTTCTTGGTTTATATTGCCGGCTCAATGCAAGATGTTGTAACAATTATGCTATGGGGGAGTATAATAATAACATTAATTTTGTGTGGTGCAGCAATAAAATACGTTATGGACTCTATAATAATGAGAAAAACTAGGGAAATAGGTAGCCTAAAAGCATTTGGAGCGAGAGATAGAGTGATTTTTAAAATTTTTCTATATCAAGGTTTAATAATTGGATTGATAGCAGGAGTACTAGGAATTTTTTTATCATTTTGCGTTATGTATTTTATAAACTGGTACGGATTTAGCGTTGAATTTATTGCAGGAACACAACTTAAAATAGGTTTTATCATAAACTGGTTAACTCTATTAGTTGCTTTGTTATTACCAATGCTTGTATCAGTTCTTGCAGCAGCATTTCCAGCTAAAAAAGCTGCGATGTTGTCACCAGTAGAAGCCCTGAGAAAAGGAGAGCTTTCACTGTAAAATAATTTTTAATAAAAAAAGATATTGATAAAAATGAAATGTAAAAATTGCGAAATACAACTATCACAAAGTGATATAAACTCATATAATTTTATTGAAGAAAATGGAAAAATAGTCTTGTTATGTAGTAAATGTTATAACAAAAAATTGAAAGGAGATTTTTCTTTGACTAGTTGTATTGGTTTAGTTTTTGGGTTTTTTTCTCTTGTATTATTTTATTTTTATGGAGATTTATTATTTGTGTTTTCTGCAATTTTTTTATCTTTTTTTAGTATGGCCTATCAAATATTAATAAAAAAGTATTATACTAAAATGTTAGTCTAATGATTTTCCTGTAAAGCTTGCTTCCCATTCAATTGTAGTGCCTAATTCAAAGCAGGATATCATTAAAATGCTGATGAGTCCAATTATTGGAGTTAAAAATAGTGAAAAAATCCATAGCCAACTTAAGATTCTTATTGTTTTTCTCATTTAACTCTTATTATTATAAATATTTATAGTATTTAATTTTTTTCTTAATATATTTATTTGGATATATAGATTATCCGTGTTTTTAAAAAATTTTTATGTTTAAATTTTGTAAAATAATAGTTTTTTTGTTGATTTGAGTGTTTGGTTAATTACATTTGTAAGGAGTAAAAAATTTATTATATTTTTTAATAAAATTTTTTTTGGTTTTTGCACATTTTTTCATTTTGTAATTTTTACAGAATACCTTTATATATCGTGAATTGCAAAAGTATAGCATAGTGGTAATATGAAAGGGCAAAAAAATTATAAATATAGCAGGTTTGCAATTATATTTTCTTTATCCCTTGCAGTTTTATTTATACTTTCATTTATTATTGTACCTTTATCAAGTGCATATACCCCTGTAGAAATAGAAATTGATATTGGTGGTTATACAGGCGGTGGTACATCAGGTGATGAGGGAGATGATGATCCATTGGGAAGTGCTTCTGATGGTACTATAGATCAAGGCGATTCTGGTGGCACAGGAGATGAAAGCGAAGGAGATACCGAGCCTCCAAGGGATCCTGGTGATGGTGATGATACTGGTGAAATTACAGACCCAGGTGACACAGGTGACTCTGAAGACACAGTAGATCCAGGAGATACTGATAGTGAGGATTCCACTGAGATTAAAGATCCTGGAGATACAGTCGATGATACAACAGATAATCAATATGAGATAGAATTAGCTAATGATCAAAATGATGATTCAGATCTCGTTGGTGGAACAAATGATAGAGATGCTTCAACTCAAGATTCTGATACAGAAAATGAAATGTATACACCAGATATAGATGATTATAATGATGATGGTGATGAGTATAATTATGATGAAGATGCTCAAACAATAATGGATGATGAAACCCCTGAGATGCCTCATCATAGAGATAATTATCCAAATGATAAACAAGATTACTCAGAAGATGAAAAAGATGACCAACAAGATGAAGAACTAGACACAGATAAAGATGGAATACCAGATATCATGGACGAAGACTCAGATGGTGATGGTTTTTCAGATATCCTAGAAGAGGAATATGGTTCTGATCCAAAAAATTCAGAAAACACACCAATAGCAAATATCGTAAACAGTTATTTACAAGAAAACTCTGATGAAGAAGAAAAACAAACATATATGGGAAGTCAAAACAAAAGAAATAGTAATTTTATAAACCTAGGGGAAATCGGTGAAAGCGCAAATGATGTAGCAAAAGGCTTCCAAGTCTCTTGGCCTTTAATACTAGCAGCAATATTAGGAGTAATATTATTAGTTTTTGTATTAATAAAAGGAGATTTAATTTATAGAACAGATGATAAAAAACATAGAAGCAAAAAATCAAATATTGGTAAAGCAACTACAATATTACAAATAAATGAATAAAAAAAAATAAATTTTTTTCTTTTTTTGACTTTTTTACATTTTGACATTTTGACACATTAACTTTAAATATGCTTTTTGCTAGACGTTAACACGATACATAGTAACAATAGGGAAGAGATGGTGGATGAAAAAAATAAGAAAAAATAATAAAACAAATCACTGTTATCTACCAAGAAAAATGCACATCAAAAAATACACAAAAAGATTCATAGAAATCGATGTACTAAGAGGTTTTGCAATACTTTTAATGGTAACATGCCACTTACTATGGGATCTAGATTATTACCATATAATGCCATTAAACTCAGCATTTTATTCATTTGTACAAAAGATTGTACCAACCCTATTTTTCATATTAGTAGGAATGTGCCTAGTAATAGGAACAAAGAAAAAAGAATTCAAAAGTATAAAAGAAGAAAACACCTACTATAAAAACCAAATATATAGAGGACTGAAAATCTTTGGAATGGGAATGATAATAACAGTAGGATCACTAATATTTATACCAGACAGACCAGTAATGTTCGGAGTCCTACATTGCATAGGACTGTCAATTATCATAAGTATTCCGTTCCTAAAAATCCGTAACTATAACGTATTATTCTCATTAATATTCATATTTTCAGGAATGATACTAAGCCAAATAGCAATAGCAAAACCAACAATTTTACATCTAGCGGTAGGCCTACATCAAGAAAGCATGTGGAGATACACAGTAGACTACTTCCCACTACTTCCATGGTTTGGAGTTTGTCTACTAGGAATACTAATAGGTGACTGGTTATACTGCGGAGAAGAAAGAATGTTTAAAATCCCGGATCTATCACGATACGCCCCTGCAAAAATAATATCTTGGTTAGGACAACATTCACTAGGAATATACATGATACACCAACCCTTAATTGCGGGAGCAATAATACTATACGGACATCTATAATAACTATTCTTTTATTAAAACAAAAATAAGTTGAAATTAAAAAATTTTAAAAAAAATTAGTAAAAGTTTATGTATACAATATTATATGTCGTATAATGGGGGAATTTGGTGGACCAGACGATAGGGTAAAGGATGGGTCTTCCATTTCCGATTCCTCAAAAAACCGAGTGATAAAAAATCAATTAAAAAAACATGATATCATGAAATAACCATGACTTACATGTTAAATAAAAAATAAATTTAACGCCCGATTCCCCCAAAAATTATTTTTTAAAAAAAAAATTAAATAATCTGAGTTTGACCATGAACTTTATAATTAGAGAGTTCCTTGAATACTTCATCCTCATGTAAAATTTTCATAATATCCTCCGAAGATGAGGAAACTTTAATTTCTCTAGTCCTACCGTATCTACCTTTAGAAATTACTCTTGCTGTAATAACACCGAGCATATCAAGCTCAGAAATTAAATCCGCAACCCGCCTCTGAGTTAAAGTATCGGTCCTAGTCTTTCTACAAAGCTCCTTATAAATACTATAAACCTCACCTGTAGTTATCACACCAGCAGAACCAGTTTTTTTATTATGTTTATCCTGAAGAAATATTGATAAAATAATTAATTTTGATTGCGTGGGAAGAGTTCGAACGACTTCAATAATTCGGTCTATCTCTATCTTGTTTTTAGCAAGTTTAACATATTTTTTGGTGATTTTAAGAGCCTTACCTCTTTCAGCTAGTTCAGCAGACATACGAAGAAGATCCAAAGCTCGTCTTGCATCTCCATGTTCCTGAGCAGCAAGAGCAGAACATAAAGGAACGACATCGTCTTCTATTACGTCAGGTTTTAAACCAATATCAATTCTTTGCCTTAGAATATTTTGTAATTCACTAGCATCATAAGGCGCAAAAATCATATTTTCTTCGCCTAAACTAGATTTGACACGTGGATCTAAAAACTCAGTAAATTTCAAATCATTTGAAATACCCACAATAGAAACTTTTGCGTTTTCCAAATCTGAATTTATCCTCGAAAGATTATAAAGCGCTTCATCGCCCTTGAGTTTATCAACTTCATCAAGAATGATAACAGTCACACCGCCGTGTTTTTCAATCATTTTTTTAAGTTTAGAAAAAACCTCATCAGTTGGCCAACCTGTAAAAGGAATTCTTTCTGACCACTCATCAATAAAATGATTTGCAATATTTTGAAGGAGACGATATTGGGTATCAACTACTTCGCAATTAATATATATAAAATTTACTTTTTTACCAGTTTCTTCACCTTTTTTTAAAAGTTCTTTACCGATAAACTTTGTGACAGCTGTTTTACCAGTACCAGTTTTACCATAAATAAAAACATTAGAAGGAGTCTCATCACGAAGAGCTGGAACTAAAATCGAAGCTAATGTATTGATTTCATTTTCACGATGTGGTAAAATTTCTGGCATATAAGAAGGGCGCATTACTTCTCTATTTAAAAATAGCCCATCAGAACAAAGTAGTTTACCAAATATATCGCTATGTACTACGTTTTTTTTTACCGTGAAAATACTCCCCTATTAGACTCTGTAATGATTTATTACATATTAATATTTATGCGTAAAAAACAATAATTTTTTCTTCTATATTACTCCTTAAAAAATTAAATCAGGGAGGGGCCTTTATTTCAAGTGGAAATATTGTTTTTAAAAATTAAAATCTTAAAATTTTTTTAATTATATATTTTTAAAAATGAGAATATTAAAATATTATTAATTCAATAACTTTCTGGAAATACTAACGTCTTATATTTTTTTTTAAAAAATTTAAAAAATACTCAAAATATGTTTCCAAACGAAATAAAGGGGTCTACCTTAACAATTTTTTCTTTTAAAAATATTAATTATCTATTCTATGTTAGAAACTATATTAAACCATACTTCTTTTATTTTATTTCGGAGTAACAAAAAAATGAGTTTAATCGGAAAAGGATTAACGATCCATAAAACACATCTATTTGATATTAACCGTAGAGTAACCGCTTTTGCAACTCAAGAATCATGGAAAAAAGCACCGCATGCAACTTATTTATACGAGCCAGATATAACAGATTTTCATAACTTTTATCTAAAAATTCGCAGTAAATTAGAAAAAAATTCATCAATCACTTTTACAGTTATAATGATCAAAGCAATAGGTGAGGCTTTAAAGGAATCACCCAAACTTAACTCATTACTGCATTATAATTATAAGAATGCTGTGGGTAAACATCATCATTTAAAAGAAATAAGCATTGCAACGCCATGGCTTTTGCCTGATTTTAGAATGATTTCACCAGTTATCCATGACGTTGGTAATATGTCTATTCATGAAATTGCTGATGAAATTGAAAATATTAGAAGAAAAATAAAGAACACAAATGTAGAGGTTATGCAATATTTTGTAGCAAAGAGCGAGTTATTTTATAATCTTAGGCATTTTAAATTGGGAGTTATAAGGCAATTATTTAGTTCATTTATTGGAAAAAACCGGGTTAATATTTCTAAAAAATTAAAAAAAGAATATATTAACACTCCAGATAAAGATAAAATAACATCTAGAGATATCTTTGATGCAAGTGTCCTTGTTTCAAATCTCGGAAGTGTTTTTAAAAATCAGAGAGGAGGTATTACTCTTTTAGATCTTATAAGCCCTCAAGTTTTTGCTATTGCTATTAATGCCATTCAGGAGAGACCTGGTATTTATACAACAAGTAAAGGTGAGAAAAAGATTGGTATCAGAAAAATCCTTCCTTTAACTTTAACTATTGATCATCGAGCTTTAGATGGAGCAGATTTTGTTCCATTTCAAAACAGCTTAGATAAGTTTTTTTCAAATCCGAAATATCTTGAAAAATGGTAATATAAAATTTTTTTTACATCTTCGGCAAAACTATAATATTACTAGATATAATATTAATATTATAAGCAATAAAACTCCAAAAATAAGAATTATTTTATCTGTAGGTTTTAGTTTTAACTCTTTAATGTTTGAATTTTTTACAGCATATATACATAATAAAATAAAAGCAAAAGAAATAAAAATTATTGCAATAATCGCTAAAAAATCTTCTAGCCAAAGCCCAAAAACAGTGTAACCTACAAGCCCAATTAAATTATAAATTATTAATATTATTTTGAATATAACCCCGATCAACAGTAGAAATATCAAAATTTCAAAATTTGTTAAGTTTTCATTACCATATTTTTTCAAAAAAATGATCCATACTATGTATAATGCTAATAATATTGGAAATCCTATATTGCATATTATTATAAAAATTTCAAATCTTATACTTAATATCTGAAAAATAAAAAAGGGAAATGCGATAATAAATAATATTATTTCATAAGTTTTTAACAATTCTTTATTAATCATTATATAACTCTTGATAATATATATAAATCATAATAATTTTTCTTATTTTTGCAATTTTAAAAAAATATTGTTGTGTGGGTTATTTTTACCCACCAATTATTATTACATCTTTTACTGATTTAATGTTATTAAATGGAAATACAAGATGGCCTTGTTTATCTAGATGATATAATCTTGGGTCTACATCTTCAGAGGGTTCTACAAGGATATTTAATAACGACCCTGTTGTTTTATCAACTGTTGTGTTTCTCATCACTCCTAAGTAAAGTCCTTCTTCGCTCATTACCGTTTTTCCTCTAAGTTCGTTTTCTGTTATCTTCATTTTATTTTTTTCCTCCTTTATATTTTATGCTTTATTTCTATTATAATGAATATATTTTTTATTTTTATCCTTTTTGGATGCTATTTTTTATTTAAGTTACATCTAATTCTCTGTCTGATACATCCTTTTTAGATAAACCTGTTCCAAGGCTTTCTGATAGTTTATTATAGAATTGTATTATTCTTGGAGTGATGGATGGATGTACTGTGTTCAATGCAAGCTCAAAATGTTTTTTAGTTATTTTATCAGATTTATCGTCTTCTCTGATTGATATCATTGCTGCTTCTCTACAAAGTGCTTCTATATCTGCACCTGAATAGTTTTCTGTTTTTTGTGACAACCAGAATAATAATTTATCTTTATCATTTAGTTTATTTGTATCTGGGGGCAACTCTTTTTCTTTTTTATTATCAATTTTGTCAATATCTTCTTGAGATATTACTTCTCCTGCAGAGGTATGCTGAATAATTTTTAATTCTTCATTAAATGGTTTTATATCATGTTGCATTTCTCTTTCTATATCTGTAACCTGTCGTTTACTAATTGAAATTGGCATTTTTTTAGTATGAATTTTAAATATTTCAAAACGCGCTCTTTGGTCAGGTGATTGTATTAATATTAATCTATCAAATCTACCGGGTCTCAATAAACCAGGATCAATTATATCTGGTCTATTGGTTGCTCCCACTACAACAACACCTTCCATGCTTTCTAGTCCATCAATGCTTGTTAATAGCTGATTTACAACGCTATCTATTACATGTGATCCTGAGTCTCTACCTCTCATTGGTGCTATTGAGTCGAGTTCATCAAGGAATACTATTGTTGGTGCGACTTGTCTTGCTTTTTTGAATAATTCTCTTACTGCTTTTTCGCTTTCACCTACCCATTTGCTCATTACTTCTGGTCCTTTTATTGATATGAAGTTTGCTTTTGATTCATGTGCTACTGCTTTTGCAAGAAGTGTTTTCCCTGTCCCTGGTGGGCCATATAGTAGTACGCCTCGTGGTGCATTTATTCCCATTTTGTTGAAAACATCTGGTTTTACAAGAGGCCATTCCACTGCTTCTTGGAGATATTGTTTTGCTTGTTCTAAACCACCTACATCTTTCCATGAAACCTTTGGTACTTCTACAAAGAACTCTCTCATAGCGGATGGTTCAATTCCACGATGAGCATCCTTGAAATCATCTAATGTTACTTCCATTTCTTCTAAAACTTCAACTGGTATAGGTTTTTCTAAATCAATGTTAGGTAGATATCTTCTGAGAGTGTTCATTGCAGCTTCACGAGCTAAAGCCGCGAGGTCAGCTCCAACATAGCCATAGGTTATCTCTGCAAGTTCGTTTAGCGCTTCTTCTTTGTTTTTTGCAAGGGGCATTCCTCTAGTATGAATTTGAAGGATTTCTTTTCTACCATTTCTATCTGGTGCATCAATTCTTATTTCCCTATCAAAACGACCTGGTCTTCGAAGAGCAGGATCTATTTGATCAGGTATATTCGTAGCAGCTATTACTATTAGTTTGCCTCTTCCCTTCAAACCATCCATGAGTGTTAGCATCTGTGATACAACTCTTTTTTCTACTTCACCATGTACTTCACTTCTTTTACTTGCAATTGCATCTATCTCATCAATGAAAATAATCGATGGCGCATTTTTCTCTGCTTCTTCAAAAATTTTCCTTAGATTCTCCTCGCTTTGTCCATAATATTTACTCATAATTTCTGGGCCATTAATTGTATAAAAACTGGCACCTGACTCATTTGCTACTGCCTTTGCAATAAGTGTTTTACCAGTTCCTGGTGGTCCATGTAAAAGAACTCCTTTGGGTGGATCTATGCCAAGCCTGTCAAAAAGCTCTTGATGTTTTAAAGGGAGTTCTATCATTTCTCTAACTCTAAGTATTTCCTCATGCAAACCCCCAATATCTTCATAACTAACTTGAGGCCCTTCAACTTCTATTCCTTTTGCAGCTTCTTCTTTAACATTAATCTGTGTTGTTTCATTTATCGAAACAATGCCACTTGGAGTTGCACTAATTATTATGAAAGGTAATGAACTACCAAATAATGCGATACCTGGTACAATTATATGGTCTCCTTTTGTAAGAGGTCTTTTTAAAAGTCCTTTTTTTATTAAATGATCTATGCCTCTTCCAAATTGTATCTGTTGTCCTTTTGATATAAGAGGCGCTAGAGTTACTTCTTTTGCAGGTTTGACTTCTGCTCGTCTTATTTTAACTCTGTCGCCTAAGCTTGCACCAGTATTTTTTCTTGTAAGATTATCAATTCTGATTAATTTTTTACCTTCATCTGTTGGATGAGCCCTCCATACAACAGCTGCTGTAGTTTTTGTTCCTTCTATTTCAATTATGTCTCCTATAGATAAATCTAATTCCATTCTAGATTGATGATCAATTCTTGCTCTACCATATCCAACATCTTGTTGGAATGCTTCTGATATTTTTAATACAGTTTCTTTTTGTGTCATTAAAACTCCCACCAAACAGCAGTATTTTTTTAGGCTTAATACAGAAGAGCCTATTATAATTTTTTCTGAAACAGTATATTATATATAATAATTATTTGGTTTATAAACTTTCAAAATTATAACATAATATTTATATATTTTTTATAAAATTTAAATTGGGAACGAGCATGAACATAAAATATTTCTCTTTAATATTCTCAATTATTGGAATAATTATTTTATTTTTTATATCGACTTTATCAGAACCAATGAACATTAAATTATGTGAAATTTCTAAATATGAAAGTAAAAATATTAAGACACAAGGAATCGTTATTGATCACTATCAAACAAAATTTGGAAGCCAGATTATAAAAATAAGACAAGACAATACAACTGTTACAATTTTTTTAGAAGATAAAATAACAGTAGATTATGGTGACAAAATAAGTGTTACAGGCATAGTTCAAAAATATAATAATGAATGGGAAATCATCGTTGAAAATAAAAATTTTCTAGAAATAATTCAAAAATGGGATAACATATCATTACCAATAGAACAGGTTACAAAAAACCCTGATAGATATAAAAATTTAAAAATTAAAATAACTGCTTACATCGACTCAATTTTTAGTAATTATTTTTATATATCTGATATTGAGGGAAAAAACAGATTGTTGGTAAATTATGATCTTCATAATATAAACAAATCCTATAGTGGAGAAAAAATACTAGTCAAAGGAGTTTTGTCATACAACCCTGATGAGTCTAGATATGAGTTGTTTCCATTAGATGATCAATTTATTTCACTATTTTCAAATGGGTGAAGGAGTATTATGATTGAACTTTTGTTAATTGTATTTTTTTGTATGTTGGGTGTTATTACAGGTATTGCTACAGGTTTATTACCTGGTCTTCATGTAAATAATATTGCGATAATATTATTGTCATTGTCTGGCATCATAGTTAGTAGTTTTAGTTTTTTAGGTTCATACGGGGTTTCTCAATATTTTATATTTCTCTTGATTAGCGTTTATATTATTAGTACGAGTATAGCACATACTTTTTTAGATTGCATCCCTTCAACTTTTTTAGGTGCCCCTGATCCAGATACAGCATTACAGGTTCTTCCAGCTCATTCATTACTTGTAAAAGGAAAGGGCTATGAGGCTGTAGCACTTTCAGCATTAGGTAGCTATGGAGCAATCTTGTTTTGCTTTATTTTAATTTTTCCAATTCGTTTTATTATAGGAGAGCCTTTTTTGTTTTATCAAAATATTAAAGAAATCATGTTTTTTGTTCTTCTAGCAATTTCTTTTCTTATGATAGGAACTGAAAAAGCAAAAATTGATATATTAAGGAAAGGAGGGATTTCGCCTTCAATTTTTGGAATGCTTTTTGCAATTTTTGTTTTTTTATTATCTGGTTTATTTGGTTTAGTAATTTTTGAAGTGCCGGTCAATTCACCTATCGGTCTTTCTTCTCCTGTTTTATTTCCAGCTCTTGCTGGTCTTTTTGGAACCCCGACTCTTCTTGAGTCTTTAATGACTAAACCAGTTATTCCCAAGCAAGAAGTTAAAAATCCTTCTTTAGACGATAAAATGAAAAAATCATCTTGCTTATCTATTATGACTGGTAGTTTTGGCGGCATTCTTGTTTCAATTATCCCCGGTATTACATCTGCAACTGGTACTATTCTTGCTATGAATGCTAGAGGGGAATCTGATAAAAGACAGACAATTGTGACATTATCTGCAGTAAATACAGCTTGTGCTTTTTTTGTAGTTGTTGTAATGTTTGTTATTTTACGTTCTAGGAGTGGTGCTACTATGGCTGTATTTGAGCTTATCTCTGTTTCTGAATGGGTTGATTTGTTACTTCCTCAATATCTTGCTTATCTATTAATTGCTCTTCTCTTAGGTGGTACTTTGTCTTATTTTATCACTTTAAAGGTTGGAAAAATTTTTGCTAATAGTTTTGTAAAGGTTCCTTATTCTTTAGTTGTTAAAATCACCATTGGTTTGATTATTTTTTTAGTTTTTTTATTTACTGGTTTTGTAGGTCTTTTAGTTCTTTTTGTTGCTACCTGTATTGGTTTTTTACCAGTTGAATGGGGAGTGAGACGTAGTCATTGTATGGGTATTCTTTTAATTCCTATTTTGTTGTATTTTGCTTGAATATTTTTATTATAAATTTTTTATGAAATTGAACAGTTGTTATCCATATTTTTCTTTTTTTATTAAAATATAAAAATTTTTATGAGAATATTTTTTCTTCTGTTTGTTTAAAAAATTCTTCTAATTGTATGTTTTTTTCTTTTCCAATTAAAATAGCAGCTATCTCGGGGTTTATGTTTTTTTCTTTTTCAATTGTCATAATTTGTTTTTCAATATCTTCTCTTTTAAATCCTGATTTTTCAATAATTTTTTTTATTATTTTTTCGATTAACTCTTTTTCATCTGTTTTTTCATTATTTTTTTTAATTTCTTTTTCTTTGTATTCTTTTTTAGACGGGTAAAAACCAGTGGGAACTTGAGTTTTTTCAATGTTTATTTGTGGTATGTAATAATCGTCTTTTTTTGTTATTATTTTTTGTTCCATTATGTGTTTTATAAAGTTTTTTGCTTCTTGTGGTGTGAACCATTTTAGTTTTATGGAAAGTGTCAAATACATTTCAGAGAATGTTAATTTGTTTTTTCCAGTATGTTTGAATAGAAAAGCAGTTATTGTTTCCTCTTCAGAGGTCATATTTTTTAAACTCCTCTATTTTGTTTATATCTATTAGTAGTCCTTTTATACCTAGGTTTTTCCAGTATTGTATGTTTGTTGCTTGTTTTTCATAAGAGTATATTGGTTTTATTGTTTTGTACTTGTTTATTATTTCGTAGTATTTGTTGTTTAGTTCCATTTTTTCTTTGTTGTAGAGGTTTATTAGTCCATCTGCTTCTTTGTAAAATATTTTATCAGCTTGATTGTTTTGTTTTTCTAGGTTTATATCTGTGTATATCTGGTTTTCTGTTATTTCTCTTAATTTTATTATATTTATTTTTGGTCCAAGTTTATTTCTGATTGTTACTCTTTCTGCTCCTGCCATAAAAGCATCTACAACGTCTCCATGTGTTCTTGGTCCGTAGTCTAGCCATAATTTGTATTTTTTTGATAATCTTTGGAATGTACATAGGTTGGGTTTGTCTTTTTCTAAACCATCTAAGTCTAAGATATATATCAGGTCTTCTTCTTTTAATTGGTTAAAAATTTTGTCAGTTTCTTCTTTTTGATTTAGAATTTCTCTTTTTTTCATTGTAATGGTTGGTATTAGTTCCATATGTTAATTAACAGTTTTTTGGTATTTAAAAATCTTTCTAAGGCTTTTTTATAGGTAAAAACTTTATATATTAGATTTTTATAATAATGATAAAATGGGGATTTATATATGAATATTATAAGGTTTAATATCAGTATTAAAAAATTTTATGTTGTTTCAATTATCGTGGTTTTATTTTTTTGTATATTTTCTATGAATATATCAGGTGTTTCTATAAGTCAAAGTTCTCAGATTTTATCAGAATACAATTTTAATAATAATGATGCAGCACCAGATGTTGAATGGGAATTAACATTTGGTGATGAGAATAGAGATTACGGTATGGATTTACTAATAACAGAGGATAACGGTTTTATTATTGCAGGTAACTATAATGAAGGCAATCAAGGCTGGATTTTTAAAACAGATAACGAAGGAGGTATTGTTTGGGATAGAAAATATGGAGATACAAATCTGAGTCATTTTCGTAATATCATAAAAACAGATGATGGCTATATAGCTGGAGGAACAGCTTATCCAGAAACAGTCGACGCTCATAACTTATGGGTGGTTAAAATAACAGAATCAGGAGAAACCATTTGGGATTACACTTATGGCGAGGATAGAGAATATGAAATATTTTTTGATTTAACTACATCATCAAATGGAGGTTTTCTTTTAATGGGCTGCAAAGGCGCTCTTTCAGATGGGGTTTATTTCGTTAAAATAAGAGAAGATGGTACAGAAGAATGGAATAAAACATATGATCCAAACCCAGAAGATTACACTGATTACCCTTATCTATACGATATTGATGAATCTTCAGATGGAGGATACATATGCACAGGTTTTCTACAACAAGAAAACACAGGTAATGAAGATATATGGCTTGTAAAAATGGATATAAATGGAGATATAGTATGGCAAAAAACCTTTGACTCAGGAGATATACTTGACCGTTCTTATAGTGTATATGAAACTCTTGATGGATATATAATTGCAGGTGATCGTTATTCGATGATTTATGAAAGCGATGATATATGGGTTATAAAAACTGATAAAAATGGTGAAGAAATATGGAATAAAACATACCCGGGTAATAAAAATAATGCTCATTCTTTTTATATTGAACAACTAGAAGACAACTCAATTATAATCGCAGGTGACATAGGACCTAGCACACGTTCTGATTTATGGGTTATAAAAATAGATGAAACAGGATCATTGCTCTGGGATAAACAACTAGGTGAAATAAATAAACTAGATGATGGGTTATGTATAAAAAAAACAGAGGATAATGGATACATAATACTGGGTAGCAAAGAAATATCTTACTTAAATCAGGATGCATGGCTTATAAAACTAGAACCAGAAAAATATGATTACAAACCAGATAGACCTGACGGCCCAAATATGGGAACTTCAAACACTCTTTATGAGTATACTACAAAAGCTGAACATCCAAGAGGAAATGATATACAATATGGATGGGACTGGGATGGAGATGAAAAAGTTGATGAATGGACAGATTTTTACCCTAGTGGAGAAACAGTAAATACTTCTCATGAGTGGGAATCTGATGGTATAAAATATGTAAGAGTGATAGCCCGTGAAAGCAATCAATTAACTAGTAAATGGTCAGAACCATTATCTGTTAATATACCAAAAGCAAAAAATGTAAATAAGTTATTTTTTAGTATATTATTAGAAAAAATAATTGAAAGAAGCGGGATATTAAAATATTTAATAGAAAAAATATTATCAAATGTTGATTAAATGATAAAAATAAAGGTTATCTCTCAAAAAGGAACCTGTGCTATAGGTCATAAAATAGGTGATGAAATAACAATAACGGAAAACGGAGTAGAAGGAAAAATCTGCATACATGCTCTATATAGTATACTACCAAAAGTATTTGCTATGCTTTATGATGCCGAGTTTCCATGGTTAGATGACAGCAGTGTTGCAACACATGCTTGCCCAGATGGTTATAACCCTGTTATATTTGAAATTAGGAAAATAAAACAAGAAAAATCAAAATAAAATTATTAATATTTTACCTAACATAAAACCAATTTTTTCAAGTTCTACGATTTCCTTTTTTATTTCTACTCGAATCTCTAAATTAACCAATCCAATAGATGAGTCAAATTCTTTTGATTTAATTGTTTTTACACTATTTTCATTTATTTCATCTATTCTATCATCATCTGAATAGTCAATCTGATTAAAAATAAAACCTTTTATAGATAAATTCCAAAAAACATCTACGGCTTTTTTATTACCTGTATTTTCTATTTCAAAATCTAAATTTTTATTATAAAGTATATTAGGGATATTGATTTCTAGTTTGATATCTTGATATTCAGGTGTTGTTTTAAAACTCCATGTTAAACCATTTGAATTCGCGTTATTGTTATCAAAAGCGTTTACTTTCCAGAAATAAGTAGTATTATATTCTAATAAATCCAAGGCATATGATGTTTTTGTTTGATCTTTTGATATTATATTACTTTCATCTAAATTAGAATTAGTACCAAAATATACATCATAGGTTACTAAATCTCCATCATCTGGATCACCACCTGACCAACTTAGAACAGGTGTTAAAGCAATATCAGATATACCGTTTTCTGGAGAAGGGTTACTGGGCAGGTAAGGCGGGTTATTGTTAGAATTTGGGTTTTTTATAGTAAAACAATACTCATCTGATGAGGTTGTATATTCTGAATCAGATACTTCTACGTACCAGCAATATGATTCACCTGGTGTTAATATTTGAGTTTTAATTGTAGCTATATAACTAGATTTAACATTTTCATGTGTACCAATTAGTTCACCGTCTTGCCAGTAAAAACCTACATCTAACTCATCATTATCCGGATCTGAAACCTTGATTTGAAGATCTATTGCGATATAATCATTAACATACCAAATCACAAGATCCATGTCCACCCCATCTATATCATTGTCATTGTCAACATCTAAATCATATTGTTCATTTCCAATTCCTTCTCTAATTGCTTTTTGAATTATCTCAATATCCTCGTCATCTACAACTCCATCTTCATTGATATCAGCGTCATTTAAGGATGGTTTTTGAATTAATTCATTTATAGAAGGTGAAGGATCAGTTGGATTATAAGGAGGGTTATTTCCAGGGGGGTCTCTAGTATTAAAATACCATGTTGGCCCTGAACATGATTTTCCATGGTTATCATTTGATATAATTTTCCAGTAATAACGAGTGTTATAATCTAAATTACTAGGGTTATATGTTATAGTTTTTTGCGATGCAGGGTAAGGGCCTATTGTAATAATTTTAGGAGGATCATAATCTGTTCCAAAATAGATATCGTAAGTTACAGTGTCACCTGCGTTTGCATCACCTCCACTCCAACTTAGACTTGTATCTATATCAATCATAGTAGCTCCATGATCTGGAGAAGGATCATTTGGAAAACATGGAGCTATATTTCCTATTTCTGTTATTTTATAAGATTCATCACCAACAAATTTAACAGCATCGGCAATAGTTGGGTACGCTGATGATGCCAAATCAAAGGCATTTTTGATCGTGTAACCCTGATCCATATAAGAAAACATCAAATCCTGCCATTGTTTTGCTTTTGGCCAACCGTCATCATTTCCCATACCAGTATATCCAACTGTTACTGTATTTGTTATTTGTCCTTTTCTAAATTCATATGAGAAGGTCCCATCGCCTGTGTTAGTCATGCCTTCACAGCTACCTATGAATGCAAAACTCATAGGGGCTCTATTTTCCATATCATCTTCAACATTTGCTTCACTTGTATGAGCAGAATAATATTTTTTTGATACATGAGCTGAAAAACGTGTACTACCGCCATGAGCTACTTCATAGAATATTTTAACATTTGAATCACTTACTTTAGGAGAAATTTCTGTTGAAGGATACGGATTGAAAATACTTGTAATGGAATCAGTCCATTTAGAATAATATTTTTCAGCATTGCTTCTAAGATAATCCCACACATCATTTCCTTCATGTGGGCCTGTAAGTAAGAAACCTTCAGAGGGAGCTGTAATACCATATCCAATTTCATAGCCGTTATTATCATATAGTCTTGTTTTTCCGTCTTGGAAACGAACCTCTAGACAATAGACCGGGTAATCAACTTTTTTATTGAATTTGTAAAAGTTCATACAATCTTTTTCATCCATGAATATTACTTTTTTCTTCCAGTAGTAATTTTCAAGAATTATATTTGAAAAATTATATTTTTTTAATTTATCAATTATGATAGATGTATCTTCCCATTTTTGTTTATAATCGATTATATCTCCATTTTTTTTGTTTATATGAATCAAAACGGAGTCATTTTTTACTTGAAATCCATTTATTACATGTTCATATAGTATTACTTTTTTTTCTCCTATTGTTTTATTAACACTTAGTTTTTTATCTGATATTTGATTTAGTTGTTTGATTATTTGAAAATTTTCTAAATTCTCCTGATATTGTGATGGCATAATTATTGAATTATATGCTTTGATATTGTCAATGACCGTGATAGGTGTTAGTAATATGACTAATATCAGCAGCAATAAAAAATATTTTTTCATTTTTATACCCGCTTTTTTCTCAACAATATATATTATTTACTTTATTTTATATAAATATTTTCAAGAATATAGCCATGTTTTACAATTTTTATTAGAAAAATATTTGTTTTTTAATTATTCTTGATATAAATTTAAAGAAAGAAAAATTCATTAATTTGTTTATTAGGTTTAGTATGGGGTACTCATTAATATCTCTTTTTTGTTTACTTTTTTCTTTAGAATAAAATTCACTCCATACGCTCTCTAAACCATGTTCATCTCTGGTTTTTCCTTTTATTTTTCTTCCTATTAGTTTGATGCCTGATTTTCGAATGGAAGAAACCCATTCGCTTTCTTCATCTAGATCATTTTTAAATTTATATAAAACATCGTCGTCATCAGGGTCGTGACCATAGGATAAATAAAGTTCATCAATTTGAACTACTACAGTTGATGGTGGTTTATTTTCCTTATAATTTACATACCATAGTAAAAACTCATCCCATTTTGATTCGTTTAGAAAAGATAAGTTATTATTGGCATATTCACAGGATTTATCGTCGAAATCTGGCATATATATTGCAAACCCGCATGAGCTATCATTAGGGTCATTATCTGCGATGATTGCTTCTTTAATATTTCTTTGAACAACTGTTAAAAAACCAGATAGTGTTTCATTATATGCTCCTTCGTGTCCATTGTGAAATTTTTCAAGATTTGATAAAAACCAACATAAATCAGATATTTTTTCTTTTCCTCTTCTAACGGATTGTTGAGGTTTTTTAGAAGTCAGAGGATACCTATCAAGATGATAAGAATCAATTGATGATACAACCTCTGGCATAAAAATTGAATCAGCATCTATTATAAAATCAAGTAAATAATTAAATGATTGAACTATTGAATCAATTTTACTTAAGTCTACTAAATTTAAAGGGTAAGGTGTGTTTAATCCAGCAGAAGGATGGTTTTTTACAACTAATGTGCCAAGCTCTTCTTGGGACATATTTGAATTTTTAACTAATCTATTTGCAATCAGAGTATAATTCCAAAGAGGATATGCATCATAATTCTCGGCGGATATTAAATAATCTGCATAATCTTTAATTTCATGCATTATTTCAATTCTTGCCATGTTGCATGCTTGAATGCCAAGTAAAAAATCTGATTCCCCAAATCTATTACTAATGTTTTCCATTGCACTAGCTAGCTCTCCTTTTTGCTCCCCTGATTTTTTTAATATTTCAATGCCATCGATTTTTTTATTTTTACCATCAAATCCATCAAAGCAAGTTCCATTTAGTCCAGCCCCATGGTCAAATAGAATAAGGAAATATTTTTCTGCTGGGTAATTTTTTACAGACCAATTTACAAAATCCTGTAGCACTTCAGGTTCACCCATGTTTATTTCTCTTCCACCTTTTCCATCTCCCCAATCCTTACTTGCGTTTTCTATTGTTGGAGTCATATTTTTTGTTATGTGGAATCTTTGGCAGTTTTCCCAGTTTCCAAATCTTTTATCATCTGACTCATAATTTTTAAGATTGTAGGTTAAATTTTTTGGGTTCATCCTGTCTATTTGAACAACAAAATTTACATCTTCACTTGAACCTGTTTTGGCAATATTTAGAAAATCTTCTATACAACAATATTCAAGATTGTTGTCACCACAGAAATAAACCATAACAGTCCAATTTCCTTTTTGACTTGTAACATTAATATTTTTTAAGGTTAATGAAGTACTAGAAATTGAGCCGATACTAGTTGTTAATAGAATAGTTATCAGTATTATACATGTTATTTTACTTTTCATAAGACATCTGATTATAAGGCAGATTTAATTATACTTTATAGTATTTAAATTTTTTGTAATATATTTATTTATAAAAATAATTATAAAAATTTATTATTAGGTGCCTTAGTTATTTATAAAATAAAAAAAAAGAAAGAGAAATTAGTTTTTTTATGCTAATGTTTTGTTTTGTTGCATTTTTTGTTCTGTTTCTGCTATGTGCAGTCGAGTTTTTATGACTGTATCTGGGTTTAAAGAAATACTGTCTATTCCGCATTCAACTAGAAATTCTGCGAATTCAGGGAAATCACTTGGTGCTTGTCCACATATACCAACTTTTCTTCTTGGCTCGTGTTTATGAGCTGTATCAATTACTTGTGCTACAAGTCTTTTTACTGCATCGTTTCTTTCATCGAATATATGTGCTACTAGATCTGAGTCTCTGTCTAATCCTAATGTTAGTTGTGTTAAATCATTTGAGCCAATGCTAAACCCATCAAATATGTCTGCGAATTGGTCTGCTACAACAACATTTGATGGTATTTCACACATCACGTAGACTTCTAGGTTGTTTTCTCCTTGTTTGAGTCCGTTTTCTTGCATTATTTTTATAACTTTTCTGCCTTCTTCTGGTGTTCTGCAGAAAGGTATCATTGGTTTTATGTTGTTAAGGCCCATTTCATCTCTGGCTTTTTTCAAGGCTTTGCATTCCATTGCAAACGCTGCTTTGTAGTTTTCATCGTAGTATCTACTTGCGCCTCTCCATCCTATCATTGGGTTGTGTTCTGATGGCTCATATAAAAATCCGGCTACTAGGTTTGCATATTCGTTTGTTTTAAAGTCACTCATTCTAACAATGACATCGTTTGGATAGAATGCTGCTGCGATTTTTGAAATCCCTCTTGCAAGAGTTTCTATAAAGAATTCTTCTTTGTTTTCATAGTTATGGCTTTTTTCATCAATTATTTTTATAACTTCAGCTATTTTAGAATCTGAACTTGCTTTTTCTTTTAGTTTGTTGTATTCTATTAAGGCTAGTGGATGTATTCCTATATATGAGTTGATGATGAATTCTTCTCTTGCAAGTCCTACGCCATCGTTTGGTATTTGTCCTTGTTGGAATGCTTTTTCTGGTATAGCTGCATTCATCATTATCTTTGTTTTTGGTCGAGGGATATTATCTAGTTTTAATTCATCTACTTTGAATTTTAATGCTCCTTCATATATCCTTCCGACTCCTTCACTACAGTCTACAGTTATTTCAGCTCCATTTTTTATTTTTAAAGTCCCATCGCCTGTTCCAATAACACAGGGTATTCCAAGTTCACGGCTAATAATTGCAGCGTGACATGTTCTACCACCGCGGTTTGTAACTATTGCTCCTGCGATTTTCATTATAGGTTCCCAGTCAGGATCAGTCATATCTGTTACTAAGACTTGTCCTTTCTGGAATTTATGTATGTCTTTTGCATCATGAATTACATTTACTTCTCCTTGTCCAATTTTACTTCCTACTGCTTCTCCTTCAACTAGTATATTTCCTTTTTCTTGTAGAACATAAGTTTCCATTACTGCTATATTTTTTTGTGAATGAACTGTTTCTGGTCTTGCCTGAACAATGTATAGTTCACCAGTCTTTCCGTCTTTTGCCCATTCTATATCCATTGGTTTCTTGTAATGATCTTCTATTATTGTTGCCCATTTAGCTAGTTTAATTATTTCTTCTTCATTAATGACATATTTCTTTCTATCTTCTTTACTTACAGGTTCTTGAATTGTTCCTTTATCACCATATATCATTCTTTGATCTTTTGTTCCAACTTTTTTCTCAAGGATTGGTTTGAAACCTTTTTTTAGTGTTGGTTTGAATACATAAAATTGATCAGGGTTAACAGTTCCTTGTACTACGTTTTCTCCAAGGCCATATGCGCCTGTAATGTATATGGCATCTTTGAAACCGCTTTCTGTATCGATACTAAACATTACACCAGAGCTTGCTAGATCTGAACGTACCATTTTTTGTACTCCAACTGATAGATATACGCTGAAATGGTCAAATCCCTTATCTACTCGGTAGCTTATTGCTCTGTTAGTGAAAAGAGATGCAAAGCATTCTCTACATTTTTGTATTAATTCATCTTCTCCTCTAACATTTAGATATGTTTCTTGTTGACCTGCAAAACTTGCATCTGGTAAATCCTCTGCAGTGGCGCTACTTCTAACTGCTACATCACAGTTTTTACCATATCTTTCTTCCATGCTGCGATAATGTTTTCTAATATCTTGTTCTAGTTCTTCTGGAATTGGAGCATTTTTTATGATTTCTCTTATTTTTTGACCACGCTCTGCAAGGTTTTTTACGTCATGCGTGTCAAGATCTGATAATATTTCTTTGATTTGTTTGTCAATTCCTGCTTTTTCTATCATATATTTATATGCATAAGCCGTAACTGCAAAACCAGATGGTACATTTACTCCTTTTTCCCCAAGGTTTCTTATCATTTCACCTAGAGATGCATTTTTACCACCTACAGATGGAACATCTTCTATGGTTAACTCTTCAAACCATTTATTGAATTCTTCTATCATATTTATCCTTCCTGTTATATTGTGCATGGAAAAAGGAGACCCCTATTTAAAGGCTTCTTTTATGATATATATAATAATATTATTTGAATAATAGCATTTATATATAAAAGGCGCATTATAAATTGCAGTCCTTAGAACAATATTTAAAGGGGGAAACTTAAAAATATGAAAATAATTGTAAATTTTCTAGTTATATTTATACTACTTACAACAATAGCGACTCCATTAGCTGCAAGACAAAGTAATTCTGATATTGGAAAAAATACAAATGACATGAAAAACACAAAATTTGTTTTATTAAAAGATAGGAGCTTTCCCCTTATAGATAAAATAATAGATTTTCTAAAAAAAATTCCAATAATTAATAAAACAATAATCTTTTTCAAAAACCTGTTCAATTTTACAGATTCAGAAAAACTTGATGACTATGAAGACAAACAAGATCTTTATAACATCCCTTTTTATGAGGGAGATAAAACAGACCCTGGAAAAGCCAATCCAACAGATAATAGCATATCTGTAAAAATCAATAATTTTAATTTTGATTTTAAAAAAATTGACAACTCAAACAACATTATAGAATGGTCATTTAATGGTGATACAACAGGTAATGTTGTTGCATGTTATTGGATAATGGTTGAATATTTTAAAGATGGAACAAGTACATACACACCTTATTATTGGAATCAACCAATGGACTCAGGTAATATACCAATAGGAAAATTTTATTTCAAAGGTAAAGGCCCTGGTGGAAACACAGACTGGTCAAGATTTGAGATGTATATGCAAATCGAAAACACTTATGACCTTGATTACTCATATTTACAGTTCATAGATCAAGAAGTTTTAAATAAGGAAATCAGAGACATAGTATTATATGTTAGAGCATTTAGTGATAAAGAATTAACAATGTGGAATCAGGATTCAATAAGTGTAAAAGAGGAGTTACTCTCAGATTTCCAAGAAGAAGGAATGTATAGACCAAGTGGAGATAAGGGAAATGATGAAAAAGGAATAATACCAGGTATTCCGGGTTTTGAATTATTATTTTTATTAATCGCTCTTTTCTTGGTTATAATTATTAAGAAAAAGGATTATTTTAAGAAATAAAAATTGCTATATCTCATGTAGGTAATAAATAATTATAAGTATCCTAATTTTATGAAGAAGTTTATGAAAGAAGGATATTTACAGTTGAAAATAGCTGAGATGAACGATAAACTAAATAAAATCGATCAAATGTTTTCAATGGAAAAATCTAAAATAAATCTATTAGAGGAAAGAGTTGGCGGACTTAAGGATTTAATAAAAAAACTCAAAAAAATTGATGATTTTAAAGAAAATATTTTAAAAGAAATAAACAACAAAAACAAAAAAATTATTGAAGAGGAAATTCAGAATATTTCAAAAAAAATAGAGAACAAAATAAAACTGTTAATTATAGAGAAAACAAAAGAAATTGAAAATATTTATAACTATATTAAATCACGTGAAATACAATTAGATGGACAAGAAGAAACAATTAATTCTATGAGAGATGATACAAAATATCTATTAAAATATAATGAAATTTTAATGATGAAATTAGTAAATAAAGGGATTTTTACAGATAGAGAAGTAAATGAACTAGAAAGAAGATCATCTAAGGAAAAATAATATAATTATTTTTTAATTTTCTATAGAAAACTGTCTGAGTTCTTCAAGGTTTGGATTTATCTTATTTGATTGAACAATATTAAATACAGATTCAACAAGATGAATCTCAGATACACAATCTTCATATTCTTTGGATAGATATCCAACATATTTTTTCGCATCTTTTAAGTCTTTTGCTGCAAATTTACATATACAATCATAATAACCATTTGTATAATATAAATCTAAAAGTTTTATATCAAGTTTTGATGAATTATCGTTTTTTACATTTTTTATTATCTGGCTTGTGTTATCAAGATAAGGTACTTTATGTTTAATTAATGCAAAATGAACCCTTTTATCTTTATCATATTCATTTACAATAGCGGTATAACCCCAGATTTTTTTTTCTTTTTCAAGTTTTTTTATTATCTTCCATACTTTTTGCCTTGAAAATTTTAGTTTGTTAGCTATTTCATTTGGACTTCGTCTAGAATCATCTAATAATTGATTTAAAACCTTCTTTTCATCTTCTTTTATTTGTTTAAAGCTACTTTTTGCCATATGGTTAAACAAATAAAGATCTTATTTAAATAGTTTTACCCTTAATTTTAACAAATTTTAAAAAAAATACAAAAAAATTATAAAATGTTTAAAAAAAAGTTTTTTTAGTAACATTTATAATATATAATTATATTTTACATAATAAAGTGGAGGGAAGAAACCTCCAACAAATACAATGGAAAAGATTCTTCTCATCCACATCCTTATATTTTGTTATAGTAATAATAAGAATTAGTTTTTAGTTTCAATCTTCTATAAATACAGCTGCAGCTATAGTAGTAGTCCAAAGACCATTTTTATCTCCTCTAGCTGTCTGTGTAACATTTTGTGTTCTCACAAATTTCCCGCTCATTTTAAACTCTTGTTTTCGTTCATCCCATGCTTTATCCGGATCAAAATCTAAACCTAGAGTTGTAGCTAGCATTGTTGCAGCAAGATCTTCAACATGATTGCCTATTTTTTTCATAGATTCTCCAAAACCATGATGCTCTGAGATATAACCATATGAATTTCTATCTTGAGGGATAGCAACCCCTATTGCAGAGCCAATTAACCTATTTGGCTCCATTGTTTTATTTCTAGACATAACACAATATGTTATCTCACCTGGATTTAACAGTTCAACTCCTTTTTTCCTAGATAAAATCTTACAATTTGGAGGAATGATACTAGACACATTTACTATATTACACTGTTCAATATCTGCATTTCTTAGAGCTAATTCAAAAGATTGCAGTTCATGTTTATGTACTCCTACGCCTTTTGTAAAAAAAACTTTTTTTGGAACCATATTTTTTCAGGAATTTAATTATAGGATTTAAAACTATCCCCAGAAAATTATTTGTCTTTATCTTCTTCCTTAGGTTCATCATCTTTTGAGTCTGACTGCATTTTTAAAAGATCACGCATCTGCTTTTGGATATCTACTTGTTCTTTTTGGAAAGTAACTTGTTCCTGTTGATAAGGAGTAACTACGTTATCTTGAACCATATTTTCAACCATTTTTTTAACCTCTTTATATGGATAGACTCCATGTAGTTCATAGTAAGTTCGTGCCCTTGGAGTTTGTACTTCTTTGCTACCCCCAAAAAAACCAGATAGTTTAGCTTTTTTTTCTCCAACTTGAACTCCTCCACCTGCAAAAGATTCATCACTACCTAAACCAAAACCAGATTGACTTATAGGTATAATTGTTCCAAAACCAAAGATCTGGCCTATAATCCCTTGTTTAGCATTAATATCCGTGATTTTATCATAACGAAGTGTTCTTTCTTCTTTGGTGAAAATCCCGCCTTTAAATTTTATACGTTGATTTGAAATTATATATTTATGAGATCTTCTATACCATTCAACAAGGAGAAAACCAAAAATTGAAACAAAAATCATATAAAACGGAATAAAAACAGAAGATTCACCTACCCATCCTTGCCATAATATAAGAGAAATACCTCCTAAAAAAATTCCGAAATATAAAGCAAATATACTCCATCTAACAGTTATAAGAGAAGCAGCAACACCTGCAATAAGTAAAACAGTAGCCCAAATCAATATTGGATACCATTCATTATTACTAAGCACCCCTGAATACTCAGAGAAATTAACAAGCCAACCAATAAGCACCCCCCATAAAACAAGAAAAATACACAATGATTGATACTTCATAAAAGATAACGGATGCGGGGAAAGAATTTTCCCGATTTCTTCATTTTTTAAAACCTCATCTTCTTTACTCATCTTCTCTATCCTTATCTTTTTTCTTCCTTTTAAAAAATTTTATACGAATCTTAGATTTAAATTTATTGGTATCAGAACTAAATAACAACAAGGTTACAACAAAAGTTAAAATAACTGTAACCAACAAAGATACACTGTTTGAAAAACTAGCAGGGAAATAATAAAACAAAAGACGCATAAGAGAATAAACCAAAGGAATCATAACATATGGAATAATCTTTTTAACACCAGATATTTTATCAGTAGTTTTAATCAATAAAAGAACAAGATTTGCAAATAATATTGATATAATTGAGACAATAGAAAGCCAACCAAAAAATGAAAACAAAAAAACATACCAATTTTGATTTAAAAAAAGGGAAATATAAAAAATCAGATAAGAAAAAGAAAATAAAATCAATAGATAAATAGGTTTTTTAATAATATGAAACCAAATATTTCTCAGATCATAAATCATATCTATCTTTTCTTGCTTTTTTTCACCAATATAACTAGGTCTCATACCCATTCCAAAAAATATCATAACAAACAAGAAACCTAAATGAATTGGATTCAATAAATCAATATTAATAAGAAAATCAAAAAAACTATTTGAAAAGTTATAAAGACTATTTCCAAAAGTAATCATCTGACCAGAAAATGTATATTTCCAATCAACAAGATTAGAGGGAATATTAACACTAAACCCGCCATCCATCAAGAATAATAAACAAATTAGTAGTAAAAAAGCAGGGATAAAGAAAGGCCCTATGAAAAGAAAAGCATTTGATATCCATTCAAAAACACCTTTTTTTTCTTTTTTAGGTGCAACACGGCCATAATTTACACTAATATAAAAATCAGAAATACCACTTTTTGTAATAGTATAACCCAATGCATGACAAATATTTTGGAAAAGAATACCTAAAAAATTTGTAAAACGACAAAGGGGTTCATGGAGCGGTCTAATCTGCTCCAATAAGAATTTTTCACCTTCAATAAATAACAACTGAATAAACCAGAATAAAAGAACACCAAGAATGGGTGCCAAGGGAGCAAATACAACAACATCAATAGGTGATCCTTCCATCTCTCCTCAACAAAAGGATAGCAGGTTTTTTATATAAAACCTTATCTTTTAAAATACAATAGAATGAAAATATATATTGGGACATCTGGTTGGTATTATAATTGGAATAAGGAAAAGAGTCTTGACTGGTATATTGATAACACAGGTTTTAATTCAATTGAACTAAACATGAGTTTTTACAGATTTCCTTATCCAAACATGGTTAAATCATGGGCAAAAAAAGGAAAAAAGCTTGCATGGGTAATAAAAGTCCATAGGTCAATAACACATCATAAAAAACTCAATAAGGACTCATTTGAAATATTTCAAAGATTCAGAGAAATATTCAGGCCTTTAGAAAAAAACATACATTATTATCTGATTCAACTCCCTACAGGTTTTAAAAATATAAATGCCGTAGAAGATTTTATTGACGAGTTTGGATATGAAAAAATTTGTATTGAATTTCGAGACAAATCCTTGTTTAATAAAGATATCATGACGTGGGGTGAAAAAAATAAGTTATTATTAGTTAGTATAGATGCTCCAAAATTACCAAGAATCATTATGAGTAGAAATATTGTATATGAGAGAATACATGGTAGAAATGAATGGTATAAGTATAATTACTCAAAACAAGAACTATCTGAAATCAAAAAAAGAACCTTGAAAAATAAACCAAAAATTGTATATTTTTTCTTAAATAATGATTACATGTTTGAAAATGGAAAATTATTAAAAACAATGCTCTAGAACTCACAATAAATCTTAACACAATAAATCACCATCTTTGTTATAATAATAACTAATATAGATTATCTCCAAGAAACAGAATTATATTTTTTGATTAATAACATTTGGAAGTTAAATATGTTACTAATATTACATAGTATTTAAATATTTTTAAGTAATTTTTTTGTTTATATGAGTATTAGATATAAAAAATATAGATTTTTAAAAATTGTTTTTCCTGTTATGATAATATTAATGTTATTAACTCATTTATTTAGTTTTATCACACTGGGATATGTTAATAACATTAAAAAAGAAAAAAATGAAGATAGGGATATATCTAATATATTATTTGATTTGAAAGTTAAAATCTACATGAAACTTCTTAAATCTCCTTCTTTAATTGTATGTGTTATAAAAAACGATAGCGTTGTTTGGAATAATTCGTATGGTCATTCAAATTTTTATCTAAGAAAGAAAGCTTCTTTAGATACAATTTATACTATTGGTTCTATTTCAAAATGTGTAACTGGTACGGCTTTTATGAAAATATTTGAAAATGAGTCTTATAATGTTGATCTTGATGACAATATTAGTAGATGGTTACCTTTTGATTTAAAAAATCCTTCATTTCCAAAGAAAAATATTACTTTTAGAATGCTCCTTGGACATCGATCAAGCATTATTGATAATTTTGATGATTTATTAAAAATCAATGAGTTTGATGAGGATCCGATAATATGGACAAGAGAACATTTAGTCAAAGGTGGAAAATATTTTAAAAATGATTATTGGGGGGAAAATAAACCTGGTGAAAATTGTTCATATTCTAGTTTTGCTTTTGTTGTTTTATCTGGTCTTATTGAGAGTATATCTGGTTTAAAATTTGATGATTTTTGTCAAAAAAATCTTTTTAAACCACTAAATATGACTAACACAAGTTATGATATAAATAAATTAAATAAAAAAAATTTCGCCCGTCCTTATTTTCCAAGTTTATTTGGTTATATTCCTTTTGTTCATTATGATGCGAAAATAATGGCTGCTTGCGGTGGTCTTAGAACAAATGTATTTGATCTTTCTAATTTTCTTATTATGCATATGAATGATGGAATGTATAAAAATAAGAGAATTTTAAGTAAATCTACTATTGAAGAAATGCATGCGCTTTATGATCCTGATTTTGAGGGTTATTGGTTTCATGGAGGTATAATTAATTTTGGTTTAGCATGGGCTCATTTAGATATTAACGGTAAACACTGGGAAGGTTATAATGGAGGGGCAGTTGGGTATAGTTGTGACATGGCTACTTTACCATCTGAAAATATTGGTGTAATTATGTTATCAAATAATCATTTCTACAGATTTATGACGCCTTATTATGATCGTTATCAATATCATGATCCTCTAGCAACTTTATTAATACAAAAAGCAGAATAATTATTTTTTATATTACTTCTATATCAGTATTTTCACCTTGAAAGTTGTAAGCCTTCCAGGAATCGATGTTATATGGTTTAGCAGAGATGATATGTATTTTCCCTCTTTTTCTAAATAACTGTAAATCTGCATCTGAAGGGTTAGCAGAGTTGCTTGGGTGGCTGTGTACTGTTCCAACTATAGTAAAGTCAATTGGTAACATATGAAGTTTAAAAATTGCATGAGAGTCACCGGATATTGTGCCAGGTAGTAGTACTAATTCCGAAATAACATTTTTTTCATCCTCATCAACTTTGAGTAAGCCACCAAACTCATTCGGATAAGAAGATTTTGCGCATTCAAAAATTAGATTAAGACATTTTTTTTTAATCTTCCAGTTATAAGAGTAATTCCTATTTTCCTTTTTTTTAAAAATAGACATATTTTTTATCGCACCAGCTTTAATCTAACCATTTGATAAAATGATTCGCCAAAACGTACAAATCTTGCTTTTTTTTCAGATCCGGTTATAATTATTTCACTTTCTGTTGAGATGTCTCGAGGGTTTTCTCCGTCTATTACAATTTTACATTTTTTACTTTTATGTAATAATTTTATACTTATTTTTTTCTTCAGAGGAACAATCCAAGGTCTTGCAGATAGTTTAAATGGAGCAAGTGGTGCAACTACCATTGCGTCTACTGTTGGGTCCAATAAAGGGCCTCCAACACTGAGTGCATAACTTGTTGAACCTGTAGGTGTTGATATAATTATACCATCTGCGCCTAAAGTTTCTATTAATTCATTTTCGACAAATATTTGCATATATAATATTTTTGCAATTCTTGCTGTTTGTAATGTTACTTCATTAGTTGCATCTGGTAGTCTTTCTCCGTCTAAAATTGTTTTTAATTTTGCTCTTTCTTCTATGTTGTAATCGCCTGATATTACTTGTTCTAAACCACTTTTTGAATATTTTGATTCTACTTCTGATAGAAAACCCATCCCGCCTGAGTTAATTGCAAATACTGGTTTTTCGATTTTTTCCATAGCTCGTAGTATGGTGCCGTCTCCTCCAACTGTTACTACTATATCTGCGTTTTTATTGATTTCTCCTAAGGAGTATTCTTTGAGTTTTTTTTCTTCAGTGAAATTTTTTTCTATAAATACTTCTCCGTTTTCTTTTAAAAAATCATATATATCTTTTGCTTGGGATTTTGCTTTTTTTGTATGAATGTTGTAGATTAGTCCCCATTTCATTGTTTTTTTATCTCCCTAATCTTTTCACCGTGTTTGATTAGTGCTTTTAATTTTGTTGAAACAGGTAGGTTTTTTGCTACTTCCTTTACTAGGCTATGTGTACTTATTTCATCGAATTTTGTATCTTTTAATGAGTTTGCAAGTCTATTAAATGTTTTATCATCCATATCTAGTAATATCTCTTTTACAAGATAGTTTCTTTTTATTTTTTGTCCAAATGCTTCTTTCCATCTGTTTTCGTATTCAATTAGGAATTCTTTTGAAAAGTTTTTTTCTTTTACTGCTTTACCTATTACTTCTCCTGCTATTTTTCCTCCTTCTAGACAATGGGTTAATCCGCCGCCTGTTATTGGGTCTACTTGTCTTGCAGCGTCTCCTATTAATATTATATTGTCTTTCACTGTTTCTACTGGGTTTGAGACAGGTACTGCTCCTGCTAGGAATCTTATTGCCTGTCCTTTTTTTAGTCTTGGATCATCTTCTATGAATTTATCTAATAGTTTTTTTGCTCTTCCTGATTCACTTAGGCTTGCTAGTATTCCTATTCCTACGTTTGCAGTGTTTTTGTTTTTTGGAAATACCCATATATATCCTCCAGGTGCTATTTCTTTGCCTAGATAGAATTCACAGTATGCATCTTTGCAGTCAATATTTGTTAATGTGTATTGGCAGCACGTTTCCAAATCTTTTGGTTTTAGTGTAGTGTTTATTTCTGCCCATTGACCAATTTTCGATTCTACTCCATCAGCTGCTACTATTATGTCAGCTTTTATTTCTAATTCTTCATCAAATCTTTTTGCCTTTATTCCAATTATTTTTCCGTTTTCTTTGATTAAACCTGTAGCTTTTGTATTCATCAGTATTTCTGCTCCTGCTTCAGCTGCTTTTCTTGCTAGTTCCTGGTCAAAAATATCACGATATACTACGTATCCTGTTTCGTTTCCTGCTTGTTCTGCTGATATTGTTACACATGTTTTATCTGGGGAGAATATTCTTGCTCCGTCCATTCGTCCTGCTATCCATCTATCTCCGTCTAAGACATTCCAGTCATCAATTTTTCTACTTATTCCTTCTCCGCATAGTACTGGTACACCTATTTCTTGACGTCTCTCTATTACAAGTACTTTTGCTCCTGTTTCTGCTGCGAATCTAGCTGTTACTGTTCCAGCGGGTCCTGCTCCTACTATTAAAACATCATATTTCATTTCTCATACACCTCTCCGCTTATAGCTCCGACTGGGCATGTTCTTATACATATTGCACAGCTTATGCATTTTTCTTCGTTTACATGTGCTTTGTATGCACACCATGATATTGCATCCTGCGGGCAGACAGATATACATCCACCGCATCCTAAACATTTTTCTTGATCTACTTTTGCTTTAGGCTTTCCCATAACTTTCACCTCTAGTAATCCCTGATGCTATTAGATGAGCTACACGTATTGGCTCAGGTATTACACCTCGTATTGTTGAAATCTTTATTATTTCTTTTGCCTCATTAATCGACAATCCAACTATTTTAATGTATATAGGGTTATGTTTAGTTCTAATTTTTTTCAACTCGCCTTTTATAATTAAATTAAATCTTTTTTCCCAGTCATTGAAGTTTTTTTGTAAAGCAATTTTTATTTTTTCAAAATCAGGTTTATCTCTAGTGATTGTAATAACTGGTATTTGTGTTTTTTCGTATAGTTTTTCTATATCAATTATGTTAAACCCACCTAGCGCAATCCCATCTAAGAGAATAGCTTTTAGTTGTAGTCTGTGTCTTGTGTTTTCTATTATTTTTTGACAGATATATGTTGCATCATCTCCGTCAATTGAAACCTGGTTTTTTATTACTCCTTCCAGATATTCTCCACCTCTCATTACAACACCAATTATTTTACAATATTTTTCTGAAAATGTAAAAGGGGAATCATCAATTCCTAGAAGTCTTATTTGTTGTTTCATTTAGTTATTATAAACAAATTGTGTTTTAAAAAGTTTTTAATTTTTCATTTTTTTTCGATAACTATAAAAAATAGGTTTTTTATCTACTTTATCTCGGAGGCATTAATTTTATGAAAAAAATGAAAAAAACTATTTTAATTTTTGGAGCAATTATCACATTATTGTTTAGCTGTTCTTCAGCTATAGCAGATGGTTCAGTAGATGACGAAACAAATGATATTTTCCACTATTCTAATGTTGAGGGAGTAGTAACTGTAAATCCTAATGATAATAAACCTAATATAGATATTGACACTATTTCATATGCTGTTAATGGTGACCAATTAGAACTAACGATGACTTTAGTTGAGGGCGGAACTTTCCAGGACACTGGAGATTATTATTACTGGGTTTCTTATAATAGCACAGATACTTTTTATTATATTTACTATGGTCAAAGCATAGATCCTTTTGGAGCGGCCATGAGGACAGATGATACTCTAATGTTTGATTACGATCCTGAGATCACTGTAAGTGGTAATACACTTACAGGAACATTTAATGTTTTAGGAGATACGACTAATCAGAAGTTATGGGGCTATGCTCATGAATATACTGTGTATGGTGATACAACCGCTGAATGGTGGGGTGATTATGCACCGGGTAGTTATTACCCATATTTGGGTTTAATTTCTGATGATACACCGGATGATGATACACCGGATGATGATACACCGGATGATGATACACCGGATGATGATACACCGGATGATGATACACCGGATGATGATACACCGGATGGCGATCCTAATAATAATGACGATACAATAGGTACAGATGATACAGATACAGGCGGAAATGGAGGAGACAACAAAAAAGACGATTCACCAGGTTTTGAACTTTTAGCATTAATTGCAGCTATAGGAATTGCATTAATAATATTAAGAAGGAAAAAATAAAAATTTTTTCCTCTCTTTTTTTTCGTTATGTTTAAATTTAGCTTCTCACTACTTTTTTTAACGGAGGAAAAAATTATATGAAAATTTGGAAGAATAGTATATTAATAATTTTGATAGTTAGTTTGCTAATAAGCATAAGCGCAAGTATATCTGCAGAAACAATAACGGATGATACAAACGATGTATATTATTATACTTTTAATGCACAAAATGGAAAATACTCATTATCAACTAAAAACATTCAAGATAAAGGACATGTAGATATTATAAGTGCTAGCTATGAAATCGATGGAAACACTCTTAACATGTCAATGACAGTTTCTGAAGAAATACCAGGTTTTTCAATGATGTCAACTTGCACTTATATCTTATATTATGGAGATCCAGATAATACTAACAATGGTTGGCATACCGCCTCGTATATAAGTACAGGTACTGCAACGTATCAAACAATTGAAGGAGGAACGCAGAATATTGGTTATTTAACAGATCCAATATCAGATGATGGAAAAACATTTTCAGCAAGTTTTGAAATACAAACAACGAACCCTGATTTTGAGTTCTGGGCAACAGCAATGGAAATACAAACAGATATAAGCAATATCGACCCGGAGAACCCTCAAAATTTTGAAACTAAAACCTATGTTGACGTAGCACCATTTGGACCAGGTGAATGGTCAGGTAGCATGTTTCTTCCAAAAGGTGGATCATCTTCAGCAGATGATGACAATGGTGGGGGTATACCTGGTTTTGAAATATTAACATTAATTGTTGCAGTTGGAATATTCTTCATAATTATAAAAAGGAAAAAGTATAAAACTCTATAAAAGAGTTAATTCACCTGTAACTTGATCGATAATATTACTTGGTGCAGGTCCAATACCAAGAACTGTTTTAGTACCAGATGGTATTTCTGTGTGACCCGCATCCTCAATTATATGAGCGCCAATACCCAAACTCTCTGCTTTTTCTTTCAGAGGAAAAAAATCTTTTTCACAGTTAACTTTAACTATGGCTTTCTTTGCTCCTTCATTCTGCCATTTATTAAACCATTTAGAATTATTTTTTTTAGTTGAAAGAGCACAAGCAACTGCAGCATGAGCAACTTGAGCTGCAAGTTTCCCAGGTGATAGTTTAAGATCTTTTCTTGTTACAATCACCATTTTATATTCAAAATCCATTATTCATCCTCATTAGGATATTTTATTTTTTGAAATGATTCCTTACGCCATTTCTCACCCATTTCTTCAGCCCGCTTTCTATCTATAAGTCCTTTAACTAATAAAGTTTTACCAGTTTTATCAATATGTTTTAGAGGTACACCAAGATAATCATCCTTGTCTTTAATAATAAGAACGTCCTCATCTATTGCAATACTTTCACCAATTTTATTTTTTGAACCATCTAAAACAAAACGACATAAAAACTTCTCATTTTTTAAATCCATTTCATCTGCTTCTTCGTTATTCTTTTTTGTTTTTTTAAAAAAATATATATGTCCGATTTTTTCAGATCTCTTCATTTTTTAGAATCTCCAGAGTTTTTTGTTGTTTTATTTATCGCCTGTGTATCTTCGAATTTGTTATAAATCTTTGTAACATTACAAAAAAATAAGTATGCAACAAAAATTTGATGTAGCTATTATTGGCGGGGGCCCTATCGGTGGAAATATTGCAGAGAAAATCGCAAAAGAAAAATATAAAACTGCGATATTTGAACAAAAGAAACAAATAGGAAAACCATTAAAATGCGCAGGTTTAGTTACAAAAAGAGTCTTTGATTTTGTTAATATTTCTGAGAAAGATGTCATACAAAATAAAATTAAAGGTGCAAATATTCATTCTCCATCAGATAATATTTTAACTATTGGTGGTGAAAAGACACAGGCATATGTTATTGATAGGATATTGTTTGATAATGAAATTATTAATTCAGCAAAAAAAGCTGGCGCTGAGCTTTTTTTACAGAGTAAAATAATATCTGCTCAGAAACAGAATAAAGAAATATCTTTGGTTAACTCAAATAATAAAAGTTTTAAATGTAAGCTTTTAATAGGAGCTGATGGACCTCATTCAACTGTTAGAGATTTATTTGGTTTTGCAAAACCCTCAGAGTATTTGGTTGGAATGGGGGCAGAGATAATACATACTAATCTTAATCCAGATTTTGTTGAAATTTTTGTTGGAAATAATGTAGCACCTGGTTTTTTTGCTTGGATTATACCGACAAACAAGGATGGTAGCAATGCTAGAATTGGTTTGTGTGTAAAACAAAATGCTTCTCATCCTGCAAAATATTATTTTTCAAAGTTTTTAGAAAATAATAATTGTTTGAAATTTTTAGACAACACAAAAGTTAAAAGTTATATCGGGGGTGTTGTACCATTAGGTTTTCTTAAAAAAACTTATGCTTCTAATGTTATGCTAGTTGGTGATGCAGCAGCCCAGGTAAAACCAACATCAGGTGGTGGTATTTATCCTGGTTTATTATGTAGTAAATATTGCTCGGAGGTTGCTATTGATTGTTTGAAAGATAAAAATTTTTCTGAGAACAATATAAAGAGATATAATAAGAACTGGGCTTCTGATATCGGCATGGAGCTTAAAATGGGTATGAAATTTAGAAATATTTTCAAAAATCTAAGCGATAAGCAAATGGATAAATATATTTTAAAATTTAGCGATCCTAAAATTAGAGACATAATCACTGAATATGGCGATATTGATCATCCTACTAAGCTTGTAAAGCCTTTATTAAAGAAGTCTCCTTCGTTGTTGAAATTTGTACCAAGTTTATTTAAAAACTAGGTTTTTTACGATTCAGGCGGCGGAGGTATATAATAGTCTTCTTCTTCATAACTTGAATTTTCTTCTTCAACAGGTTCAGATCTTTTGAATCCTTTACGTTTCTTCCTAATAATTAGTATCGTAATTATGAGTATTAATGTAATTACAATTGTTATAATACAAGGTGATAATAAACCAATTACGTATAGGGCTGATGTCTGCATTTCAACAGATATTTCATCAGTTAAATTATATTCAGATGAATTAAAACTTACTTCAAAATATTTTCTTCCATCTCCTTTGGTTTTAACATTAATCTTTTTTAAAGGATCATTTACTTTAATTTTTATACCCTTTGGAAATACTACTCTATATGTCACATTATGGTCTTTTATACCTGTTAAGTTAAGACTCTGTTTTCTTATATTAAAACTAGGGGGTAAAAAAGAAATATCACATTTAACAGCATGCAGACAATTTACATAATTATCTATTTTTATTGCTGTATCAGCATCCATTTTAGATATGTTTCTATCCCAGTTTTGTAAAGAATCTTTAAAAACATTCTTTTTAACGTTTCCAGATCCACTAATTTTCAAACTAGATAAAATATTGTTTAAACGCGTTTCAAAGAGTTTCTTTTCATTTTTTAGAAAAGCAGATTGTAATTCTTCATTGAATATATCTTCTTCAGCGAGAAGTCTAATACCATCAGAGTTTAAAAACGATATAGATATTTTATCAGGTATATCAATAATATCTGTGATATTAGATACATTATACTTTCTTTTCTCTTCAATATCCATCTCCAAATTAAGCTCTGTTGAACCAGAAATGAAACTTAAAAGATTCAAATCAGTGTCTTTTATCTCAATTTCGATTAATGTTTCTTTAATTTCTTTATCATAACTAATTGAGTTATCTGAAGTAAACTCTCCTGAAACATAGGTTGTATCATTCCACCAATACACATTACTTCCATTTAAATACATCTTAGGAGGTAAAAAGAGTGTTGCATTATACTCATAACCTAATAATTTGAATTTATTTAAATCATCACCAAAATTAATATCATTCTTAGAAATATTTGATTTAGCTCCAGAATTAATTAAACCAAAAAAAGCTCTATTTGATATGTTACATATTTCAAAATCAATAGTATCATCTGACAATTCTGCTTTAATAATCGGATCATTATTCATGTTATTAATATTGTATGGGTTAGCACTGTTAAATGTAGTTTTATTATCCCATTTTAATACAAAATCTAAGCTTTGATTAAAAGAAGAATTCTTTAAAATATTGTTAATATCCTTTTCAACAGGTAAAACTGTTTTCTGATAAATATCATCCCATGTTAAAAAACCATTATTTACAAGTAACCTAAAACCATCGGATGGTAAATATTTTAACCGATCAATAAAACTTGGTAAAACATTATATTTTTTAACATTTGCATTTTTTATCCAAACATCTGTTGATAAACTAGTATTTTCAACTTCATATGAATCAAGATTAAATCCAAGTGAAATATCATCGCTTACTAAATTTTTTGTTGTAGGATTTATTTTAAATATATTCAACAAAGCTTGTTTATATTGAGTTTCTCCATCATAATTAAAAACTCTCCATTCAACTGTCTTTACACCTAAAATACCTGTGTTTACAAAATCAAAATTATATAAATCACCTAAATCAAAAATATAGGAATTATTCCAACCTGGTTCTGCTTGAAGATCAAATGTATAATTTACAATAGCATTCATATCAAGCATTCCATTAATAAATTCATTAGCATCAGCAGTTTTATTTATATCAAAAAAACCAGAGGTTAAATTAACATCATATTCATCATAAAATTTATAGTTTCTATAACTAGGAAACTCATTAATTATATCAATACTAGCATTTTTAAAAACTTTGTTAATCTGAGTTGTTAACAATCCTTTTAATTGACCTTTTATCGCACCCATTGTTTCAGAGTTAATATTAGATTTTATTTGATCATTTGTATATAATCTGCCATTAGCGGGTAAATAAATCTGATTAATATCAACTACAATATTTATTTTAAAATCAGTCGCGCTTTTAAACTCGATATAAAAATCCGCCTCAATATTATCTCTAACTTCATCATCTGCACTAACAGTATTAATTGATAAAAATAAGGTTAAAAAAAGCAAAATTGAAGTTATAGATACTATCTTTTTTAAATTCATTACACCCACATCCGCTAAATAAAATTAAACACTAATAATTATAAAAACTTTATTACAAATTAATAATTAAACCAAAATCATTAAAAATAATGTAACATTCCAAATGACTGTGATTTTATAATGTATGTAATTAGTGGAACTGCTTCAGAAGAATTAGCTATGGATTTAAGTAAAGAGTTAAAAGCCTCTTTTGCAAAAAAAATCATTAAGAGATTTCCAGATGATGAATTATATATCAGAATACTTGATGATTTAGAAAATGAACATGTAATAATAGTACAAACAACCTATTCTGATGAAAAAATAATTGAACTTGTTTTAATTCAAGATGCTGTAAAAGAAGCAGGTGCAAAAAAGATTACAGTGATAATACCATATTTTGGTTATGCCCGGCAAGATAAAAAATTTGAAAAAGGTGAACCTATAAGTGCTAAAGCATTAGCTAAGATTATTAGCATAAATGCGGATGAGATTATTACAGTTGATCCACATAAAGAATACATACTTGATTTTTTTACAACAAATGCAAAAAGTTGTACAGCAGTACCAAAAATTGCTGAATATTTAAAGGCCAAAAAAATTGATATGGTCCTTGCTCCAGATAAAGGCGCATTAGAAAGAGCAAAAAAAGCATCGGAAATAATAGGTTGTGAGTTTGATTTTTTAGAAAAAAAACGTATAGATGGCAATACAGTTGAAATTAAACCTAAAAATTTAGATGTTAGAAACCAGACAGTTGCAATAATAGATGATATTATATCAACTGGCGGAACAATGGCAAAATCAATAGAAGAATTAAAGAAATACGGAGCAGCAAAAATTTATGTTGCCTGCACTCATGGTTTATTTGCAGGTGAGGCCATAGATAAACTAAATAGAGCAGGTTGTGACGAGATTATTTCTACTGATACTATACAAAATAATTATAGCAAAGTTAAAATTAGTTCTATCTTAAAAAACGAATTATAATTAATAAAATCATATAGATAAGTTATTTATAAGACTATAGATTTACGGTCTTGATTAGTCACTCAGGTGAAATTAATGCGAAAAAGAGCACAGAGAAAAAGCAAACCAGCATATGAAGAACCAAAACATAAACAAGTTTCAACTAAAATTAAAACAAAAAAAGAGGAAAAACCTACAAGATTTATCAAGAAGAAAAACTGGTGGATATCTATTTCTTTGTTAGGAATTTTCTTACTTATTTTATTTTTAAATTCCTATTATGCAATAGATACTGAGATAGCGATAAATCCTGAAGGTGAGGGATTTGATAAGTTTTATTATTCTGGCCCTGACCCTTATTATAATGTACGTTTAGTTGAAGAGACATATGAGACAGGTAGATATCCTTTCTACTCAGAAGATGATCCTCTATTAAATTATCCATTAGGGAGATCAGGTGCTCGAGCTCCATTATTTAACATGATGTCTATAGGTTTTAGTAGATTATTAACTCCTTTCATGAATGAGATAGATGCAATAGGATATTCTATGCAGTTTATCCCAGCTCTTTTTGGAGCATTAATTATTATACCTGTTTATTTTATAGGTAAAGAGATTTTTAATAAAAAAGCAGGTTTAATAGGTGCTTTGTTTGTTGCATTAATTCCAATTCATCTTGGTTCAGGTCACGGTTCAGCATTTTCATTATTTGATCATGATTCTTTTAACTTGCTGTTGTATTTTATAACTTTTTACTTTTTGATAAAGAGCATCAAAGAAAAAAACTCAGTTAAATCGGTTTTATATGCAGTTCTTGGAGGGGTACCTCTTGCTGCTTTGTCGATGACTTGGGTTAGTGCTCAGTATTTGTATGTTATAATTACGATTTATGCAATTGTACAAATGTTCATTGATATTTTAAGGAGCAAGATTGAATTTTCAATTTTTAGAACAACTTCAGTTTTAATGTTCACAGGTTACCTTATTTCTTTACCTATATCTTTAGCGAGATATGGCGGTTTCAGGCCTGAGGTTACATTGTATTTATGTTTAATTGTAACAATTTTTGGAGCAGTATATTATTTGTTTGGAAGGTCAAAGATACCTTGGACTATTTCAATGCCAGCAGTTATTTTCATCGCTGTTTTAGGTTTTGTTATATTACATCCAGCAGTACTTGAAATGATTTCTTCAAATATATCTGGTCTAGGTCCTTTAAATAAGATCTCTGATTTAATTTATGGGCTGGGAATTTATGGAAATAAGGTATCACTTACAATTGCAGAGGCTAATACTTATCAGATTAGTAACTCTATTATGTCCTTTGGTCCAACTTTATATTGGCTTGGATGGACCGGTCTTATTTTTGTGATGTATTATTTTTATAAAGACCCAAACCGAAGGGATTATTTGTTTATACTGACTTTTTTTATTGTTAGTATTTGGCTAACTGGTATAGCAGGTCGTTTTACAAATGACATGGTTCCAGTTATTGCTATGCTTGCTGGATGGATTATATGGTTAATTCTTGAAAGAATTGATTACCGTCAGATGCTGAGAAATATTAAAAGTGCAGGTGGGGGTTTACATGGTATAAGGCGAGGGATTAGCTTCCTTCATATTTTTGGTATTTTATTTGTAGCATTTTTAGTCTTACTTCCTAATGCTTTTATGGCTTTTGATGCAGCAGTTCCAGTTAATGCTATAACAGATGATGGTGAAAGTGATTTAAAAACTGACATGTTTGGTGAGGGGCATTCTGCTGCTTTTGGTCTAGGTATTGGTAAGGAAAAATACTGGAGTGATGCATTTCAATGGTTAAGTGAACAGGATCAAGATATTAAGAACCCTGCGGATCGTCCTGCTTTTATTTCATGGTGGGACTATGGATTTTACGCAGCTGCTATGAGTGAACATCCAACGGTTGCAGATAACTTCCAGGATGGTATTCCACCTGCTTCTAATTTTCATACTGCTACTAGTGAAAAAGAGGCTGTTTCTGTTTGGATAGTAAGATTACTTGAAGGAGATGTTTATAAAAACAAGGGTAAATTATCTTCTGATTTAAAGACAATTTTAGTAAATCATCTCGACCCAGATGAAAATAATTCAGTGAATTCTAGTAAGGTTATAAAATGGATTGAGAATCCTGAAAGCGCTCCGTCTTTTGATAAAGCAATTCAAGGAGAGTATCATAAGTATATACAAGAAGATGTAACTGAGCAGCATCTATATGTTGGTTCTCAATGGCCAGAAAATGCTGCATATCATGACATTGTTGATCTTTTAACAAATGATACAACAGGGCTTTCTGATGAAGAGATTACAATGCTCTATCATGCTCTCCAAGAAGAGACAGGTTGGAGTATAAGATATTATGGCGTGGAAGGATATGATAAACAAATTTTCAATATTTTTGCGTTTTTATCTGATAAAAGCCTTCTAATGTTAGGTGCTCCAAAGGATGAGTTTATTGAGATAGTTTATACTGGTTATTGGGTGGATGATCCAAGTGATCCAGACAGTCCAAAAACTCCTCAGCAATGGAAAGCAATTGATCTATATGAAATGGATGATGAAAGAAAGAGACACATAGTTGTTGAAAATCAGTATCCTAATTATTTTGATAGTTATTCTAATACAATGTTTTATAAAACATATTTTGGTCCTTCAGATCAATTATTCAAAAATCAGGTACCATGTGTTGATATGAAACATTTCTATGCAGAATACATGTCTGATCTTTCAAAACCTCATTCACAATATTACTCAGGAATTGCAGCAGTTGTAATAGCAAAATATTATGAGGGTGCTTATGTAAATGGGACTCTTGTTTTTAATGATTCAACAACTACAAGCGTAATTGATACACAAGTTGCAATAACAAAGGATCTAGCGTATACAAAGGATGTATCTATACCAATTGATCACGATAAAATGAATGCTACAAATGGATATTTTAAACTACTTGCTGGTGCAAATACCACTCTTCAAATTCGTAGATACCCTGAGCTTATACAGCAAGGTGCTAATGCTTTTGTAATGAAAGAAATTGATTTAGAAATATCTGATGAAGATGCAATGAGGAAAAGCGGTGAAGAAAACTGGAATATTGATCTTGGTAATATTACAATTAATCCAGCAAATGTTAGTGGTTTTGTTTATGAAAATATGGATAATAATGAGAGTTTTAACCCTGATGTTGATAAAACTATTTTAAATGCAACAGTTGATGTTTTTGGTATTAATAAATTACAAGTAAATAAAGATGGACAAGGTAACATTATTGGAATTTCACCTGCAGCAGATGATCAAGGTTCTGTAATGTGGGATTTTTCTATGATGAAACAAAAAGAAACAGATGAAAACGGTAGCTATAATTTCTCATATTTTAAACCCGGTTATTATTATCATATAACAAGTATTGATGATATACCAATAGATAGAAGGCTGATTCCTTTAGATGCTGGAAATACTAGTATAAATGTTACAAAACCAAAATCTGCTAATATTAAAGGTAAGGTTTATTATGAAGACTTAGAAGGTTCAAACACAACTATATCTGATGCAAATGTTTCAATTTTTTATGGTGAAAAACTAGTAAAATACACTACAACTACAAGCAATGGAAGCTATGAATTTATGGATTTAATACCAGGAACAATCAAAGGCACTAACATAAATGAATACATAATAACTGTTGATAAAAAAGTAGACGATAAACCAATATATCAAGCTGAAGTCACGATTTCACCAGAAGAAAACAAGACTACAACATTCAATATACCATGTGAACTTGCACCAGTAAATGTTTCAGGATTCACAAAAGCTGTAACTAACGATACAGCAATAGGTAATGTTGAAATATTATTTGAAAAAGATGAAACAGTTCAATACAACACTGCAGAGACAAACTCAGCAATGTCAAATGAAACAACTGGAAGTTACTCAATCAATCTTAAACCAGGATTTTACAATGTTTCTGCAGAACAAATGATAGCAGATACAGTCGTATACGAATACATAGGAAAATTAGATGTTGGTGAAGGAATAGGTGAAAAACCATACGAGATCAAATTAAACAAAAAAACAGTAACACTAAAAGGAACAGTAAAAGACGATGAAACAGGAAAACTAGCAGAAGGAGTAACAGTTACCTATACACCTGATTTATCAGTTGAAAATAACACAGCTACAACACCATCTCAGCCAGTAACTGGTAATGATGGAGCTTATTCAATTGAAATCAGACCCGGTTTTTATAATTTAACTGCATTAAAACAAGATGGAAGCACACTAGTGTACATTTATGAAGAAACATCATTAGAAATAACCAACTCCACAACAAGCAAGGATATATTAGTTGATAAAAAATCAGTTACACTAACTGGAAAAGCAGCATACAACGCAGAAAACAAAGAAGACATAACAATAGACTTTACAATAGATCATTCAAAATCAAATAACTCAGCAGTATTCACATCTGCTGTAACAGATGAAACAGGCCATTATACAGTAGAAATAACACCTGGAACAACAGAGAAACCTGCAAATTATAATATCTCAGCTTTTAGCAATATGTTTAACATAAGTGGTGTAAACTATACATATATAAACACATCATCAACAGGACATATAACAGTTACAGAAGACGAAATCATCACAGGAAAAACACATAATATTGAACTAGAATTAAAAGAACAAGACTAAAACATTAAAATGGTTAGAAAAGAACCAACATATTTTCTAACCAAATTTTATTTAACCTTTCTTTAAATACTTGATAATAATGTTGACAGAGGAGAATGGAAAAAAAGCAGTAATTTTTGCAAGAAATGTAATAGAAAAACAAGTAAAAAACAAAGCAATAACTATGCCAGAGGAAATTAAAAAAACATTTCAAGAAAAACAAGGTGCTTTTGTAACAATACATATATATTCAAACCATGAACTCAGAGGATGCATAGGAATACCATTACCAGTTATGCCCTTAAAAGACTCAATAACCGAAGCTGCAAAATCAGTAACACATGACCCAAGATTCCCCCCTCTATCAGAAAATGAACTAGAAAAAATAATAGTAGAAGTAACAATTTTAACAAAACCAGAATTAATAAATGTGAAAAAACCACAAGAGTATTTAGACAAAATAAAGATAGGTAGAGATGGACTAATAGTAGAACAAGGATTCTACAAAGGTTTACTATTACCACAGGTTCCAATAGAACAAGGATGGGATAAAAACACTTATTTATCGCACACCTGCATGAAAGCAGGACTACCACCAGATGCATGGTTTGAAAAAAACACAAAAATATCAAAATTCACAGGTCAAATATTTACTGAGATAAAACCCAGAGGAGAAATAAAGGAGAAAAAAATCAATGGATCTTAGTATTGAAGGAAATATTTTCATCAATGGAACATTTGAAAAATGCTGCTTAGGAATAGAAAACGGAAAAATAAAAAGTATTAAAAAAATCCTAAAAGCAGATCAACATATCAACTACAAAAATAAATTAATATTACCATCAGGTATAGACCTCCATGTTCATTTCCGGGATCCAGGAATGACACAAAAAGAAGATTTCTACACAGGAAGTCTCGCAGCAGCCTACGGTGGGATATCCTGTATATACGATATGCCAAACACAATACCACACACATCAGATGTATTAACAATCACAGATAAAATAAAAAACGCGGAAAAAAAATCAATAATTGATTTCGGAATATACTCAGCAATAACTAACAATAATATAGAAATAATTGAAAAAATCTCAGAATACTGTAATGGTTTTAAAATATTTTTAGGAAACACAACTCTTTCATTATTATTTGATAAAAATAAACTAAAAGATGCATTTGAAAAAATATCAAAAACCGGTAAACCAGTTTTTTTTCACGCTGAGGACGAAGAATGCCTGATAAAAAACAAAGCAATAGAAAAAAACTTAGCAGATCATCTTCATCATAGACCTGCAATCTGTGAGGAAATATCAATAAAAAACATAATAAACTCATCAAAAAACTCATCATTAAAAATACATATTTGCCATGTCTCATCCTGTGAAGGATTGGAAATATTAAAAAACAGACCAATGAATATAAGCTGCGGTATAACACCACATCATAGTCTAATAAGCATTGATAAAAATCTTGGAACCCCCTCTTTATACAAAGTAAACCCTCCAATTAGAACAAGCTTTGATAGAGAATCACTTTTTAACGCATATAAAAACGGCACAGTTGATATAATAGAATCTGATCATGCTCCTCATACATTAGATGAAAAAGCAGAAGATTTCAATGAAGCACCAAGTGGCCTACCTGGTGTAGAAACAACTTATCCCTTATTTTTGTACCTTGTAAAAAAAGAAATAATTTCTTTTCAAAGGCTAATCTCATTATTATGTAACCGTCCCTCAGAGATCATGGGCATTCCAAAAGGCAAAATTGAAACCGGTTATGATGCAGATTTCATAGTAATAGACTTAAAAAACCATTCAAGAATAAAATCAGATAATCTACATTCCAAATGTGGTTGGACACCATATGAAGACTGGCCAGCAATATTCCCCGAGACAGTATATCTAAGAGGTAAAAAAATAATTGAAGAAAAAGAAATTCAAGTAAAAAAAGGAAATGGAAACTTCATTGGAGCATAAAAAAAAATGTTAAACAATTTACCAGAATGGTTTTGGATATTCTTCACATCAATGATACCATGGTGGGAATCGAGATATGCAATAGTAATTGCAATGGATATAGGATGGAATTGGTGGGAAGCATACCCACTTGCAGTTGCAGGAAATATGCTACCGATACCATTTGTATTGCTGTTTTTTAAATACGTTGAAAAATTTCTGAGAAAATGGAAATTTTGGGATGATTTCTTAGATAGAATGTTTTCCCATACTAGAGCGAGAGCAGACGCAAAAATAAAACGTTACGAACATTTAGGTCTATTAGTATTTGTAGCCTTCCCAGTTCCATTTACAGGAGCCTGGACAGGATCACTAATCGCATACTTATTTGATTTAAAATTCACAAAATCATTACTCACAATTTTTGTAGGGGTATTAATAGCAGCAGCAATTATGATCACTATAACACTACTTGGAATAGATATAATCTACATATTTATCGGAGTAATAATTATAGGTATTATCATGGGAATCTTATTTTACTATGGATTAAAAAACCACAAAAAAACAGATATAAAAATGGGAGATTAATATGAACGAAGAACTAAAAATTTTGGCAGCAAAAATATGCAACACAATTTCAAAAAAAGTAAAAAATGCATCAATCAAAGAACTTTATAAATTCAAAAATAACATGGGCCTAGGAGCAGATGGAACCATAACAAAATACATAGATAAATACGCTGAAGACATAGCAATAGACATAATTAAAAAATCAAAGCTTAAAATAAATCTTTTAAGCGAAGAAATTGGTTTTATCGACAACAAAGCAGAATATACCTTTGTATTAGATCCAGTGGATGGTACAAGAAATGCATATAGAGGTATACCTTTCTACTCAGTTTCACTAGCAATTGGTAAAAAAAACCTAAATGATATAGAATATGGAATTGTAAAAAACATATCAACTGACGATGAATATATAGCAGAAAAAAAGCTTGGTGCATTTTTTAATAAAAAACAAATAATTGTACCCGAAGTACCTGATAAAGAAATATTAGCCTCCCTGACTCTTGGTAATAACTGTGATAGATTAACACTTAACCTTGCAAAAAAAGACAAAGTTAGATCCCTTGGATGTGCATCGTTAGAAATGTGTCTAGTAGCAACAGGTGGATTAGATTTTTTTATGTTAGAATGTGAATATATTAGAATAACTGATATTGCAGCATCTGCTTTATTTCTTAGAGAAGCAGGAGGAGTATTAACAGATATTAATGGTAAAAACTTAGACATGTCCTTTGATTTACATGATAGGAAAAGCTTTATTGCAGCCTGTAATAAACAAATAATTGAAGAAATCATATCTTAAGAGGTAAATTTTAATATATGGGTGTTTTATTTTCAGCAAGTATGACATTAAATGAAAAAATTATAGAAATGAGTAAAGAAAAAAAGTTACATTTTTCTTTAATTGATCCTGATAAACAAAAACCTGAGATTGCAGGTAAAATGGCTAAAACAGCGCAAGATTCAGGTAGTAATATGATAATGGTAGGCGGATCAACACTTGTTAGTCAAAAACAAGTAGATGAAACCGTTAAAGCCATAAAAAAACATTCAAACTTGCCTGTAGTTCTTTTCCCGTCTGGTGCTAAATTCTTAAGTAAATATGCTGATGCAGTGTTTTTTATGAGTCTATTAAACTCAAAGAATTTAGGTTTTGTAATTCGTGAGCATGTTAAAGGAGCTCCGTTTGTAAAATATAGTGGTATTGAGCCTATTTCTATGGGTTATGTAATTGTGGAACCTGGTATGACTGCAGGTAGAAAGGGACAGGTTGATTTAATTAAAAAAGATGATATTCAAACAGCTGTAGGTTATGCTCTTGCTGCTCAATATCTTGGTATGGATTTTTTTTATCTTGAAGCGGGATCTGGTGCACCTGAACCAGTATCAAATAAGATGATTAAAGCTGTAAAAGAAAATATTGATATTCCTTTGATAGTTGGAGGAGGAATTAAGGATGCAGATACTGCTAGAGATAAATCTAATGCAGGTGCAGACATAATTGTTACTGGTACTAAACTTGAGCAGGAGAATAATATTGAGAAAGCATTATCAGAAATTATTAATGCGATTCAGGAGTAAAAAAGGTTTATGAAATTATTGTTAAGCATTGGGGGGGCTTCAGGTAGTGTTTATGGTATTAGATTACTTGAAGAGTTGTTGAAATCAAAGGCTGAGGTTCATCTTATTATATCAGATGATGCTAAAAAAATAATTGAGTTTGAAACTGGTTTTAAAGTTAAAGATATTGAGAAGAAAACAGGTTTTGTTTATGATAATAGTGATTTTTTCTCAGGTCCTGCTAGTGGGAGTTTTAAACTTGATTCTATGATTGTTTGTCCTTGTAGTATGAAAACTCTTTCAGCTATAGCTAATGGGTATAGTGATACTCTTACATCTCGTTCTGCTAGTTGTTTTTTAAAGGAGAAACGTAAGTTAATTCTTGCTGTTCGTGAAACTCCATTGGATTTACCAGGTATTAAAAACATGCTGAGTGCTTCTCAGGCGGGAGCAGTTATTTTACCTTTGATGCCTGGTTTTTATCATAATCCAAAAAAAATTGATGATTTAGTTGATTTTATCGTTGGAAAAATACTAGATCAGTTAGATATTAAGCATAGTCTCTTTAAGAGATGGGGTTAGTAAATCATTCTTATTTTTTATGAAGTTAATAATTTTTTCAAATATGGGATATTTTAACAAAATTCTTTTTTGTAATGTTAATAAATTATTTTTTAAATCTATTAATTTGTTAGATTTTTTTGATTTAGAATTGTCTGTTAATCCTAAATTTAATTTTGTTATTTTTAATTTTTTATCTCCAACGAATTTTACATATTCTTTTAGTTCAGGGTATTTCCAGCATGCAATGTCAAATGCTTTTTTTATTGTTAAGCCTCTGTTGACATGGTATAAAAAAATATCTTGCCAGTTTAATGCAGTCCACATTGATCCACCGTTTTCTTTATATTTGCTAAAATTTGAATAGCCGACTGTAACCGTATCATTTATCTTTCCTTTTCTAAATTCATAAGATAAACTTCCTGGGCCAGTATAGCTCATTCCTTCACAGCAGCAAATAAAAGCGAATTTTATAGGCTCTCTATTGCTCATATCTGTTTTTAACTGTTCTGCAGTGTAATATTTACCTTCTTTTGTTAGAAAACGAGTTGATTCTCCACCTGAATGTGCTATTATGTAAAATAATGAGATGTTATTGTTGCTTATTATATCTGTAATTCTTTCATTATTTAAAATTCCACTTTGTATTTGATTAGCCCAGTTATAATACCAGTTTTGGGCATTTGAAAAGAAATAATACCAATGTGAGGAACCTTCTTCTCCTCTTAATATTAAACCTTTAAATACATTTTTTGTAGAGCTGCTATTTTTTTGTTTATCTGTATTCTCAGCTGTTGTGATTGATGTATTTATTGTACCTAGGATAAGGATTATGATCAATATTGTTAATATTTTTTTCATGGCCCTTCTCCTCAAAGCTGTTTTAAATTAGAATAAAGTTCGAGAGGATTAGGCCTTATATTTATTTTTTATAATATATAAATTTATCTAATTATAATTTTTATATGAAAATTTTTGGTAGAAATACTGATTAAGAGGAGTCTGGAAGAAACGGAATCGGATAGGATATGCCCTATTTATTTTATTAATCCAGACCTCCCCATTTTGAGTATAATTTATTGGTTTAAAAATTCTTTTAATGATTTTTGATAATCATCTGGTAAGACTATGTTTCTTTCTACTTCTTTCCATTCTAGGTTATAATCTTCTAAGAGATTTTTTATCATGTCTGGTATTCTTGGTGCACATAGTATACCTCTTACGTTTGCTTCTTCTATATTGTTTTTTATATCGTTTACATACATTCTTAGTTGATGTACGGAACTTATATTTGCAAGACTTCTTTTTACTTCTATTACTACTGGTGTATGATCAATGTCGTATCCATATAGATCTATCATACCTGATTTTACTTGTTTTTCTCTTTTACTTATTCTTAACCCCTCTTCTACCATTTCCGGGTTGTTTATTATATCGTTTACTACATCTGTTTCCATGCCCGATATTATGAGTTTTGCTTTGTCTTTTAATGATGTTGTTGTTATGAATTTTATTTTTCTAAATGTTATTTTCATTTTTTCTGGTGGTTTTGTATGGCTGCATCTTAAAATCAGGTTGTTTTTTACGATGTTAAAACTTGTTTTTGTATCTGCTGGTTGCCAGTTTATTGGTTCTCTCATTATAGGTTGGTGTACTAGTACGTTTCCATCTTGTTTTATCATTATAATTCTTTCTCCCCAGTCTATAAATGATCTTGCTCTGCCTTTGTAGTCTACCATGCAGTCTCCTGCTAGGATTAATGTGGTTTTGTCAGCGATTTTTCTATGGTTTTTATTTATGAATTCTAATCCTTTTTTTGTTTCTGGATGAATTATGTTTTTTGTTTTCAAATTATATAAAAACCTCCACTCTTAATTAATATAAATTATTTTTTTTATTTATTTTTTTTGCAGATTTCTGTAAAATTTTTAAACATTTGTTCACCGTATTCAGTGTTGTTTACCTCTGGGTGGAATTGCAACCCATATATTGGTTTGTTTTTATGTTTCATAGCTTGTACTATACAGTCTTTACTTGATGC
>Ga0272442_10000428_pt1 | contig 68817 bp, 45 predicted proteins | sample SSMForm2O_FD_200262 | JGI IMG/M metagenome (GOLD analysis project Ga0272442, IMG submission 200262) | Marine sediment archaeal communities from Little Sippewissett salt marsh, Falmouth, MA, United States - SSM-Form-2O | ecosystem: Environmental > Aquatic > Marine > Wetlands > Sediment ...
AATTGAATCCTTTGAAAAGTTGATTCAAATCCGGTTGTTTTTTTCGAATCAGGGAAATAAAATAGAGAGAAATACCATAAGCCAGAGCTCCTTCTGCCAGGATTACTGCGATCTGACCAACACCGGGGATACTGCTTGCAAAGGCAACCAAAGCAAAATAGATCAGGTAGATCGCTACAGCATTCCACCATATTCCACTTAGGCATTCACGGGCTTGCCTTCTGATTTCGGTAAGTGTGGGCATAACATACTCCTAATAATGTTTATTTGTAATCAGGGAAAAATATCTGGTTTCTTTTCCTCGATCGGATTTTGGTCGTTGAATTTTTGCCAGTTCCTAAATTTATCGGGATCGGGACTACCAAAATAACGGATCATGAGAATCACAAAAATAAAAAAAATTATCTTTAATAACCAATGAAGCCAACTTGCGCTTCTTGATCTTCTTCTATCTTCTTTTCTTCTTTGAAATTCTTCTCTGAAAGATTTCATCTCAGTAGATTTTCCAGACCTTCTTTGAACCTTGCCACACCTTCTTTGATGTTGTCCATGCTATTAGCATAGGAGAACCTTACGTAACCTTCAGCTCCAAAAGCTAAACCTGGAACAATAGCAACTTTGAAATTGGTTAAAAGATACTCACATAATAACCTGGAATTATTGATGCCTTTATCGTTATTCTGAAGATAATAACTTACATTAGGCATTGCATAAAAAGCCCCGCTGGGTTTAAAGCAGGTAATGTTTTTAATTTCAGTGAGAGCTTGGATCAGATAATTTCTCCGTTTCTCAAAAGTCTGCCGCATTCGCTCTACACTCCCGTCATCTTCTCTCAAGGCAGTAACTGCTGCTTTCTGGGTTATGGAATTTACGCAGGAAGTTGTATGGCTCTGAATCCTACTTGCCATCTTGATTATTTCAGATGGACCAGCAGCATAACCCAATCTCCAGCCAGTCATGGCATAAGCTTTTGAAATCCCGTTGATTAACACGGTATTTTCTTTGACTTCTTGAGATACACTAGCTATAGATGCATGTTTTAGTTTATCGTAAATAAGTTTTTCATATATTTCGTCAGAGATTATAAGAATATTGTATTTCAAACATATTTCAGCAATCTTTTCCAGTTCTTTCAGATCATAAACAGTTCCGGTAGGATTATTAGGAGAATTCAAAATAAGTGCTTTGGGATTGCTCAGGTCAGGAATGATCTCTTCCAGTTGCTCACCGGTAATCTTGAAATTAGAGGTTTCGTTGGTTTTAACCAGCACCGGATAGGAATCGACCATTTCAACCTGTGAAGTATAACTTACCCAATAAGGAGCTGGGATCAATACCTCATCTCTGGGATCACAGACCGCCATAAGGATATTAATGATCGATGCTTTTGCACCAGGTGAAACCAGAATGTCTTGGGGATTGCAAATAAGTTCATTGTCTTTAAGTAATTTTTCTGCTATGATTTCCCTTAACTCTTTTATTCCAGAAGAATCTGTATAACGGGTAAAATTTTCTTTTAAAGCAACAACAGCTGCTGCTTTTATATATTCGGGGGTATTAAAATCAGGTTCACCTACTCCGAAATTAATAACATTTATCCCTTTCGAGATCATTTCCTTTGCCAGCGAAGACACAGTTAATGTGGGTGACGGCTTGATCGCCCGGGCTCTGTGTGAAAGATGAATAGGCATCTTAACTCCTACATATCTCTATTTTTCATAACCTTCAACAACGATTTTTGCCAGATCAGCGACTTTCAAGAATAGTGCCCTGATCAAAGTTAGAAGATTATACCTGTTTAACCTTAATTCAGCTTCATCTGTATTCACAAGAACATCATCAAAAAATCTATCGATCAGAATCCCAAATTCTACCAGTTTTTTCATTATCCCGGCATAATCCTTACCAGCAAGTAAATTAGATATCTCTTTTTCCAGAAGCATGTAACCTGCATAAAGATCTTTTTCAGTTTCATGTTCAAAAAGTTTTGGATCAGGTTTGTTTTCATGGTGGTAATCGATAATAATATTTGATACTCTCTTAAAACCGATGACCAATTTAAGAAAATCATCTCTCTGCTTGAATTCCTGGAGATCTTTTGCCCGATGTAGCAGATCTACAACATTAGAGTAATCGATATGCATTACACTTTCAATGATATCATAATCGATACCGTTCTCTTTGAGTATCCAGTTGACCCTCTGTTTCATGAACTGATGAACAAACTCCCTAGTTTCAGGTGAAATATCTATAGTACTCTTCAGAGAATTGAAGGCTACTTCTATCAATCCTAATAATTCCATTTCAAATCCTTGATGAACGATTATCTGGATGATTCCGTTACCAGCCCTTCTCAAAGCGAAAGGGTCGTTAGAGCCTGTTGGCAGTAAACCAGCAGCACAGATTCCACAAACGGTGTCGATCTTATCAGCGATTGCCACAACTGAACCGATAATCGAACCGGGAAGATTATCATTTTTCCCTCTGGGAAGATAATGTTCAAAAATTGCCCTGGCAACCTCTTCAGGTTCACCACCTGCTCGTGCATATTCCATCCCAATATAACCCTGAAGTTTGGTAAATTCTTTCTCTCCAAGCATCAAAGTTACCAGATCACCCTTGCAAAGATAAGCAGCCCTAATAATGTGAGCTTGTACCTGCTCATTTAACATCAGTTCTTTAGTAATTGATCCGGCAATAGTTTTGATTCTTTCCGTCTTATCATAGAGGCTACCTATTTTTTCCTGAAAGGTAACCTGTTTCAATTTGCTTACATAGTTTTCCAATGGTACTTTGAGATCTTCACGGAAGTAAAATTCCGCATCTTCGAGTCTGGCTTTCACCACCTTTTCATTACCGGGTTTGATCAAGTCTGAGCAATCGGGATCTCCATTGGAAATAAAAACAAACTCATTAGTTAGTTTATTGGTTTTCAAATCCTTAACTGCAAAGTACTTTTGATGTTTCGACAGGGTCGTAATGACTATTTCGGATGGCAGTTGAAGATATTTAGGATCATAATATGCTCGCACAGCAGTGGGATACTCGACCAAATCCGTCACTTCTGCTAACAAGTATTTATCTATAATACATTTTTTTGTTTCACCCAGAAATAAATCTTTCACTTGAGTACGGATTATCTGCTCACGTTTGCTGCGCTCAGGTATTACATATACCTTTTCCAATACTTTTGAGTAAGCCTTGGGATACGGAATTTCTATCTTGCAATCCAGTGCTTTGAATCGGTTACCAAAACTGAATTTATTTGCTCTGATGCCGTCGATCTCGAAAGCAATAGGTTCTTCTCCGAAAATTACGGTTAACCAGCGAATAGGTCTGGCAAAGTATAGATCTTTCGAAACCCAGCGCATAGTTTTGGGTGAGGAGATATTTCTGATAGAATCTGGAATTACAGTTCTTAATATCTTTTCAGTTCTTTGCCCATTCTGATAGATTTTAACAGCAAGTTTTTTCCCTTTAGAGGATTCTATCGTATAAAGATCATTCTCAGAAGCACCGGAACTCTTTAAAAAACCATGAGCAGCTTGGCTCAGTTTACCTTTTTCATCATAGGCTATTTCGATGGCAGGTCCGATTTTTTCCTTGGTAATATCATCTTGTTCCGTTTCGAGATCAGAAATTATGAGGGCAAGTCTTCTGGGAGTTGAAAACAGATCAATTTTCCCATGACTCAATCGGTTATCGTTAAGTCTTGAAATCAATTGCTTTTCCAATGTTTTCACAGCATTGATAATAAAACCGGGTGGGAGTTCCTCGACCCCGATTTCTACCAAAAGATCTTTTTTCACATCAAACCTCGATATAAGTTTTCTCTCAAAATAACAAGCGGTTCTCTTTGAATAAACTAAGAACCGCTTTATAAATTATACTGAGCCTAAAAATTATATTTCAGGGAAAGTTGGTTAACCAGTCCCAGATCCCCATAAGATGAAAGGGAATAATCAAACCCCATCCTGTTCCAGTTTATTCCCAACCCCAGAGAAATACCAGAGAAGATCTCGTATTCACCACCAGTCCGCCAATTAGAAGCATTGGATTTATATCCTGCTCTCAGATCGAGCAGATCATAAAGTTGATATTCGATCCCGAAAGTACCGTAAAAATCATGTTCCAAGGGTTTATTTATGTCCAGAACCGCCAAAAATTTCCTATCAGGATTATAACTTATCCCAGCTGATAAAAACATGGGTAATTTTTCATCATATTCGGAACTGGTAAAATGAGAAAGTTGGTAACCGACATTTTTCACAGCGATCCCGACTTTAACGAACTCATTGGTAGTCTGATGGAGTAAAGCAATATCAAGAGCTACAGCACTGGCGGATTTATCATCCAAGGTTTCCTGAAGGAATTTGATATTGATCCCCAGATCGATCACTGAAATTATATATCTAGATGCACTTATCCCGATCAAAATATCGGACATCCCGAAGGTTTCGCCGGTTTCAACGAGTTCACCGAATTCATCAGCGTAGGTCCTGTCTTCGGAAGCAGTAAGAAACTGAGTGAAGAGGGCATATGTTTCCTTCTCATTCCTGGGATAGGCAAAGACAGCAGAACCACAATGAACACCATCAAAATAATTCATATAAGTTGCCTGGACCTGTTTCGAGGGTAAACGAACCAATCCTGCTGGATTATAAAAGACGGCATTGAGGTCATCAGCCAGTCCGGTGAATGCACCCCCTAATGCTGAAACACGGGCAGAACAGGCTAATTTAAAAAAAGCAAATCCCGAGGTTCCTGCATTATCGTTGACTGCAAAAAGCTGGAGCCATAAAATGCTTAAGGCAATCAAAACTATTATTTTAAACTTCATTCTCTATCCTTTTTAAAAGTTCGTAAATTTCACTCTGATTCCTGGCAGAAAGCAACTTATCACGGTTATCAGCTTCTTTACAAAAATTGGACAATTGACTTAGCACCTTCATATATTCCTGTTTCATATCTTCAGGAACAGCTATCATAAACAAGATCTTTACCGGTTCTCCATCAATGGCATCAAAATCCAGCTCATTCTCCAGGACAAAAACGATTATCCGCAACCTGGATACATTGGATGATCTGGCATGAGGAATGGCAATTCCCCGCCCAATACCTGTAGACATCAACTTTTCTCTTTCCAGGATGGAAGCAAGAAATTGATCAGGTTCAGATAATATCTTATCCTGATAAAGAAAATCTACCATATCTTGAAGACAACTCTTTTTATCAAGAGCATAATAATCAAGTTTTATAAGTTCCTTTTTAAATATCTTCATTTTACGCTAATTTACGTAATTCTGTTTTTAGAATAACTGTCATTTATTTACTTGACTTGAAAAAGTCAATTTCTTTTTTATGAAGCAAATTTAGCAAAAATGTGAAAGGAGTTTTTAAATGCGAAAATTTTATCTATTTCCAATAATCATTATTATTATGATAATGATACCATGCAATTCTTTCAGCACAGAAATCCCTGATGATACCATTATCGCTGAATATGACGGTGGAGAATTGACTTTCAGTGATCTGAAATTTAAAATATCTAAGATACCACCAATGTATCAATCTAGATATGAAACAAATGAGGGTAAATCAGATCTTCTGGATATGATGTGCACAGAAGAATTGTTTTATATAGAAGCTAAGAACAATAAAGTTGATGAAACCAGTGACTATCAAAACAGATTACATCTGAAAATGCTTAACCTTTTTTCCGGGGAGATTAAGAATGAATTGTCGGTAAAGATCGAGATCAGTGAACAGCAGAAAAAAGATTTTTATAACCAATATTACACTACCTTCTACTTAGATCGACCCTTCGAAGAAGTTGAAAGTGATATTGAAATGAGGCTTAAACCTGAGTTGCTTACTGAAATGGTTAATAGCATAATAGACAGCGTGAAGACCGGTGAAAATGTCGTTATCCACTATGAAAATTTCCCGGATTCCGACCTTAATTTACTGGAGATTAACGATGACAACAAAGATCTACTTTTTCTGGAAAGTGAAAAACCAGATTTAAAAATAACCCTGGCTGATTTTCAGGGTATTTTTCTTCTTCTGCCTTCCCGACAAAGAGATATGGCTAAGGAAGCAGAAACAAGGAAAAATCTGATTGATGATATTGCTGAATTGGAATTACTGAACTGGTACACAATCCAGCAAGGACTTGACCAGAAGCAGGAAATTGCTGAAACGGTTGAACAGATCAAAAAGAATTTAATGTTACAAACCACATATAATCATCTTGTTGTTGACGAGATCAATATAAGCGAAGATCAAATATCAGCTTATTATAATGACAACATAGATAAATTTAGCACAATTGGTTATCGTAAAATCCAGACCTTTGTGTTCGATGACATGAAAAAAGCAAAAGAAAATCGGAAAAAAGTGGAACAATTCTTAAAAGAGGAAGATTATGACCAGATCAATAACTTAATCAATGCTGAGACCGTTAATCCCAGAAAAGATGGGATAATAAACCACATCTACGACAATGGCATAATCCCCGGAATCGGAAAGGACGAGTTATATAGCGATATGGTGTGGGAAACTGAACCCGGTAAAACATCTCCCACAGAATTAAGTGAGATCTTTAAAAATTCCAGAGACAATTATGTTTTCTTCAGAATCCTGGAAGATAATCTATCGGAACCGAAACCATTTGAAGAAGTAAAGGAAAATGTAAAAGCAAAATTAAACAAAGAACTTACTAACCAGAAATTTGAAGAGGTAAAGCAGGAGTTGACTGAAGAATATAGCATGGTTAAATATCCAGAAAGGACCTGGATTATCCTTACACCGGAAGAATATTTCCTGGAAGCAGAAAATTCCCAGAAAAATCGTAAGTTCCATGAAGCCATTTTCTATTACGACCAGATAATGAAATATTACCAGAATAATGTAGATGACTACAAAGCTCATTTCATGAAAGCTTTCTTGTATTCGGAAGAGCTTAAAGAAATCAAAAAGGCGATCGAGGAATTCGAATTATTCCTGGATAAATATCCCGAAAGTGATCTTCATGAATCAGCTAGATTTATGCTGCAGGATTTGAGAGGGGAAAGTGATCTATTAGATATTTTAAATGATTAAGCAAAACTGGGGGAAAAATGTTTTATAACGGAACAAAATTGAAAGAAGTTTTTTTAAAAGCTAAACAAAAGCGTTTTGGTATAATAGCTTCCAATGTTGTTTTTGACAGTACGATCCGGGCTTTGCTACAAGGATATGATCTTCAGAGATCAGATGGTTTATTGCAAATGAGTTCCGGAGCCGTGAAATATGCAGCGGGTAGTTCTAAAGATCTCAAAATCGGGGCTCGTATGATCTCAGTTATGATCAAAACCTTAGCGGAGCAATTCCATAATTCCGGGGTAGGACTTCATATCGATCATGCCACTCCTAATTATTTTGATTTTGTAGTTTATTGTATCGAAAACAATCTAGTCTCATCCGTTATGATCGATGCTTCCAAAGAGGATTTTGAAGAAAATATCAGGATTTCGAAGGAAGTTGTGAATGTGGCTCACAAGCACGATATTCTTGTCGAAGGAGAAATTGGATATATTAAGGGTTCAGAAGACGAAATCGTTTCTGAAACAGAGCTTTATACGCAACCGGGAGAAGCTTTAGAATATGTGAAAAAGACCAGTGTCGATCTATTTGCAGCTTCCGTAGGTACCAACCACGGAGTGACAAAAGGCGCTAAAGTCAGCCTGAAACTGGACTTGATCAAGGAAATTGATGATCTTTTAATAGCTAACAAGGTAGAAACAGGCATTGTACTTCATGGGGCTTCCGGTCTAACGGCAGAACAACAGCAAATGGCAATTAAAAATGGAGTAGTAAAGATCAACAAAGATACCAGGTATCAGATGGAGATGGCAAAGGCAGTTCAAAACTACTGGGAAAATGAAAAAGATGCCATCGTGAAACCTGATTCAATGAGTGAAGATGATTACTTTCCTGACAAATCCCGGTTTGATCCGCGAAAATGGATAATCAAAGCTGAAAACGAAGTTGAAAATGCCGTTCAGGAATTGGTAAAAATATCCGGAAGCGTCGGGAATTCAATTCTAATTTAATTCAGGGGAAATAATGAGAAACTTAGCAATAAACGGATTTGGCCGGATTGGTCGTTTGGCCATGAGGATCATCCTGGAAAAATATACCGACCTTCAGGTAGTAGCCATAAATGATCTTACAGATGCCAAAACAATGGCTCATCTATTCAAATATGATAGTGTCCACGGTAAATTCAAAGGTAAAATTAAAGTAGAAAACGATAATATTATTCTCAATGATAAAAAGATCAAAATCCTTTCTCAGAAAGATCCAGCCCAATTGCCCTGGCGTGATCTGGATATTGATCTAGTCTTAGAATGTACAGGATTATTCCGGACAAGAGAAAAAGCGGGAATGCATATCAAAGCAGGAGCGAAAAAAGTTTTGCTGTCAGTTCCAGCTAAAGACGAGATAGATGTAACGATCGTATTGGGTGTAAATGATGAATCCTTGAAGGCAGAACATGAAATAATTTCAAATGCATCCTGTACCACAAACTGTTTGGCACCTGTATGTAAAGTCCTTCATGATAACTTTGGAATAGAATCCGGATTTATGACCACGATCCATTCCTATACAAATGATCAGAAAATTCTTGATCTGCCTCACAAAGATCTCCGTCGCGCTCGGGCAGCAGCAATGAATATTATCCCCACCAGTACCGGCGCTGCAAAAGCAATAGGACTTGTTATACCAGAACTTGACGGAAAACTCGATGGAGTTGCCGTCAGGGTACCGACCCCAGATGCCTCTTTGGTAGATCTCACCTTGATCCTAAAAAGAGAAACAACGGTTGATAAGATTAACAACGCTGTGAAAGCCGCTTCCGAATCATCAATGAAAGGAATAATCGAATATTCGGAGGAAGAAATTGTTTCAGTCGATATTATCGGCAATCCTCATTCAACTGTATTTGATAGCTCGATGACCAATATAAAAGGGAAACAGGTAAAAATATTCAGCTGGTATGATAACGAATTCGGATATTCAAACCGTCTTGTTGATCTGGTATATTTGATCCTGAATAAATAATCCAATTTACTATTGACAAAATAGAAGCATAGTTTTAAATTATGCTTTAGAGTAATTTGTTGATAAATTCTCAGGGGGAAACAGGTAAATTTGATTTTAGAACAAATAAGTTATCAATTTCGTAATTCTGGTGTGCCTCTTATTAAGGGGCAATGTATTATTTTGTTTTACTATCGTTACTTAGAGTATTGATAATTAAAAAAAATTCAAGGAGAAAATAATGAAAAGAATTTTATCATTATGCACAATCTTAGTTTTGGTCTTTGCCGTAAGCTACTCATGGGCAGCTCAACATGAGACCTTTAAATCAACGTCAAGATCTTTACCGATTGAACAACAACAATTACATACACTCATAGATAATCCTACAACGCTTTCCTCAGAGAAACTTCAGGTTGTAAACACCAACGATCGCCAGAACAGACAAGGTGTAGACGTTGTCTGGGCTGATGATTTTGAGCTCGAGACCCTTTATGCCTATTACGTGAGCCAAACCTATTTTTGGGAAGCGCCGACAGAATATCCTGAATATGCCGTGAGATATACTCCATATCATTCGGGAACTGTTGAAGGTGCCTGGTTCTACTGGTACGAGGGAGATGCCACAGAAGTAACTCTTACATTTTATGATGATGATGCCGGTTATCCCGGAACAGTTCTGGATACCTACGCTATAACTCCTGATTTCAGCGGCTGGTATTATTATGACCTCTCAAGTATGGGGCTTGCTGTTACTTCCATGGAAGATATCTACATGTCTTTCCAGGTAACCGGTGGCACCTATATTCAGGTTATATCTGACGACGGTTCTGGTAGCGCTAACAGATCTTATGTTCATGATGGAACTGATTGGTTGACGATTTTAGACGCTGAAGGTGGAGATTACGAATGGAACATGGACCTTGTAGTTGCAAACACTGATGCTTGGGAAAATCCCTCGGGAGAATGGAATTACATCGACACATATTCTCACAGCCAAATCCACTCCTGGTGGATCCCCGAAGATCCCGGTCTTTACTTGGCTGCAATCGAATCACCTGTTTTTATACTTCCTGATGATTACAGTCAATATTTCATCAGCGAATGGGTAGATATCGAATTCTTCCGCTCATCTGCTGGCCCTGGCTCGATCGATGAAACCTTTAGGTTATGGATGCGTAACGCCGATGCCCCCACTCCTGATTACTGGCAAATTACCGAATTCAATGCTTACGACGGCAATTCCTGGTGGTGCGGTATCGAAGACGCAGGATTTGAAGGTGGTTGGGGTTATGGTGATAATTGGGATCAGTTCATTGAAACTCCGGAAATCACCCTTACCACAACTGGTAATATTTCTCTTGACTTCATGACCAGATGGGATTCTGAACTAGACTGGGATTACGGCTATATCAGAATATCTGACAATGACTTCCAGTCTTACGATGTCCTAGCAGAATATACTGGTACAAACAATACTTGGACTGCTCAATCGATCGACCTCACAACCTATGCAAACCAAACCGTAAAACTCAGATTCCAGTTCATTTCGGACAGCAACACTTCAGATGAAACTGGTCTTGATACTGAGGGTGCCTGGTTCATCGATGACGTAGTTATTTCAGATGATGCCAGAACCATATTCTTCGAGGATGATGCCGATGCTAACGTCAACTTCCTGATCAATCCCGGCAATGTAGCCTGGGATTTGATGTATTATGATTACGACCGCGATTATCCCGATCCCTCATTAGGCTGGGAACTTATCGACAAAGATCATATCTTCAACGGTTCCACCGATGTAACCGATTATGCCGGTAACAATGTCCAGATCAGATTTACGGTTTCCACCGACGACAGTACATTCGCTCAGGGAGCAGGATGTTATGTTGATGATTTCGAGATCGTTGGTTCCAACATGCCGCCCTTTGATGCTGCCTGCATGTTCAATGTTATTCCGTATCCCACTACCGAAGATATAGATATCAATCCGGGAATCGTATACGGCAATATGGGACAGAATCCTATCAATCCAACTCTGAGAATGGACATAGAAGGTCAGGGTGGTCCATTCGATTATACTGCCAGCAATCCTGGAGAAATCGCCAGTGGAGAGTTTGGTCTGGGTTATCTTAATCCATTACCAACAACTGCTCTAGTCGAAGGCAATTTCGATTTCACTGGAACAGTTATCGTTGGAAGTGATGAAAATCCTGATAATGATAACTACACCATCAATATCGATGTTAATGAACCTGGGATGTATGAACTGGGTTATAATTCCCGTATCTGGGATGAAACATACTATACTACATCTTATTCCGGAAGCTGGTTTACTCCCTTCACTGACGGTCTTTTCACAGAATTTACCCTTAATTCGGTAAAAGCGCTGATGATCAACTACGGAACAGATAACCACATAGAAGTAGAAACCGTAGAAATATGGGAAGCTATCGATGATGTTACACCCGGAGATCTTATCTATACGGAGGACTTCGATTACACAGGTGCACCTCCGGGAGAACACCACTGGGCTGAATTTGTTCTTTCCGAACCGCAGGTTCTAACGGAAGACTTTTTCATCACAATTGGTGGTGAGCACACTAACAATCCTGCAGCCGAATATAATCTCTTGTTCGACAACATGGTAAGGCAGTATCTCGGACAGGGTGCTTATACCATCCACACGATTTACTGGGATGATGAAAATGAAGTATGGGCTCATTCATCTGGAGACAGGTTCATAAATGCAGTTGGAACAGTCGAGATGGAAGAAACCGATCCTCCTGAAAATGTAGCTGTGGATGAAATCACCGGTCTGGTCACCTGGGATCCTCCAGGTGGTGGTGGTACAATTGAAGAGCTTATCTATGATAATGGAGTTTCTACAGGAGGTTATAGTTATGTAGGATATAGCATGGGTACTCAAATGAGCCCTGCTGAACCATGCCAGATTCTTGAATTGAAAATATATACGTCAAGCGGTACTGAATTTAATGCAGAAGTCTGGGGCTGGGATAACGATGCTCCTACTGAAGATCTCTATTTCCAAGAACTTACTCCAGCAACAGCTTCAGACTGGGTAATAGTTGATGTATCTGGTGAAGACCTTATGATGGATGGAGATTTTGTTGTTGCATTCGGTTCTATTAATGCTGATACATTCATGGGATATGATGAAAATCTCAACAATGGAAGATCTTGGGATCACAATGATGCTGGTGGTTGGTCAACTTGGGATGAAGCATATCTTATCAGATCGGTTGTTCAATATAGTTCTGGGCGTATTGTAGAGCTATCTCCCACAATTACTCCCAAACCAAACCCATCAGTAGTGGCTTCAGAAAGAGTGTCTATAGACTTCGAAGATGTTATGGTCGGCAATTCTCGCGAATTGGATAGCTACAATGTTTATCTGGATGGTACATTTGAAGGAAATACCACAGACACAGAATATCTCCTGGAAGATTTGGTCTCAGGTGAGACTTACATGGCAGGTGTTTCTGCTGTTTATACTGAAGGTGGTGAATCCGAAATCATCGAAGTTGAATTTACCTTTATCGGCGTACTTGATCCTCCCGAAAACGTAGAAGTTGACGAAGGAACGGGAATGGTAAGCTGGAATGCTCCCGGTGGAGCTTTATTCTTTGATGATTTCGATAGTTATACAGCAGGTGAATACCTCTGTGTTCAATCAGACGATTGGAATCCCTGGAGCAACAACCCCGGAGGAAATGATGATGCCTATGTATCTGATGTCCAGGCATACAGTGGTTCAAATTCTGTACTAGTTGATGATGGTTCTCTCTCTGATATCATTCATCTATTTGGTGACCTGACAACAGGCGTCTACGATGTCGGTATCTGGCTCTATCTGGAACCTGGATACGGAGGATATTACAACCTGTTGCATGAATTTTCCGAATGGAGAGACAGAACCACCTGGGCTCAGGAAAACTATTTTGGTGCCGACGGAAATGGATATATCATTCCTGGCGAGGATCCTCAGGTTACCTTTACACATCCTACGGGATCATGGTTCCAATGTGTTACCACTGTCGATCTGGATAACGACTGGGCTGAATATTATGTTGACGGTACCCTGGTTCACAGCTGGACCTGGAGTAGTGGTGGTATGAATCAGTTAGGAGCAATCGACATCTATGCAGCCGCCCCATCAGGAGATTCCTGGATGTTCTATTTTGATGATTTCTGCATTGCAGATGTATCCACCCGTGAAGTGGAAGGATACAACGTCTATCTGGACGAAGGATTCCAGGGTTATACCACTGACACCGAATATCAGCTTATCGATCTAACTAATGGTCAAACTTATACTGCAGGTGTTTCTGCTGTATATACCGAAGGTGAATCTGATATCATCGAAGTTGTATTTACTTACACAGGTGAAGACACAGGGAATCCTATTATTCCTGCTAAAACAGCTTTAAGTGGAAACTATCCGAATCCGTTCAATCCTACTACTACTATCCAGTATCAACTCAAAGAAAACAGCCATGTGAACCTGGAAATATTCAACATGAAGGGACAGAAAGTTAAGACTCTTGTTAATACAGACATGGAAGCCGGTTATCATAATGCAGTATGGAACGGTACAGATCAGAATGGTAGAGGTGTTTCCAGCGGAATTTACTTCTACAAGATGAAAGCAGGAAGGTATACCAGCACAAAGAAAATGATCCTAATGAAATAGTTATCCTGTTAAGAGATAAAAAGAGCAGGACGCAACTTTTGTTGCGTCCTGTTTTTATTTAGAGCTAATCTACGATATCTACGGACAATCCAATTAAAAAGTTTGACAAAAAACACAACTGAATAATTTTTTCCTAAATTTATGGAAAGAATCCAGATAAGGGAGGAAGAATTAATGAGACGTGTACTATTATTTTTCATCATGATGTTATGTACATCGATGGTATTAGCAAATTCAAACCTTACCATGACAACAGACGATCGACCAAGCTTTAAAAGCGAAAACGGTTATAACCGTGATGTGGAAGAAGTTGTTTATGAATATGGTTTCGAAGACGGTTTAAGTGGTTGGACAACTGTTGATGGAACAGCTCCGACCGAAGCTTGGCACCTTTCAACAGTAGGTGCTTATGATGGTGAAAGCTGGTGGATGGGCGATGAGGAACTTGGCGGCTATGCAAGCCATAGATATGTGGTCATGGATACCCCAGAAATAACCCTTCCTGCCGGTAGTCCTACAATGACTTTCAATCTCGATTGGCATGTTGAAGATCCAGGTGGAGAACCTGCTGGTTATAGCGGTTGGGACGGATGTAATGTCAGAATTTCAACCGATGGTGGTGCAAACTGGACTGTAATTTCCGGTATTCCTGAATATACCAATAATTCACTCTACAGTTTCGGTTTCGAATTTGGAGAAGGCGAAGGTATAGCTGGATGGTGTTCAGATTCCGGTGGTTGGCAAAACGCATCTTTCGATCTGTCTGCTTATGCCAGCCAGAATGTTATGATCCGCTGGGCATTCTGTTCCGATCCCGCTTACGATACTAATGACGATTCCGAAATGTTTGGAATGAGAGTTGACAATATCGACATTGCAGGCATATTTTTAAGTGACGGCGAAGGGGCTGCAGGTGATGACCAAATGGTTCCCGGTTACGTTGGTGATATCTCAGGTGATTTCTGGGAACTTACCGATACCAATCCCCATGATGGCTCTTATTCCATGCATTGCCCAATCGAACCAAATCTGGTAAATTACTTAATTACCCCTCCAATTGAACTTCCTACTGGAGATGATATAGAAATTCTATTCGAATATTGGGTTTACTGTGATATGCTGGATTCCGACGGTGATGGCGACAACTCTCTGGAAGATTATTATCAGGTTGCTGTTGCTGGTGATGACGGAACCTGGACACAGTTGCATTACGCATACAATGGAAATATCCTAGTCTCTGACTGGATGTTAATAGATCAGGCATACGCTCTGGCAACTTTTGGCTGGCATGATGGAACCTGCGATCTCACTCCCTGGGCCGGTCAGACAGTTAAGCTTAGATTTGAAGCAGATACGGACGACAATGATGACGGCGGTGTTGGCGACGGACTTTATATCGATGACTTCAGGCTTTACAGCCTTGTTCCAACCGGACCTGCTCCCGATAATCTGATTGCAATTACCAATATTGATAATAATGTTGAACTGACCTGGGATGCCATCGAGATCGGTGGAGGAGAAGGCTGGATCGGCTGGGACGACGGTGTCTGGGCAGACGCTCTCGGGCTGAATCAAGCAGCAGAATGGGATGTAGCCAGCAGGTTCACCGAAGACGACATGATGCCTTATGTCGGTGGAAACCTGACTACAGTCAAATTCTATCCTTCCGAACCCACAACCAATTACACAGTTAGGGTATGGACAGGAACTCAGGCAGCTAACCTTGTTGCTGAAGTACCTGTTGCTAGTCCGGTCATAGACGCCTGGAATGAGATAGAACTTCCAACTCCTGTTCCCATTGTTTTCGGAGAAGAATTATGGGTAGGATACCAGAACGACCAAACTGTTGCCAATACTTATCCCGCCGGTATGGATGGTGGACCTTCCGTAGCCGGACTCTGGGCAAACCTGGGAACAGGCTGGCAGGATCTGCAAGGAGACTATAGCAACAATTGGTTAATTCAAGGTTATATCGAAGCTGCCGATGGTAGCGTAGTTGTCTTCAATCCTAACAGGAATCGTAACCTGGACGGATACGCCATCTACCGTTCCGATACCAGTGGTGAACCCTACGATCTGATTGGTGAGATCGAAGTAATGGATAATCCTTATTACCTTGATGAATCTCCCATCGAAGGTGCTTATAACTATTATGTAGTTACTGCAATCTGGGCTGGAAATGACTCGCCTTTCTCCAACGAAGCATTCGATTATGTGCTTGATGCTGATTCTGAAGTCCTCTATCATGACGACGGTACCAGCGAATCGGGTTATAACGTTGGTGTTGGTAAAAATATGGCAGTAAAATTCTCACCTTACTTTGGAGGTAGAGATGCTGTAACTCTCACCCACGCAAAAATTTATATCGAAACTGTAAACACAGGCATGACGATCGTCAAAGCCTGGGATGATGATGGCACAGACGGAATGCCTGGAAGCGTTTTGTTCCAGTATCCTTATACGAGTGGTGTGCACCAGGGTTGGAATACGATCGAGATCCCGGAAACAAATCAGGTGGATATTGAAGATGGCAGCTTCTATCTTGGTATTTTTGAAATGCAGGGTTTGTCAGAAATCGGTTTTGATGAAAATAGTAGCGGTTATTCTTATAACGATATATCAGGTGATTGGGAAATGGAAACAGACGGTAATATCATGGTAAGAGCAATCATTATCAATCCTAATCTTGAAAATGAAGAAGAAATTGTTCCGGTCAATGAGACAGCGATCAGCAACTACCCCAATCCATTCAATCCTGATACAATGATCAAACTGCAGATGCCAGCAGCAGGAAAAGCATCTATCAAAATCTATAATCTGAAAGGACAGATGATCAAAACTATCCTTGATGATCAAGTAGAATCGGGTATCACTACCTACAACTGGAATGGAACAGATGAAAACGGTATGCCTGTTGGCAGTGGAATCTATTTCTACAAATTGCAGACGGACAACCAGACTATCAGTAAAAAAATGGTCTTGATGAAATAGAATTATCATCATGCGAGTTATAAAAATAAGATACAGCTTCGGCTGTATCTTATTTTTTAAAAAATAGGGAGTTTTTTATGCGAAAAGCAATTATGACAATAACATTCCTGGTTATCTCAAGTATCATGCTGGCTAATCCTAACATCTTTGATCCCGAATTATATCATTCTAAATCCATTATTGCCTGTTTTACTAAGGACGCAATTGGAAATGAAAGGGGTATACTGGAGTATGAACTTCAAAACGGAATTGTTAAAACTGGACTAAGAAGTCTTGATCAATTAGCAGAGCAATACAATTTCATTAATTTAAGCCAGATGCATCCGGATGTCAAATTTAAGGAGTTTGAATTTGAAGGTGCCTGTGTTCAGAATATTTACCGGATCACGGTGGAAGAAGACAAATACCTGAATGATGCTCTCAGCGAATTACAGAACGATCATAATCTCGTCTGGGCAGAATTCGAAGCAATCAACCGAGTTGATTTTATCCCCAACGATCCTTTCTTCAGCGACCAGTGGCATTTACCTCAAATCGAATGTCCAGAAGCATGGGATTGGACAACGGGTAGCGATGAGATCGTTATTGGTATCGTAGATTCTGGTATTCTCTGGACTCATCCTGATCTCCAGGATAATATCTGGGTCAATCAAGCAGAGCTTGATGCAGGTATGACGATCGATTGGGAAAACGGAACCATCTCTGGTGGAAATGGAATTGATGATGACGGTAACAACAAGGTCGATGATGTAATCGGTTGGAATTTTTATAATAACAATAATATCTCTCTTCAGACAACTTCTCAAAACGATCATGGGACTCATGTTGGAGGATGTGCAGGAGCAGTAGGTAACAACGGAATTGGTGTTTCCGGTTCAACCATGACGGTTAAACTGATAGTTTCCAAGCACACTGGGGTAACGCCAGATGACATGATCTACAACGGTTACGACGGTATTGTTTACTGTACAGATTCAGGAGCCCATGTTATCAACTGTAGCTGGGGTGGTGCCGGAAACGGTTACTATGCCAATACGATAGTTAATTACGCGAACAATAATGGCGTTCTGGTCGTAGGTGCAGCTGGAAATGATGATACCAACAATGATCAAATTCCCCACTATCCGTCCGATGCTACCAATTGCATGAGTGTGGCTGCTACCGATCAAAATGACCTGAAAACTTATTTTTCCAATTATGGTACTGTGATAGACATTTCCTCTCCGGGAATAGATATCAAGTCAACCATTATCCAATACAATAGTTATGGCAGTTATCAGGGAACTTCGATGGCTGCTCCGATCGCTGCAGGAGCTTGTGCTCTCACCCTTTCAGTACATCCCGAACTTATCTGCCAACCTCAGGATCTGAGGAGTCGAATGGTTCTGACTACAGACTACATTGATGATCTGAATCCCGGTTATGAAGGTATGCTGGGAAGCGGCAGGTTAAACGTTTACCAGGCTGCCATGTACGATCTTATCCCCAGTTTAGAGATCTTCGATTATGAATTTTATGAAGCAGAGGGAGATGGTGATGGTCTTCCCAATCCTGGAGAGACCTGTAATATCGAGATAATGATTCAGAATGGTTGGTTCTCACAAGGATTCTGGGCCGAAGCTAATGACGTCACGGTAACCATCTCCACCGATCAGCCTGAAGCCACGATCGTACCAGGAACTGAAACTTTCACGGTAGATTATATAAGTTCACTGGGTTCCTACTGGAATGATGAGAACCCTTTCCAGATTACAACCCCTGAAGATTCCAATCTTTACGATCTGGAATTTCTGATCACCATGACCGCCAATCAGGGATCCGATTTTCCCTATGAAGTTGAACATGTTCTTTCCCTTGATTTGACATTGATGCAAGATGGCTGGCCCTACGATACTGCTGGAACATCAACTTCTTCAGGGATCATCGTTGATCTGGATAACAACGGGAGTAAAGAGATCATATTTGGAGACCAAAACGGATATCTTCACGTGGTCAATCATGATGGTACACCTTACGGTAATTTCCCGATCGATTTTGGGGGAAACATCAGCTCAGCAATAGCTGTTGGCGAAATATACTGTGATGGAACCAAACAGATTGTATTCACTAACGAAGATGGATTCATCTATGCTATCGATATCGACGGGGATGAAATTTTTTCCTACGATTCCGGTGGTATGTTCAAGGGTAATCCGATTATAGTAGATGTAGACGGTGATGAACTCATGGAGATCGCTGCTGTTTCCTTCACCGGTAATCTGGCTATAGTTCTACTGTCTGATGGGACAGAATATCCTAATTTCCCAGTAAACCTTTCTGCCGGTGGTTCACTGGGGTCACCTGCTGTTGCTGATCTTAATGACGACGGTTATATGGAACTCCTCGCTTGTTCACTTTCAGGAACTGTTTATGCAATTTCAACCAATACAGGAGAAAATCTGGAAAACTGGCCTTATTCAATTGGTTCAAATTCCTGGAAAGGACCGGTTGTTGGTAATTTAGATTCTGATCCAGATCCCGAAGTTATTATAGCTTCCGGAACTGGCATTTTGGCAGTTCTTGAGCATGATGCTTCTGTTAAATTTGAGCGTGATCTTTCCTGCCAGGTGAAAAACAGTCCTATCGTAGGAGATATAAATGGCGACCTGGCAAACGAGATAATAGTCATTACAGCCAGTGGGATCGTTTATGTAATGGACAGCTCCGGTAATGATTTAGGTGATTTCCCTCTGGATATAGATGAGACTGTAGAATCCTCTCCGATTCTGGCTGATCTCGATGGTGACGGATCGGGTGAGATAATCTTTGGAGATAATTCCGGATTCGTCCATGCAATAAGTATGGATGGAACGGAATCAGCAAATTATCCTGTATATGCTGGTAGCACTATAAAAGTAGGTCCAGCAATCGGTGACAGCGATGATGACGGAGATCCGGAGATAATTGTTCCGAATCAGACCGGTTACGTATTATTCGATCATAAGCAGCTTGTATCATCAGAAGATATTATGTGGGCAGCATTCAAATATGATTCCTATCGTTCCGGAAATGGCTTTGGAATCAATGTAAGCAATGATGAAGAAGTTGTACCAGTTCTAAAAACCAAGCTTGGTGGTAACTATCCAAATCCGTTCAATCCTGAAACCACAATATATTTCAGCCTGGCAGAAACAGAGAACGTTACCCTTGAAGTCTATAATATCAAGGGACAGAAGATAAGAACGCTTATTAAAGAGCAAATGCCGGCAGGTCCTCATCTCATTGTCTGGAATGGAAAAGATAACTCAGAGCGAAATGTCAGCAGTGGAATTTATCTTTACAGATTGAATACGTCGGGTTATCAAGCAACCAAAAAGATGATCCTGATGAAATAGTAACATAATTAATCCCAAAGCCCCGACCCCGGTCGGGGCTTTTTGTTTTTCCACATTATCCTTGACACTTTGGTTGAGCAAAAATCTTTTTTAACAATTGTTATGATAAATAAGATCAATATCAGAGCTAATTTGGGAAATGTCCTCAAAAGAATTACAGCTGCTGCAGAAAGCTGTGGTCGTGATCCAGGAGGAATAAAATTAGTAGCTGTCACCAAAACTCATTCCCCTGAAATGATTGAGGAAGCAATCAGATCAGGAGTAGAATTCATTGGTGAAAACAAAGTCCAGGAAGCAGAAGCAAAGCTATCCCTGATAAAAGAAAAGTACAATGAATTCCATTATATCGGCCATTTACAGTCTAATAAAATCAACAAACTGCTAAAACTTGATCCAGACCTTATCCATTCCATAGACAAATTTAAAACAGCCAGGAAATTATCTAATTCATTATCCGTCCTTGATAAGAGTCAGAAGATTCTGATCCAGGTCAATACTTCGGGTGAAGAATCCAAGTTTGGAGTTGAACCTTCTCAGTGCCAGCAACTGGTGAGCGAAATAGATCAGTTACCAGGAATAAAGATCTGCGGATTGATGACGATTGGAAAACTCACCACAGATCCAAATCAAATAAGATCCTGTTTCAAAACATTGCGGGAATTGTTCGAGAGTTTGCGGGAAATGGGATTACGAAACGGAGAGATGCGATTTTTATCAATGGGAATGACGGCAGATTTTGAGATCGCGATCGAAGAAGGGGCAAATATTGTCAGGATCGGCAGTGCTATATTTGGTCCAAGAGAGTATTAATAACTGGGAGTTAAGATGACATCCATAATAGTGTTCGTACTTTTGCTGATCCTTTCTTACCTGCTGGGTTGCTTTTCCACAGCTAAAGTGATTGCAAAGAATTTTAAAAGTCTAAACATCTACAAAGTTGGTACCGGTCATCCTGATACTCAGAATATTTACGACAATATAGATAAGGCTCTGGGAGTATTCACAGGTGTGATCGACATTGGTAAAATGTTTTTCTTCCTTGTAATCATCAAGTTCCTGCTCCATAATAGTGTCCTTCAGAAAACAATGCCTTTTTTACAGGATATTTCTACCCAGAATCATCTACTGATAATCGGATTTGTGATGATCTTGGGACATTGCCTGCCCTTGACCCATCATTTCAAAGGCGGAAGAGGTCTATTCACCTATATAGGATTTGTTGCTTTCTTCACTCCCTGGTCAATGATCATAATCAGCTTTTTAGCTTTAATTGTTGTTGTTTTTTTTAAACAGATCAGATTTGCCCAATTTATGATCGTATTGCTCCCTCCCTTTGTAAACTTTTTTTTCGAGCAGAGCACTTTTTTTCTAGGTAAAATGTTCATTGCAGCTATTTTGATGGGTATATTGAATTACCTTGTCTCCAAAAAACTGGGAGAAATCTAATGATAAACAGAAAAAAAATTAACGAATATGAACTGATCGACTTTGACAATGAAACAAAAGAAGAAAGAAAATTACTAAGAAAATTTGTGGATTTTCATTGGCATCATTATGATCCTAAAGAAAACTACGTTCCCTTGCTAGATTATGAATATCTAGGGTTCAGGTTGATCGGAATTACCGGGTTTTTTGAACCTAAGAACCTTTTCTTTAAACACTCTAAAATGAAGTTTTTTCTGATTTTGAAGGACGGGAAAATAGTTGGACGCTGTAATGCTTTTGTTAATAATAGACATAATGAACACTGGAATGACAGGGTAGGATTCTTCGGTCAATTTGAAAGTATTGATGATCCTGAGGCTGCTAAAATCCTCCTGCAGGCTTCATCTCAGTTCCTGAAGCAAGAAGGTATACAGGTTATCCGCGGACCTCAAAATCTTCCGGTAAATGATGCTACTCCCGGTTTTCTGACCGAGGGATTTAACTCTCGCCCGGTTATGTACTACCATTACAATAAACCCTATTATCCCATGCTTGTTGAAAACCTGGGTTTCAAAGCCGTAAAAAGGGTAAAATCCTGGGAAGTTATCCCTCAGCGCCCGATGGAAGAAAAATTGAAAAGACTGGCTCAAAAACTAATAGACCGCTACAAAGTTACTATAGAAGGATGGGAAGACAGACCTCTGGAAGTAAGAAAAAAAGAGATGTTAGAGATCTACAATGCGGCCTGGAATGATAACTTTGGATTCGTCCCCTTCACCCAGGAGGAATTTGACCAGATCATTGATGATATGCTCTTGATCATGGACAAAAAGCTGTTTATTTTCCTTTACCTAAAAGATGAACCGGCAGCTTTTTTTGGCAGTGTTCCTAATGTTGCAGAACACCTAAGCCGAATTGGAAAATTCAGGAATCTGGAGCTGATACGAGCTTTGAAAATGATCCTGAAGGTTAAAAAGACAAAAGGATTCCGACTTGGTTATCTGGGAGTGAAACCAAAATTCAGACGACTCGGTCTGGACGGGATCATGATCTGGAAACAGAAGCTCTATACAAGAGAGAATTACGAATACTGCGATATGGGCTGGGTTTTGGAAGATAATAAACTGACGATCCGATTAATTGAAATGATGGAAGCAATCCCATCCAAAACATATACCATATACGAAAAGGAGATCAGCTGAAAGTATGATAAAAATTATTCCGGTAAAAACCCAAAAAGACCTTAACAGGTTCATTAAATACCCTTTTCTGCTATATAAAAACGACCCTAACTGGGTACCACCTCTTATCAGTGAACAGAAGAATTTTTTTAGCCCAGATCATAATCCATATTTCGAACATTCTGAAGTTCAACTCTTTCTGGCTTTAGATGATAAAAAAGTTGTCGGAAGAATTTCTGCTCATACAAACACACAACATAATAGATTTCATGATGATAAGATAGGTTTTTTCGGTTTTTTTGAATCCATCGATGACCAAATTGTAGCTGAAAAGCTCATCAAAACAGCATCTGATTGGAATTTATCCCGGGGGAAGGACATTCTCAGGGGACCTGTCAACTTCTCAACCAATGATGAATGTGGTCTATTAATCGATGGTTTCGACTCTCCCCCCTTTGTGATGATGCCCCACAATCATCAATATTATCTTGCTCTCCTGGAAAAAACTGGTCTCAAAAAAAGTATGGATCTCTATGCTTATCTGATCCCCAAAAAACCAACCCCCGAACGCCTGGCAAGGATTACAGAAAAACTCCAAAAACGGGGACGATTTACTATCCGGGAGATCCGTCGCAAAAGAAAATTTAAACGTGAAGACCTGGAAACCGTATTCACGGTATATTCCAAAGCCTGGGAAAGAAACTGGGGCTTTGTACCTATGACCAAAAAAGAATTCGATCATCTGATCGATTCCATATTTGATTTCCTGAGACCAGAATTTGTGTATTTAGCCTTTGTCAATGACGAACCTGCCGGGTTTTATGCTGCTATCCCCGATTATAACCAATTGCTTATAAAAATGAGGGGACGCCTTTTTCCTTTCGGATTTATCCACTTTTTATTGGGGAAAAACAAAATCACCAGATTAAGAATAGTCACTATGGGTGTAATCAAAGAATATCAGAACAGGGGGATTGATACCGTTTTCTACACAAAAAACTTCATTGTAGCTAATCAGCATAAAAAATTAAAGATCAAAGATGCTGAATTATCCTGGATCTTGGAAAATAACCTGATGATGAATAGAATTGCCCAGAATCTTAATGGTAGAATCCATAAAACTTATCGTATCCTTGATAAAGAAATTGTCTGATCCTTTTTTTAAAAATGCAAACTAAAAAACTGAAGCTTGAATTAAAACCGCTTGATATAATGACATTGATCCTGATTGCTTATAATATCGTTATCATCATTATCGGCTGGAAAAGACTCTCCACACCCTCGGAATTTCTACTAAAATATCTGATCGTTGGACTTTTGGTTATTTTATTAAATTTCAAACAAAGTGAAAATAGATACTTGAGATTTTTACAAAACTTTTATCCCTTCTTCCTGTTTGGATTTTTCTTCGAAACATCAACTCTGATGAATCGGATTTTCCTGCCGGAATATCTTGATCCCTTCTTCCAGAGAATCGATCAGTTTATTTTTGGTTATCAACCTGCGATCGAATGGGGCATTCGGCATGACGGTTACTTTCTCCAGGAAATCTTTCACTTCGGCTATTTCACCTTCTATCTGATGATTCCCGGACTTGCAATATATTATTATCTCAAGGATCATCAAACCTTCCAACGTTATATTTTCACGATCTGTTTTATCCTTTACGCTTGCTATGTAATATATGTTATCCTACCTGTTATTGGAGGCAGGTTCTGGGAAAAAACTCAAGTAATAAGTAAAATTTACAGATACGGAATATTTACCCGGATAATGGCATTCATTTATCAGGAAACAGACCATTGGGGTGGTGCTGTCCCCAGTTCTCACGTTGCTGCTGCGATAGGTGTTCTTCTCTCGGTCTGGAAAGAAAAACTCAAATTTGTCTATGTGCTGCTTCCGGTCGTTGTCTTACTTACTATATCTACTGTTTACTGTCATTATCATTATTTTATCGATGCTTTGATTGGAATCTTATTCGGCATTATCTTATTTTTCGCCGGAGAAAAAATCTACAGAAAGACCCGAAAATGTTTAACTTAACTTTTTTAAATTCAGGTATTTTATTTCTTACATCAGCAATATTGATCCCTTTGCTGATATACCTTTTTGCCAAAAGAAAACCCCACAAGGTCGTTTTTAGTTCAATCAAATTTATCAAGGAAAGTCAAAAAAAACAAAAAAGACGGATCAATATAAAAAACATTCTACTTCTTATTATCAGAATGCTTATTATTCTGTTAACGGTTTTGGCAATATCTAGGCCATCCTTGAGAGCACCCTTTCTTTCTCCCGGGAAAAAACACCCCCCAACTGCTGTTGTAATGATTATAGATAATTCTTATAGTATGGATTATCTAGTTGATACCCAGACAGATCTGGAAAAGGGTAAAGAAATTGCAACCAGGATTAATTCTCTACTTTCGGAAAATGATGTAACAAGCGTTCTTACTCTCGATAAAGCCTGGAATGAAGTAAACAGTGTTCTTCACTATGGTCGGATCCCAATTGATATAATAAATAATATCAGAATAACTTCTACGGCAAGTGAACTTACTGAGATTTATGAAACAGCTCAGGAAAAGCTTTCCGAAAGTCAGCTCGTCAACCAGGAGATTTATTACATAACCGATGGTCAGGATTATGAATTACCCGAAAAGATCCAAGCACCTACATTCGTAATAGAAACCTCTGCTGACAGTTTAAAGTACAACCTAAGTTGTGAAGATGTCAGAATATCAAAAAGTTTGATTGGAAGGGAACTCAAGCAGAAAGTCATCTTTAAAATAGTCAATCATTCTTCAGCTAATGAGGAAGATGTCATCCAGGAACTTAATCTTAATGGTATTACCATTGCTGAGCAAGTGAGTGATCTCAAACCATATCAATCAAAGCAGCTTGATTTTGAGATCAATCTGGAAAAATCGGGTTGGCAATCCGGATATGTGGAAGTTAGGAATGAGAGATTAACTCACGATAACAGAAATTATTTTTCTTTCTATTACGATCTCGATCCCAAAATTGCTGTTATCACAGGAATTGGTGAAATCCCTTTAACTCTGCAAACAATCCTGGAAGTATATACAGCTAAGAGTGAGAACATCGAAGTTATGAACGATCCTAACCGGATCGATCTGGATGAGTTGATAGAGTACGATAACATCATCATCCTGGGAAACATCGAATTAAACAACAGGATGAGATTTGTCCTTGATCAACTGAGCCAGAAGGAAGTTGGGATTCTATTCATAATTACAGCTGATATGAATGAGGAGCTCAAAAGTTATCTCCAAGAAACATTCACCCTTGAGTTTGAAGAATATTTTTCAGATTCGGAAGGGGCAAATCTTACTTATCTCAACCAATACCATCCCGTTACCAGTCTACTTTCGGCAAATAAAGATCTGGTACTGACCGATTTCTGGAAAGTGAAAACCAACAGAGATATTCTACTTCAGGTTGAAGACTATCCAATTGCTTTGGAAAGCTCAGGAAATATCGTCTGGCTATTTAATCCGGGGAGTCTAAAAAATCCTTTCCTGGTAGATGCTGCTTTCCCTGTTTTCGCTTATAATTGTCTTCAATTTCTAAGTTCTGGGAGTAATCTTTCTTTCTCGGAGCAAGTTGGTAAAGTGGTCAGAGGTAAGGGAAAAAGCTTGACCCTGCCTTCCGGAGAACAGCTTGAACTTGGTGACAGGAATTTGATCTTAAAAGAACCGGGAATCTACAAAATCGGGACCGAACTGCTGGCTATTAATCTTGATTACAGCGAAAGCAGGTTCAGTGAAATGAACAAACAGGATAGAAGAAATCTTTATTTTACTTCCGATAGCTGGGAAGATGATATCTTACAATCTCGATATGGGATTGAAATATGGAAGTATCTGCTTTTAACGGTACTAATCCTTTTTGTATTCGAAATGATCCTGATTAAGAAAGAAGAGAATAAATAACCTTTTTTATTTGACAGGTTGTTAAGGTTTAAGCCAGGGTTGGCTTGTAAGTGAGATAAAAACGCATAGGGATAGTTATGGCACGAGTAGTTATAAAACAAGTAAACAAGATTTTTGACGGTCGGGTTCATGCTGTTAAAAATGCCGATTTCGTTGTCGAAGACAAGGAATTCGTTATTCTGGTGGGACCATCTGGATGCGGTAAATCAACTACTTTAAGGATGATAGCAGGTTTGGATGATATTACATCAGGAGAGATTATCATCGGAGAACGAGTAGTAAACGATATCCCACCTAAAAATCGAGATATTGCCATGGTATTTCAGAACTACGCCTTATACCCCCACATGACTGTATATGATAACATGGCCTTTGCCCTGCAATTAAGAAGAAAATCAAAATCAGAGATCGATGAGACCGTAAAAGAAGCTGCCGAACTTCTGGAAATTAAAGATCTGCTCGATCGCAAACCCAAGCAATTATCTGGAGGACAAAGACAGAGGGTAGCCCTGGGAAGAGCAATTGTGAGAAAACCAAAAGTATTTCTTTTTGATGAACCCCTATCCAATCTCGATGCTAAGCTGCGTGTTCAGATGAGAGCTGAGATCATCAAACTTCATAAAAAGCTTGATACAACCATAATCTATGTTACTCACGATCAGGTTGAAGCAATGACAATGGCAGATAAAATAGTGGTTATGGAAAAGGGTGTGATCCAACAGATAGATCACCCGCTTAAAGTATATAACAATCCCAACAATTTATTTGTAGCTGGTTTTGTTGGAAGTCCAGCTATCAATCTTTTAGAAGGCACAATTAAATCTGAAACGAACCAATTATCATTCATAACCCAGGAATTTAAGATAACACTTCCCCAAAGTGAATACCTTAAAAAGTATTTGGATCAGAGAATAATTATGGGAATCAGACCCGAAGATATTTACGACTCTGATTATGACAGCATGGCCGAACTACCTCAAAAAATGGAAGCGGTATGTGATGTTGTAGAACCTATGGGTAATGAATTTATTGTCTTCCTTTTGATTGGAAAAACTAAACTAGTCGCGAGATTCGATCCTAAAAAATTACCTGCCCTCGACGAGAGTTTAAGCATTACACTTGATCTGAAGAGGGCACATTTTTTCGATCCCGAAAGCGGAATAAATCTCAAATTCAAAAATAGAGAAAACTAATTACATAATCGTAGTAGCAATCATTCAACAATTAAAATAAATCAGGATCTTTTACATCCCTAAGAAAATAATAACCTTAATCAAATCTGATTAGTTAAAAACATATTAGTCCTTTTTTTGACATTTATGACACAATTCCGACATAATTGTCACATATATAACCTATTTTCCTATCTACATATCATTTTATTGCGAACATAAAGTTCTATATTTCAATAAATTACAAAATTTCAAGATTTTTACATTTCTTTGGCATAAATTTTGTTTGGTTAATCAGTACCAAACGAAGTGATTTTCAAATATGAGATTAATTTTAATTATTTTTATTCAATTTAACTTTTTTAGAATTGCTGCTCTGGATTTAAATCTAGCAGCAATGGCGGGCCAGAATGGAGGATCTGGATCTTATTTGATCTATCCTTCACCTGGGTCCGCCTGGAAAAATCCTGCCTGTATTTACCCGGGAGCTGAGATCAGCGGAAGTTATCTTTACTCTATTTCATCACTGCCGGTGATAACTTCAACATTGAGTTATGCTTACAAAAAAATTGGTATCGCAGCCTGCTTTTTTCAGCTTGGACATCCTCTGTATAAAGAGACAATTCTCAGCCTTGCCTGCTCCTACGATTTCAACTTTATGAAAACCGGTTTGGCGTTTCGGCAGTTAAGTTTTGCACCCGAGGGATACAGAACAGAATCTTACATCAGCTTAGATGGAGGGCTGGTTTGGAAGCAAGGTCGGTTAACAACCGGTTTGTCGGTAAAGAACATTGTTCATTTGAAGAAAGAGGAGATCAGTTTACCTTTCTGGGTGGAACTGGAATCTTGCTTTACTCTGTCTGAACAAAGCCGTATTGTAATAGGCTTAGAAAAACAGGCAGAATATGATTTCAGTTTCCGTTTTACCTCCTTCCAGAAAATATATCGGCTCCTGGGTTTGCTGGCAGGATATCAATTTGAACCAAATCGATTGAGTTGCGGGATAAGTATCGAATTAAAATTTCTTAAATGCCTTTTCAGCACTAGATTTCATCCATATCTGGATATGACACATTTCATCAGCATTATTTATGAGTTTTAAGCTTGGATCAAAATTCTTTTTAATATCCTTATTTATCCTTTTTTCAGATAAATCCCTATTTTCCCAGATCCCAGAATTGGACTTAAGCGATGATCTGGATGCAGAAGAAATCGAAGCTATTCTGGAAGATCCTGACAATCTCGAAATCGATAATCTTGATCTGAACGGGATTTCCAGAGAAGATCTGGAAAGATCGGGAATATTGTCGGGTAATGATATTGAAAAAATTATTAGTTTCCGTAAGCACACAAAAATAAAATCTAAACATGATCTTAAAAAAGCCGGTTTAAGCAAGCAAACAATAAGAAACATCTTACCATATCTGGAGTTGTCTTCCGAAAGCAACCTAAAACTAAGCAACAAAATCCTACTGAAAAGCAAACTTTCTAAAATTAACAGCGAATTAGCTTTCAGGCAAAAAACAAAATTAACAACAGAATCATTTACAATTGGATTTTCTACCGATAAAGACGGACCAGAAGCAAACATATTAGATTTTTACTCTTACTTTATCGAATACAGATTGAAGCTAAGTATACTTAAAAAGGTCATTGCTGGTAGATATAAAGTAGACATTGCTCAGGGTTTGATCTTCGGATCGAAAAGCGAGATCGGAAAAAACAGTAACTCCCCTACTTCAGTTTTTCGGACCAAACAACCATTCAAACCTTATACCGGAACTTATGAGAACTGGTATTTTGAAGGAGGCTGTATCTATCTGCAAATGGGTAAGTTCGATTTTATCCCTTTTCTCTCAATCACCAGAAGACCTGTTAAATTACAAGAAAATCTGATCTCATCCTTTGATGAAAACACAATTCATGAAGATAAAAAAGAAAGATCCTTTTCAACCGAAAGAATCTGGGGCATCAGAGTTTTATCTTCTTTGAGTATCGGAACACTTGGTATCTCTTATGCTAACATCAGCTACGAATATAACTTTCTGGAAGATAAATTACCTAGAAGCAGTCAGGTTTATGGTATCGACTGGAAATTAAATCTGGGAAATATATCTTGGATAACCGAAGCCTGCTCAAAAGCAGAGCAGGTCGGTCTGATTACGGGAATTGAATATAATCAAGAATTGATAAAACACACAATTTTGATGAGATATTATACTAGAGATTTCATCAATACCCATTGCAAACCATTTTCTTCTCAGAGCAGACCCAAAAATGAAAGAGGGATCTACTATGCGTTTCAGCTCAAGCTTGGCAGGATCAGATTCAAATCATACTTCGATCTCTGGAATTATCCAGCGCCACGTTATCTGGAAAAAATGCCTACTTCAGGTTCTGAATACTCTCTTAGATTGGAATGGAATATACCAAATATAAAATTTATCAGTTCTTTAAAACACAAAAATTACGATAAATATAAATCCATACAGACCAGCAAAATCAGAGCTTTGAAAAAAAATACCCTAAAGTTGGATTACAGTCAGAAAATCAAAAATCTTAACTTCAAAACCAGATTTTGTTATCAGGATGAATATCTTGATAAAGAAAAGATCTTCTGTAAAGGATTTTATCTTTCCGAACGAATTCAGATCCATTCCAAGTATGGTCAAATAATTTTTCAGCTACTTACCTACAGATCTGATATCCTGCTTTATTATTACGAATCGAGTGTAAGTGGAAATATTGAAAATCTTATCCTGAAAGGAGATGGATCGCGCTTGGCTTTAGTTTTAAAAAGAGATCTTTTTAAACATTTTAACTTGCAGTTCAAGATAGGTGGAGAACTAACGAAATCTGATAACACAATCCTCTGTTTTTCTCTAAACACTGAGATTTGATCAGAGATATTTTTTTAGATCCTCATCTATAACACCTGCATATAGTTCGATGTAATTCTTGATAGAACTGGAATTTATTTTGGGATAGAGAACTTCTTCAACCTGGAAGAAACCCACATTGGAATTCATTTTAACTTCGATCCTGATAGGCTTGGATTTCCCAGCCAGAATGAAAACCTTTTCGATTGAATTAGCTGAATATTTATGGATATCACCTACTTTCGCTCCGTTGGAAAGCAGGATGGGAATTCGTGATCTTCCCTTTTCCATATCGCAACCATCTCCTATGAGAACTAGTCCCGCCTCCAGGGAATGGATCTGTTTGGAAGCCATATGACCGAATATTCCCTCTAGAATAATAGATTTGAGAATATACCGTTGAGGTATGATATCCTGATAAAATTCGTTCAGGATACGATCAATTATCGGTGATGCCAGAGCAACGCTCAGAAACTCATGATCTGCTCTGGTAATCGTCATTCCTATATCATGGAGAATGGAAGCGATTAAAACTGCGATTTTACTATCTTCTAAAGTTCCCATCCCTTCCGTTTCCAAACTGAACCTGATTTTATTCTCTGCCAGAAGACCGAACATAGTTAATGAATTCAAGGCAGTTTTACGCATATGAACCGGTCCATGATCATTGAATCCAAGTCGCTTGATCGAGACAACATTAGCATAATCATGGATCGTCTGGATCTCCTCATCCTCAAATACATATTTTGCTATTTCAAGAGATTTACCATCCAATTTATGCATTATTTCCTTCTCCAGGTTCTTCTGTTTAACAGATTTTTTCAATCATCCTCCTTCGATTTCACAATATCCAAAAGCTAAAAAAACAGATGTTTAGGCAACTTTTTTTTGCTATAAAAAATATTGACATCAGGAGGGCCCCCTTTTAGTTTGACGCCCTCATAATGTGAAAAGGGCCTGTAACTCAGTGGTAGAGTATCTGCCTTTTAAGCAGAGAGTCGATGGTTCAAGTCCATCCAGGCTCACCATAAATTATTGCCCCGTTCGTCTAGTGGACCAGGACTCAGGATTTTCATTCCTGCAACAGGGGTTCAATTCCCCTACGGGGTACCATGTCGAAATGGGCAGGCATTAGCCTGCCCTATATCATTTAAAAGTAATGGGTTAGCTGCGGTTTTATAAGCTTCCCTATCAAATTCCAATCCTTAAGAAAATAAAATTGATAAATGTTTTTTCTGTGGACACAAATTTTTTTTACACTCTCATATTCTTACTCAACGATAATTTTAGTTTTCTCATATTTACTATTGTAGAAATTTTTATAAGGAATTCCCTGTTTAAAAACCATATTGATTATATCATCCTTGTTATCACAAGTATCATAGTCTTCTAATTTTATTGATTTTGGTCCAAATAACTCTTCGTTTATTCCTACAAGAGTTAATACTTCTTCAGGAAGACTGGGAAATTGAATCGAATTTTTATCTGTCCTGGTATAAAATATTAATCCAACATAGAGATCATCCCCACCCCCATAACCCCAAGTTGCAGCTATTTGATCTGCAACACCTGTTACAACTATATTTTCAAAGGAATTATTCTCATCGTTATAAGTAGCTGTTATATTCGAAGTCGGAAATGTTATCTGGTTAGGTATGTCGTCAATGCTATTATAAATATTTGAATACGTAGAATATTGGGGAATACCAATAGAGTGATTAAGTACTAACTCAATCTTTTCATAAGGATAATTCGCTGCATAAAATAAGTCGAAGTTAGACTGATAAAAAGTACCCCAGGAACTGCGATCAATGGTTATATAATCGAACATGTTATTGCGATAAGCATTTAAATATATACTGCCCAAATTTATTGAAGAAGAAATAGATTTTATGGACATCGGTGTATCAAGCTCAAAGTTAAAATTATTGACAACCCCGGGTGTGAAAGGTAATTCAAACGCCCATGAACAATACCCATTACTTTCATCATTGATTGCATTAAAGAATGATATGTTATTATTTTGATCCAGATAATAAACATTCTCCTGGTAGCTTTCACTGTTACCTGCTGGAATATAATTATCTAAATAAGAATACTTCGAACAAGAAACCAAACATTCGGAATATTCATCTTCTGGATATTCCAGGTTAACCAGGAATTCACTGGTTGTATCTCCAATATAATTATCACCAATTAAATACCACTCACCGAGGCTTACATCTTCATTATAGGTAATATAAATCTTCTGCTCGTCATTCCAATAGTAGTTTTTAATGATGTAGATATTACCCCTGGTTTCATCAATATCCTCAAAAATCAAAGTACCGTCACCGTCAACTATACCAAGATAGTATGTTCTATCGATTTCCAGAAGAACCCATCCGTTTCCCATAATATAATTGTCCTGAAAATGCATTATAAAATCAATTTTATTACTTGGTCCTGTCCCTTCACTGCTACTGCAGGAAATCAACAAAGCAGAGACTATAATCAGTATGGTTAGAACGTATGGCAGTTTCTTGATATTATACATATTCCCCTCCAATAAATTGTTTTTTTATCGAATTAAGATCATCTTCTTTATCTTCGATTTATTGTTTGTTTTCAGTCGGTATAGATATACACCTGAAGGGACACTAAGATTTTTTTGGTCGGTACCCTTCCATATAACCGAATGTTGACCTGATGGTTTTGTATCATCCACAAGAGTTCTTACAAGTTGTCCTTTAATATTATATACTTTAAGAGATACTTTACTGATTTCTGAGAGCTGATAGCTGATGGTTGTGGTCGGATTGAACGGGTTAGGGCAATTTTGATACAGATGAAATCCGGGTGTCTGTACTATTGTATCTTCATCTATCTCAACATACGGTGGAGCTCCATATTCATAAGCTCCCATATCGATGATTGCTGTTCCATCACCGTCTCCGTCCCAGATTCGTTCGTTGCCGATTATATCCCAGGGAGGTAAGTTCAAACCTAAAGTGTCAGGAGTGCCGGCATCGATACAGGGAGAACCTTCCAGGAGTGAATAAGGATGATATCCGGTTTCAACAAATAAGGGATCTTCATCGATGTTTCCTTCCAGCCAGTATACAGTACCGTTGTCATTCGTTACAATTCCTTCTTCTCCACCTTGAATATCTGAATATGAGATTGTGATTGAACTGGAATCATAATCTTCCCAAAAGTAAACTTCTTGTGGTGAATCATTCCATAACATGCAATTAACTAAAATGGGATTAGAAATATATCCACAATATATACCACCACCTCCTTCAATAGCAGTATTACCTGATATTGTAACATTTACCAAGCTTGGACTGGAACAAACACACCAAATACCACCACCACCCCAATCAGCAGAATTACCTGATATTGTTACATTAACTAAATTCGGACTGGATGCACTACATAAAATACCACCGCCATTATAATTAACCGAATTTTCCGATATTGTGACATTCTCTAAACTCGGGCAGGAACTGAACCTACAAGAAATTCCACCTCCCTTACCAGCCGAATTATCTGTTATTGTTACATTAACCAAACTCGGGTTGGAATTATCCAAACAATAAATCCCGCCGCCCCAATCACCAGCAGAATTATTTGTTATCGTTACATTAACCAAACTCGGGCTGGAATTGTTGTTACAATAGATCCCACCGCCCGAAGCACCAGCAGAATTATTTGTTATCGTCACATTTACCAAACTCGGATTAGAATTATAACTGCAGTAAATCCCGCCACCATCACCCCAATCAGCAGAATTACCTGTTATTGTTACATTTTCTAAGCTCGGGCTGGAATTGTTGTTACAATAGATCCCACCGCCTAAACCATTACGATAAGCAGTAAATCCTACAACTGAATTATTCAATATAGTTAAATAAACTAAAGAAGGATTGGAATTCGATAAATAAATTCCACCGCCACCACCCCAAAGTCCATTCATTATAGTAAAACCAGTTAAAACAGCAGTTGAATCTTCCTCATTCTCAAAAGTAACAACACTTCCGTTTTGATCTCCATCAATAATTGTCTGTGAAATATAAGTTGTATCAGCTGTAGTCAAGAATAAAGAAGCTACTGTTATGTTCTTGCCATTGTAATTGATATTCTCGACATAAGTTCCAGGTTGGACAAGGACTGTGTCTGCATGTGTAGCAGCATCTATGCCTTCCTGTATTGTGGTATAATCATCAGGTATGTTGATAATAGTTGAAAATGAATGTATAGGAATTAAAAATATAAAAAGCATAAATAAGGTTTTCATAAAATACTCCTCGTTATTCTTTAGATCACCTTAAAAGGATCATCTTCCTGATATTCGAATCGCTGTTGGTTTTTAGTCGGTATAGATAAACTCCGGATGGGACACTGTGATTTGATCGATCAGTTCCATCCCAAATAATTGAATGATATCCGGCTGGTTTGATATCATTAACAAGTGTTTTTACGAGTTGACCCTTGATATTATATACATTCATTTCGACATGTTCGTTTTGTTCGTTGCTGAAATTAATAGTTGTTGATGGGTTGAATGGATTTGGATAATTCTGATACAAATGAACTTCTGGTATTTGAACTATAATATCTTCATCTATCTCAACATACGGTGGAGCTCCGTATTCATAAGCACCCATATCGACAATAGCTTCTCCGTCTCCATCACCATCCCAAATCCTGTGGTTATCGATTATATCCCAGGGAGGTAAGTTCAAACCTGATGTATCAGGACTTCCAGCATCGATACAGGGAGAACCTTCCAAAAGAGAATAAGGATCATCTCCTGTTTCAACAAATAAGGGATCTTCATCGATATTGCCTTCCAGCCAAAATACAGTACCGTTGTCATTCGTTTCAATCCCAGCTTCACCTCCTTGGATATCTGAATATGAGATTGTGATTGTATTGGAGTCACCCGATGATTTGAAATATACTTCTTGCGGTGAATCATTCCATAACATGCAATTAACTAAAATGGGATTAGAATTCCATCCACAATATATTCCACCGCAGTAATCAGCAGAATTACCTGTTATTGTTACATTCACCAAATTGGGATTGGAATCAGCACACCAAATACCCCCCCCATATTCAGCATATTCAGCAGTATTATTTGATATTGTTACATTAATAATACTTAGATTAGATGAATAACTGCAAATACCACATCCAAAACATGCAGAATTGCCGGATATGGTTACATTCATTAAACTCAAATTAGAATTAGAATTGCAAAAAATTCCGCCACCTTCAAAACCATGATTGTCCGATATGGTTACGTACATCAAAGAAAGGTTTGAATCATCACAAAAAATCCCTCCTCCTCCTGAATATGAATAAGCAATACCATCCTGTATTGTCATATTCATAATAGAAAGATTATTGACTCCCTGGCAGTGTAAAATACGACTCTCTTCCTCAGCATCCAATATTGTTGAAGCTTGAGCTTCTCCAGATAATGAAATGTAACTTCTACAATTAACTGGGAACATCTCACCGTTAGTAGAAGCAGAATAGATCCCATTCGATAAATGGATGGTGTGATTATTTGTGCTGTCAGGCAGAATCTTTGCATGTGCATAATAAATATTACGTAAAGGATCATCAGCTGTTAATCCACTATTCTCATTGGAGCCGGTTGGACTTACAAAGAGATCCTGAGCAACCTGTTCAATTTTGGCATTCAAAATGTCAAAGGTGAAATTTTCTATTGGAAAAGCAAAATATTCATCTGGCTCTGAAACTGTAAAGGTATCTACTACTACATCTATACTTCCATATAAATCACATCCAGATGAACCAGCATAGTTGAGGTATATATTACATCGATTTATAGGATCAAAACTCGGACTACCTTTAATACCACCGCCATTATAAGCAGCATAATTTTTCGATATTGTGACATTCTCTAAACTCGGGCAGGAATCGTCACAATAAATTCCACCTCCACTATTAGCCGAATTATCTGTTATTTTTACATTAACCAAACTCGGGTTGGAATTATCATAACAATAAATCCCGCCACCATAAATACCAGCCGAATTATCTGTTATCGTCACATTTACCAAACTCGGATTAGAATTACTACAGTAAATCCCGCCACCAACACCCCAATCAGCAGAATTACCTGTTATTGTTACATTTTCTAAACTCGGGCTGGATTCATAACAACCAATTCCACCGCCATAACCATTACGATAAGCAGCAGGTTCTGCAACTGAATTATTCAATATAGTTAAATAAACTAAAGAAGGATTGGAATTATTAAAACAAATAACACCACCACCAACCGACCAAAGTCCATTCATTATAGTAAAACCAGTTAACACTGCAGTTGAATCTTCCTCATTCTCAAAAGTAACAACACTTCCGTTTTGGTTACCATCAATAATTGTCTGTGATATGTATGTCGTGTCCTGTGTTGTTATGAATAAAGAAGCAATAGTTATGTTTTTTCCATTATAGTCGATATTCTCGACATAAGTTCCAGGTTGTACAAGGACAGTATCACTAACTTCTGCTGCATCAATACCTTCTTGGATCATAGTATAATCATCTGGGATATTGATGATGGTTGATAAAAGGAATAGGGGAATTAAACAAATAAAAAAAATAAATAAGTTCTTCATATAACCTCCAAAGAAATATTTATGAAGGAAAGAAATTTGATTAGTAACTTACATGATTATAGTATAAAGCAGAAATATATTATAATCTGTCAAATATTTTATTTTTCAAATTTATTAAATGCTATGTATTATATAATATAGGTTTATATTCCTGATAATTAATATTGTTGAAAGGTTAATAAAGTCAAATGTTGATAATATTTCTATTTTAAGTTTCTCCTTCAGTCACAAAAATCATAGTAATCAAATAAGATCTTGCCTCTCCAAAAACTTCTCAAACCACTTCCTCTTCTCTGATAATTCCTGCATTTCTTTGTGTAGTTTTCGGAGCATGATTAGTTCAATTTGTAAATTTTAATGGGTATTGTATATATCCAGGCATCAATTTATAATTGATGCCTTTTTAGTCCCTTTTCTTTTAGCTGAGATCTATTATAATACCACTCTCTATTTATTCTCAGAATCGCCACTTTAGAAAGCCTTCCATTCGATAAAAACCTCGTTTATCCCGAGAGATCAGTATTCCCGGTGACTTGTTCTTTCCCGATTGCGATAGGGAAAGCTCATAATAATTGATCTCTCCAGATTCATCCCATAATTCCGTCCAATAAACAGCAATATATTCACGATCATACAAATTATAATCCAAGTTTAGATCTATCCCAAAACAGGTCGAACCAGAATCCACATATTTAAGCTCCGCACCAATTAAATGCTTTGAATTCCAACATGTACCCAAACTGACATCAAAATGATTGGTTTGATCCAACTTTGTTTCCAGATTAAAGGATGTGCTCAGTTCGCCTAATGGGAAAAAAGTAAGATTGATTATATATTTTTCAAGATCTATTAAATTCTGACGTAGGGATACATATTTAATATAATTAACCAGTTCCATGCCGCCCTCATACTCTTGCTGGTATCTGCCATTAAGTTTGAAAGTATAATTGGATTTATTGATCAGAGAATACCAATCGAAATAAGGAGACTTATACCCTTGTTTTCCAATTTCAGTGCGTAAGGCAAGATTGTTTTTTTTAAAATCCAGACACGATCTGATATTCTTGCTTGAGCGAGATTCATCCTCTTTTTCTATTCGGTAATCAAAACCAAGACCTAAGTTTTTATTCAGATAATGATAAAAACCAAGGTCAAATTCATTAACGTCCAAATCATCCTTCGTTAATATACTATAAACGAAATTTGATGCGGCATAATTAAATTTACCCCAGGAAGAATAAGTTCTGACATTTGCAGATATCTGTTCTGAAATCGAGAGTTCTAGGTTTCTATCCGTATAGATCAACTTTTTTGATTCATGCTCAGAAACATCATTATGGGTAAGATCCAGAGTGATATTACTACGACCTAAATTCCTGGAAAAGTAACCTCTGAAATTGTATTTATTTTTATATTTTTCCATACCTGCAGAGAGATTCATAGGTATATCATCATACATTAACGATACGTCATTATGATTGGAAAATGAGCTGACACTTTGTAAGTAGAACATATCATCCATACTAAGATCAAGATAGTGATCCCTAAACCCGATTTTGGAGATTCTACTCTCTTCCCGAATCTCAAGGATATGACCATTGATATTTCTATTGAGGTTGAATTTTTGAGGAAGTGAAATATCGACACCTTTTTCTGCATCCCAGATATTATTACTCAATCCTGATAAGACACCATAACATTTTTTGAGGAAATCCTTCTGGTTCAGCAACGAATCAGACAAAGAAAGCATCCTTGTTCCAATCTGTGAGATAACCTCATTTCTAAGCTTTGTTTTCTCGAAACAGGTTAGATCATTTTGATATTCTATTCCCTGTTTTCGATTTGATAAACGGGAAATCAAGCTTTGTTCAGTTTTATAGGGCTCGGTTGTAAAAATCTTCCTGGCAAGATTTCCAATTCTAAAAGTTCCGTTCTCTCGCAACACTATCTGAAGATATTCTCCGTCCCATTGATAATCGACTGGTTTCTGATTCAATTGAACTATCCCGGGATCGTGATCCGCCTGGATTTTAAGTTGAAGGTCCGTATGCTTTACATTTCTATTAACGTAACCATAATCGCCATTTTCATCGAAAAAGATTGTTATATCAATCCTATGATCAGATTCCAGAACCATCCTACCGCTAAATTCCAGGCTGGAAGCTTCCCGTAATGAAACAAAAGCGAGTTGGTTGCGATTATCAAACCTGAATAAAGCTGCCTCAGCGTTTGAACTTACTTCCTCTTTTGTCCACCAGTCGTTGGCAATAATAATATTATCGGTCCACAAACCATTTACCTGGTGGAGTTCACAGGATTGTACGGAATTTCCGGAAGCCGGTATCCCTGTTCTGATTTCTACTTCCTGAATTCCTTTTCTGTAAGGATAAAAAATTGAGAGATTGTTCAATTTTTTCGTAGGTTTGAAACTAAATTTCAAATTATTGACCTGTTTATTGCCTTCTCCGGTCGTTAACAGACCAGGATGATTTGATATCTGAAGATTTTCCTGATCAGGGTTAAGAAAAAAAGCTTCAAGTTCTATCTCTTCCTGACGACAGATGAACTTATTCTGTTTTTTTTGGATCAGGTCTCCCTGTAGATGCCAGGGAATGGTATAACGATGTTTTCCAGAAGCAGAAATCTGATCGAAAACAAGGAAATATTGATCCCGCACAAACCATACTGTCCTCTGTAAATTTGTCTGCCCATAACTGACTGATGAGGTAGCTGAGCTTAGATCAGATGTACCAAAAAAACCCATTAAACTGGTTCCAAGGCTATCTCCCCAGACGGGATTAAGATCTGGTCCCAAGCCATCAACAAGGGGAATGTTGTGAGATGCGGCTGAAATAAACCAGGTTCGATTGGGATCATCTACTCCTTCATATCCGTAACCTGCATCAACAATAAAATCCTTGTTAAAAGCGGAAAGCGTGAAATCTCCAGGTTCCACATGGTCATGATTGGAAAGGTCATATCGTCCTGGTTCCGCCAAAAACAGACCATAGAGATGATCGGATCTGAGAATTGCATAACCTCCGTCCGGATAAAACAGAGAAGGTGAAAGATCCGGTTTCCGGGTGGGGATCTGGGAAGAAAAAGCATAAAAAGCTTCAACCAGATCAGCATCTTCAGGGCGATAGAAATCTAGTTCCGAGTTTACCAGATAAACCAGTTCTGCACTCTGGGAAGATAAGCCAGCAGCAATAGGTTTATATACAAAATCAACATTAAAAGCATCATCAAATAATGGCATCGAATGATCAGGTTTTTCAATATCGATCATCCACCTTATCAATTTTTCTATCCTAGGATGTTCGAACAGATTCGTTTTCAGGCTATTATTTAGATAAAAAAACAGAGGGAAGAGGTTAGTTGAAATATATTCAGCGTAGTAAGCCCCTTCTCGGTATGATCCATCGGGTTCGATCATGGAAAGACCCTGGGCGAGGGCATTCAGCGATTTTTCAAACCACTTTTTTGTATCCAATCCGTCGAGAACCAGGCAAGCTGTTGCCACACCACAAGCGCACACAATTATATGGTTATTTTTGGATAGACCGAATCCTCTGGCTAATTGATTTTTGGATAAAGATTTTGGAAATCGGTTAAAATTATTAAGTATCTGCTTGGTCTTTTTTTTCAATCTTGCCTCGATCCAGTCTTTTTGTTCAAACTTCAATTCCTGATAAACCAAATCATACGCTAAAGAGTATTGCATCAAAGCCTTGGAAGCTTGCAGCCAATCACCCCAGCCGATGTTTCGCTTTCCACCTTCCGGAGTAGAAGGTGGGGATACCTCACTTATGTTCAATAAAGCTTCAACAGCTTTATTAAGGTATTTATCATTGGCAGAAAGAGAATAGGCAAAGGCAGCTATTTTTGCAATTTTACTACGCTCAAGTTCGTTTGTTAGTGGGGAATTGAGAATAATGCTATTTTGATCCAGGTACCTGATCAATCCCTCAGCCCAAAGGGAGTTCGGCTCCAACCTCAGCAGTTTTCTCTGCTGGTGATGATCGATCGGGATCAATACAGGATGGTTTTTTTCAGCTGGAATCTCTAATCGCTGCCAAGGAAGCTGATATAGTGGGATTATCTCATTTAGGGGAACTTCGTGATAATTAGCCTTTAGAAATCCCTGGAAAAAATTTATACCAATATCATGCAATAAAGGATCATTTTCATTCGGATAGAGTAATCTTGGAGTAAGGATTAATATTATAAAACATAGATTTAGAAAGAGATTGGTCGGTTTTCCTGTAGTTATCGGACTCATCAACAGGATGATAAGATTTTATTCTTCCTTAAGGGGATTTTCCAGGAATTTGGTAGGAGTAATCAATTTCCTGAGAAAAGGTTTTATCCCTTTCTCAGCTTTTTGAAACTCGAGTTCACTTTCCCTGAGTGCCGACTGCCAGGCTTGAGCAAAACCCGGAGCTCTTTCCACCATCATTTCTATTGCTTGCTGATAAACATACAATTGTCGGATCTCCTTCTTACCGGGTCTCTGTGCCAGATTCTGGATCGATATTCTCAGGTTCTCATTTTCTTTTTTAAGTTTTCCCAACTCACCCTTTTTCATCTCTGTGGCTTCAGATTCGATCTCAAGTTTTGTCTGAAGATGTTTCTTCAATTGCCGTATTTCTTTCAGATAAGCTCTCTTCTTAAAGACACTCCTGATAATAAGGATCAAGCAGATAAACAAACCTAGGTAAAAGCCCAGGAAAAAAGGGCTCAGGAAAAAACTGGAAATAGATGAACTCTGTTCCATTTTTGCTCCTCACACTCGATATATCGAAGTAATATTTTCTTATAATGTCGATTTGTTATGTCAATATAAAAAAGAGCCCGGGTTGAATGAACCGGGCTCTTTATTAATTAAGATTGTTTATTCATCGACCCTTACAAATTCTATCCTGCGGTTATTAGCCCTTCCTTCGGCTGTATCATTTGAAGCAACAGGATTATCGGGACCAAAACCTTTGGCGGTGAGTCTTTCCGGAGCAACACCCATCTCAACCAGATAATCGAGAACGGATTGTGCTCTTCTTTGTGAAAGGTCAATATTAAAATCACGATTACCTCTATCGTCGGTATATCCATGGATCTCCAGCATGATCTCAGGATAGTCAATTAGGGTACTCAGAACTTTTCCAAGAACCGATTTTGCTTCATCGGTCAAATCATCACTACTGGTAGCAAAGGTAATTCCTTCCAATACTATTGGTGCTTTCTTTTCCAGGATGATCTCCGGTTTTTTGTCCGGACATCCGTCTTCATCCTGAAATCCATTAAATGTTTCTGGTTCATTAGGGCAATCATCGTCTACATCCAGGATGCCATCCATGTCATTGTCAGGATCGGGTTTACCATCATTATCCTGATATCCATCGAAATCTTCTGGTTCTAGTGGAGCCAGATCATTTACATCAAGTATTTTATCGTTATCATTATCAGGATCGGGAATTCCATCCTGATCCTTATAGCCATCGATGTCTTCGGGATCATTGGGAGCACCGTCATTTTCATCATAAATACCGTCGTTATCGTTATCATAATCCGGGCAGCCATCATCATCTTCGAAGCCATCAAAATCTTCAGGTTCATCCGGGCAGAGATCATCTTTATCCAGGATTCCATCCTTATCCTTATCTACATCACATTTGAGACCGAAATTAATTCCAAACCTGAGTTCTACGATTCCCGATTGTTCATCACCATATCCTGACATATCCTTTTCATGTTCGTAAATATAATTGTATCTGGCTCCCAGATCAAGACTGATATTCTCGGCGATAAAATATTGAATACCTCCACCCAGAAGTAAGAACAGATCACGGTAGGATGATTCACCGACATAATCCCCTTGCGGATAAAAAGGAAGCATATCATCATCTTCATCATAAACATCTCTTAACAACCAATACAGGATACCACCACCAGCAGTTACATAAGGAATCAACTTTTTGTCTTCTGCGAAATTATATTTCATGGACAGAGTAACCGGATAGAGATAAGTTTTAAAGGCACAGCCTTCTTCGTCCTCTCCTGGTCTCGTCCAACCAGCTGAACCCGTAAGTTCCAGACCAAGTCTTTTGGTGAAATAATAACCAAATCCAAATCCACCCCATGGCTTGAACATGCTGTTTTCATCTCCTCCTGTGAGCATGACACCACTGAGATGGGTGGATAATACACCCTGTTTTTCAATGATTTGTCCCATCAAGCTAGTGCTTGAGAACAAAATCAAACAGAAAATAAAAAATAGAACATTCCTATTTTTCATACAACCCCCTTTTATGATTATAAAATATTCACTCCGTACAAAAAAGAAACTACAATTACGATTATTTATATAAATTATATTTTCAAAATTGTTTATATATAATTAATTAAGTCAAATATTTTTTTCTTTTGTTTTTATCCAGCTCAATATTTTTCTTAGATAAACGATAACTTTTGATTTCAAAAGGTTTGAAATTCAAACGGATCTGACCTGAAAAATTTTGTTTCTGTTCCAGATTTTCTTCAATTAGATTTACTCTGTTTATCAGATCCCATTTGAGATTAGATTGAAAATCAACAGCAGCCTTATTTCCATAGGGCTCATAAAATCTCAGAATTACCCCATCTCGATCTGCGGCAGGTTTAACAACGGAAAGTTTAACCTCTTTGCTTTTCACAATATAAAAGGAATGTTGAGAATTACCAGATATATTTTTTACCGGTACAATCAACAAAGGATTGTTGAAATCATGGGCTTCCTGAAGTGTATCCGAATTTTCAAGGTTTCCAGTATGTGGATAATAGGCAAAACTGAACTCATGAATATGCATATCAGCCTTGGGATCAGTGTCCATTGGAGATCTTAACAGGCAGAGATCAAGGACTTTATCATCAAGAAAATGCCCATATTTGCAATCGTTGAAAATAGCAAATCCATAATCTGTTTCCGAAAGGTCAACAAAACGATGAGCAGGGACTTCAAATTTAGCCTTTTCCCAGCTGGTATTACGAATCGTTGATCTCTTAACAAGGCCGAACTGAATTTCACAGGAAACCTCAGAGCTTACCAGATCTGGTTCTGAGCAAACTCTCAGCATCTTATGTTTTTCTTTCCAATCAACTCGATTCCAGATTTTGATCAATCTTGATGATCTATATATGGAAATGATTTGCTCAACAGTAGAAGAACCTATTTTTAGGTTCTGTTTTATACTTGCTTTGAAAGGATTATTGTCCAAGATTTGAGAAGACATTAAAATCGCTTGTTGAGGTTTGGTTTCCCGATAAAAGTGGTTTATATCCCAGGCACCCCAGTTATTTGGCAGATCTTCCCAGAGTTGTAGGTTATTAGCTGCCCCTGTTAGCACTTCCCGATCTATTTCTTTGTCATGAATAGAGCAAATTTCTCCTCTTTTTCCTATTCTGATCCTGATAAAATCATTTTCAAGCAGTTTGCTTTCGACCTTAAGTTTTGATTTAGGCAATGATGCTTTAAATTTATTATCCATTCGAAATGATCTGTAACCCATTCCAGGAATAGTAACTTCGAGATCTCCCAGTTGAGAAACGTGTATTGTCTCAGTTCTTTCCCAGGGTTGAGTGTTATAGATCAGTAAATTACTGCTATCTTGCGAAATCTGACCGTGAAGTTTGGTCAGGAGATTATTTTTTATTCTTTTCAATCTTGTAATATTCTTTTCGGAAAGGGCGTTAGCATCATCGTAAACCCTGGTAATTGCGGATCCTGGTAATATATCATGGAATTGATTCATCAAAGTATTCTGCCAGATCTGATCGATTTCCGCTTTGGGATAATGTTCAGCGACCAAACTCCCTAGGAATTCTACATCATGTAGTTTTTGCTCCAGTAAGCGGTTGTTTTTCTTGCTCAATCCCTGAGTCGTGTAGGTTCCACGATGTAACTCAAGGTACAGCTCTCCACTCCAGATTGGAATCTTATATTCGCGATATGTTTTGATCTTATCGAAGAATTCTTGAGCAAAAGAAAATTTGAATCGTGGGGTGCCTTCCAAATTTTTCTGCCTTAATCCAAGTTCAATATGCTCTCTGCCAGGCCCTCCTCCTCCGTCACCTATTCCATAAAGATTCAGGAATTCGTCGGTAACATCATTTTGGGTGTAACGGGTTTCAGCTGCGATCAATTGAGATGGCAGATTAGCCAGATTATAATCATTGGTCGGTAGAAAATGAGTTAGTATCCTGGTCCCGTCAATCCCTTGCCAGTAAAAAGTGTGATGTGGAAAATCATTGGTTTCATTCCAGGACAATTTTTGAGTCATAAAAACGTTAACACCAGATTTTTTTAAGATTTGAGGAAGAGCTGCAGAATACCCAAATACATCGGGCAGCCAGAGATGCTGAACATCTTTTCCAAATTCCTGACGGAAGAATCTCTTTCCGTAAAAGCATTGCCTGATCAATGATTCTCCCGAAGGAAGATTAGTATCACTCTCAACCCACATTGCCCCTTGACATTCCCATCGTCCCTGGTTTACTGCTTTTTTCATTTCCTGATAAAGATCCGGATAATCCTGTTTGATCCATTGATATAATTGGGGTTGGGAAGCACCGAACTTGTAATCCTCATATTCTTCTATGAGTCTGAGAGCAGTAGCAAAAGTCCTTCCGGCTTTTCTGCGTGTTTCCACAATCGGCCATAACCAGGCTAAGTCCAGATGGGCATGTCCGATTGAATAAGCGGTAAGAGAACTTGCATTAGCTTTTTTTGCCAAGAGAGATTTACTGATCTCCAAAGCTTCATTCAAACCTTGACCATCCTGCCAAATGTTGCAAATCTTGTTTAAACCAGATAGAATTTTGTTCCTACGGGGTGTGTTTACTACCAGAGCCAGTGCAAGATCAATTAGCAAATTTACATCCATTTCAAGTTGGAACAAACGCTTGTTAAATTGAACCAGTTCAGCTTTTTTCAGATAAAACCCTTCGTTATTTGAGCCAAAAAGCCCGTTTGCTGAAGATTCTACCAGCAGCTCGAATTGATCACTTTCTTTGGTTTCTTCAACTAAGGGAATATAATATTTACCAGAGCAATTTGCCCATTGAACTTTACTTGTAAGACCTTGCCAGGGATGACCATTTTTCCAGACACAACCTTCTCCCCCAAGATCTATAAAAGCTCCGTGCTCGTCTTCAGAAGTGGTTACAGGAAATCTTCCTCTGAATCTGAACCAGGCTGAATCCCACGATTTTCCCCATTTATCACCTACTTCGATCTTTTTATATTTTGCCTTTAGCGCTTCCTGATAAGGGATTGATCTGGTATCTACTATATATTCCGCTTCCAAACTCGATACTCTTCTGAACCTGGTCTTATTTAATCCTAAGAGGAATTTCCTGATTCTATCCTGATATATTTTTTCTCTAAACATCTGCCCTTCCTGAACAAAATATTTTAAATTTTATTATTCTTTTTCAACCATTTATATGCTTCTCTTCTACTCAAGGGAGCAAGTTTCTGGGATTCTACAAAATCAATCACAGATTCAGCATCGGTTTTTGAATATTCTCTTAAAATCCAACCGATAGCTTTATTGATAAAAAACTCCTTAGATCCGTTTAATTCCTTTATCAAACTAAAAAGTAACTGAAAATCAGTTCGGTCCTTATAATTCAATTGAAACAACAAACAGGTTCTTTGTAGCCAGATATTTTTCGAATGCATCCATTTCGTAACAAAGCTTTCTCTCAATTGTGGATAGCGAGTGAAATGAGGTCCGACAATTTTGCTGGAAAGAAGATCAACTGTATCCCACCAAGATTTTCTGATCAGCAAATTTTCTATTAAATCTATTGTTTCCAAGGATAATTTCTTAACAAATCTAACCAGAATACCCTGAGCCGTATACTGAAACTCTCGTTCCGGCAGTTCCCACAACTGGAGAACAATTTCATTTAGATTTTCCTGGGTAGGATATCCGTTCTCAGCAATGAAATCCTTGAACAATTTCTTTCTTTCGGGTGTCTTAATACCCAAAAACGGGAACTTATTCTTCATATATTTTGCCATAGGTAAAGCCAGTTTTTCATTTCTGTTGTTGCGATAGATCATCACCAGAGGTTTTAGATAATCATGCATTCCACCTCCATTGTTTGTTAAAAAAAAGTGGTTCGGTAGGTTTTGTCAATCAGGTAATGAGCCAATCAATCTATTGTTTACAAATTTTGCTTTACAATGAGGAAACCTAATTAAGTTGAGTTCTAATAAATTGACGATGGTATGAGGTGTTAATGAGCAAAGCAGGATTCGGACATTTTAATCGGAACGTGCAACTTTCATTCATATTTACAGCCTTACAATCTCTGGGACGTGGTATCTGGATGGGTAACATCTTCAGCCTTTACATTGTCTTGTTTTCAGAACAAGCGAATGGCTTTTTTGGTTTAACATCTAATGAGTTATTGGGTATAACCGCAGGTGTTTCGGGTATTGCGATGACTTTGCTTGTTTTCCCAGCTGGGATTTTAGCCGATAAGTTCAATCGGGAAAGAATGCTTAATTTTGCTGCCGTAGTTGGTATATTTGCTATGATAAATCTAGCTCTGGCAAAAAATATTATTCTGATCCTGATTGCTATGTTCCTTTGGGGAGCATTTCAGGGTCTTAGCAGACCTGCTTTTGAATCAATCCTGGCTGATTCATTACCAAGTGGGAACAGGTCTGGAATTTATTCTCAGATTCATCTTGTCAGGCAGTTTTTCATGGCTTCAGGACCTTTTTTAAATGTATTTCTTTTTCTCTTTTTAGGAGATAAATGGGATATCTCAATTCTAAGGCTGGTTATGCTGGTTGGAATCTCGATTTCGTTCTTATCAACAATCAGTCTTTTCTTTTTCAGAGACCGTCATTCCATGGGACATGAGAGCGAATCTATCTATGAGACAATCTCTGATCAAGGAAATCAGCTAACCAATAATCAAAGTAAAGAAGCAAAGAAGATCCCTGTTCTGTTGGTAATTTCAAACGTGATCATCGGTATGGGAGCAGGGATGACAATTAAATTCTTTCCCGTTTTTTTCCGCTCGATCTACGATTTAAAGCCGATCTCAGTTCAAGTCATTATGGGTATCACAGCAGTTATGACCGGTATAACAGGCATTATCGCCAGAAAACTTTCTATAAACCGTGGTAGAGCTCAAATGATCTTCACGGTACAATTTACAGCTACGCTTTGTCTACTTGCGATTGGTTTTTATCCTGCTTTAATTTTTCTTGTTCCCCTTTTCATTTTTCGAGGTTCGTTGATGAATGCTGCTCATCCCTTAAGCCTTTCTATTCTGATGGATGTTGTTCCCAAAAGACACCGAGGCAAGTGGAATTCGCTTGAGACCATTGCCTGGGGTCTGTTCTGGAATGCGTCAGCAGTATTCGGTGGTTTCCTGATCGGAGAGAATAATTTCCAGCTATGCTTCTTTATTACAGCGGTTATTTATCTTATTGGTACTATCCCAATCCTGTTTTTGATTCCGATAGTTAAGAAAGAATCTGTCTAATCCGGGAATCCTTATATCTTTCAATCTATTTTCTATTTCTCAGTGGGCACTACGATTCCCCTGATTATAATATTCTGGAAGAATACAAATACAGCGAATGTCGGAATAGCTGCGATCACCAGAGCTGCAAATCCAACCCCGGGAGCACTCCTCTGGATTAGTTGATATATGTGTACCATCATTGTCCACATGCTGGAATCCTGACAAACAATAAAGGCAAACATGAAATTTCGATAGGCTGCGTTGAAAGCACCAAGGGCTATAACAGCCATTATAGGTTTTGATAGAGACATAGCGATCTGCCAGAAGATCCTGAACTCCCCAGCTCCATCCATAGTAGCACTTTCAAATAACTCTTTAGGGAGAGAGTCAAAAAAACCCTTTAACAGAAAGATGAAATATCCGTCCGCCATGGCAGGCAGAATCAGGGCAAAAAAAGTATTCAACATATTGAATTTCTTTAGGATAATAAAACTCGGTATTCCCATGACCATAGGGGGAAATGCCATCGTCAGCATCAAGATTAACAAAATCTGATATGTTGCCTTTAACTTAAAACGGCTCATGGCATAGGCAGCGAGGGGATTGACCAGGAGAGCAGCCAGAATAGCCAGAGAACAGTAAATAAGAGTATTAACTATTGCTCTACCATTATAAAGCATCAGATCAAGAACCATTGAATAATTTCGTTTGACGAATTCCCAAAAAATATTCTGTTTATGTTCTTTAAAATAAAAATAATCAAAACTTTCATAATCAAGGGGAATTTCCGAAAAGTCCTTAAAAACTAAACCGTGAGTTTTATTAAATGATCCGATGTAATTATATTTCCTAGTCAGATATTCATGCCATCGTTCGGTTTCTACATTAGTATTAATTTTCAGGAACTTTCCCCGGACTACATTTCTTACAAAATATAACCAGTCTTTTCGATAATTACTATTTTTCGGTAGTTTTGCTTGGGGATAAATATCCATTTTTTGATGATGATTTGTATCATAATTTTCATTCATTATTTTAAGATCAATCGCTCCATCATCAGATGGAAATTTCGTTTCTAGATATTGCAGGTAATCTTGCTGAACCGTCATTTTCAACTCTATTGAACTATCATGAGCATAAAATCGAATAAAATCAAGCCAATCACTTTGGAGTTTAAGATTATTAACAGGCATTTCTGAAGGAAGTGCAATCTCTGAGAATAGATCATAACCAAGATGATACGCCTGATTAAGATTCTCAATCTTAACATATCTTGATCTCAGCCAATCGCGAAAGTTGTACTCCACCGAACTTAGTTTTATATATTCTGCAGGGACGATATTTTCCACAAAAAATATCCAGTCGACCATTTGTGCTCCGGAATGAGGAATCTCATTCCTGATTTCAATCTTGTTAAATTCATCAATACTAGTTCCATATGTAGAATTTAGCAGTTGGATTTTCTCATATTTCTTTTCCAGATATTCCCGATAAAGTTGTACAGCTTGAGGTTCGATCCTGATATGATGTATATTCAGTATATTTTTCACATAGTGTTGCCAATGCTCCGATAATGTTTTCTCCGGTAAGGTTTTAGTTAGGATAACATGTCCCCAGGAAGGAAAATCGGTTCCAAGTAAGCGATTCATTTCAGCCAGATCACCTCGGTAATGAGGGATAAGCTCATTCTGAATAAAATGACCATCCAGACTACCATACACCCGATGCCAAGGAGGTAACTTTTCTCTAAATTCATTGTATCTTCCCAAGAAACCACTAAAAGAAGAGCTGAAACTTCTGGATAAAATATTTTTCTCTTCTATTCTCACTTCATCCCAGCTCAATACTTCTATGTTGTAAGTTTTATTAAAATTTTCAATGCTGTCTTTGTTTTCCAGCTTCATCAGGTTCCTGAATTTTCTTTCGTTTCTGGGATATACTCCTCTGCCAAATTGTTCTGCAATATAATAATCATAAACTTTATGATTGGTCATGTTTTGATTAATATATATTTGCCAGTCTAAGAAGAATTGGAGATTGGGGTATTCAGGTTTTTTTATCTGATTAAAAGCAAGATAGCGGTTTTTATATTGAGCTACCAACAGGTTTGATTCTTCATTAAATCTAGATTCAATATACTTTTTGTATAATACTTCTTCGTCATAGAAGTATTCGGGAAAAATACTGAAATTAATTGAATCTACCCTACTTTTAAATGATGCTGAGATCATCATCATAAAAGGATAGATCATGGTCACAGATCCAAGCAGTAGAATAATATGGATCGACATATGCAGAATTCTAACCTTCCAGGATCTACGACCGACTTTACCGATTATGGGCATAATACTATCCTTTTATTTTCAAGTACTTATCCAACCCTACGGAAGATGGCACTCAAACCACCCTTCGCAAGGTTTGAACTCCTTTCTAAGGTTTTCCCTGAATTTCAAAAAAGCCTTCCGAAGAAGATATTCATTTAGCGGAAACAGTTTTAAATTCCATCTTGGATAATCTACGCATTTGAATTACAGTAAATCCCATTAGCATCATTCCCAGCATCCAGGCCATTGTGGTCGCAATACCAAATTTAAGATAGAGATATGCTTTTTCAAAAATCAACAGATCAGCCACCTTGGTTGCCTCATTAGGTCCTCCGAAAGTCATAACCAGAATAAATCCGCTTTGCTGAGCTGAAGCTATGAAAGCTGCAATAAACTGGATAATGATCAAAGCCTTCATATTTGGTAGTACGATAGTAAATATTTTCTGAAAAAAACCCGCTCCATCGATATCAGCTGCTTCATAAATCTCGTTCGGGATACTTTTCAAAGCAGCCAGATATATTAAGCTTCCCGGTCCGATACCCGCCCAGATTGTTGGTAAAACAACACATAACATTGCCAGATTTTCATCTTTTATCCAGCGACTCTTTTCCAATCCAAATGCCAACAAAACCTGATTCAATGCTCCTGCATCAGAGGGATCATATAACAGTTTCCAGAGATAGATAACAATAATTCCACTGATTACTGCCGGTAAATAATAGATTACCCGATAGATGATTTTTCCATGAGAAACTTCCTGCAAGAGAATTGCCAGAATGATAGGAGGAAAAAATCCCAAACCCAACGATAGGATCATATAATAAAGTGTTTTCCCAAGTGCTGCCCACCAGACAGGATCAAAAAGGACATCTGCGAAATTCTGCATTCCAATCCAACTTGATTCCCCAACAATCTGATAATCCTGAAATGCCATCAGAGAACCCATTAACATTGGAACATATTTCCAGATAATGATCGATGCTACCGCTGGGATCATGATTATATAAGCAAAAGCCAGATGACTCTTTCTCCGACTGGTCCGAAGAGTATTTTTAGGTGAAAATATTTTCCAAACCCTATATACTGCTATAATAAAAAACGAAAAAATAATGATAGCAACTAGAGTAGCGATCCGATTTCTCTTATGGCGCTCCGAAAGTGGGATCTTTCCAATCATCTTTTGATTTGTTCTTTCTACAGCTTCAGAGAAGATCTCTGAAATTATTTTTTTTCTTTCATCACTATCTTTACCAAGTTGACCTTTATCCTCGAGAGAGATACATTTTTCAACAGGGTAGGTCATATATTCATATATTTTCTGACAATTATGTCCATAAGGTTCTGGCTTTCCATTTTCCAGAGCCTCCTCGTATGTTTCAATCCAGCCTGGTGGCGTATAACGAAGGTAATCTTCGTATCCATACCTCTGGAGATAGATCGGATTTAGCATTTTTCCATATCCGGCATCTATCATAACTTCCATCCTGATCTTACGTGCTTCTTCACTGTCGTAAAACCAGATGTATTGCCAGGCAGCCTTTTTAACTGCTGCCGGATCTCTTTCGCCAAGACCACCATTGTTACTTTCACCGGCTCCACTGAATATTCCCATCATCCTACAGTTTATCTCTGAACCGCGCTTACCATCAGGTCCCTGGGGTGGAGGAGCAACTCCATAAAGATGAGGATCAATCATTCCTCCCAGACTTTCCGCATTCATGTAATCCATGCGCATTCCGATCTTTCCCTCCTGCCAGAGATAACCCCAATCTCCTTCCCGGATAACAAACCCTCTCTGTTTGTTACCAGAAGAATCCTGCCAACGGGTCGTTATTAGTTTTAAATAAAGTTCCATAGCGGCAATTGCTGGTTTTCCAGAAAAGGAAGCTTGCCACTCACCAGTAACTGGATCCTGGATAACGGCTTCACCACCAGCACTCCAGAGATAGGTTATCCAATCGTAGGCTGCCTGAGGACCTGAAGCTAAAACCATTCCGTAAATACCCTCATGAGGTATTGTTAATCTACGGGCATAAGCAATTAATTCCTGCCAATCATAGGGTGGTTTATTCGGATCAAGGCCAACCCGATTAAAAAGATCCTTCCGATACATGAGAATCCTGACCAGAGTCTCGTAGGGAAGACACCAGATATGTTCACTTTCTTCACCTATTTTGCTACGCTTAATTACAGGCCAGACTGGTTTCTGAACTCGGAAATCGATCTCTTTCTGACTTACAGATTCGATAAATTCATCCAGAGGATAAAGAAAATTGTTCTGAATATAGGTGTCTGATTGACGAAAATTCACGTATATGATATCTGGAGATACCCCTCCAGCTATTGCCATCAATGGGCCAGCATCCATTTCCATATTCTCGATCCTGATTCCGGAAAATGAACGCAATTCTATGTGTGGATATTTAAGCTTGAAAGCTTCAATTACTGCTTTATCGGCACGGGAAAATGCATCTGTATTCCTGGGATCTGGTAACTCAAAAACCTTGAGTATAACCTTATCCTGATCCGCTGAAAGATGAAAGAGGAAAAAAATTATAAAACCAATTACAAAAAGGATATTTTTCAATTCTACCTTCACTCAGGCTCCGTTTTTTGTGGATTAATTGATTCTTCGAAACTACAGGTCAAGAAAAAGATTTTAACCACAAGTAAACCTGTTAATATTCAGAGAAGTTAAAAATTTAACATATAATCCTGGAATTTAATTCTTATGAAAGACAGTTAATCATCAAAAAGAGATTAAATCCCAAATATCCTTTCCAAATAGAATTTCACTATTTATAGTAAAAATGATTTCCTTGGAACCATTGCTTTACTTTAACTATTTTCCTATTTTGGATGGGAACAAAAGTAAACATTTTAGAATGTCAGTTCTTACCCAATCAAGGTTTTTAAAAAACTAATTAAATAGTTGAGATAAACTCTAAACCGAAAAATCAATTGACCCTAAAATTAAATTAATCCTATTCTGACTTAAGTAAATAAGGAAATTTAATGATCCGATATATAAATAATCCTATCATCACTCGGGATCAGATACCAGATATATATCCTCATCTGATCGATGTAACTTCTGTCTTCAATCCGGGTGCAATTCGCCATAAAGAAAGGATAAAATTGATGCTCAGGGTTCAGAACAGGGCTCGAGAGACTTTTTTCCTAATGGCTGAAAGCAATAACGGGATCAACTTCAAGATTGAGGAAAATTTGATCGAATGGCAGGGATTGGATGGATTGAATAAGCGGATCTATCATATCTACGATCCTCGGATTACCCTAATAGATAACAGATTTTACATTATGTTCGCTATGGATCTCGATTGCGGATGCCGACTGGGTTTGGGTGTAACCAGTGATTTTAAAAAGTTCGATTTTTGGGGTATAGTCTCCGAAACAGATAACAGGAATGGGGTTCTATTTCCTGAAAGAATCGATGGTAAATATCTTCGGTTGGATAGACCAAATAAGATACAAATTGAAAACGGTCCTTTAACCGGAAACCAGATATGTCTTTCTGAATCGGATGATCTTCTCAACTGGCATCCGAGAAAGATATTAGCTACTGGAAGAAAACATCACTGGGATGAATTGGTCGGTGCTGGACCTCCACCTTTGAAAACAAAAGAAGGTTGGCTGATTATTTATCATGGAATCGCTCTGCATTATCAACCGATATATCAAGCAGGTGTAATGCTGCTGGATTTGGATGAGCCATCTCATCTATTAGCCCGGGGAAATCAGAACATCCTGGAACCAAGAGAATTATATGAAACAGTTGGACAAGTTCCAAATGTGGTTTTCCCCACTGGATTGATCGCGGAAAAAATCGATCAACAAGGTTTTGTGGAATCTGACAGCGATATTAAACTCTATTACGGTGCTGCCGATAATTCTGTATGTCTGGCTGTTGGAAAATGTAGAGAATTGTTAGCTGCATGTCGAGTTAAATAAATAAGACTAACTTCAAGGAGGTCTAATTGAATAAAAACTTATATCTGATATCATTACTATCAATAACCTGTTTATCAATAACATTATATGCCATCGAATTTCCCATTCCTCAAATCGATTTCGAACCGGAAAAGTACATCTGCCATTACATCGAAACACCACTTATTATTGACGGTAAGATAAATGAACCAGATTGGGATCTGGCTTTATGGACAGACCCTTTTGTTGATATTGAAGGTAAAATAATTCCTACTCCAAATTACCTCACCCGGGTGAAAATGCTCTGGGATGACAACTATTTCTATGTAGCAGCTGATCTCGAGGAACCGCATATCTGGGGAACTCTGACAACGCGAGATGCTGTAATTTTTCAGGATAATGATTTCGAAGTTTTTATTGATCCAGACGGCGATAGTCATGAGTATTTCGAACTTGAGATCAACGCTCTGGGAACGGTATGGGACCTTTTCCTGATCAAACCCTACCGGGACAAACAGCAAGTAGCTCTGGATGCCTGGGATATCAAAGGATTAAACTCTGCCGTAGACCAAAATGGAACTATCAATGATCCTTCGGATTATGATAAGAGCTGGACAGTAGAAATCGCTTTTCCCTGGAAAATATTAAAACAGGGCGCAAACAAACAGGTTCCACCTTTAGAAGGCGATTACTGGCGGATTAATTTCTCCAGAGTGCAATGGCACCATAAGATAGTTGAAAATCGATATCTAAAAATCAGAAAACCGGAAGAAAACTGGGTCTGGAGTCCTCAAGGGTTAATTAATATGCACTATCCTGAAATGTGGGGATTCGTGATATTTTCCACTGATCCTCCTGGTTATGAAGATGTTAATTTCGAAATACCTCTAGAAGAAAAAGGTAAGTGGTATCTGAGACAACTCTATTACGCTGAAAAAAGACATTTCGAAAAATATAATAAATACACTGATAAAATCGAAACTTTCGATCTTTCTGATCCTAATGAAGGAGTTTTTGTCTGGCCTCCAGAAATCAAGCAGACTTACAGCTTCTGGGAAGCGATACTGAACATCAGAGATTCGAATAAAAAAATCCATATCAGAGAAGATGGAAAAGTCTGGGTAACTGAGAATAAGGATATAACCGAATGACCAATGGTATCATGTTTAAACGGAAACCCTTATCCCAAATAGATGGTTGAAAGGTCTGATTGACCCAAGATCAATAATAATGGTTGCTACCAACTAAGTCACTTATTCCACACCAATTTAAATCACCATAGGTAATAAAATGATTGAGTTTATAGGATTTAAATCTACTTTACTGACCACTGATATCCAGGAAGAAGTTAAGGTATCCGAAAAAAATTTTAAAAAATCATAAAAAATGATAAACAGGAAAAAGTACTGGTAAAGTCTGCAGATCCTAAAGCAATTTAGACACTTATAATTAAGTAGAATTGCAGCTCTGGTTCCAGCAAATAGAAGCTATAAAGTTAATTATTTCGATAAATCCTTTCTATCCAGATCAGAAAAAAACGTGACAGAAAAAATATATTTCTGATAGATGTTGAGGCTGATAGTATGAGTAATGAAAATGATGATTTTTATAATACGAGTTTCAATTAATTTATAATTATTGGAGGTAATATGCCCTTATTCAGGTTAATCTATCTAAGTAGTTCCACTGTCGAAGTGGATCTGGAATTACTGGCTTCCATTCTAAATGACAGCGAAGTAAATAATAAGAAATTGGAATTAACTGGGATGTTATTAGCCACGAACAAACATTTTCTCCAGGTTTTGGAGGGAAACAGAGAAGCTGTGAACCGAGTTTATAAAAATATCAGTAATGACAAAAGGCACAAAGATATCACATTAATTTCTTATCAGACCATTCTACAGAGAGAATTTAAAACCTGGTCGATGAAAGCTGTTAGTTTGAACGATGTTGGTAAAGGATTAACTCAAATGCTCAGGGATAAGTATGGCCAAGAAGATGAGGATTTTAAATTTCCACTTGATCCTTGTAAAGCTTTTTCACTTTTCCTTGATGTGATGTATTACCTTAAAAAATAGGAAGGTTGCAGAATTACAACAATACACCTGATCCACTGGAATAAAAATGAGGCTGTTATAAAAGAAACTCTTTTAAAGTCTCATGGATACAAGGTTTTCAGCAAAATTCCTGAAAGTGCAGGTTTTATAAAAAGTCTAGTGAAAGAAAATCCAGACATTTTTGTTATCGATTTGAGCAGAGCACCATCTCAAGGACGTGATCTGGGCATTCTCATAAGGCAAAGGAAATCCTTGCGACACAAACCCATCATATACGCTGATGGGGATATTGATAAGTTAATAAAGATCAAAAAGATCCTTCCAGATGCTTTTTTTGTTAACTGGTCTGAAATAACAAAATGTATAGAAAATTCTCTTAATAATTCACCTAATAACCCTATCGTGCCAGGTTCTGTTATGGTTTCCTACAAAGGGAAAACCTTAATTGAAAAACTCAACATTAAGCCCAACACAAAACTCCTGCTATTAGATCCTCCTTATAATTACCCTGAAACCTTTCCCGACCTGTTCGAAAAACACAACTTCGGTGTGGATATAAGTGAGTATCATGATCTCACCATCTGGTTTGTTCGCAATAAAGAATCATTATTTGAAAATATAGAAATCTATAAACAAGAAATCCCTATATGGATTGCCTGGCCCAAAAAAAGTTCTCCTGTCAGCTCTGATCTTAATCAGACAATAGTTAGAAATACCTGCTTGAAAAAAGGTCTGGTGGACTATAAAATATGTTCACTTGACTCAATATGGTCGGCATTGTTGTTTACATTATCTAAAAAAGCTAAAAAAAATGAATAATCTAATTGATTTTTTTCGCTATTGGCAAAGTAAATACAGTAAATTAGTCAAAAATACCCTAAACAGAAAACTAGCTGATAAGGTGCTGGAAGGAATTAATGAGTTAAACGAAGAATCCTCTCAGAAAGAGATTACAAATTGGGTAAGAAATTCTATTGAAGTTTTATCTAACAACGTTTCTCAGGAAAATATGATTCATATCATGAGTGCTTGTTCCTGCGAATATCCGTTGCAAGAACTAGCAGAATTGAAAAATTTGTATAAAACTAATAAAAATATTGATCAAGTTCATCAAAAACTTGAGCAGAAATTCAGGGATTTTTTAGCAGACTCTTTAAAATTAGATTCCGACACGATCGATAAGATCATCAGGAAAGGCTGGGGACTTGCCGGTAAAAGGATCGGGAATAGAATAATTGCCACCAAGATCCCTAAAAGTGGATATTTAAAACAATATCTAGCTGCTTCAGATAGTACCAGAAAAAAAGAATACTACTGCCACTGCCCCTTGGTAAGAGATCTGGTAATAAGTGGGAAATCCTTACCAGAATTATATTGCTATTGTGGGGCTGGTTTCTATAAAAGGATTTGGGAAGAAATCACTCAGAATCCTGTGAAGATTAAACTTATTAAAAGCATTTTCAAAGGTGATGAAATATGTCAGGTAGAGATTATCCTAGCTGATAAGAATTAGTGGCTAAATCCGGTTAACTATGTTAAAAGAACTGAAATCGAAAAACTATCGAAGAGTGAAACACTTTTTTCAACCCTTGAGTTATAATCTAGTTATAGATTCAATTATAGAAAGATACACCAATGCTCTTGTTTTTGCAGACGATATGGAAAAACCAGGCAATGCGATTATCTGGAATAAACAGGATACCATCTTGATCGGAGGAAAACCTAAAGACCAAAATTTGATCGAAGCTTTCTGCCTGATAATAAAAAATATTATTTTACCCGAAGCAAGGAAGAAATACATTCCTGAATTAGTTTTGCATTATTATCCCAATTTATGGGCAGAAAAGCTGGTTGATAATTTAGCGAGTTTACTACCCCAGAAAGCTTACAGAAAGTATTATCAGTTTAAAAGAAACAGTTTAAAAACAATAGATGCACAGGATGAATCAATCTTAGTGGGGAAAATAGATATGGAGATCCTTGAACAAGATATCTTAAATATAGAGCATCTTAAGGGTTGGATCTTGTCTTACTGGCAAAGTAAGGACGATTTCTTAAAAAACGGTTTTGGTTGGTACCTTTTAAAGGATGGCTTAATGGCAAGCTGGTGTTTGACCGTTTACAGATCCCTTTCAGAATACGAATTTGGGGTTGCCACAGTTCCAGAATTCAGAAAACAGGATTTTGCCAGTATTGTAACCTCAAATTGTCTTAAACACTGTCTTGATAGAAAATTAAAACCCCACTGGCATTGTTGGAATAAAAACATAGCTTCCAATAAGATTGCTCTGAGGACCGGTTTCTCTGATCCGGTAACTTATGAAGTTCTAAAACTAAAGATCTAAAGTAAAAGAATTACTAATAATTATTGACACAAAAAACATACTTTTTTTTAGAATAAGCATTAAGAGTGCAAGATGAGACACATATTAGCTCCGATTGTTTTTCTAGTAATTAACTTTTTCAGCCAGTGGCTTGCTGCTGGAATTTATGATAATGTATTAAGAAAGATCTTTCCACCTTATATATTCATAATATTTTTAGCATTTCATGTAATCGGCATACTATGGTTGATCATCAGTTTTTCTAGCATCAGTGGAATGACGAAAGTTGAGTTCTCACTCTTGATAATTCTATTGATTCTGGTAACATTTCTTGTATTTCATAATAACCTAAATTATTATAAAAAATTTAATGATCCTCTGCTAAACCAAGATCATGATACAAAAATCAATATTACCAAGATTAAATCTACTTCTATAAAAAAAACTTACTCATTAGCTTTGATTAACATGAATTATTAACAGTCAATATTCGGTTGACAAGAATTGAGAAAATTATATTTATTTGGTGATTTTACCGAGAATTTCAAGAAAACCTGTAAGAACTTTATCACTTCATCAGGAGGCAACTCCTCAGAAATAGCCTTATTAATGCAAGGTGAAAATGGTTGGCAAAAATTTTATGACCAATATTATCGATGCTTTAAAAAATGGGGAGTAGAAAAAGTGTTCCCGATTTTCCCAGAAAGAGAAAGGTTAAGTTTGAGTAAAAGTCATAAGGATGAGATCAAACGAGCAACCGGGATATTTATTTGCGGAGGTTATACTTATCGCTACATAAAAATCTATACACAGCCTGAGACAGCAGAACTGATAAGGTTAAAATACTTACAGGGAATCCCTTATGCAGGTCTCTCCGCCGGAGCGATCTTATCATTACGTCTAGGTTTACTACCAAATTGTTCTCTTAAACCCCATTTCTCGAAGAAAAAAAGATTCTTTGAATTGATCAAAAAGATGAAAGCAACCAAATCTGCTTTTGGGTTGGGAATTGATTCCGGTATCTGCCTGGAAATTATTGATGAAAGAGATTGTAAACTATATGGAGAAGGATATGTTTACTTATTTCACAAAAAAACCGAATCAAGCTTTGAAATGAACCTTTATAAACCTAGTAAAGGTTTCATCTGCAACTTTTCCGATCCCAAAACTATGATCAGATAAAACATATTCCAGCTCATTTTACAAAAGCACTTTAAGAATAAAAAAGATTGCCATTTTCATTATATTTTGCACTTTGTCATTTATTAAAATTAATAACAGGGGTTTAAGATGAAGAAAACCATTATGATTTTAATCCTGATCACAATTTCTTTAACATTGTTTGCTGTTCAGAAAAAGAATAAGAGTCAGTTGAACGAAATTTCTTCGGAAGAGATCCTCGAAGCTGTTAATGAAGCTAAACAAGATAGTATAATTTCTACTCAAAGTTTTGAGGAACTTACTAAAGATAAACGTAAAATCGGTGGATTATTCAATCTTTACGTTGATTCAAATACCGGTGAGGTATATTTGGAATTATCTCCCGATCAAATTGGGAAAGAATATTTGTTCACTTTAACTCGCCAAAGTGGAGATGCATATTTTTTTGATGCTTCAGCTATGATGTGGAGTTTTCCTTTTTACTTTAAAAAAGTGAATCGCAGGATCCAGCTCATCCAGAAAAATCTTAAATTCCGGGCTGATGAACCGGCGATGAAACGGGCAGTTGAAAACAGTATCTCACACTCAATCGTAGCTGCCACTGAGACCATTGGAAAGCCCAACGAAGAAACGGGCGCTATCTTGATCAAAGCAGACGACATTTTCTTGATCGATATTGCCAATGTCCAGAATGTAACCGGAAATTGGGATATAAAGTTCAGTTTTGATAAAGATAACAGCTATTTCACAAAACTGAAATCTTTCCCTTTCAACACAGAATTGGAGGTATCACTTCACTACACTTCCAGTAACTGGAACAGAGCATTTACTTTACCAGATTCGCGAAGTATGAGCCATAGTTATCATTATAGCCTGTCAACACTTCCTGACTCTGATTACAAACCCAGGAAAGCAGATGACAGGATCGGTTATTTCACAACTATTTTTCAGGATTATTCAGATCTGATGAAAGAAACACCTTATGTAAGATACATCAATCGCTGGCACCTGGAAAAAAAATACCCGAAAAAGAAATCCTCACCAGTTAAAGAACCAATCGTCTTCTGGCTGGAAAACACTATTCCTCAAGAATATAGACCAGCAGTGAAAGCTGGAGTTCTAAGTTGGAATGAAGCATTTGCAAAAATTGGACTGGAAGACGCTATCGTTGTAAAGGATATGCCGGAAGATGCCACCTGGGATCCAGCTGATGCTCGTTACAATACAATCCGCTGGATGATTCAACCAGGAGGTGGTTATGCTGTAGGACCATCCCATGCTAATCCATATACAGGAGAGATTTACGATGCCGACATCCGAGTTAGTGTCGACTTCCTGAGATATTTCTTTACAGAATTTGAAGAAATGGTCTCCCCTAATTCTTGGGGAACTGGCGTAGAAAGATCAACCTGGTCAGAGAATCCGGGATTGAATAGTATAACTGCAAATTATTCATCCGGATTAGCTCAACAGATGACGTTCGGTTGGAACACTAACTTGGTAAAATCAGAATTCGTTTCCCAAGCTGACCTTAAAAAATATGTTGAAGCAGGTATTATGAGCTTGATAGTTCATGAAGTTGGTCATACCCTTGGATTAAGGCACAATTTTAAGGCAAGCACGATCTACAACGAACAGCAACTTTCTGATAATAATTTTACCAGGGAACATGGCATCTGTGGTTCTGTAATGGATTATACCTCTTTAAATCTGTACCAGCTTGGCAATAAAAACGCTACTTTCTTCCAGATTCAACCGGGACCATGGGACGAATGGGTTATTGAATACGGTTATGCTGTATTTTCTGCTGATAAAGAGCAGAAAGAATTGGAAAAGATCGCTTCCAGGTGTACTGAGCCAGAGCTTGATTATGGTACTGACGAAGATACTTTTGGCTTATCTACCAGAGGATTAGATCCTTTATCCTGTATATTCGATCTCGGTGCTGATCCCATCTCATTCTATGAAAGCAGAATAAAACTTACTAATGAAATCTGGGATTCTATCTTGAAGAAATTTGAAAAAAAAGAATACAGTTACAATAAAATCCTGCGTGTTTTTAATCAGGGTATGGGAGAATATCGGTTGGCAGCACACAATGCTTGCCGTTTTATCGGGGGTTTATACTCACATCGTGATCATATAGATGATCCCAAGAATCGAACACCATTCGAACAGGTAAATTATCAAGATCAACAAAGGGCTTTGAGTTTTCTGACCAGTTATTTCTTTGCTCCCGAAGCATTTGATTTTGATCCTGATCTGTTGAATAAACTTGTCCTGGATAAAAATGAAACTTTTACAGGTGGAATCTGGACAGCGGATAGACAGGATTATCCTATTCATCAGAAAATCCTGGAGATTCAGAAAATAGTATTTTCTCATATCTTCGATCCTCTTGTTATTAAAAGGATCCATGATAACGAACTAAAATTTTTAAAAGGTGAGGAAAGGTTTACTCTTTCCAATCTATTCATGGAGTTAAACAGCTCAATATGGTCTGAATTAGACGAACCTAGTTCAATTATCTCTTTCAGACGCCAACTTCAGAATCTATATGTTTCTGAACTCGGTAAAATCATCCTGGAAAGCAATAATTATCCTGAAGATGCACTTGCTCTTGCCAGATACAGCCTTCTGGATATCCAGAAACGTTTACAGGGAATCGAGAAGAACCAGCTGAATCTGATTTCATCAGCTCATATAACCCAGCTAAAATATGAGATCAGCTCCATATTGAACGCTTCCATTGAGAAAAAGAGTTAATCCGATTTTTTGTAACTAAAAAGCTAGACTATAAAGCTGTTTTCTTAACACAGGAATAAGATTATGAGATTATTATATTTTATCCTTATCGGAGTTATTACAGTTTGTTCTTGTGGATCGAATCTCCCACAATTTGATGCCAATAATTCCTACGATATTCTTAAAGACCAATGTGATCTTGGACCCAGGTATCCAGGTTCAGAAGGAATTGAACTTTGCCGCGAATACATCATACACCTGCTTGAAGATGCAAATGCAGTTATAGAACAGCAGAAATTCACTGTTCAGGTTGCAGACAAAGAATATCAAGGAATTAATATTTTGGCTTCCTTTTACCCCAGAATGAGTAGGAGGATATTGCTGGGTGCCCATTACGATACCAGACCCTGGGCTGATAAAGAACAAGATAAAGGTCTACATGATGAGCCTATAATAGGAGCTAACGATGCAGCTTCGGGAGTAGCTGTCTTGCTTGAGATCTCTCGTATATTATCTCAACATCAACCTTCCCAGTTTGGTGTTGATATGGTATTTTTTGATCTTGAAGATATGGGCCAATATGGTAACAGTTCTTCCTGGTGTCTTGGCTCCCAATATTTTGCTGAAAATTTCAAAGGTAGAATACCAGAAAAAGCGATCGTGGTCGATATGATTGGAGACAACGATCTTTCCATAGAGATGGAATACAGTTCCTATCACAACTCTCCAACACTTGTCAATGAGATCTGGGATCTAGCCCGTAATCTGGGATATAACGAATTCAAATACCAGATCGGAGCCAAGGTTTATGATGACCACTTTCCACTTATTCAGGCAGGTTTTGATGCAATTGATATTATCGATTTCGATTATGAATATTGGCATACATTAGCTGATACTCCCGATAAATGTTCACCTAATTCACTTCAGATTGTGGGTCAAACACTAACAAATCTGATATATTTAAAATAATGAGAAAATTCCTGAATAATCTTTTTACACCTGATGAGCAGAAGATTCTCCTTTTTTTAATTTTCTTTGCTCTGATGGGAATAATCTTGAAATATACCGACCTGATCGCTGAGGATCAAGAGAATCAATTGACTGAAACAGAATTATCCGAAGAATATAAAATACGTTATGACCTCAGAACTGCTACAAAGAAACAATTACTTAATGTCCCCGGAATAGGACCTAAAAGGGCAGATGATATTATCGATTACAGAGAAAAACATGGTTTTAGTTCCCTGGAAGATCTGTTAAAGATCAAGGGAATAGGTTCTAAAACCCTGGGCAAAATGAGACCATATTTCAAAGAATTTCAAGATAAATCTCAAGTAGCGGTCGAATCAGGATCAAATTCCCAAGACGATCTGCAAAACACCGAAATGCAAGCCCTTAAAATAGATCTTAATACTGCTTCAATCAAAGAATTAACAACCTTAAAAGGCATTGGTCCTACCAAAGCTGAACGGATAATATCCTATCGACAAGAAAAAGGAATGTTCAAATCAGTTGACGAATTAACAAATATCAAAGGAATTGGAAAGAAGACGTTAAATAAAATCAGAGAAAATATCTATGTAGGAGAAAAAAATGAGTGAAAAAATAAAACCTACATTAACTCTGGCTAAACTTTATGAATCTCAGGATCAACTTTTGGATGCTTTGATAATTTATCAAAAGTTGAACTTACAAAACTCTTCTTTGGAGCTAGAAAAAAAAATCGAGGAACTCAACGAAAAAATCTTTTCAAATTTGCAGGGAAATTATACCCAGTTGGTTGACAGTATCTTCAATCCACTGGAAAAAAAGAAGTTTAAAATTCTTCCCCACGAAGATTATGTAACCCTCTCCGCTAATCCTGAAACAGATGAAGAAGATGAAGAGGATCTGAATTACTTCACTTTCCAGGAGGAAAAAACTTCTACTGACCTTCCCGAAGATCCTAATCTTGAAGAGATTATCGATGAAGAAAAAGCCGATTTAGAAGCTGAAACACCGGCTTCTGAAGAAAATGAAGATCTAGAACCAAAAGAGGAAACTTCTATTGAACCCAAACCAGAGTCAGATGAACTTCCACCCACTCAAGAAGATCAAGACACCAAATCTCAGCAAACTGATGCAATGAAAATTGAGAGCGAAGATGTAACTGAAGTAGATAAGATCCCTGTGAAACAACCTGGCGAACAAGAGCCAATAAACACAACAGAGGAGATAAGTGACACAACCGATAATAAAACTTCACAGGCAGATGAACCTGATGAGTCTGATCTCACAGATTTGGATAAGAAACCTGAACCCGAACCTGAGGAAGAAAAACTAAATCACACTAAGATCGACCCAAATTCGATCAATAGCATTCTTACTAACATCCAGGAGATCAATGCCGAAGAATTCGAATCATTCCTCAAAAGCACTTTTGGACCAGATAGAGATCTAAGAGAATTCAAATTGTCCCAGATCCAAAAAGCAATAATGCTCTTTAAAAAAGAAATTTAAAGGCATGAAAAAGAAAAAGAGCATAAATCGACTCTGTGCAAAATGCGAACGAAAATGCAAGCAATCTGCCGAAACGATTCTGCTGGGATGCCCTAATTTCGTGTTCAAGGCACAACAATTGGAATTTGTTTTTAAATATCCAAAAAAGACAAAAAAATGAGAATAATTGCCGGAAAATTCAAAAAAGCAAGAATCCATGCTGTTCCCAAAGGGAAAACAAGACCTACTACTGATTTCCTGAGAGAGATGATATTCTCTGTTATTCAGGAATGTGATGGTCAGAAAGTCCTTGATCTTTTTGCTGGAAGCGGTTCATTGGGATTAGAAGCTTTAAGTAGAGGTGCCAAATCTGCCTTATTTGTCGATATTTCCGAAAATTCAATCAAGACGATAAAACAAAATGTGGAAAAACTGAGATGTGAAGCTAATACTCAATATATAAGAAAAAAAGCAAGTGCTTTTTTAAAGGTTAACCAAGATAAATTCGATCTGATCTTCCTGGATCCTCCTTATAATAAAAGACAAATCAATCCAACTTTGGCATTGATATTTGAACTGGATACTGTTGAAGATGGAGGTTTGATAGTAATTGAGCATTCACGATCGGAGAAAATTGATGAACAGTGGATGTATTTCAAAACCTTTGAAAGAAAAGCCGGAGATAGTATGGTAACGATCCTCCAACCAGAAAAATCCAAGATCAAGGATCTTAATGATGAAGATTTATAACACCCTCTCCCGCAGCAAACAAGAATTCATTCCTATCGAATCCGGAAAAGTAAAGATGTACGTCTGTGGTCCAACTGTATACAATTATTTTCACATTGGCAATGCCAAAACATTTCTATTTTTTGATGTAGTTAGACGTTATTTAGAGTATTGTGGTAACGAAGTTATATATGTTCAAAACCTTACCGATATCGATGACAAATTGATCGACCAATCCCTCAGGGAAAAAAGACCTGTAGCCGAGATTGCTGAGAAATATATCAAAGCTTTCCTGGAAGACATAGAGAAATTGGGATTAAAAAGACCCAGCCATCTTCCCCGGGCTACAGAATACATTGAGGAAATGATAGAACTGATCAAAGATCTGGAAAAAAAGGGAATTGCCTATGAGATAAATGGAGATGTTTATTTCTCTGTAACTACTTTTGAAGAATATGGCAAACTATCGGGGAAAAAATTATCCGAGCTTAAAGCAGGAGCCCGGGTCGAGGAAAACATTCAGAAAGAACATCCAGCTGATTTTACCCTGTGGAAGAAAGCAAAACCTGGCGAACCTCAGTGGAATAGCCCCTGGGGTAAAGGTAGACCCGGTTGGCATACCGAATGTGTTGTCATGTCCAGGAAATTGTTAGGTGATACTTTTGATATTCATGGAGGGGCGATTGATTTGATCTTTCCTCACCACGAAAATGAGATCGCTCAAGCCGAATCAACTAGCAAGTTACCTCTGGCTAACTACTGGATGCATGGTGGTTTTTTGAATATTGAAGGCGAAAAAATGTCCAAAAGTCTGAAAAATTTTTCTCTGACCCGAGATGTTCTGAAGCATTATGATCCGGAGGCGATCAGATTTTTCTTCCTTTCGAAACATTATCGGAGTAATATAGATTATTCTCCTGAGATCTTGATGGAATCGACCCAAGCGGTAAAAAACCTTTATAGCACTCTTCAGGGTATCGATTATCTATCATTTCATAATGATTTTCTACCTGATCAGGAGAATAAAAAGGATAAAATTCGAGCTGAGTTTAAGAAGATAATGGATGACGATTTTAACACAGCGAAAGCAATAGCCTACTTATTTGATCTTGGGAAAGTGATCAAAAACCCAGATGAGGTAGAAAGCACAAGAAAACTATCGGCTCAATTACTGGTAGAAATAGGCCAAGTGCTCGGTTTTTTCAATAATATTGAGCAGAAGTTAACATCAAGATTCGACAATATTTCCATTGATCTAATTGAACTTCTTATCTCCTACAGAAAAAAGTTCAAGGACAAAAAAAACTGGGAAATGGCAGACCTAATCAGAAATGATCTTAAAGAACTTGGGATAGAATTACAGGATACCTCTAAAGGAACAAAATGGATCTTTTCTGAATAAACATATCTAAGCTCCTTTTTTACAAATAATTTTACAACTGAAAAAAACCGCTAAAATTTATCTCATAAATCGCTAAAAAAGTTTGACATATAACTACAAAAAAAAAATTTTGACTATTCTGTGGTCTAAGTTCGTTCACATTTACATAAAGTGAAATTATTTGACACCTAAAAGCGGTCAAATAAGTATGTTTAGAATTTTTAAATTCAGCCGACATGGCTCAACGGTAGAGCACTCGACTTGTAATCGAGCGGTTGTGGGTTCGATTCCTACTGTCGGCACCAGAATGGAGGGGTTCCCGAGTGGTCAAAGGGAACAGACTGTAAATCTGTCGGCGGACGCCTTCGGAGGTTCAAATCCTCCCCCCTCCACCATTTGATTTTCATGCGGGGGTAGCTCAACTGGCAGAGCATTAGCCTTCCAAGCTAAGGGTCGCGGGTTCGAACCCCGTTCCCCGCTCCATGCTTAAGCTCATGTAGCTCAGCAGGTAGAGCACATCCTTGGTAAGGATGAGGTCACCGGTTCAAGTCCGGTCATGAGCCCCATTGTAATTTTTTTTTAAAAAATAAGTTAGGTAAAACCCAAGGAGGGAGAAATGGCTAAGGCTAAATTCGAGAGGACAAAACCTCATGTAAATATTGGAACAATCGGTCATGTTGACCATGGTAAGACGACGTTAACCGCAGCGATCACC
>Ga0272442_10000429_pt1 | contig 68778 bp, 61 predicted proteins | sample SSMForm2O_FD_200262 | JGI IMG/M metagenome (GOLD analysis project Ga0272442, IMG submission 200262) | Marine sediment archaeal communities from Little Sippewissett salt marsh, Falmouth, MA, United States - SSM-Form-2O | ecosystem: Environmental > Aquatic > Marine > Wetlands > Sediment ...
CAATACGTGAAGGCCCGAACCGTTGTAGGTTGAAAACTGCTCGGATGAGCTGTGGATAGGGGTGAAAGGCCAATCAAACTTGGAAATAGCTGGTTCTCCCCGAAATATATTTAGGTATAGCCTTGTAAATTGAGTGTTGGAGGTAGAGCACTGAATGGGCTAGGGATCCTACCAGATTACCAAACCCAATCAAACTCCGAATGCCAACAACTTTTATTACAAGAGTCAGACTGCGGGTGACAAGGTCCGTGGTCGAGAGGGAAACAGCCCAGACCGCCAGCTAAGGTCCCTAATACATGCTAAGTGTAAAAGGTGGTGGAAATGTACAGACAACCAGGAGGTTGGCTTAGAAGCAGCCATCCTTTAAAGAAAGCGTAATAGCTCACTGGTCGAATGAGTCTGCGCCGAAAATGTAACGGGGCTCAAGCATGTAACCGAAGCTGCGGGATTTACCATTAGGTAGATCGGTAGGGGAGCATTCCATCGTAGGTTGAAGCCGGATCGTAAGGACCGGTGGACGAAATGGAAGAGTTTATGCTGACATAAGTAGCGAAAAAGCAGGTGAAAAACCTGCTCGCCGAAAGCCCAAGGTTTCCTGAGTAAAGCTAATCTGCTCAGGGTTAGTCGATCCCTAAGTCGAGGCCGAAAGGCGTAGACGATGGGAAACAGGTTAATATTCCTGTACCACCCGATCAGCGTTTGAGTGATGGGGGGACGTAGAAAGGTAGGCCATCCAGGTGCTGGACATCCTGGTTCAAGCCCGTAGGGGGGAATTCTAGGCAAATCCGGAATTCCATTCAACCCCAAGAGGTGATGAGGATCCGTTTAACGGAATAAACTGGTTGATCCTATGCTACCAAGAAAAGCCTCTAGCAAGTTGATCAGGTGATCGTACCGTAAACCGACACAGGTAGGCAAGGAGAGCATCCTAAGGCGCTTGAGTGAAACCTCGTTAAGGAACTCGGCAAAATGACACCGTAACTTTGGGAGAAGGTGTACCCCGTTAGCGTGAAGCGATTCGCACGTGAAGCGCGAGGGGGTTGCAGTGAAATGGCCCAAACGACTGTTTAGCAAAAACACAGGTCTCTGCGAAGTCGTAAGACGAAGTATAGGGACTGACGCCTGCCCGGTGCCGGAAGGTTAAGGGGATTTGTTAGCTCCGATTTATCGGAGTGAAGCTTTGAACTGAAGCCCCGGTAAACGGCGGCCGTAACTATAACGGTCCTAAGGTAGCGAAATTCCTTGTCGGGTAAGTTCCGACCTGCACGAATGGCGTAACGATTTGGGCACTGTCTCAACGAGAAGCTCAGCGAACTTGAAATACCGGTGAAGATGCCGGTTACCCACAACAAGACGGAAAGACCCCGTGAACCTTTACTATAGCTTGATAATGAGCTTTGGTCTAGTTTGTGTAGGATAGGTGGGAGGCTATGAAATGGGAACGCCAGTTTCCATGGAGCCAACCTTGAAATACCACCCTGATTATTCTGGAGTTCTAACCTAGGCCCGTTATCCGGGTCGGGGACATTGTCAGGTGGGTAGTTTGACTGGGGCGGTCGCCTCCTAAAAAGTAACGGAGGCGCACAAAGGTTCCCTCAGACTGATTGGAAACCAGTCGTAGAGTGTAAAGGCATAAGGGAGCTTGACTGCGAGACCTACAAGTCGAGCAGGTGCGAAAGCAGGTCTTAGTGATCCGGCGGTTCCGAATGGAAGGGCCGTCGCTCAACGGATAAAAGGTACTCCGGGGATAACAGGCTGATCTCCCCCAAGAGTTCACATCGACGGGGAGGTTTGGCACCTCGATGTCGGCTCATCGCATCCTGGGGCTGAATAAGGTCCCAAGGGTTTGGCTGTTCGCCAATTAAAGCGGTACGCGAGCTGGGTTCAGAACGTCGTGAGACAGTTCGGTCCCTATCTGTTGTGGGCGTAGGATATTTAAGAGGAGCTGTCCCTAGTACGAGAGGACCGGGACGGACGAACCTCTGGTGTTCCAGTTGTCGTGCCAACGGCATCGCTGGGTAGCTACGTTCGGAAGGGATAACCGCTGAAAGCATCTAAGTGGGAAGCCCACCTCAAGATAAGATATCCCTCTCGATGGAGACGTCGAGACTGAAGACCCCTCAGAGACTATGAGGTTGATAGGTCAGAGGTGTAAGTACGGTAACGTATTTAGCTAACTGATACTAATTGGTCGTGAGGCTTGGCCATAATTATTGTCTTTATGTTATATGGTTCAGCCTTGCAACACGCTCGATATGTGATTGTCACGATTTTATTATATCGTTTTTCGGTGGCTTTAGCGGAGAGGCTACACCCGTTCCCATCCCGAACACGGAAGTTAAGCTCTCCAGCGCCGATGGTACTGCATGATTACATGTGGGAGAGTAGGACGCCGCCGAATTTTTATTTAAAACCCCTTCATTCTTGAAGGGGTTTTTTTTGTTTTACAAGGCACTCGGTGCTATGTTATTAATTTGAATGAATCTGCACTAAATAAGGAGATATATCTTTATGTCAGGTCATTCGAAGTGGAGTACAATCAAGCATAAAAAGGGTGCTGCCGATGCAAAGCGTGGCAAGGTCTTTACCAAGATCATCAGAGAAATAACCCTCGCGGCCCGGCTTGGCGGAGGCGACCCTGAGGGAAACCCGAGGCTCAGGCAGGCAATCGTCGCCGCCAAGGCCGAAAATATGCCGAAAGACAACATTGAAAAGGCCATTAAGAAGGGGGCTGGAGAACTCGGTGACGGAACGGTTTATGAAGAAACCGTTTACGAGGGATACGGACCCGGTGGCGTCGCAGTCCTCGTTGAAGTCATGACAGACAACAAAAACAGAACGGTTTCCGAAATCAGACATATCTTTTCCAAGCATGGCGGAAACCTCGGCGAGAACGGCTGCGTTTCATGGATGTTTGACAAGAAAGGAACCATTATCTTCAGCAAGGACGAGGTGAATGAAGACGAGCTTATGGAGATCGTCCTCGAAGCTGGTGGTGATGATGTGGCCGACGAGGAAAGTGAATATGAGGTCATTACCGACCCCGGCTCTTTTGAAGACGTTAAGGCGGCCATCGATGATGCCGGCATGAAGTATCTGCTGGCAGAAATCAGTATGGTGCCCCAGACCACGGTCAAGCTCGACGAGAAAAAGGCGACGCAGATGCTGAAGCTGATGGAACAAATGGAAGATAACGAAGACGTACAGAATGTGTATGCCAATTTCGATATTCCCGACGAAATAATGGAACGACTGAGTTAATAAATTAGGAACACCCGGGTATTAAAACATTGATAGTCTTAGGTATCGACCCCGGCACAAAGGTTACCGGTTACGGCATCGTTGAAAAAATACGCGGTACATTGAAACACGTCACCTATGGTGAGATCAGGATTAAGCGAGGTGATCTCCTCTCGCAGGGACTGAAGAAGATATACGACAGTCTGATGAATATTGTCGTGCAGTTTAATCCCCAGGCCATAGCCATAGAAAACGTATTTTACGGCAAGAATGTGCAAAGCCTGATAAAGCAGGCACAGGCGCGGGGAGTTGCTATTCTCGTGGCAGCCCATACCGGTATTCCGATCTATGAATACTCGCCGCTGGAAGTGAAACAGGCCGCTGTTGGTTATGGAAGGGCAGAAAAGTCCCAGGTGCAAAACATGGTAAAGGCAATCTTAGGACTTCCGGAACTGCCGCCTGAAGATGCATCGGATGCCCTTGCAATAGCTATCTGTCATTCAAATTTTCAAAAGGTGGACCCCTTCTAAATGATCGCCAGTATAAAGGGAATATTGTCCTATAAATCGACCAGCCATATAATCGTCGACGTTCAGGGTATCGGCTATCGGATCATGGTTCCCCTCACAACATTTTATGAACTTCCCGAAATCGGTCAGTTCCTTGAGTTGACTATCCACACTCACGTCAGGGAAGACCTGATAAATCTGTTCGGTTTTATAGATCAGAAGGAAAAGGAACTCTTTCAGCTTATGGTCTCCATCTCAGGAATCGGACCGCGACTTGCCATAAATATATTGTCGGGTATCTCGGCGGATGATCTGACGAGGGCTCTCTCCGCCGGAAATACCGGTAAGCTCGTTGCCATTCCCGGCGTTGGGAAGAAGACCGCCGAGAGAATGATCGTCGAGCTTAAAGATCGTGTGGTTAAGCTATCCGCCGTTGAGACCGCACTGGAAACCACAGACGAGCCCATCAAGGAAGATGCCCTCTCGGCATTGATCAACCTGGGATATAAGAGTGCGATGGCTCAAAAAGCCATCGATGAGGCATTTGAAACGTGCGATGAAGAAACAACGCTGGAGCTCCTTCTGACGGAGTCCTTAAAAATACTGTCCGGCTAAGGGGTACTGCAACAACATGGAAGAATCCATTGTAAGCCCTGCCCTTCAAGACGAAGAGAGTGGGTATGAATACTCCCTTCGTCCCAAGAGACTGAATGATTATGTGGGGCAGGATAAAATTAAGGAAAACCTCTCCATCTTTATCGAGGCCGCAAAGGGCAGAAAAGAGGCACTCGATCATGTTCTCCTCTACGGCCCCCCGGGGCTGGGAAAGACTACACTCGCCTATATCATGGCAAATGAGATGGACGTCGACGTCAAGGTGACCTCCGGTCCTGTGATCGATCGTCCCGGGGATCTGGCGGCGATTCTGACGAACCTCAATCAATATGACATACTTTTCATTGATGAGATACACCGGTTACCGCACGTAGTAGAAGAAATACTCTACCCGGCTATGGAAGATTACTATATCGATATCCTCATCGGCCAGGGTCCTTCGGCACGCTCCATGAAGCTCGATATCCCCAAGTTTACCCTGATCGGGGCGACAACACGGGCGGGACTTCTGACCTCGCCCCTCCGCGACAGGTTCGGCATGAGCTTCAGACTTCAGTTCTACACACCATCGGAGCTCTCAACGATTATCACCAGATCGGCAAATATTCTCTCAATCAAGATAGAAGAGGAAGGATCCTATGAAATAGCCTGCCGGTCGCGCGGAACCCCCCGAATCGCAAACAGGCTCCTCAGGCGGGTGAGAGATTTTGCCGAGGTCAAGGCCGACGGTGTCATCACCGAAGAGGTAGCCAATTACGCACTGGGAATGCTGGAAGTCGACCATAGGGGGTTCGATTCGATGGACCGGAAGATACTCCTTACCCTGATTGAAAAGTTTAACGGCGGACCTGTTGGTATTGACAGCCTCTCATCGGCAATAGGAGAGGAAAAAAATACCATCGAAGACGTTTATGAGCCCTATCTCATACAGGAAGGATATCTCCACCGGGCGCCACGGGGCAGAGTGGCAACGAAGATTGCCTATGATCACTTTGGGAAAACATGGCACCAGAAGGATCTGTTTTAACGGAAATCGTAAATCGGATAGCGGAAAACGACTTACGAATTTCGACTTACGATTTACGAGTTGCGATGAATGAATGATGAAAATTCTCCTCCACATATGCTGCGCACCCTGCGCTATCTATCCCCTCAAAGTACTCAGGGAGGAAGGTAACGAAGTATTCGGACTCTTTTATAACCCCAATATTCACCCCTATTCCGAGTATAAGCGACGTCTCGACACACTTATAGAATATGCCGAAGATATCGACCTGCGGCTCATCACCATCGATGATTACCCGATGGAAGAATTCTTACGGAACGTGGCATTCAGGGAGCAGGAACGATGCCGATACTGCTATCATAATCGTTTAAGCTACACCGCCCAGGTGGCCAAAAGGGGCAAGTTTGATGCATTCACCTCTACCCTGCTCTATAGCAAACTCCAGGAGCGTAACCTGATTACCGAGCTCGGGAAGAACCTGGCAAAGGAAAAAGGCGTTTCATTTCTCGACAACGATTTCAGCACAGGATGGAAAGAGGGAATTGATGTCTCAAAAGAGCGAGGCATGTACCGGCAGCATTACTGCGGGTGCATATACAGCGAAAAGGAGCGATTCTTTAAAAAACCCACATCGAAATAGCTCTCTCATCCCATACTTTTTTCACTCTCGACATTACTCGAAACTCTCAGCCACAAGGAGCGGAGAATTTCCGACTGTTCAGGGAGGTATTCATCTTGTATGTGCTCTCTTTTCAGCCCAATCTCCCCTCTGACTCGAATAATCCACACCTCCGCCCACCTGTGTATTATTTGCCACATTTTCCCCGCTATTTCCTGTTTTATTCCGGGAAAGTATAACGGTCGAGAATTTTTATGAGTAATATTATCAAGTCATTATGCAGAACTTCCACACGTCCCTTCTATTTCGACACCCCTGGCATATTTGTTGCTCTATTAAGTGGAGAGGTTTATAACTATGTATACACAGAAAACATTACAGAATCCTGTTGAGTGTAAAAGTGTCGGGTTACACTCGGGCAGAAAAGTCACCATGACAATAAGACCAGCCGATGTCGATGCGGGGATCACCTTCTATCGTAAAGATTTACCCGAGAACAATTCTATTAAGGCTTACCCGACAAATGTACACGACACCACCCTTGCGACGACTCTGGGCACAAACGGCACACGGGTTTCGACGGTCGAGCACCTGTTGTCAGCACTGTTCGGTATGGGAATCGATAACGCGAGGATCGACATCGACTCCTTCGAAATCCCGATTATGGACGGAAGTGCCTTTCCCTTTGTCCAGATGGTGCACGAGGCGGGCATCAGGGATCAGAAAAAACCAAAGAAGTTCATGGTAATAAAAACACCCGTTGCAATCAATGAGGGCGAGGGAAAAGCAATGTTTGTGCCGTCAGATAAACTCGAGATCACCTATAACATTGACTTCACGCACCCCGTCATTGGCAGGCAGACTTACCACACCGCCTTTTCCAGCGATGTCTATGAAAAAGATATTTGCAGGGCACGGACATTCGGATTCCTCCATGAGGTTGAATTCCTTCAGGCAAAGGGACTCGCCCTCGGAGGCTCCCTGAAAAACGCAATAGTGCTCGATGAGGAAAAGATAATCAACAAAGAGGGTCTTCGCTGCCCCGAGGAGTTTGTAAAACACAAGATCCTCGATGCCGTCGGCGACCTTTCGCTGCTTGGAATGCCGATCATCGGCCACTTCATCGCAAACAAATCGGGACATAAATTGAACAATCTTCTCCTCAGAAAGATCCTGAAAGAGAAGGATTGTCACGAGATAGTTCATTATCTGAACGGGAGGAAAGAGATTATTGACGATACAATCGAAAGGCAGCCTTCCGATTCTTCCAATAAAATCCCCGCCATTCTTTAAAGCAAGCCAGCATAAATAAACCTTGATTTTTACCTGTCTGTTTCTTAGTATCATAGGTTGTGGCAAGTAATAATTATGCGAAACACAATGGTTTCTGGTTAACGAGGGTGTGGTTCGGAATATCCGCCACCTCATAGTGCGATCCCATGTGATACGCTCAGTGAGGAATCTAGTCCATGCATAAAAACATCATCTCCTTCATCTTCGTGATCGAGTTAGCACTCCTTCTCTTCCTCCCCGCCACAGCACTCGCGAAGGAGGCAAATATTTCCGATGTCATTGTCACAAACACGGAAGAGAATCTGCTTGCCTACTTCAGGGTTCAGGATTGTTTCACCGAGAAGATGGAAGAGGCAATACTCGCCGGCATCCCCACAACATTCACGATTACCATGGAACTATTCAGAAACCGCAATTGGTGGACAGATAAACGGGAAGCGGTTGTTGAACTGAAACACACCATCAAATATGACGCCGTCAAGAAGATATTTTTTGTCGTATCGAACAGTACAAACATCAAACCGGAGCAGTTTAAATCCTTTGAGAAGGCAAAGATTGCCATGTCAGATGTCAACGGAGTCATCATTACCCCTCTGACGTCATTGAAGAAAGATGAGAATTATTACCTGAGAATAAAGGCCGAACTTGATAAAGTGCGCCTTCCGCTGCATCTTGAATATGTCTTTTTCTTTGTTTCGCTCTGGAATTTTGAAACAGACTGGATGCAACAGGACTTTGTGTATTAATCGATGAATATGGACAGGGACCCGAAAGAGCTCAGAAAACGCCGCCGAGAACGGATAATTATACTTATCACCATCGCGGTCATAATTGTTCTTACCTATATTGAGAGATACCTTTCAGGAATCGAAGAGTTTCTGCCCCTTTCCGACGAGGTCCTGGTTTTTGGTCTGATTAACATAAACTTGATTCTCATTATTCTCCTCATCTTTCTCATCGTACGGAACTTCGTCAAGCTGATATTTGAAAGAAGGAAGGGAATACTCGGCTCGAAGCTCCAGACAAAGCTTGTTGTCGCCTTTGTCAGCCTATCCCTGATTCCCACGATAATTCTATTCCTCGTAGCGATTCAATTTCTGTCGTACAGTATCGAAAGCTGGTTTGATATCGCAACGGGGAAGGCCCTGAATTCATCGCTTGAAGTGGCACAGACCTATTACCAGCAAAAGTCGGATAATGTACGATACTCCGCAAAGAGGATAAGCTCCGAAGTAACGGAACGCAAGCTCTACGAACAGGATCAATCGAATTATCTCAAAACCTACCTCGAAGAGCGGCAGGATAATCTCAACCTGGGATCAATAGAGGTTCGCTTTGACAACAGAGAGGAAAGCCTTTTCCTCAAGGATCCCATAAATCCCGACATTCTCCCGCCCGAATTCACACCGAAGACCCTGGAAGATGTCTTTATGGGAAATGAGGTATCGACTGTTCAATCGACAGAAAGGGGAGATCTAATATCGGGAATAGCACCGCTCTATTCCAGCTTCAGTCCGAGAGAGGTTATCGGTATCGTGGCCGTCAGCCATCATATCAATAAGGACCTCATCGACAATATATCGGTGATTGCGAAGACATCCGAAGAATACAAGCAGCTGAAGCTCCTGAAGAATCCGATCAAATCAAGCTATATTATCACCCTCTTTATCGTCATGCTCCTGATCACCTTTTCCGCTACCTGGTTTGGCCTTTTCCTGGCAAAGGGCATCACCGTACCCATCCATGATCTTGCCGAAGCAACCAGCGAAATATCCCACGGGAATCTCGATTATCACATCGATGTTCTGGCCGAAGATGAGATTGGGGTTCTTGTGGACTCATTCAACCAGATGACGAAGGACCTCAAAGAGAGCAGTGAGGGTTTAAAAGAAGCAAACATAGACCTCGAACAGCGTGGGAAGTATATGGAAACGGTACTTCGTAATGTCTCGGCGGGAGTTATCTCGATCGACAGGAGAGGCATCATAAGCACCATTAACCGCGCCGCCGAAAAAATGCTGGCCATAGAAACCGAAAAAGTTATCAACAGGAGATTCGACGAGGTATTGAAACCGGAACAATACGAAATGGTGAATGAATTCATCAATGAGTTGGAAGAGAGCGACAGCGATTCCCTGGAGAAACAGGTTCAACTTATACTCAAAGACAGGATACTGACGATTCTCGCCTCGATGACGGTCTTGCGGGACGATGACAATCAATATCTGGGTATCGTCGTGGTTTTTGAAGATCTCACGCAGTTGCAAAGAGCTGAGCGGGTGGCGGCATGGCGAGAAGTGGCGAGAAGAATAGCCCATGAGATAAAAAACCCCCTCACCCCGGTCAGGCTTTCCGCCGAACGCCTGCAGCGTAAATACAGCGACAGGATAGACGGTGAGGACAGTTCCGTCTTTAAAGAGTGTACAAAGACAATCATTGATCAGGTCGAAGTCCTCAAGAACATGGTGAACGAGTTCTCACGATTTGCCAGAATGCCCGTAACACAACCCACGCCGAACGACCTCAATGCCGTTATCGAAGACTCTATAATCCTCTATCAGGATGCCCACAAGGACATCGACTTTCATTTCGACCGAGGGAACAACATTCCAATTTTAAACATAGACAGAGAGCAGATGAATAGGGTAATGATCAACATCCTGGACAATGCCGTGGCGGCAGTGTCAACACAGGGCAAAGAGAGCAGAATTGAGATCAGCACCTATTATGATAATGGTTCGGGAAAGGCAACGATAGAAGTACGGGATAACGGTCCGGGTATAGAGCCGAAAGATAAGATGAAACTCTTCGAACCCTATTTCTCCCGAAAGAAATCAGGCACCGGTCTCGGTCTCGCCATTGTCGACTCGATAATCTCCGACCACGACGGCTCCGTCAGCGTCAGGGACAATATTCCGAAAGGAACCGCTATAGTAATTGAGTTGCCGGCTGTGACATAGGAACAGGACATGCATAAAACAATACTGATCGTAGATGATGAAGAAAGTATCTGCCAATCGCTGAAAGGCATACTGACAGATGAAGGATATGAGGCCTACACCGCGAAGAGTGGCGAGGAATGTCTTGCCGTTATAGACGAGATACTCCCGGACCTTATCTTACTGGATATCTGGCTTCCGGGCATTGACGGCATCGAAACCCTGAAAGGTGTGAAGGCGAAACACCCCCACATACAGGTTGTCATGATATCTGGACATGCAACCATAGAGTCTGCAGTAACATGCACCAAGCTTGGTGCATTTGATTTCATCGAAAAGCCGCTCTCACTTGAGAAGGTCGTCCTGATTGTCGATCACGCACTCGACCTTGTGCGTCTTGAAGAAGAAAACAGGCTGCTGAGAACCAAATTCAAACAGGACTACGAACTCGATGGAGAAAGTGAATCGATCAGGGAACTACGAGAGATGATCGACATAATAGCTCCCACCAATGCCTGGATTCTCATCATGGGAGAAAACGGAACGGGGAAGGAACTCGTAGCCCGTTCCCTCCACAACAAGAGCAAGCGCGCCAACAAGCCATTTATCGAGGTTAACTGTGCCGCCATACCGGAAGAGCTGATAGAAAGCGAACTTTTCGGCCACGAGAAAGGGGCCTTCACCGGGGCCACAACGAAAAAGAGGGGAAAGTTCGATCTCGCAAATGAGGGTACGATATTTCTCGATGAAGTGGGGGACATGAGCCTCAAGGCCCAGGCAAAGATACTGCGGATCCTCCAGGAAAAGAAATTTGAACGGGTCGGGGGCACGAAAATAATAGAAACGGACGTACGGGTCATTGCGGCAAGCAATAAAGACCTCGAGCTCGAGATGGATGAAGGCAGGTTTCGCCAGGACCTCTACTATCGGCTGAACGTCATCCCCCTTTACGTTACTCCCCTGAGGGAGCGAAAGGGAGACATACCGATACTGATGAGGAGATTCGTCAAAGAATTTTCCCTGAAAGAGGGGATAGCTGAGAAAAAGATCACCCAAGATGTTCTCGATATTTTAATGAATCATGACTGGCCGGGTAACGTCAGGGAATTAAAGAATATTGCAGAGCGTCTCTGCATCATGGTTGAGGCGGACACCATTCATGCCGATGACATGCCACTCTTTTCCGCGGATACTCACAAGCCATCACCGATCAATGCGTCCCTGATTACGGATTCATACCGGAAGGCGAAAAAGGAATTCGAGAAAAGCTATATCGCCCAGAAGCTCACTGAGAACAACTGGAACATCTCAAAGACGGCGGAATCGATCGGGATAGAGAGAAGCAACCTGCACAAAAAAATAAAGTTCTACGGCCTCGACGAGACAAAAAAGGAACCGTGAGACTCCAATAATTACTATTCCCTTTTACTCTTCCGCAATAGATTGCGGGAAGCTTCAGCAGACAGGGCAACTTTGTTTAGATCCGGTTTCCCCGGTCAGTGTGAATCAAAGATTATCCCCTTTTCAGGTTATCATGCACCATGTCATGCAGGCGCTGCGCTGCGGGTCTGCTCCCCAGAATGCCCACACGGATTGACAGGGTTGTAATGTTTTTCGACTTGTACTTGATTGAAAACCAGACGGTTTCGTTGTCGATAAGCGCCTTTATCTTGCCCTCACCTATCTCTTTCATCGGCAGCACATCGATCGCATTCATCTCGGCAACGACCTTTTCACAGGCACCCCACACATCCTCAAAGTCATAGTGATAATCAGTCTTCAACCACCCTTTGACAAAAAAGTACGTTCCACCCCCCGCTGTCACCGCGGCACCGCCCACGATAAGAGGTGCACATCCCGCCATAAGCAATGTAACGGCAATCAGAATTGCAAACCATTTTTTTGTCCTTATCATCACCCTACCCCTTCTATCATCCGAAATTATTCCCTGGTGTCACATACCACGATGTTTGAGAATCAATGCTCGAAACGTCAACTTCCTGTTGATGTAGGTGTTTACCGCATTCAACATATAATTTCCATAGTTATCTTCAAAATATAATGGACGCCCTTCCTTTTCATTGCTGTAGAAAGCAATATTTTTATTGCCCGAAGAAGGTCTTTTCGATAGGGTACCCTGTCATTCAGCAAAGAAACAGGACATGGTATCAACAAAAGATGAAAAAAGTTTTACTCATAAATATTCTTATCATTATCCTCTGCCCCGGCCTTCTCAATGCCTTTCAGTTAAAGGCCGAGACCCCTGACGGATATATTGCCCTCCGGTCAGATTACGACAGGCTTTGTCAAGGAGAGATCCTGAAACTATCCCTTTCTTCGACAGTTGCCCTATCAGGGGCAGCGGCCCTCTTTCAGGAAAGAGAATGTATCTTTGTACCGAATGAGGAGAAAACTTCCTTTTTCACTCTCATCGGGATTGGACTTGATGCCGAACCGGGGACTTATGATCTCGCCGTTACCGTTTCACTTCCGGGTGGAAAGCAAAGATATTTCAATACGAAGATCGCCCTATCGGAAGGTACGTTCCGTAAGAGAAGAATCAATGTTGACAAGAAATTCATATCTCCTTCACCCGAAGATGAGGAGCGAATAGTAAGGGAAATCGCACTGACAAAGGATATATACGGAAAATCCGAGCCCCGCTGGCTGGGCTGGGGAAATTTCATCCTCCCGGTGAAGGGAAAACCTGCCAACAACTTTGGAGACAGGAGAATATTTAACGACAACCGACGTTCACGTCACAGGGGTATGGATATTAGCTCTCCGGCGGGGAGAACTGTCAGGGCTTCAAACTCGGGAAGAATCGTGCTGGCCCGCGACCTCTATTTCGCCGGTCAGACGGTCATTATCGATCACGGAATCGGACTTTTCTCTCTGTGCTGCCACCTGTCTGCACTATCCGTACAAGAGGGTTCGATGGTAAAGCGGGGTGATGAAATCGGGAAGGTAGGTTCGACGGGGAGGGTAACCGGCCCGCACCTGCACTGGGGGATACGACTATCCGACACCTACGTAAACCCTCTTTCCCTGCTCCAGCTTTCCTTCGATTAGAAGAGGGATTAACCGCTTAACCAATAGTAAGGAAGGGATTATTTATCTGTCATAGGGGGATATGCCGTCAAAACACCGGAGGCATAAATTCCCTCTTTCAATCATCAGGGCCGATACAAAATCATCCATGGTATTGAATTTAACAGACTCGGCATCTATCTTGGCGGCAATCCAGGCCTCAAATTCACGGAGCTGGTCCATCGACGTTATATCTTTTGCTTTGAAATACTGCCGTGCTATCAACTCCTCGTAGGTTCTCGTTGAAATACCGAAATCACAGGGATACATGAGAGGGGGACAGGCAACCCGTACATGCACTTCCCGTGCACCTGCCCTTTTGAGTTCCCGCACCTTGTTAAAAATCTGCGTTCCTCTCACAATCGAATCATCGCAGAGCATTATGCTCTTCCCCTTCACGGCATAGGGAAGTATTGACAGTTTTCGTTTTGCCATCTTATCACGGGCAATCTGTGTGACCTGCATGTAACTGCGATCGGCATACCGATGATAGAGGAAAACCTCCTGATAGTTGATGTGTGACCGCTTATGATATCCCAGGGCATGTCCTATTCCCGAAAGTGGAACCGGCGCCACGATATCGGCGGTAATACCACCTTCATCGATATCCCGCTGGGCGAGATGCTCTCCCAAATTACCGCGTGCCTCCTGAACATAGACACCATCTATGACGGAATCGATACTCGCCGTATAGGCCCATTCAAAGGCACAATGGGCACTCCGCACCGAGGGGACCTGCCCGACGGTCTGGAATCCCCTTTCGTTAATGAGAACTATTTCACCGGGCCTTACGTCTCTCACATTTTCCATGCCGAGATTCTGGATAGCTCGTGATTCGGAGCTTACGACGTATCGCTCGGAATCCATGCCCAAGATAAGGGGCCGGAATCCATACCTGTCCCTGGCCGTATAGACACCATCCTTTGTCAGGACAACCAGGGAATATGCACCCTTTACCTTTCCCGCCAGGGCCTTGATACCACTTACCACATCGGGCTCTTCTATGATGATCTTTGAAATTATTTCTATGTCATAACTCTTGTAGAAGGTCTTACCCCGGGCCATCATTTCCTGCATGAGTTCCTCCGAGTTAATGACATTTCCGCTGAAGGCAACGGCGATTTCACCAAGTCTCGATTGCCATTTCATCGGTTGCCGTTCCCGGAGGCTTACGTGTCCGATTCCCCACTGCCCCTTCAAGCCCCGCAATTCTTCATCGGTGAAACTGTCGATAACCTTCCCATGGTGGGTTGCATGGTTGATATCTTTTCCGAAAGAGGAATCCCCATCGTATTCCTTTCCACGAGGCGGAATCAGATCCATCTGCGTCGCATCCTTCGTTTCCGGATCGTAGGTTGAAATGCCGCAATATTCCTGGCCTCTGTGCTGAAGAAAATCAATCCCCCGGTAAATATCGCTGACGCACTCCCTCTTTGAATAGATGCCGAAAACCGCGCAATTTTCCTGGATCTCCTTCATTTCTCAGACCTCGCCCTCTGTAAATCGTTATGGTAATTTTGGAGAGATTTAACACGACCATGCCCGCCACGGGCGGCATTAATACCCTTTACAACGGCAACCGCTGCGGCCGAGGTCGTTATATAGGGCACCTTGTATTTTATCGCTGCCTTTCGTATGTAGGAATCATCGTACTGACTCATTCTTCCGCTTGGCGTATTGATGACAAGATTAATTTCCTTGTTTTTTATCCCGTCAACAATATTGGGACGTCCCTCGTGCATTTTCAGGATCGGCTCCGAGTGAATATCCTTCCCCGCGAGAAATTCACCCGTTCCCGACGTGGTTATCAGGTTGAATCCAAGTCTCTCGAATTCCCTGGCAACCTCAACCATCGCCTCCTTATCCTTTTCATGGACGGTAATGAGCACATTTCCTGTGCCGGGCAGCACCTGCTGGGCTGCCTCCTGAGACTTGAAGAAGGCAAGTCCGAAGGAATCGGCGAGACCGAGGACTTCTCCCGTTGACCGCATCTCCGGCCCCAGCAGGGGATCCACTTCGGGAAACATGTTGAAGGGAAAGACTGCCTCTTTTACTCCGAAATGAGGGACTTCGGCAGCCTTGGGACGAAGGTCGTCCAGTTTTTTTCCGAGCATTAACTGTGTGGCGATACGGGCCATCGATATGGCACAGACCTTTGAAATCAGGGGAACCGTTCGCGAGGCACGGGGATTTGCTTCAAGGATATAGACAACATCATTCATAATTGCATACTGAATGTTCATGAGCCCCACCACATTGAGCTCCTTTGCTATCTTTCTGTTATATTCATATATGGTATCGATATGACGCTTTGAAAGGCTTATGGGAGGAATAACACAGGCAGAGTCGCCGGAATGAACGCCGGCAAACTCGATATGTTCCATAATTGCCGGAACAAAGGCATCGGTGCCGTCCGCTATGGCATCGGCCTCCGCCTCAATCGCATTTTCGAGAAATTTGTCGATCAGTATGGGGCGCTCGGGAGTCACATCAACAGCAGCGGCAATATATCGTTTGAGCATCTCCTCATCGAGGACAATCTCCATCCCCCGTCCACCGAGAACATAGGAAGGTCTCACCATCAGGGGATAGCCTATCCTTTCGGCAATATCGACCGCCTCCTGAAAATTACTCGCCATCCCAGATTCAGGTTCCGGTATCCCGAGTTTTTCCATTACGGTACGGAAGCGGTCTCTGTCCTCTGCAAGGTCAATCATTTCAGGTGAGGTACCGATGATAGTGACGCCCGCTTCGGCGAGATCATTCGCTATATTGAGCGGTGTCTGCCCTCCGAACTGGACGATGACCCCAAGGGGCTTTTCCTTTTCATAGATACTCAGGACATCTTCAACGGTAAGGGGTTCAAAATAGAGTTTATCAGAGGTGTCATAATCCGTCGAGACCGTCTCGGGGTTACAATTAACCATTATGGCTTCGTATCCCTCATCCTTGAGGGCAAAGGCGGCATGGACACAGCAGTAATCGAATTCGATTCCCTGACCGATTCGATTCGGTCCACCACCGAGGACCATGATTTTCTTTTTGTCGGAGACCGTAACCTGATCGGGGGCGTTATAGGTGGAGTAGTAATAGGCCGCATTTTCCACACCGCTCACGGGGACGGCTTCCCACCCTTCACTAACACCCAGGGAGATGCGCCGTTCACGTATCTCCTTCTCCGGTAAGTCTAAAATCTCAGAGAGATAGCGATCGGCAAAACCGTCTTTCTTCGCCCGTTTCAACAGATCATCGGGTAAGAACCCGCCTTTGTGGGTCAGGATTTCCTCTTCCAGATCCACGAGTTCTTTCATCTGTTCGATAAACCATTGCTTGATATGGGTCTTTCTATGAAGTTTCTCTACCGTCGCACCCTTTCGAAGGGCCTCATACATAATAAACTGTCGTTCACTGGTCGGCCTCGCCATGAGACCTATGAGCTCTTCCAGAGGCCTGTCGTTGAAATCTCTGGCAAAGCCGAGGCCGTATCTGTTAATCTCGAGCGACCTGATGGCCTTCTGAAGGGCCTCTTTATAGTTCTTGCCGATACTCATGACTTCGCCGACGGCCCTCATCTGCGTGCCGAGTTCATCCACTGCCCCTTTAAATTTCTCGAAGGCCCAGCGCGCAAACTTGACAACCACATAATCTCCCGAGGGCTTATATTTTTCCAGTGTCCCCTCTTTCCAGTAGGGTATCTCATCCAGCGTAAGACCAGCTGCAAGCATTGACGAGATAAGGGCTATTGGAAACCCTGTAGCCTTCGAGGCAAGGGCTGAAGAACGGGAGGTTCGGGGATTGATTTCTATCACCACCACGCGTCCCGTTTCGGGATTGTGGGCAAATTGAACATTTGTGCCGCCGAGAACCTGGATCGCCTCGACAATATCGTAGGCATATTTCTGGAGGCGCTCCTGCAGTTCGGCAGATATGGTGAGCATCGGCGCCGTACAGAAGGAATCTCCCGTATGCACACCCATGGGATCGACATTCTCAATAAAACAGACGGTGATCATATTATTTTTTGAGTCTCGCACCACCTCGAGTTCCAGTTCTTCCCACCCCAGAACGGATTCCTCGATAAGTACCTGCCCGATCAGGCTTGCCGAGATCCCCCTGCTCGCTATCGTACGGAGCTCTTCTCTGTTATAGACGAGACCGCCCCCCGTTCCGCCGAGCGTATAGGCCGGCCGTACCACCACGGGGTACCCGAGTTCCTCTGCGATTTCTTCGGCTTCCTCAACGGTATAGGCGGGATCGCTTTGGGGTATCTCTATCCCCAGCTTGTCCATAGTTTCCTTGAAGGCTATCCTGTCTTCACCGCGTTCTATAGCATCAACATTGACACCGATAATCTCAACGCCGTACTCTTCGAGCACGCCCTTCTTCGAGAGTTCAGAAGTCAGGTTGAGTCCTGACTGTCCCCCCAGATTCGGGAGAATAGCGTCGGGACGCTCCTTTTCGATTACTTCTTTGAGAAATTGAAAGTTCAGGGGTTCAATATAGGTGGCGTCTGCCGTTCCCGGATCGGTCATAATTGTTGCCGGATTTGAATTCACGAGAACGATCTCATATCCCAGTTTTTTGAGGGCTTTGCACGCCTGTGTCCCCGAATAGTCAAACTCGCAGGCCTGCCCTATAATGATAGGACCCGATCCTATAATCATAACTTTTTTAATATCTGTTCTACTTGGCATATATACCTGTCCTTTGAATCGTTAACCCTTTCATACAGGGTTATATCTCACAGTATAGTAAATCTTCTAAGATCAGACGGCGGCGGGAATAAGTATACAACAGGGGTACACTAAATTCTCGGAGACGAGTACTTAACGATAAAACCCCAAAATAACAATAATAACAGAACCTTGCACTACTTGATATCTTTGCGAGGCCGTCACGTTCAAGCGATGGGAGTATAAGGAAGTCACCCTTCCCTGTCAAGATTTAAAATGACCGTCTTAATGAAGTATCAAAAGATATGAGATGCCTCTGGTGTGCTGATGGGGAGAATAAATAATTTCTCCTAAATCTCATCGCGTAGCTTTGCCAATTCCTTAAGAAGTTTTTCTTCCTTTTTGCTCAATTTTGTCGGGATTTCTACCATCGTCTGGACAAGTTGGTCGCCCCTTCCGTATCCTCTCAGATGGGCGATCCCCTTACCTTTGAGCCTGAAGACCTTGCCGTGCTGTGTTCCTCTCGGTATTTTGATTTTTTCATTACCGTTCAGCGTCGGGACCTCAATGTTTCCTCCCAGTGCAGCAACGGTCATGGGAAGAGGAATCCGGCACAGTATGTCACTACCGTCCCTTTCGAAAAATTCATGGGGCTCCACATAGATAAAAACATAGAGATCACCCTTCGGTCCACCGAATTCACCCTCTTCGCCTTCTCCGCGAAGCCTGAGACGCGAACCCGTCTCTACTCCCGGTGGAATTTTGAGCTGCATGGACTTGACCTTCGTGGCCTTACCGGTTCCCCTGCAGTCCTTACAGGGATCTTCTATGATTCTCCCCGCACCATTACACTGCGGACAGGTAGAACTGACGGTAAAAAATCCGCTCGACTTTGTGATCTGCCCCATCCCTCCGCAGGTTGGACAGACGACAGGTTCTGTTCCGGGTGTCGCACCCGTACCGCCGCATGCTTCACATCTCTCAAATTTTTCTATTTCTATCTCAGGAGTTGTGCCAAAGGCGGCATCCATGAATGATATGGTAAGATCGTACCGAAGATCGGCTCCCTGGCGAGCTGCGGTTCTCGATCGTGTCCGTCCCGTCCTGAATCCGAAGACATCTTCAAATATGTCACCAAAACTTGAAAAAATATCATCGAAACCGGAAAACCCCTGAAACCCAGTTCCCCGCAGGCCCTCGTGGCCGTATCGATTATAGATATCCCGTTTTTCAGGATCACTTAAGACCTCATAGGCCTCAGCTGCTTCTTTGAACTTCTCCTCCGCTTTGTTATCACCGGGATTTCTGTCAGGATGGTATTTGAGTGCTTTCTTTCTGTAGGCCTTTTTTATTTCCTCACTTGAGGCGTTTCTGTCCACTTTAAGGGTTTTATAATAATCGTTCTTCATAGAGGTTAGGTATTCTGACTATTTAATTTTTGCTACTCGATTTTGAATTCGCTGTGTAAACACACTTCTATAATCGGGTTAAGATATTAACGGCTTTTACAGATGTCAAGATTTAAGGGTATTATGAAAGGATATACTTCAGGGCCTCTTCATATTTTTCCTTTGTTTTCTCTATGATATCCTGGGGTAATTCGGGGGCAGGCGGCCTTTTGTCCCACTTTGTCGAGAGGAGATAATCCCTCAGAAACTGCTTATCAAAGCTCTTTTGAGACCGTCCCTCTTCAAAATCATCGCTGGGCCAAAACCTGGAGGAATCGGGAGTCAGGAGCTCATCGATAAGGATCAGTTTATTGTCCAGGATACCGAATTCCATCTTTGTATCGGCGATGATGATTCCCTTCTTCTCGGCGGTCTCCGAGGCCCTGGAATAAACCTTCATCGATATATCGATAACCTTTTCGGTCAGGTCACGCCCGATTATATTTTCCATTTCTTCCTTCGCTATCGGCGCGTCATGTTCACCATCTTCCGCCTTGGTTGAGGGCGTAAAAATCGGTTCCGAAAGACGTGAAGACTCCTTCAAGCCTTCGGGGAGAACCACACCCGAAACGGGCTTTCCATCGCAATAGTCCTTCCAGCCTGAACCTGCAATATATCCTCTCACAATACATTCAACAGGCAAAGGGACCGCCTTCTTTACAAGCATGCTCCTGTCACGGAGTCCTTCTTCATAGGGTCGGCACTGTTCGGGGAACTCTTCAACACGGGTCGATATGAGATGATTTTCCACAATATCTTCCATTTCATGGAACCAGAAAGAAGATATCTGAGTCAAAATCCTGCCTTTCCCCGGTATGGCATTCGGCATTATCACATCAAAGGCAGAAATCCTGTCCGTGGCAACGATAAGGAGGAACTCATCAACTTCGTATAAATCCCGTACTTTGCCCCGGTTGATGAACTTCAGGTCCTTAAAGTCCGTTCTTGCTATTCCCTTGTCAACCACTTTTCATCCTCACTTTATCTCAAAAATGGATTATTTTTCTTTTCCTGTTCTATCGTGGACGTTGACGTCCTTCCGTAATTATGTCCGGGCAGAACAGCCGTATCGTCGGGCAGTGTCATCAGTTTTTCCACTATCGCCTTATACATGACTGGCCAGGATGCCCCGGGGAGGTCTGTTCTACCAACACTTTCGACAAAGAGGGTGTCTCCCGTAAAGACATACCCGGGAATGTACAGAGCCATCCCTCCGGGAGTATGTCCCGGCGTGTGAATGACCTTCAGTTCGGTATTCCCCACACGAATAGTATCACCATCCTTGACGGTAATATCCGCCGGGGGCGACGGTTTGGCACCGAACATCTTGAGCACCATGGATGGCGTCGAAACCAGCATGTCGGCATCATCCTCATGGACGATTATCTTCGCCCCTGTTTTTGCCTTCATGTCTTTGTTACCCGAGATATGATCAACATGTCCGTGGGTATTCACGATATATTTGATCTCAATGTCGTTCTTTTTGGCCTCCTGGATGATATCGTCGGTATTTGCAGCCGGGTCTATCACAAGTCCTTCGCCGCTTACCTGATCACCCACGATATACGCCAGAACCGCCATGTTACCTACCTGCATCTGTCTCAGAAACATCTTCTCACACCGTCACCTTTCCTCGAACATTCCGGGCTCTATCACAGAGACCACCATAGTTCAATTATCAAATATTTCATTAAAAACCCACGTTTTTTTCGAATTATTTTAAATATTCTTGAAGGAGGCTCTCCCTCTGTGGTATCGAAAATTGATCGTTTCCTATACGCTTTCGAAATGCTCACTAAAAAAAGAGGGGGGTTCTATTCTATGAGGGGAAAAGGCACTATACTGTTCAAGTATTCGGCTCTTATCATCCTATTCGTCTTCGGAGTTATCACGATCATCGGTTCGAGCGGCGACGACGATAAAAAATCCACACCTACCTCTGATATAGCAGGTGAATGGGATTTCACCTACGGCTGGGATAATTTACCCGGGATCTCTCAACCTCAACGGTTTGTCTTCACCCAGGACGGGAAGAACGTTACCTTTACCGGCTCCTTTGTAACGCCTGACAATGTCGTTTACCCCTGTGAGGGTGAAGGAACGGTCAAGGGCGATGAACTCGAGATAACCGCCTGGAATGATGACGTTAATATTAACCTCACGGTGATCTTCTATACGGGCCTCATCGACAATCTCGACACCAGAATAGTCGGTATGATCGAAGACGACATCAGCTGGGAAGCAACCTGGGGAATTGATAACAACGGCTCGGGAATATGGAGCGCCGAAAAATGCAGCGGCTGAAGCGGCAGCTGATCCGTGCGGGGCACGGGCATCACTCCTCAGCCCAAAGACTGACAAATTGTCGCTGAAACATATACTATCAGGCGGAGTCACCCTTCAGGCCTATCTCATCGGCCACCTCTCGCATCCCCATGATGGTATCTTCCATAAGCTCCGAGATCTCAACGCCGAGCATTTCGGCACCCTTCTGGATAATCGAGCGGTCGACACCGGCGGCGAAGGCGGGCGATTTCCACTTCTTTTTGACCGATTTGACCGACATATCCATCACGCTCTTGGAGGGTCTGACGAGTGCATTCGCCGTTACAAGCCCCGTCATCTCATCGATGGCAAAGAGGGTCATCTCCAGGGTGCTTTTCGGTTCCACATCGTAACAGAGTCCCCACCCGTGAGAAATGACGGCTCTGACATATTCCTCGGGCCAGTTGTGTTCCTCGAGAATCTCCTTGGTCTTTGCGCAGTGCTGATCGGGAAACTTTTCATAGTCGAGATCATGGACGAGACCGATAACCCCCCACATATCCTCATCTTCACCATGTTTTCTCGCCGAGTAACGCATCACCGCCTCAACGGCATAGGCGTGTTTGCGAAGACTGTCGTTTTCATTATACTCATGGAGAAGTTTCAGCGCCTCTTCCCGCGTCGGTTTTTTCCCTTCCATATTATTCTACCTCCTTCACCAATAAGGCTCCGAAGAATCCATCCATTCCGTCGCGGTGGGGATAGGTTCTGAAAAAACCTTCACCGTCAATCAGCCTACCGACCGACTCCCCTGATGGACGCATACATCGGAATTCATTGTTTCTCTGTAAAAAATCCCTTACAACTGCTTCATTTTCCTCGCAGGCAATTGCACAGGTACTGTACACCAAGACGCCTCCCTTTGTAAGATATGCTGCCGATCTATTCAATATCTTTTTTTGAAGGACAGACATAGTCTTAATATCCCTTTCCCCGGCATTCCATTTTATCTCAGGCTTCCTCCGTACCGTTCCGAGCCCCGAGCAGGGTGCATCAACAAGAACCCTGTCAAATTTTTCATGGTATCTCTCACCGAGATACTCCGTCGCGTCGCCAACCATGCAATCGATAATTGACACCCCCATCCTGCGTGATATCTCTTTCAAACTTCCCATTTTCTTCCCCTGTATATCCATGGCTAGAATGGTTCCCCGGTTTTTCATCAAGGCCGCCATATGAGTCGTTTTTATTCCCACACCGGCGCAGAGGTCGAGGACCCTGTCACCCGGCTGGGGATCTAAGAGGTGCGAGACAAGTTGCGACGCCTCATCCTGAAACTGGAGCACTCCTTTCTGAAAGAGGTTCATCTCACCGACCGGTGTCGAAAGGCCGGACACTGTAACGCCGTCTGGTGAAACCCTCGTCGGTTTCACCTCGACACCCTCTGCCCTGAACCTCTCTATAACGTCGGAACGAGCCATCTTGAGTTCATTGACCCGGAGTGTCGCAGGAGGGATTTCATTGTTGCTCCTGCATAGTTCGAGTGTTTCTTTCGCACCGAGCTCTTTTATCCACTTTTTCACAAGCCAGAGGGGATGGGAATGATAAACGGAAATATGCCGTTCCGTGCCTTCGTCAAGGGGAGGGTATTGTATCTCACCCATTTTTCGTATGGCGTTTCGAAGGATGCCGTTTACCAGACGGTCGCGCCCGGAATATTCTCTCTTGGTTATCCTGACAGCTTCATCGACGGCGGCATAGGAGGGAATCCTGTCGGTAAAGATAATCTGATAGAGTGCAACCCTGAGAATATTTTTCAATCCCCGCTCCATCGATTCGTAATTACCCTTATAGAGAGACCGCAATATCCAATCAATGCGGTCCCGCATCCGGAGCGTGCCATAGACAAGCTGGGTACAGAGGTTCTTGTCTTTCTGCTGAGAGAGAACGTTTCCGGAGAGAACGGAATCGAGAAGCGGCTCAGCAAAGGCCCTCTCTTCCTCAATCCTCGTCAATATATGAGATGCAAGACTGCGGGAGTTTTTTTTCACATTTTTTTACCTCAAGTGTCCTCTCTGAAAAGTATTGTACTAATGCAGCTTCCCGAAGCAAAGCCTCGGTGAAACTCCACATGTTTCGTCCGGCGCAACATTACCCCTCTTACGAAGGGAGCTAAGAAAATATTCGTCTCTTTCCTGATAGTGTCGTTCAGGCATAAACACCGTTTATGGGAGACCCCATCAACTCGATGCACAGGGATATTTCTATGATTTAATTCGGATGGACCAACTCAGAAAGTTACTCTTTCATCAGGACAATACTGCTGAAGTATGCCTCGACTCCTTCGTTTGTCTGGTCGGTGTCGGCCAATACTTCAATCCCTGCAAATCCCGGCGGTTCGCTTCCAAAAAGCTCTTCGAAGTCTTCATGGATATTGCGCCTTTCCCATATCCAGTGACCTGTTTTTTCCCCACCCTGCTGAATCACCAGCATCTTATGATTTTTCGAACCGGGATAATCGATGACATCACCCTTCCGAACATTATTTCCCCATATATAATCGATCTTGAAACCGGAGGGTTCAATCTCCGGCACGGTAATTCCGAAATTATCCAAAAGCTTTTCGACTAGTGGATTCTTCTCCAGTGGCATTGTTTTATTCTCTCCGAAAATGACACGAACCCGCGCGGCACAGTCATTCCTATCCTCTCGGGACTCGACGGCCATACCGACAACCCGGTCAACCTTCCACCGCCACACGAGGATCGGATAGTCCTTCGGACTTACCTCCGGTTTCGTAAGAAGTGCGGAGACACTGCGGAGGCTTTTCATCCGGACAATCGTCTTCTCTTCTTCTTTCTCAAGAAAGACCTTGTTTTTTGCCTTCCCGAGATAGGAAAGATGGCCCCACCCGTCGGGCAGGCCCTTCGATTCGTCATCTTCCCCTGCCGTAAAGCCTAAAAGGATCATCCCCTTGTCGCCCTCGGAAAAGGCACGGGGAGATGAAAACAATCCGGTGATAAGGAAAGTCACCAGAAGGACAAATGCCGCTTTCTTTTTCATGCACAGGGTTTTCCAGATATCTTCTCTCATCGTCCCAGCAAAAAGTTGTTTTTCTTCTCCCCTGTCCGTTGCCAAGCAAAGGATTGATCGGTCGCAGACGACAAACGCCTATCTGATCAGACTCGGGAGATAGGTCACGATCCGGGGAAATATAATCAGCACTATTATACATAAAATATAGGCGGGCAGGAAATATAAAACTCCCCGGAAGACACCACCAAGCCCCACATCCTTGGCCATCCCGGCAACGACATAGGTGGAGGCGCCCACCGGCGGTGTCACGGCACCAAGGGTGGTAATAATAGTGATCATCACGCCGAACCAGATGGGATCGTAACCGAGCTTCATCGCCACGGGAAAAAAGATCGGAATGGTAATAAGAAGGAGCGCCAGAGCATCCATGAGGGCCCCTCCTATAATATATATAACGAATATGACACTCAGAATTGCTATGGGCGAGAAGGGCAAGGCGGCAACCCAGTCCGCTATGTCGAAGGGAATGCGCGTGAGGGCGAGAAAGCGGCTGAACATGATGGCTCCGGCAATGATTATGAAGACCATGCAGGAAACTCCCAGAGTATCGAGTATGGCGGATTTAAACCCCTCCCAGGTGAGGGTTCTCCTGATCAGACTGATCGCAAGGGCGCAGAAGGTCCCCACGGCGCCGGCCTCGGTGGGGGTAAAGATTCCGGCATAGAGGCCACCCATGACGAGGAGAAAGAGCAAAATGGCCTCGAAGAAACCGGGAAGGGCGCGCAGCTTTTCCATGAGCGTTGTCTTCCTCTCCAGGGGGCTCCACTCGGGATGGATCCTGCAGAGAACGGAAATGGTGAGCATAAAGGATAAGACGAGCAGAAGACCGGCCGGGATTCCCCCGTAAAACAGTTTGCTTATGGACTGCCCCGTATAGAGCCCGATGAGGATGAGCACCACACTGGGGGGTATGACGACACCAAGGGTTGACCCGCAGGCAATCGAACCGACGGAGAGGGCCGGATCATAGTTATATTTCTTCATCTCCGGCATCGATACGGCGGTCATCGTTGCCGCCGTGGCCGTATTGGAACCGCAGATAGCCGAAAAGCCGGCACAGGCGAATACGGTGGCCATGGCAAGGCCCCCTTTGATATGCCCCGTCAGGGTATAGGTCGACCTGAAGAGCCGCTTATTGAGTCCCGAGTAGAAACATATCTGCCCCATAAAGACAAAGAGAGGCACCATCGTAAGACCATAGGATGAGAAGGTACCCCACAGCTCCGTCCCTATCATCCCCAGCGCCGCCTTGAATGAGATAAGGTAGCAGATTCCCGAAAAGCCGATAACGGCCATCGTAAACCCGACGGGCATTCCGAGAAAGAGAAGGAGAAAGAGAAGGACCCCCGTTCCGATAAGTCCGATCACGGTGAGGCTCATGAATCACCTCCTTCCCCGGCGTGTATCAGTCGCAACACATCTATCAGGAGTACCAGCGCCATCACCGAACACCCCAGTGACAGGGCATAGACAAAGGGGAAATAGATGATCCTCAATGTCTCCGACAGTTCATGCACCCGCCACAGCGTTGTCCCCCATCGCGCTGTCTGATATGCGGCAAGGATGAAAAAGACCATGGCTACCAGGGAACCGATACCGGCCAGAATGCGCCTGATGCTGCCGGGAAAGAGATTGATCACCACGTCAACGGCAATGTGTCCCCTGTTGATCTGTGTTATTCCCAGGGCAAAGGCAGCGACAATGGCTCCGAAAAAACCCATGAGTTCAAAGGTCCCCTTTATCGGATAGCCAAGGCTTCGGAGCGCCACATTCGCACAGGCGAGGGCAACCATGAGAACCAGGGCGGTACCTGCAATCCCCACAAGCACCCTATTGAGAAGAAGGCTCAGCCTCGTCAGGTATCGGATACAATTTTCCATAGGTCATTTCACCCTTCTTCTCGTCGCTATTTCGTCTCGTAGGTCGCCATGAATTTCCGGATATCGTCGATAACCTCCCGAGAGGGAACCGTCGATTCCGTTCGTTTAATATATCCTTCGACCAGGGGCGCAAGAAGCCTGTTCATCTTCTTTTTTTCTTCCGTCGAAAGCTCGATGACTTCAACGTCATAGGTATCCTTTGACCATTCAACGGCCTCTCTCACGTGATCGTCGACGTAGCGTCCCGTCCACTCCGCCTGTTCTCTTTGCAGTCCCTCGATCTCATTCTGTATTTTTGCCGGAAGTGAGTTCCAGCGATCCCGGTTCATCACGACGGCAAAGGTCACCACCTGGAGATTCGTCATGGTAATGTACCGGCAATATTCGGCGTAGTTAAAATCCTTCATCACCTCGAGAGAGGAGGCCATACCCTTGATAACCTTCTTATGCAGTGCGTCGGGGACATCCGACTGGGGCATCCCGATGGGGCTTGCACCGAGGAGTTCAAAGACCTTGACCCCCGTTCCGGCGGCACGAATCTCCATCCCCTTGAGATCGGATAAACTCCGCACGGGTTTCAGCGACATGATATTCGCCGGAGGACAGGTAAACATTGTCAGCACCTTTACCTTATCGAAGGACCGGGGCTTATATTTTTCATAGAGATCCAGCAGCGACAGACTTGCAGCCCTGGCATTCGGCCATCCGAGGGGAAGATCGATGGCCTCGACAACGGGGAAACGACCCGGATGGTAGGACATGGCAAAGCACCCGATATCCGCCTGTCCGGTCATGACACCGTCAAACATGTTTTTGGCGCCGAGCAGTGTACCCCCGGGAAAGGTATTGATGCGCAGATCCCCCCCGGTCCGACTTTCAATCTCCGCTTTCCACCGCTCCATCTGCACGCAGGGGAAGGTAGACGCCGGCGGAAAATTGGCGTAGGAAAGAGTCGTCGACTTCGCCGATACGACCGGAACGACGAGTAAAAGCGAAACCATCAATGATTGTAAAAATCCCGCTACCTTCAAAAACACTTCTTTTTTCATGGATCACCTCCGTTGTACATTGAAGTCCCCTGCAGCATGGCGCGGGGAATCTTAGATTGTTAAGTTTTCTTATTCGCTCGCTGCCCCCCCGCTACAGGGGTGGGGAATGCGTTCGTTCTTCATTGCAACCCCTTCTCAAAACCTCGAAGATTCATATCGAGGTGGCGGGGTTGCGACACCTTTCTGATGACCGTTTCCATGACAGAGGCGTCACAGAAAAGGGCCTCCTTTTGTATGGCAAACCCCAGAAGCACGAGGTTTGTGATAACCAGGGATCCGATCTCCCTGGCAACACCGATGGCATCAATCGCAAGACCCTTCCCCCGGGGTTTGGCATTGACGATGCAGTTGCCGCCCTCTCTGATAAAATCTCCGTGGAATTCAAGGTTTGGTTCATGGAGAAAGAGCCCCGTATCCGCCCGGCCTCTCATAACCAGGGGGCTTTGAAACCTCCCGATCTTCACGTGCGATATGACTGTCCCCCCGCGCATTGCCATCCCGTGGGTTTCAGCGGTGAGCACCTCTGCCCCCATTTCGAGTCCTGCTTGAGCCAGAAGGCGGGTTAAAAAGAGTACACCCTGCCCGCCCGTACCGCTTACGATAATCTGCTGTTTCACTTTTGACCTCCCATCTCTTCCACGATAATCGCACCCACCGGACAGGCGGCCTCACAGACACCGCATCCGATACAGATATTCCGATCTATGGCGACCGTCTCACTCTTTTCATCAAAGACGAGAGCGGGACACTCAAACTTTGTAATACAGACCTTGCATCCCGTACACTCTTCGCTGACCGACACCCGATAGGCTGCCTGCTCTTTTCTTGCTGTCCGATCCATGATGCAGGGATGTTTTGATATGATAACGGCCACACCGCCCTCATCGCTACGGCAGAACCGGTCGGCATCTTTCAGGTGGGCAATGAAATCATCCATCCTGTAGGGGTCACACTCGCGCAAGAAGGTAACGCCGCTGGCCTTCACGAGATCGGGAATAAGGACGGGGGTTCCCCGGCTCCCGTCAGCCATGTATCCCACCTGCGGCGTGGGCTGATTCCCCGTCATGGCGGTTGTGGAATTATCCAGAATTACCACGATGATCCTGGCTCCCGTGAAGACGGCATTTACGAGTCCCGGAATCCCCGCATGGAAGAAAGTGGAGTCACCGATGGTGACCACCACGGTGGGAAAATTATCGTTGTCGGCGGCATAGGCCCGGTAAAAACCGGCCCCCTGGCTTATGCATGCGCCCATACAGTGACAGGTATCGACGGCCCCAAAGTTCATACCCAGGGTATAACAGCCGATATCGCTGGGGAAGATGCCTTTGGGAAAGGTCTGTCTGATTGCGAAAAAGGCCGCCCGGTGGGCACACCCCGGACAGAGCGTAGGCCGTACTCCCTTTGCCCCTTTTATATCGGCCCCCTTTCCTTCTGAAAGATGGAGAAAACCCTGCAGAATCTTTTCGATAACATCGGGGGTCAGCTCTCCATAATCGGGGACGAGTTTTGATATCCTCCCCTCAATACGTCGATTCGCCAGTTGCATCTCGATCGTGGGGTAGGTCTCTTCAACGACCAGTATTTTTTCATAATCGTTATTAATTTTCTCGATGAAATCCCTGTTCAGGGGATAGGGGAGGTCTACCTTGTAAAAATCTATCTTTCCCAGAAACCCCATATCTTCGAGGAGATCATGGGTATGGGCGGAGGCCACACCGGACGATATGATGCAGCCTTTACCCCCCGAACCGTCTCCGCCGACGCACCGGGGATAGAACTCATCCCTGCCGGCTATTTCGTCGATCTTGTCGTTGAGCGACCGGTGAAGGCCGGTGAGAAACTGCGGCGTCGCAACCCACCGGGCAGGGTCCTTTGTAAAGTCGGCTTTCCTCCCCAGCGATTTCGGCGGGAGACATTGCACATTCTGCCTGGCATGGCAGACCCCGGTTGTTGGTCGCAGCATCACGGGAATCTCAAATTGTTCGGAAAGTTCGAAGGCCCTTTTGACCATCTCCTTTGCCTCTGCCGGGCTTGAAGGATCAAAAACGGGGACCCGGGCAAAGCAGGCAAAAAACCGACTGTCCTGCTCCGTCTGAGAACTGTGGGGTCCCGGATCATCGGCAACGACAACGACAAGTCCGCCCTTGACTCCCAGATAGGCGGACCGAGTAAAGGGGTCGGATGCCACATTCAGGCCCACCTGTTTCATGGCAACGGCCGATCGCTTGCCCGTATAACTGTTTCCCAGGGCTACCTCATAGGCCACCTTTTCATTGATTGACCATTCAGTATGCATATTCGCGCCGGTTTCACCTGCAAAGGTAACCACCGACTCCAGGATCTCCGACGCCGGTGTTCCCGGATAGGACGAAGCCAGGTCACACCCCGCCTCAACGATTCCTCTCCCGATTGCCTCATTCCCCATCAATATTCTCTCATCCATAGAAATTCTTCCCTCTCCTCCGTATTTTCAAAAAAAAAGGCCGTGAACACGGTTTGTTCACGGCCTTTTCATAAGTCTATGTCTCTACATCAGACGCAAGCGGCAAACAAACCTCCCCTGTTGTTTTTATACCACCACCATGATGTTAGATTTATTGTTCTCATTGTTACCCGTTCCTCATGTTTCTATCGGTAGATACAGTTAATCTATTTTAACTTATAAAGCAAGCCTTTTTATTCCCTGGTATCGAAGACCCTCTTCGATTTTTTTTCCGTCCTGGGAAGGGCTTTATAATCGACAATTTTCACCTTTCCGCTTACCAGTATTCCCTTTTTGATTTCGCTTTCAACCTTCCTGGCAACGTCGGCATCCCTTTCGGGAAGCCCCTGTTCCTCTCGTTCAACCTTGATGGACATATAGTCCTTGCCGTCATCTCCCCGGGAAAGGTGTATCTGGTATTCACTTCCGATTCCCTCCTGACGGGCGAGAATTTCGTCTATATGACCGGGGTATATGTTGACCCCCCTGATAATGAACATGTCGTCGGACCTTCCCAGAATCCTGTCGTGCCTGGGGAACATCGATCCGCAGGGGCAAAGACCGGGAACAAATCTCGTAAGATCTCGGGAGCGATAGCGAATGAGGGGCGCGCCCTCTTTCCGGAGCGTGGTATAGACCATCTCTCCCACCTCACCCTCAGACACCGGCTCCAGGGTTTCGGGATCGAGAAGCTCCAGGATATAGTAATCGGCCCAGTAATGAATTCCCCGGTGATACTCACAGTCGAGACCCGTTCCAGGACCGTAGAGCTCGGTGAGTCCCGGTATATCAAAGGTCTGCTCGGCACTGATAAGCTCTTTGATCTTGTCTTTCATTGCATCATTCGACCGTTCGGCACCGAAGATGACCTTTTGTACGTTAATCTTATCGCGGAGGCCCCTCTTTTCCACCTCCTCGGCCATCAAAAGACCCATCGAGGCGGTGGCACAGAGTACCGTGGGCTGAAAGTCGACGAGAAACTGCATCTGCATCTCAATATTTCCCGGTCCCGCCGGTATGGCAAGAGCCCCGAATCTTTCGCAGCCGAGCTGAAATCCGACACCGGCCGTCCAGACGCCATAGCCGACGCATATCTGAATCCTGTCCTCCGGCGAAAGTCCGGCAATTTCGTAACACCGGGCAAACATGTTCGCCCAATCGTCAATATCTTTTGCCGTATAGACAAGAACCTTTCTCTTGCCCGTCGTCCCTGATGAGGCATGAAGACGGACGATCTTGTCAAAGGGAACCGATTGCAGCGGAAAGGGATACTGTTCCTGCAGATCCTGGGCAGTCACGAAGGGAAGCCGTTTCAAGTCGTCAAGGGTCTTGATATCTTCCGGCTTTACGCCTGCCGCATCGAATCGTTCCCGATAAAAAGTTGAGCCTTCATAGGCATGAGCGACGGTCCACTTCAGCCCCTCAAGCTGCAATGACTCCAATTCCTCTCTGGTTTTAAATTCCGGCATGAATGTTTTTTTCATAGGTACCTCACCGTATACAGTCGTATTGCAGGTCTTTAATTCATAAAAAAAGCCGTGAACATCATCTGTCCACGGCCATCGTTACTACGCTCTTTTTCTACCCTATCGGCACGCTGCGAACAGACTTCCCCTTTTATTTCTTTGCCACCACCAGAAGAATGTAACGCTTGCACTATGCCCTGTCATTGGATACTCCTCATATCACCTGACCAATTAATGTACTTTGTAACAGAAAGCAAGAACTTTTATTTCGGGAAAGGATTTCCTCGAGATTACGTCTCGATATTACTCACTCTTTCCCCTCTGCTTCATCAAAGGCGGGAGGATATTCCACAACGCCCCCCTTCCCCTCCAGCTCTCCCAGAACGATCTCAAGGGCCATAAAGGCACTGTCGGGTGCCTCAAAGGGAGGGGTTATTCCCCAGTGGCTGGCAGCTTTAAAGGCAAATTTTCGATAGAATTCGGGGTGACCGAGGACAATGACCGACCGGTACCCCATCTCCTGAGCTTTTTTGAGACCCGCTATCACGAGGATACTTCCTATTTTCTTTTTCTGATACTCGGGAAGGACAGACATCGGCGCCAGTGCCAGTGTGGGGCACGTCGTTTCTCCGGAATTTATTGTCACGGGATAGAAGAGGATATGACCGACGGGAGAACCGTCAAGTTCCGCCACGAGGGAGAGAGTCTCCACAAATTCCTTGGTGGCTCTCAATTTTTCAACGAGTCTTCCCTCAGTCTCCCCTCCGAAGGCCGCATCATTAATTTCCGTAATTATGACATAATCATCGGGTGTTTCCGGTCTGACACAGAGCTTCATCTCTCCTCCCCATATCGTAGAAATATCCCTTGACAGCAGAAAGGGTTACCGAAGGTATCGCAGGGGCTTCGAATCGGTTGCTGACAGAGAGAATGCCCTTACTGAGCCCCCGTCACAACCCTTTTTCACGGCCCGGGCACAACCGGTATTACCACATCATCCCTATTCGAGAACGTCGTCATCGGACAAACGGTATCCCCGCATGAAATCGTCAATGGACAACCTCTTTTTCCCCTCGAGTTGGACATCCTGGAGATAGACATGTCCATCCGCCGTCGATACCTGCAGCCCCGACTCCATGAACTGTCCGATCTTACCGGGATCTTTCTCCCCCGAAGAGAGGGGGCCGGGAACGGCATGAAAAATCTTCAGTTTCTTGTCCCTGAGAAATGCGTAGGCCCCGGGAGAAGTGGAAAGCCCCCTGATCAGATTCACGATTTCATGGGCATTTTTATTCCAGTCTATATAGCCCGTTTTCTTGTCAAGCATCGGGGCATAGGTTGCGAAGGACGAATCCTGGGGGGTTCTCCTGCCACTTCCATCGACGACCCCCTTCAGGGCTTCCAAAAGCAGCTCCGCTCCGAGATGAGCCAGCCTGTCATGGAGTTCATCGAATATTTCATCAGGGGCTATATCCGTTTCCCGCTGCAGTAGAATATCACCTGTATCGACCCCCTCATCCATCATCATTATCGTCACACCCGTCTTCTCTTCACCCCGTATCAAGGTCCAGTTCATGGGTGCCGGCCCCCGGTAACGGGGAAGCAGCGAGGGATGCACATTCAGACAGCCCAGGGGCGGTAATGTAATGATCTCCTTGGGCAGTATCTGTCCGAAGGCTGCGAGGACTACCATATCGGGGGCAATCTCTCTGAAGACCTTCAAAAATGCCTCATCTCTCACACGTTCCGGCTGATAGAGGGGAATGCCCACATCTTCCCCATAGACCCTTACCGGCGAGGGCAGCAATTTTCTCCCCCTCCCCTTGGGTCTGTCGGGCTGGGTGACGATCCCTGCGATGGTGTAATCATTCTTCACCAGTATATCGAGGGACGGAACGGCAAATTCCGGGGTTCCCATAAAAAGTATCTTTGGTTTCATGGCTTGTTTCTCAACGCTCCTTTTCTGTGTACGGTCTTCTATACCCTTTTGCAGGCCTTTAATCAATCGGAAGCCCCGTCCACTATTGCTATTACCGAACCTACACCGGACTCTAAAAAATTATCTCCCCAGATCTCTTTGAAAACCTCCCTGGCAAGGGACCCGCTGCAGTGACTCGGCGCGATCCTTTCCACACCGAATTTCTTCAGTCGGTGGGCGATTTTCCCTATCCTCTCGCCTGAGGCACCGACAAGATGAAACCCACCCATGACAAGAGAGACATTTTCGTCACATATTTCCGTCGCTTTTTTCACAATATTCACGATGCCCGGGTGGGCACAGCCCGTGATAACAACGAGGCCCTTCCGGGCACGGATCACCAGTGACTGCTCCTTCACCGATAGACCCATCTCTCCCGTCGTATAGACACTGCCAAAAAGCCGCCCCGAATCCCCTACCGCTTCATAGCGGGCACCAGCGCTCTTGATGCGCTCTTTAAAGGAAACCGGAAAGGTCGCCGGGAGATAGACGATAACATCAGGATTCTCCTGGAGAAATCTTCTCAGTCCCCCCACATGATCTCCATGGATATGGGAAAGTACAATCACATCGACGGTACCCGGATCAATCCCCATTTTTCCCATATTATGAAGAAGGATGTCTCCGTCACCTCCCGTATCGAAGAGGACTGTCTTCCCCGATCCTTCCACAAGGCAGGAAAATCCCCAGCCGGTCTTAAACCCGGCGACGGAAGACACATTATTAAAAAGACCCCGTATCCGCAGAGAGGCCTCCTCTGCCGCTGAACTTTCCGAAATAAATGATAATAGAACAAAGAGAGCAACAATGAATGGCAGAATGTTTACATCGTCATTTCGAAAAGGCATAGGTCTCATCCTTACAACGATACCTGTGGCACAGCCCATTTCTTTTTTCAAATGGTACCCAATTTTATGCTTCCATTCAACCACGTTCTTTGCTATATGGCCGAAGGCAGCACGCCTTTTGTTCTTTTGTCAGCATTAAAGCCTGTGTCGTTTCCCTGAAGATCGGGAAAACATTTTTTGCACAATCAAAACGTAATCGTCTGAAGGGCTCAACGGTGTTCAAATTGTGTCCAGAAAGTCAGTGTGCCCCCTCTTCACAGGACGTCACGGAAATCTTTAATATATCTCGAAGATTTAAGGAGTGGCTATGAATACTTTTACCGAAGAGGAGAAGAAAAGGTTCAGCACTGTTAATCAGGAAAACATTCAATTTCTGAGAGATCGCTACAACAGGGTAAACCGGTGGGTCATCGCTGACATGATCCGCAGGAGCAGCTACCATTACCCCGAAAAGACGGCCCTTGTCCATAACGACACAACCCTCACCTACAGAGAACTGGAATCAGATTGCAACCGCGTTGCCAACGCTCTCATCGACCTCGGTGTCGAAAAGTACGACCGCGTCGCTATTCTGGCCCATAATACGAACCACCATGTCCTCACATGGTTCGGCTGCTGCAAGGCCGGAGCAGTCTACCTGGCAGTCAACTATCTCCTGCGTGGCGAAGACATTGCCTACTGCATCAACCATTCGGAGAGCACGGTCTTCATCGTGGAGGACGATCTCTACGGCCTGGTAAAGGATGTCCTCGACGATATGCCCGCCGTCACAACCTTCGTCTGGTCAAAGGACGGAAGCGGGAAACCACCGGCAGATGAGCGATTTATAGATTTTGACGAGTGGTACAGACGGTATCCCGCCACCGAACCCGATCGCCTTCTCAATATCGAAGATCCCTGTCAGATGACCTACACCAGCGGCACCGAATCACTGCCCAAGGGGGTGATCATCGGAAATCAGGCACTCATGGCCGAATATATGGGATGCATCATCGATGGAAACTACGACGCCGATGATATCTGTATCAATGCACTGCCTCTCTATCACTGCGCCCAGCGTGACTGTTTCCTGAACCCGATCTTCTGGGTGGGGGGAACCAATATACTGATGAACCCCGATATCGGACAGATTCTCACAACTATTGAAAAGTACAGGGCCACGATGTTTTTCGCTCCCCCTACGGTATGGATCGGTCTCTTGCGGCACCCCGACTTCGAGACCTACGATCTTTCGAGCCTGAAAAAATGCTACTACGGCGCATCGATAATGCCCGTGGAAATTTTGAAGGAGATTATTGAAAAATTTCCCGGCGCGAAGATCTACAACTACTACGGCCAGACCGAACTCGCCCCCTACCATACGGTTCTCAAGGCGGAAGACGCCCTTAAAAAACTGGGCTCCGCCGGCATGGGCGGCATCAATATGGAGACGAGACTCGAAGATGACGAGGGAAATCCCATTGATACGACCCAAACCCCCGGTGAGATCTGCGGCAGGGGACCCCACGCAATGATCATGTACTACAAAGACGCCGAAAAAACCGACGATGCAATGAAGGGCGGATGGTTTCACTCGGGCGATATCGGCACCATCGACGATGATCGGTATATCGAGGTGGTCGACCGAAAGAAAGATATGATCAAGACGGGTGGTGAAAATGTCCCGACAAGCGAAGTGGAAGAGGCGATCTATAAAGACCGGCGGGTCCAAGAAGTAGCCGTCGTCGGTATTCCCGACCCGAAATGGGTCGAGGCGATCACGGCGGTGATAATCCCGCGCCAGAATGAAACGATAACGGAACGAGAGATCATTACCCATTGCAGGGAGGAGCTTGCCCCCTTCAAGTGTCCGAAGCACATCGTCTTCGTCGAAGAGCTTCCCAAAACCCCGAGCGGAAAGATCCTCAAACGTGATCTGCGCGAGACCTGCAAAGAGATCATATCAAAGAGAACGGCCGACGCCGCGTAGACCACGGGGGCGGAATCGTCACCCTTGAGATTCCGCTCTTTCCTTCCTGTTATTGTTCAGTATCATATAGGTTGCAAGCCCCTTTGCAATAAGGGTTCTCTCTGCGTTTCTCACCTCCACATCGCCTATGGCCGTTGTGCTTCCCTTGTAAACAATTGTAGCCTCGGCGATAATCTCACCCTCCTTGAAGGGCATCAGGTAATTGAGCTTCATCTCGACGGTGGTAAAGGTCTCATCCCGTTCCACCAGACCGATCAGCGCCATTGCCACAGCAGAATCGGCGGGAGAGAAGATGGCGCCCCCGTGGGCGATACCGAGGGGGTGGATAAGTTTATGATCGAAGGGGAGCCGTACCTTGGCCCACCCTTTTTTGACATCCACAAGTTCCATCCCGAGAAGCGACCAGTAGGGTGCCTTCGTCTGCATCCCATCGATCAGTGCATTTTTGAAATGAGGGTCAAGTTCTTCGAATTTCATCATCTTTCTTCTCCTTTTTCCTTCCCTTTACGAACTTCCCGTCAGATAGTTCGCTTCTTCCTTCCCCTTTTTCTCATCGACAAGGAGGAAGACAAGACCTCCCGCTATAAAGAGGAGCGCGACCGATGATATGCCGATGCGGGAGGCACTTTGACTCGCAAAACCCCACTGTCGTGCCAGGAGGGCAACCATTCCAACGAGGGCCGGTCCCAGGACAACGGAAAACTTTCCTATCATATTGTAGAATCCAAAATACTCAGCAGACTTGTCGACGGGTATGATCCTGGAATAAAAAGAGCGGCTCAACGCCTGAACACCACCCTGCACGAGACCGATTGCAACGGCAAGCATGAAGAACTCCTCCTTTTCCCGGATGAAAGCACCCCACAGGGTGACGATAACATAGACGGAAAGGGCGATCACTATGGCACGCTTCGTCCCTATCTTTCCCCCGAGATAGCCGAATCCGAGGGCAGCGGGAAATCCCACGAACTGAGTGAGGAGAAGGGCAAGGATAAGATCCCGGTGATCGAAGCCGATCGACATTCCGTAATCAACGGCCATGCGAATAATCGTGTCTACCCCGTCCATATAGAGCCAGTAGGCAATGAGAAAGAGGAAGATGGTCTTGAGGTGGCGCACTTCCCGGAATGTCCTTCTTATCTGGTCTATCCCCTCTCTCACAATATGCGGCACCGATTTTTTCTTCTCTGACCCTGGTTCTCGAACGAGAAAAAGTATCGGCATTGAAAAGACAAACCACCATATCCCTACACTGACAAATGAGATTCTGACGGCCTCGGTACTATCGGCAAAGCCGAACAGTTCAGGGTTCAGGGTCATCCAGACATTGACGGCGAAGAGAATTCCGCCCCCCAGATAGCCGAGGGAAAAGCCGAGGGCCGAGACAAAATCGACCCTTTCTTCGGAGGCAACAAAGGGGAGGAAGGCATCGTAGAAAATATTCCCCCCTGAAAAGCCGATAATCGCAACGATATAAATGATTACGGCGAGAAGCCAGTCACCGGCAGCGACGAGGCTGAGAGAGGTGGTGGCGATGACCCCTGTTAACATGAAAAGAATGAGGAGCTTCTTCTTTACGCTCCCTCTGTCGGCTATCGCCCCGAGGACCGGTGCGAAGAGGGCAATAAAAATTCCCGAAATGGAGTTTGCTATCCCCAGACGCGCCGTACTGGTTACGGGATCAACCCCCGCGCAGCAGACCTTCTTGAAAAAAACGGGGAAAAACCCGGCCATGACCGTTGTCGCGAAGGCCGAATTGGCCCAGTCATAGAGGGCCCAGCTTGCAATCGTTGTTTTATTATCCTGTGTTTTTGTCATCTACTATAATTGTGAAGAGTGTAATCAGTGACGGAGCCAGTTTACCGTTCTATTCAGGATCCGTTCGAAGACCTCGACCTCTTCGGTCTCTGAAGACTTCGGCAGGTGAAAGGAATGGTCTCCCCCCTCAACAACCTCAAGATCCCAGGAAGCAGCAAGCTTTCCAAGTACCCCTTTGAGTTGGACGAGGTCGCAGAAGGCATCCCTCGTGCCGGCGAAGAAGAGCATCGGCACGGAAATCTTGTAAAGATGTGCATCCCTCAACTGTTCTTTTTTACCCGGCAGATGGAGGGGATAACCGAGAAAGAGGAGGCGGTCCGCGGACAGGCGTCCCTCGGCCACCATCTGAGATGCAACACGGCCTCCCATCGATTTCCCGGCGGCTACGAACCGGTCAGGCCTCAATCCGGCTTCTTCCATCAGAAATCTATACACGCACCCCCAGGTATGCAGGAGCTTCGCCTGGGAATCGGGCGTCTTGCGCCCCCTTTCGCGGTATGAAAAATTAAACCGCAGTGTCGCAAAGCCCTCCCCCGCCAGACCATCGGCCAGATAGACAATGAGAGGGTTTTCCATATCGTTGGCAGCACCGTGGGCAATCGCCACACAGGTCAGGAGACCCTTTTCATAATCCTCCGGCAAAGAAAGGATGCCCGAGATTGTTTCATTTTCACCGATGGAAATTGCTACCTTCCTGACAGTCATACCGATAGCTCTCCTCCCCTTACTCTTCAGGATCTCGCTGTTAACCTCTATAGGACGGAATCAGATCGAAAACCCTGCCTGCGATATCATCGACAATGGACTGCAGCCAGAACGTCCCCTTTCCCTTCGCCTCGGCGTCGAGAGATTGAATGGCCGACAGGTACCCCGCGTCTCCTTCCGCTACCATCTTCCTCATAATGGCACAAAAGTCATCCCGTTCATCACGGGCAGCCTGTTCTTCATAGTTTCCGGCAAAGCACTCCTCAATCTCCGACCAGTTATTCAAAAACTCCCTCTTCAACCCTATGAGATCCCCGGCAGCCTCACCATCGACAATCCGACCCGCGATCGACATCGATTGCTCCATCTTTTCCGAGAGTACCCTGAACCGTTTCAGGCGCTCGTCAATCGCTACGGCAAGGGTCTCCCTCACACCCTCGTAAAGCTCGGCACCAAATTCCTGCGCCTCGAAAAAGGGCTTTCTCACATGATGATACCACTCTTTGAGTGCCAGAAGGTTGGCAAGATAGAAGATGTTATTGGTGACCCTTCTTTGGACATCCCCGTAGAAACCGGGATAGAAATCCTTCTCGCCCGCACCATTGTCCTCACGCAGAAGCTTTCCCCCTTCGAGGGAGTCCCCCCGGTAGACGCTTCCCGCCGCAATGACAGTCCCGAAGCCGATTCGGGCGGGCCCCACGAGCCCCCCCTGACCACCGAGAAAAATGGGCGGCTGGTCGAGCATGACACCCCTCGGTACATCACCGATCAGCGACGCCGTCGCCTTGTCCTGATTGGGCGTGTAGTTAAAATGGATATAGGAGCTGCCCACTTCGCTGTGATTTTTTCTGCTCGTTCCGCCGGCCATAAAACAATCACAGAAGTTGATCAGGCTTCCCAGCGTTACAAAGGGAAAGAGTATGGTCTGTTTGAGTCCCACCGTATGGCTCCCGTTGGCCTCCTCCTCGAGCAGGCATCCTTCTCTCACCTGGGCACCTGAAGCCATATTGGCCTTCTCAAGAAAGACCGACCTTTTAAAAAATCCACCCTTCAGTTCTACCCCGGGACCGATCTGACAGTCAGAGACAGTAACCGGTGCTTCATAGCCCAATTTTGCCCCCGAGCCGATGAGGGTTTTTGAGCCGAAGATCTTTGTACCGCTGTAGAAAACTACTCCATCCCTGGAAATTCTTTCAATGTCAACATCATCACCGATTTCCACTGAAGAGGGGGTGGAAATTGTCACTCCCCGTTCCATAAGCTGCATTACCTTGTCGGAAAGCCTCTTTCCGTCTTCCATATATCATCTCCTGTCATTTGAAACTCTGTGGATTTATCAGCTCTTTTCGGGACTAGTCTTGCTTTCGAGCTCCATTTTCTTCGCATGAATGAGGACAGCCGTCAGGGCTGCTTGGGTCATGCCGGGAATTCTCTGGGCCTGGCCGAAGGATGCCGGAGAAACGGTCGTCAGTTTCTTTTGCAGCTCCATCGAGAGGCTGGGAATTTCGGAATAATCGATTCCCGGAGGTATTTTTTTCTCCTCCATGCTTTTGAATTTCTCGACTGCCTCTTTCTGCCGTTTAATGTATCCCTCGTATTTCGCCTCTATCTCTATTTGGCGTTTTACCTCGCCCTCTGCTATCTCTTCCCACCCTTCGAAAACACTGAGTTTATTATAGGTAACCTCCGGCCTCTTCAGGAGCTGATACAGCGTGATCGGATTCTTGATCGGTGCGGTCTCTATCTTTTCAAGTATCTCGTTCGTCGCAGCGACAGGATAGATTTTCCGCGAAGAGAGATTTCTGATGCCCCCTTCAATCAGGTCTACCTTTTCCTTCAGATCCCTATAATCGTCATCCGGGATAAGTCCGAGTTCATGCCCCTTTCCCATGAGCCTCATGGTGGCGTTATCCTCCCTCAATATGAGTCGGTACTCAGCACGTGAGGTAAACATCCTGTAGGGTTCATCAACACCCCGTGTCACAAGATCATCGACAAGAACTCCCATGTAGGCCTCGGAACGATCGAGGACAAAGGACTCCCTCTTCTGAACGGCACAGGCGGCGTTGATCCCCGCCCACATCCCCTGGGCCGCCGCCTCCTCATACCCCGAGGTTCCGTTCGTCTGACCCGCCAGATAGAGACCCGTAATGAGTTTCGTCTCAAAGGTCTGCTTGAGTTCCGTGGGCTGGACAAAATCATACTCAATGGCATAGGCGTTCCGCATTATCTCTGCATCTTCGAGACCGGGCACGGAATGGACCAGTTTTTCCTGAAGCTCGAGGGGAAGACTGTTTCCCAGACCCTTGGAATAGATCTCCTCTGTTTCAAGACCTTCATACTCCAGAACGACGGGGTGGTGCCCCTTGTCTTGAAAACGCATCACCTTATCTTCCAGAGAGGGACAGTAGCGGGCGCTCACTCCCTTTATTGCACCCGAATAGAGGGGGGATTGCATGATGTTTTCGCTGATTATTTTGTGTGTTGCCGTCGTCGTCGCGGTAAAATAGGAGGGTAACCGCTCTTCCCGCAATCTCGTCGTCGCATAGGAAAAGGGGGTTGGATCGGGGTCACTGTCCTGCCGTTCCAGACGTGAAAAATCGATGGACGACGCCCGAAGCCTCGGCGGTGTCCCCGTCTTCATGCGTCCCATCTCGAAACCCAGTTCTTTGAGATTCTCCGCCAGACCGATCGAGGCGATCTCGCCCGCCCTGCCCGCCGACTGTCGGGACACGCCCACATGAACAAGACCGTTTAAAAAGGTCCCTGCTGTGATAATAACGGTTGTCCCCTCGTAAAAAAACCCCGTATTGTCCGTCACCCCTTTAACAACATTATCCTCGACGACGAGCCTCTCCACGAGGGACTGCCTGATGTAAAGATGCTTCTCCCGTTCCACCACCTCTTTCATCGCCAGACGATAGAGCTGTTTGTCGCACTGTACACGGGAGGATTGGACGGCGGGACCCTTTGAGCTGTTGAGGAGACGGAAATGGCAGGCCGTTTTGTCGGCAATCTTCGCCATTTCACCACCGAGGGCATCAATTTCCTTCACGAGCTGCGCCTTCGCGAGACCACCGATGGCAGGATTGCAGGACATCAGTGCGATGGAATCGAGATTGATATTAAAGAGAAGGGTTTCGCACCCCATCCTCGCCGCGGCGAGTGCCGCTTCACAGCCGGCATGTCCGGCACCGACGACGATCACATCAAATTTCTTTGGTAAGCCCATACCCTTCTCCTTGAACTACGAACGATAATTTAATAACATAGCTTTTCAAAAGACAATAGAAAAATGAGGCTTACGTGTCAAAACCGGATTTCTGGAACAATACAAAGCGATACTACGACTTCAAGAGTTTTCTCGTCAACACCTTCGGTTGCCGGGTCTATAAGCTGCAGATCGATGCCGGGTTTACCTGCCCGAACCGTGATGGGACAATAGCGACGGGCGGCTGTATCTACTGCGACGGGCGGGGATCCCGCCTGAGGCAGGAAGGCTTTCTCCCAACGGTTGGCGAACAGATAGTCAAGGCGAAGAACCTCTTCCGGCGTCTCAGAGGTGCGGAAAAATTTATCGCCTATTTTCAAACTTTTACCAACACCTACGCCCCCTACGAACTATTGAAGGACCTCTACGATGAGGCACTTCGCCAGGATGACATCGTTGGCCTTGCCGTCGGTACGAGACCGGATTCTATTTCCGACGATGTTATCGAGCTCTTTTCCGACTACGCCCGGGACCATCATATCTGGCTCGAATATGGCCTCCAGTCGGCACACGACAGAACCCTCACCTTTTTAAACCGGGGACACGATCTTCAGTGTTTTCTCGATGCCGTTACGAAAACGGCGGGACGAAATATTCATATCTGCACCCATATCATAGTGGGGCTCCCCGGTGAAACGCATGATGATATCCTTGAAACGGCACGCCTTGTCGCATCCCTTCCGATACAGGGGATCAAGATTCACCTCCTTCTCGCCCTCGAGGGAACGAAACTCGGCGCTCTTTTCAAGGCAGGCAAGATAGAAATGATCGAAAAGGAAGCGTACGTCAACACCGTATGCGATATACTCGAAATACTCCCCCCCGAAATGGTGATTCAGCGATTGACGGCGGATGGCTACAGGGATATATATCTGGCACCCGAATGGGGGAAAAGCAAGCTTACGGTCATCAATGCCATTGATGGCGAGATGGAGAAACGGGATTCTTACCAGGGTATAAATTTTAATGGTTGAAAGTCCTTATAATGCATGAGGGTACATGTGATGCCCTCTTCAAAATTAAACAGGAAATTAATATGAAAGACAACAGCCTTGTGCCAGAAGACCTCGCACTACAGGTGCAGGATCTTTATAGACTTTCCGGAGAGGATATCACAAACCGGATTCTTGAAGCCGCAAATCCGGCAAAGATCGTTCAGTCCTTTTCGGAGCAGGACTTTTTCTGGCTGATGAAAAAGGCCGGCGAGGAAGAATATCTCCCGCTTTTGAAACTTGCCTCGACAGAACAGCGGCAGTACATCCTGGACATGGAATTATGGACCAGGGACCAGATCAAGGGAGACGTCACCTTTGAGTGGCTCGAGAGGATGAGAAAGGCTGATCCCGATCATCTCGCCTGGTGGCTCTTTAACCAGGGGCAGGATCTTGCCCACCTTATACTCTTCCAAAATATCGACGTGGTCGTAAGGGCGCCCGACGAAGACCTTAATCTTCCGGAAGAATTTTTTACCCTTGACAATGTCCTCTATATCAGGGTCATCAATTATAAGCACTATGATACGATACGGAAGATCATTGAACTACTGTTCCGTGAGAACGAAAACTATGCGAGAAATCTGATAGAAGAAGTGGCCAGTATCATACCAGCAGAAATGGAAGAAGATATGTACCGCCAGAGGACAACCCGTCTTTCCGAGGCTGGATTTCTCCCCTTTGACGAGGCATCCTCCGTCTTTTCTCCCCTCGATCCTAAAATTCTTGAAACAGGGGAAACGCTACCGCGACGCTTCACACAAAAGGATGAGGAAATTCAAAGCTCCGTCCCTGTCCTCCCCCTCCTCAACGCAGGAGTAGAAACAATATTTGCGCGGACATTATCGGATATCGGCGATGAATCTCTCATCGACCGGGCTCGGCTTGAGTTTGCCGGTCTCTGCAACCGGATAACGGCGGCCGAGGGTCTTGGCGATCTCGATCCCGACATCCTGCGGGAAAAATGCAGGAACGCCGGGGGATACATCAATATCGCCCTTGAAAAAGTGTGTGGGATCAATGTCGGGCATGCGGCAGAACTGATACAAAAGAATTCTCTCGAATCGCTCTTTCGCGTCGGTTTCGGGTATGCTGTAAGGCTCAAATGGAAGGCAGAATCCTGGGTGGAGAGAAGCTGGTTCAGCTCTCTCGGTCTCGATACAGCGTTCTGGGGCACTTCCTGGGGCATGGCCCTCAAAGGCCTGATGAAGGAGAAACCGCTTTTCTATACCGGTCTTCCCGAGGAGGAATACCGTGGTTTTGAGAAACTTTTGGAAATCGATACCGCCGAAGAGATACTCGATCGTGTCGTGGTACTCGACGATTTCCTCAGACATCTCCATGAAACTTATGATTACGAGAGGAGCCTCTACGAAGAGAAAGACCTCGAGTTTTATCCCCTTATTCTTAGCTTCTGGGCCCGTCTGATCCTGACTCTGGAGCCCGATTTGTCAGGCATATCCTTCGAAGAGGCAACAACCTTTTTTGAAACGCTGAGAGCGGAAGAGGACAAGCCTCCCTATACAATGGCAGGATTTTACGAAAGGTTCCAAGCTGATTTATTGCAAAATGCCCCTCCACTCGAAGGGAAACATCTCGACCTTTTCGAGGAGACTCTCTCGCTTATCTGGCAAAAATTTCAGGAGGAATTCGAATCGGTTCCGACGGAAACTCTCGACGCACGCTATTCACGATTCCTCTTGGTCAGAGATTAAAGAAAGATACAATACCACAGCTCTGCTTGGAGGCGTTACGGCATCGGGGCGCCAATTGTGCCCCTTCTCCTGAAAGGCGCTTTCGACCTCCTGGCACCGGATACATCATTTCCAAAACGCAGCGATGTATCGGCGTATATCGGCAAACCATCTTTTGATAAGGGTGGCACCCAACGGCTGGAGATAAGTTCAAGAGAACAAGGAAATTTTCATTTTTTATTTGCTCGCTAACCCCGCCGCAAGCAGCGGGGAATGCGCTCGCTGCTCAGTTCAAATATTTATGGTATAGTATCAGAATATTACGTATAATCTGAAGAGAAAAGGGTTGTAGACATGCCATCTCAAATCCGACTGGTTGCACCCCAAGTCAAGTAGCGTTACACAGCAAACGACTCCAAGAGGATGAGAATGAAAAAAATTAAAATTGCGTGTATCGGGAATTACCCCCCGCGGGAATGCGGGATTGCGACCTTTACGAGGGATCTGGTTGAATCGATGGAAAGAACCGATCGGGCCGACTGTTCCGTTGTCGCGATGAATGATCATGACCAGGACTACCCCTACCCCGAAAAGGTTTCACATATCATCCGGCAGAATCATCAACGGGATTATCTCAAGGCGGTCAAATTTATCAATTACAGTGACGCCGATGCCTGTCTGCTCGAACATGAATTCGGGATATTCGGCGGTGACAGCGGCATTTACATCCTTCCGTTAATTCATCGGTTGAGAATTCCCCTTGTTGTTACATTGCATACAGTGCTTGAGAAACCTTCCTATAACGAAAGGGCCATCATCCATGAGATCGGTGAAAAGGCCGAAAAGGTGGTGGTGATGAGCCATCGTGCGATCAAGTTCCTGACCGAAATCTATGATGTGCCGCCGGATAAGATTGAGCTTATTGAACACGGGGTCCCCGACCTCGATCTTGTTCAGAGAGATCAGTATAAAAAGAAGCTTAACCTGGAGAATAAAAAGGCCATCTTTACCTTTGGCCTTCTGAGCCGAAGCAAGGGGATTGAAACAGTACTTCAGGCCATGCCGCAGGTTGTCCGGAAACATCAGGATGCTGTTTTTATTATATTGGGGAAAACACATCCGGCCGTGTTGCGCACCTCGGGCGAGGAGTACCGGAATTATCTGCGACGCCTGGTCGAAAAGAATAATCTGAGAGAACACGTCTATTTCTATAACCGCTTTGTCAGCGCGACAGAACTGTTTGAGTATCTATCCGCCATCGATATCTACATCACCCCCTATCTGAATGAGGCCCAGATTACCAGCGGGACCCTCGCCTATGCGGTAGGAGCAGGGGCGGCCGTCATATCGACACCCTACTGGCACGCACAGGAACTCCTGGCGGACGGGAGAGGAAGATTGTTCGATTTTCACGATTCAAAGGCATTGACCCACATCCTCAACGAATTGCTGGATAACCCGTCCACCTTGACCGAATTGCGACACAAGGCTTACGCCTACGGGCGGCTGATGACATGGCCCGTTATCGGGGAGAAATATGCCAACCTCCTGTACGACGTGGCGCGATTCTATCCGGAGGTGAGCACTATAGAGGGCGCTATCGTCGACCCTCTGGTTCTCCCCCCCTTCGATCTGGCCCACGTCAGGCAGCTCACCGACGATACCGGTATTATCCAGCATGCGAACTACAGTGTACCGAGCCGGAAAGAGGGATACTGCCTGGACGATAATGCCCGGGGGCTGTTGATGGCAACCATGGCCTATCGCCAGAAGAAAGACCCGGTGGCCCTGAATCTTCTGCCCACCTATCTCAGTTATATCGATTATATGCAGCGCGATGACGGTTTATTCAGGAATTTTTTAAGCTACAATCGAAATTTTCTGGACGAAGTCGGATCGGATGATGCCTTCGGACGAACCATATGGGCACTGGGATACCTTATCCGTTTTTCCCCCCACGACGCCTTCTTTCAACTGGCCAACCAACTGTTCGCCAAGGCCTATCCGCATTTTCAGAACGTTCGTTCCATTCGGGGTATTGCCGACTCGATCATTGGTGTCTGCCATTATCTCCACCGCTATTCGAGCGATGAGGGAATGAATGAAACCCTTAAGGAGATGGTACGACGGATCGTCACACAGTACGAAGACGAGGCTGATGGGGAGTGGCACTGGTTTGAACCGACGGTGACCTATGACAGCGGTATTGTCCCTCTGGCCCTGTTCCATGCCTATGAGACAACCGGTGATGAAAAGGTCTTGGCTGTTGCTCGTGAGATGGTGGACTTTCTGGAAGAAATCATTTTTAGGGACGGGTATCTTACGCCGGTCGGGTCCGACGGCTGGTACCAGAAGGGCGAACAGTGTGCACGGTATGCGCAGCAAGCTATTGACGCAATGGCCATCGGGATGATGTTCTACCAAGCCTCTATCATAACTGGGAATAAGCACTACCTTGACCGGATGGTTGCATCCTTTATGTGGTTTCTTGGTGAAAATGACCTGCGGATTCCGCTTTATGATTTTGAAACATGCGGCTGCTGCGACGGCCTCGAAAGCCACGGGGTAAATCGGAATCAGGGTGCGGAAAGCACCCTGTCGTACCTCATTGCCCACTTGACCGTCCTTCTGGCCCATGAGCAGGAGACTCACTGGCGGTAATATCCTGATTGAAAAATCGATCATCTACTACTCTCTCATAACTATGCCGGAGAAACCCCTGCCGCATATAACGATGGAAGGAGTCTCTATATGCCGATTATTCGAAGATATGAAAAGAATCCAATTTTAACCAGAGATGATGTGCCCTATCCGGTGGCAACAGTTCATAACGCCGGAATAACCAGGTATAACGGCAGGTACATAATGATCTTCCGCTCGCATTTAACCAGCGGCCGCAGTATTTTAGGGCTGGCGGAAAGTGATGACGGGCTGAGGTTCAAGGTTGCCGAAAAGCCATTTATGACCCCGGCGACACAAGGGGTATTCCAACTATATGAAGAATATGGCCTTGAAGATCCTCGGATCACCCGTATCGATGATGAATATCTGATTACTTACAGTGCCTATTCCAGGCATGGTGCTCGCATCGCGCTGGCCAAAACAAAAAACTTTCAAAAAATAGAACGGATTTCTTTAATAACCGAAGCAGATTATCGCAACCTGGTTATTTTCCCTGAAAAAATAGATAACCTGTATGTCCGTCTGGACAGACCCCATTCGGGGATAAGCCCCTGGTCCATTTGGATATCCTATTCTCCCGATCTGCAATACTGGGGGGACGCCAGTCTGATTATGAAACCGGCTCACTATCACTGGGATGAGATGAAAATAGGCCCTGGAGCGCCTCCCATCAAGACCGATCAAGGCTGGTTGAATATTTACCACGGCGTCTTTCAGACCATGGCCGGTTGCGTCTACCGTCTGGGAGTTGCCCTGCATGATTTAACGAATCCCGCTATAATCAGGGGGGTCAGTGACGGCTGGATTCTGCAGCCGGAGGAAGAATATGAGGTCACCGGTTATGTCCCCAATGTCGTATTTACCTGCGGGGCAGTACCGGAATCAGACGGCACACTTAAGATCTACTGGGGTGCGGCGGATACAGTGATGTGCGTGGGTACGGCCACTATAAATGACCTGATTGACCTTTGCCTGAAAAATCCCAGAGCCGCGGTGTAAGATGAAAATTGCTGTCTTAGCCCCTGTTTGCTGGAGAACACCACCGCGGCATTATGGCCCTTGGGAACAGGTGGCATCCAATATCGCCGAGGGTCTCGTCAAGCGCGGATTGGATGTAACGCTTTTTGCCACGAGCGATTCCCTGACCAGGGCAAAACTGGAATACATCTGCACGCGGCCCTATGAAGAAGACAAGGCCCTTGACCCAAAGGTCTGCGAGTGCTTACATATTGCACATATGATGGAACGTGCCGATAAATTTGACATCATCCATAACAATTATGATTTTCTCCCGCTGACCTATTCACGTCTGATTAGCACGCCAATGGTGACCACCATCCACGGATTCTCCTCGTCACAAATTATCCCGGTCTTCAAAGCGTACAATGATCATAATTATTTTGTATCCATCAGCAATGCTGACCGTTGCCCGGAATTGGAGTATGTCGCCACGGTTTACAACGGCATTAATGTGCCTGACTTTACATTGAGGGAAGCTGTGGGCGGGTATCTATTATACTTCGGCAGGATTCATCCGGACAAAGGAACCCATGAGGCCATCCAAATCGCTAAACGGTTCAAGATGAGACTTATTATTTCCGGGTTTATCCAGGATCAGAGATATTATGAAGAAAAGGTAGAACCCTATTTTAATGATGAAATTGTTTATGTCGGTAACTCGGACCCGGAAAAAAGAGATACCTTGCTTGGCAATGCGTATGCTCTGCTTCATCCCATCAATTTCGACGAGCCCTTCGGCTTAAGTGTTGCTGAATCGATGCTTTGTGGAACTCCGGTGGTTGCCTTTAATAGGGGCTCCATGCCGGAGCTAATCGTCCAGGGAAAAACCGGATTTCTGGTAGATACGGTTGATGAAGCCGTATCTGCCTTAAAAAATGTAGGGCAGATTGACCGCAGATTCTGCCGGAGGTGGGCCGAAAGGAATTACAGTCAGGAAAGAATGGTCGATGGTTATATTGAAATTTACCGAAAAATAGTGGGTAATGACTGCTGATGTCGCCGGGCAACCCATTGTTAATTCCTGTAGCGTTTAGAGACAATCACCAACATCCTCAATCATTGAAGCTCCCCGCAACAAGTTGCGGGGAATCTCCGATTGTTAAGGAAAATATTATTTTATATTCGCTCGCTAACCCCGCCGCAAGCAGCGGGGAATGCGCTCGCTGTTCAATTCAACAATCTGTTCAAAAGCTCATCTAACCACACCGTGGCAAAGCCAGAGGCGTAATCGGACATCCCGTACGGTCGGAAACAGGGCCACGTTTTTCCTAGCTCCCTTTACGAAAAATGGAGCTCTTATCAGTTAAATTGGGACCTTTTTGCCGAAACAAACACGATATCATCGTACAGGAAGTCGGCGGTTAGCTCGCTGAGTCCTGCATGTGTCAACATAGACTCGATCTCTTCCAGGCTATAATAACTCTCATTCCATAGCGTTTCAGCTTTGCCGCCTTTAATAGGATCTACTACCATGAACTTCCCGCCAGGTCTTAATACTCGTCGAGCCTCTTCCAGTGCCTGCGGCAGATGCTGAATTTCGTGCAAAGAGTAAAGCATGATAAGAGAACCGAAAGATTTATCAAGAAAGCAGAGCTTTTCTGCATCCCCGGCAGCGAGGAGCACAAGGTGCGAGATACCCCGAGTCTCCGCTTTCTCGCGGGCTGCAGTCAGGTGCGATAAAGAGATATCGACACCATAAGTGTTGCAGCCAGATCCCGATGCAATGAAACCGATCAACCTGCCATCACCACAGGCAATATCTAGAACTGGGACTGCGTCGGCAACTGCCTCAGCGATTCTCTTATGAATTTTGGGCTCCAGGTTATCATAGATGCTTTGTTTTCCCATCTATATTTCCGTCTCTCCATTGGTACATTCCACTTTATCAAATACACCCGTGCGCTCCTGATACATATTATTGCTAATAAATGTTTGCAAGTCATCGCAGGCATCTTTAAACAAAACCGAGATACCTCTGCAAAATAGAATTGTCAGGGTTACGCCTCGTTTCCGACTCATTGCTAATGCCTGTAGCTTTTAGAGATAACCACCAACATCCTCAATTCTTGAATCTCCCCGCAACAAGTTGCGGGGAACGAGGTAATTCGAAGAATAATGCGCTCGATGTTCAATTCAATAATCTGTTCAAAAGCTCCTTCAACCGTATCGTGGCGAAGCCCGAGGCGTAATCGGACATCCCGTACGGCATGATCAGGTCACCGTTACGAATGAGGGAACCGCAGGAATAAACAACGTTCGGCACATAGCCTTCCCTCTCTTCTTCATTTGCCACCAGCAGTGGTTCCTTCAGCTGACCGATGATGCGAGAAGGGTCCTCCAAGTCGAGCAGGACTGCCCCCAGACTGTACCTCCTCATCGGGCCAACCCCATGAGTGATCATTAGCCACCCCTTCTCCGTTTCAAGGGGCGAGCCGCAATTACCCAGTTGAATAAATTCCCAAGGGTGCTGAGGCTCTTGTATCTTCCGGGCATCGTGCCAGACATGGATGTCATCGGAGAACATCAGGTAATTATTGACCCCGTCATAGCGGGAGATCATGGCGTACTGCCCCCCGATCTTTCTCGGAAACAGTGCCAAGTCCTTGTTCTGGGTATATTCGCCATGGATCGGACTTATCTTAAAATGGTAAAAGTCTTTAGTCTCCAAAGACTTAGGCAGAATTGTATACCCGTCGTAGGCCGTGTAGGTCGCGAAGTAGGTAACAGTGCCATCATCGTCGATAAATTTTACGAATCGTGCGTCCTCGATGCCATTGCTTTCATGATCGGAGACTGGGAAGATAACTCGTTCAGATATATCTGTATCCAAAGAGAAGGTGATTTCGTAATGCGAACTGGCCAGCCAGTTCATGGAATCGATCACCTTCTTTTTAGTGTAACTCATCTCTATAGCTTGAGAGCTCTCTGCAATACTTTTCTGCAAATCAAGGTAGGTAAAGTTGTCTCCCAGCTTGTCCATAACGGCACCGATGATATCCTTCTGGACATGCATCTCGCGTAATTTTTCCAAAAAATGTTTTTTATCATACAAATGTCGCTTTACGGTTTCCGGTAAATCAACGAATTTTCCGGCAGTTTTAAAAATCAGTTCATTGTTCTGGGTAATAATGCCGCTCCTGAAGACTATGGATGAGATATGACCCTCCCCGACCGCACGAAAACTGACGATGACGCGTTTTTGCCCCTCTTCCAGATTCCCCTGGTTTGGATCCTCGACGATCGATGGATTAAAGAAGGCGGCAGCCTCGATGGCGTATTCCAAGGTAAAGTAGGATCCGATAAGCAGTTTTCTCTTGAGAGTCAGGGGCTTCAGAAATATATCGGGATCCGATGCCAGAACATCTTTTATAGTATGAAAATTATTCTCAAATATTTTTGTGATATTGCGGTGACGTCTTGAATAATCCGCCAAAACTTCGTTGACTGCTATATTAACCTCTTGATCGGAGAAGGCCAGTATCCGTTCGATGATAATTTTTGCTCTCTTCCCATCACTTGCCCCGGGCAGATAAAACTTGGCGATGACCCGCGCGGAATCCGGGTAAAATTTATTCGGTAATCGGTTTACAGTTAAAGCCATTGCTCCCTCGTATAGGAATAGATTTCGGTTTCTAATGTGGGAAATACCGCGTTCTCTCCTCTTCAATCACGGGACACTCCTCTCGCTGTATCGGATGATGAGACAACACCGATAGCCCTGAGGCCTTTCTTCGTTCCCTCATCTCCTTTTCACCATACCATATAGAGTAATTAATCTTTCTTTTGAAACATGAATTCAGATAAAAGGAACAAGAATGTGACAATATACTTCAATTTAACAGAATATGCTAACCCACTAACTCCATTATTATATCTTGTCAAGAAGTAATATGGTGAGGCTTTCAACGGGCAATAAATACTCTTCACATTCAATAAATCTGACGATTTGCAGGTGCAAGGAATAACGGTACTAAATCTACCCTAAATTACCACTCTTTGCAACGCGCCACAGACTGCTCGGTGGCCTCTTTTTATATTGAAGCCCCTCCCAACAGACACGGGGTGCGCAATCTTTTCCATGGCACATCGTTTGTTGCTTTTCCATAAACCTGTGGTGCCAGCCAATACTTATCGTTCTTATAAAACTGACTCACCAATCCCTTACACCCGTTCACTCGAGTCCGTCCTATAGATCAAGTGAACAATCTATTCATGAATTGACTCGCCTCTATACTGCACAGATGCCGAATAATCGGGTAACCCATCATGATAAAAACGTTTTCTCACTAATCTTTCCTGTTTCGCAAAAATTGCGGAAACAAGCGATATGGCAACAAGATAGGAGGGAATATCCACAATCCCTGCTATCATTGATAGGGTTGTCGAATCCTGAAGAGAGGCGATTGAGTTCGCCTGCATTGTCATACGAAAGGCAATATGACTCATGAAATTGGACAGAAGCCACAATGCCCACCACCAACCAAGTAGAGATGACCCTTTCTTATTCTGCCAGTCATCAGGATTTTCACTGACCTTCCAGATCTCTTTCATTGCTTGATAGGGTTTGAAAAAATTAAGGATGGGGATGAAGTAATACCCTATCGACCAACCGGGGGTGAACTTCATACCCTGGACACCGAATCCATGACAGTTTGAGTTCGCACGGTAGATCCATTTCAGAAAGGTAACTCCGGTAATAATAAATGCAACCAAATAAAGCACTCCAATGATGCGTTGCCGTATATCGTTCGATTCCGCCTCTGCCTGCGAGAAGTAGCCGGCGCTGAGAAGATTCATCTGCATCAGATCAGATAGTAGCGACAGTACAACAACACCGAGAGAAATCCACAACATGGTCTTAAGAAACTTGGTGATAGTTGTTGGATCCTTCGTGTAGTGATAATCATGATTGCTAACGGCGCTCTCGATTTCTGTCATATCGATTCTCTCCTTTAACTGCGACGGCAGATTGGATAGCTATCCATTAATCAACCGGCAACGAGAAAGTGTTACGGTAAGAAAACCAACCTCTTTTTGAAAAAGGGCTTTTAAAAAATCCATCCATAACTTTCTCCCTGTGAATATTCAGGCCAAGCCGATAAAAGCAGGATAGGACAAAGTTGCAATAAAATCAAGGAGAAGAATGCCCTCTCACACGATTTTGGTCAAGAGCGTTCTCAGGTCATGAAAATGAACGTTTTTTCGGTCTTATTTATTCGCCGATTTGTTTTGTTGCCCTTTCGTCGTGCTGCGACTGCGGTACCAGTTTATATTTACTGTTCTCGTGACGTTGGGCTACAGGATGCAGAGAACCTTTTGATTGTTGCTTTATGGTAAAGGAGACGACGCCGCTCAGGATGACAATCTTAAGTTTTCTTCTTGACAGACAAACACCTATTTCTATATTCATGCTGCTCAAAGGGAATTTCTCGTCAGTACGCAGGATTTTAAGAACAGAGCGCCTCGTTATTATTCGAAAAAGCCTTACCGGAGTTTTCTGAATTAATTTCAGCCTCTTCAAATCTTAACATATCTTGTAGCTATGTTTCGGCATCGTTGTTAGAGTCCGGGATTACCTTTATAAGCCTTTTGCTGGACACCATGAAGAAAGGAAAGAAATCCATGGATCAAATTGCAGTCTGCAAAGCAATTACTGATGGTTTTCCATACCCGATAGTTTTCGTCGATTCCGGGCACGTCATTCGGTACATGAATCGTGCCGCCCAGTATCACTATGGAACTGAGCGGGGTCATCGTGATCTAATCGGAAAGTCTCTTTTCGACTGTCATTTTAATCCGGCATCGCGCGAGCAGATAGAGCGCGTTGTCGAGAAGTTCAAGAGTGATGCTAAAGAGGTCTTTCTCAAGGTCAGCGACCGAAATATGCGTATATACATCACTCCCGTGCTCGATGACAACGGCGTGTTCATCGGATACTACGAGCGCTTCGAGATGAACCTCTATCTGGAAACGCCGGCCCGGCAAGTCGGTGCAGTAGAAACCGCTCCGGAGCGCTACTGACCTTTGACGTTATTGTTACATCTCGTTAACAACACAAAATGAAAAACGGAAAGAAGGTACTATGATGAAAAGATCTCTCAATCGAAGTGTGCTGATCTTGATGATCCTCACGCTCTTATTTATTGGCCCCACCTCTCTTAATGCGGGATATGACGCCGACATAATCGGGGATAATGGAATCGGTGATGACGGGACCTCGGGCGACAGGGCAAATTCATACGCCTGGAGCATGGATCTGTTGCCCATGGACTTTGAAAATGACGAAGATGACGGTGACTATCTCTACATAGGAGTCAACCGGGGACTCGTCAATGGGGTTCTAAAAAACATGGGTATTACAAACGATGATATCGAGACCATATTCCAGGGTGATATCGCCACGCTCGATCCAAACCCCGCAAACAGGGACAGCCGGGGACGAATCTTCAGATATAAAACGGACGGCAGCAAGGGATGGGAACTTGTCTTCACATCAGATATTTTTGTCACCATGGCAAACGGACTTCAGGTCCCGCGTCACTTCGGTTACCGATCGATGAAAACCTTTACGGACTCTGAAGACAAGACCGCCCTCTATGTGGCATCATCATCATTTGTCCCCCAAATCCCCACCGAGGTACTCAAGATACCCCACGACTTCGATCCGGCGAATGACACTCCCGAGGTCGTCCTCCGCGTTACCAATGCCGGGGGACAGAACTCCATCCGTGCGATTGACGTATTGAACGGTTATCTCTGCGTCGGCTTCATGAACGGAGAGATTTACATCACCGATTTACCCCAGGGCCAGCCTGAGGGCAACGAAACCTCCACGACAGGATGGACGCGAGTCGCTGACTTTGCAGATTTTACCGCAGCGAGCCAGGTGAATGGCGACCCGATACCGCCGCCGACGGCGGAGAATAATACGACCTATCCGAACGTGCAGTTCGTATCCTTTAACGATTATCTCTATACCACCGTAGCTCGCTTCAACTCGGTCGAGGTCCCCGGGGGATTCTGGATATTCAAGGGGAAACCGATCGATCCCGGCGACCCCACGGGAGAATGGGAATGGTCCGAGGTTATGCGTGACGGTGCCGGTGATCCCTGGAATGAATCGGCAGGTGTATGGGCCTTTCGAGATCATGTTTACGTGGGAACACTCATTCAATTTCCCGAACATCTGATGCGGGATGATGGCGTTTCCTTTCTCTACGATAATCTGGATAGCCTGAGATGTGAGGTCTTCCGTTTTGACGAAAACAATATCTGGGAGATGATTATAGGGACTCCCGAACAAAACAGTTTATTTGACATACGGCTCGGGAACTATGACGCCGGTTTCTGGGAACCTATACTCCCCATTTCTCCCTTCAACGACGTGAACGCGTCGCTGAATCTTTACTCCTGGTGGATAGGAGTTTACAATGACAAGCTGTACTGCTCCACCTTTGACACCAAGGTTTTTCTGAAGTACGTCTCCGGCTTGCTGGAATTCTTCGACTACAGCCGGGACGAGATCGATACCATCGAAGGGTACATAGAACTACTGGATATTGTCAACGACAATCCTGCCGGAGGCGACCTGTACGTAACGGAAGATGGCATTAATTTCAAGCCGGTAACCCTTGACGGATTTGGTGACGAATATAATTATGGCTTCCGGACATTGATGGGAACGTCCGATAGGCTCTTTGCAGGAACTGCAAACCCCTTTTACGGATTTGAGGTCTGGGAAGTCACTGAAACAGCGGATGGAGATGACGACAGCGGCAGCTGCTTTATATCAGCGGCAGGCAGGTAATGATAATTGAACACAAAGGGCATGAAGATTCTTCTGCCCTTTGTGTAACTATTTTTTCCTGGGTCAAAGAACAAACCTACAAGGAGGCAGGGAGAAGAACGTGCCTTTCCAACAGATTAAACTTCTGGCTTTTACCGCCATTATCCTTGCCCTTTTTATCTCTCCCGTCTGCGGCATCACTCTATCAGAAGAGACCGAAAGCTATTACAATGAACGGGGACTATCCTCTTTCAACGAGGGTTTCTATAAGCTGCTGCCCAGGGGGATGAAGGAAGCGGCAGCCATCGAGTTCGAGGATGCCATCGGATTTTTTAAAAAGGCCCTCGAGATAAAGGGCGATTTCACAGAGGCCCGGCGCAACCTGGCACGGGTCTATTGTATCCGGGAAGACTATGCCCGGGCGGTTGAGGAATATAAAAAGGTTGTCAACCGTACCCCGGACGATATGGATGCCCGTCTGGCTATGGCATCCGCCTATGCGAAAATGGGCAGACCTGACGAGGCCATTGAAGAGCTCACAATTGCACGGGATATGAATGACAATCCGATCGTTATCGACAAACTCGACAGACTGATAGAGAGTATTAATAGTGGAAAATAGCTTTGTAGAAACCCTGTGTCGAGGCGGATTGACCACACTAAGAATAAAAGCAATCATTCTGCTTGTCTGTCTGTTGATCTTTGGATTTGCTGCCCCGCACTCCGATCTCTGGGCGGGGGATCCCTATTCAGCCTTTTACAGTCCCGACAACGACAGGATTTTCTGGTTCATCCATATATCTGATTCTCATATTGGAAGAAGTGGCACCCAGGACAGCGAGAACCTTGAATGGATCGTGAACGAGGCACGGACCGTGATTAACCCCGCCTTTATCGTCAACACGGGTGATCTCACAGACTCTACAAACGGCGGGCCTATACCGGACGGCCCTTATTCCGATGAGTGGGTCGAATACAACACAATCCTCTCAAAGGCCGGTATGAACCCCACCTTCTATTATGATATCCCCGGCAATCACGACCATTACAATGACCGGTACTTTGCCTGGTACCTTGCCGATTCAATGCAGGGACCTGCCACCGGCCAGACCCAGATCTCATGGCGAAAAGCGTTTCTATTCGGAAATTATCATTTTATCGGTACCTGCACAGCAGGCAACGACGGTGCTCCCTTCAGCCTTCTGCCCCCCAATTTCGGTGATAACGCGGGTCTCGATGAAGATGAACTGACCTATATTCAGACCGAGTTAGAGGGAAACCGAGACGCAGATCTCACGATAATCTTCGGCCACCACCCCGTCCTGCCGACGGGAGAACCCGGCGAAACATCTCTGACATACGGTGCCGAAGAGTTCATCAGCCTCATGGAAGAATTCGGGGTATCCATGTATGCCTTCGGGCACACCCACCGCTACGATGAAAGCTTTCTGCCCGGAGATAGCTCTGACGGCATCTTTTACCTGAATGCCGGGGCGCTGAGCGAATCGAGCGAAAAACAGTACACTGTAACGGCCATCGACTGCAACGGTATCTCTACCGTCGCCATGGATGTCGAAACCTGGCCCGTTGTCCTCATCACAGCACCGGTAGACAGAAATCTTGGAGCCGATGACAATCCCTATGCTTACAGCATCGACGACCTGAACCCAAAACCGATCCGCGCCCTTGTATTTGACGCCAATCAAGTCCTACAGGTACGTTTCAGGATCGATTCAATGGGCGACTGGCACCCAATGACTGAGGTTCCCGGTAACCCCTACCTGTGGGAGGCGTCCCTGGACGATACCTCTCTGCTATCGCAGGAGGACCACACACTGGAGGTCCAGGCTACGGGCTCATCGACGCGCTCCGATATCATTGTGATTGGTAGGCACAGGTCAAACGGACCATCAGGAGAATCAGGCGGCGGCGGTGGCGGATGCTTTATCAACGCAACACGGCACTGATTGAGCCGAAGAGCGAGGGCACTCCCCCTTGCTTGCAACGGGGAGATTCAATTGAGAGAAATAAGTTTTCAATTTCAGACGATTTCTGTTGATATTAAAAATAATATTTGATACCTCCAAACGCGAGCATTCCTTGGGTTGAACTGGGTGTTCAGCATATTGAGGTTGCATTATTCAAACTATTTCAGAAGGAGAAAGTTATTATGAGGAAAAGGTTACTTACTTGTGTTGTGGTTGTTGCATTAATGGCGTTTCTTGCTGCTCCTGCGCTCGCGGAGGATAACTACCTTTCCAACAAGGTCGGTGTCGGTTACCAAGGAATGATGGCCGATGATTACCTGAACGGTATTTCCGTACGCGGCTGGATCAATGACAACATCGGCCTCGAAGGCTCACTCTTCTATGGCGGAATGGGCATTGAAGCTGATTCGTTCGAAGTTGCGGATGCCGACTTGATGCTTTTCGAAGCCAAGGCCATGTATGCCTTTATCGTCAAGAGCAACAGCCGCTTCTACGCCGGCGCAAAGTTCGGTTATGGCATGATCAATCTGGATGCCTATGAGGAGACGCTGCTTGACGATAGTTTATGGTCACTCGGAACATTCATCGGCGCCGAGTGGAACTGGTCGGAAATTCCCGAGCTGGGATTCAATTTCGACGTCGGCTACAACTACATCAACTATGAAGAAGATTTTGACGGCGGTCATGAACTCGAGATCTCTCTCGACGGAATCGCCGCGACCTTCGGGATCCATTACTACTTTTAATCGATCCTGATTATCAAAAAACAGAATCCCCTGTGGCCAGAGAGCAGGTCACAGGGGATTTTTTTACTCTCCCTCCCACCGGTTTTCACACTAATATTTTACTGGCAAAAAGGCTTCCGTTACTATCGCATCGCCCGCTTCCTCGACACAACCGGGAATCAGAAAATCATCGTCACCATACCGGGAGAAAAAGGCCGCAGGGTTGTTACAACCTGTATCATATCAAAGAAAAAAGCAGCGGGTGAGAGGACCGAATTTCTTATTCGGTACACATCTGATTCTTCAAAATCTTTATTGCCCCACCTTTAGTGTTCAGATCAAATGCTATGAAAAAAAACAGGGCCGGCGCTGTTATTTTCACAATCGGGCCCACCGTAAAAACGGAAAAATCCCTCCTTTTACATTTGACAAATCCGTCGTGGGGCATTAGACTTCCTCGATATTTTTTCCATCTTGAGCCCTCAGGAAGAAAGACAAGTACTACCATGAAAAGGGAAAATAAAGGGGGAACATTATTCTGGGGATGGTGGGTTGTAGTGGGTGCTTTTTTAATCCTGAGCATGAACTACGGTTCGCGATACTGCTTCGGTATCTTCGTAAGACCCATGTTTTCGGAATATCAGTGGTCAGTTTCAATCATCTCTATAGCCGCGTCGATCAATCTTCTCATATATTCAATTGGCGGAATAGTTTCGGGCTGGCTGCTCGACAGGATGGCCCCGAAGTGGATCATGACGGCGGGAGCCCTTCTTACCGCAGTGGGTTTTATTGTAACGAGTATTATCCGCACACCCGCCCAGTTATATCTCTCGTATGGTATTTTGTGTGGTATCGGTTCAGCGGGGATCGGGGTCGTCGTAAGCAGTTCTTCCGTGGGCAAATGGTTTATCAGGAAGCGGGGCGTCGCCATCGGGATCTCCACCATGGGAATTGGTTTTGGTACCATGGCGCTGACACCCATAGCCGGATTAATCGTGGAAAATTATGCATGGCGCAGTGGTTTCATATTTTTCGGTATCTTGATACCGCTCGTTGGTGTAACCGTCTCCCAGATCCTTATGGGCAGAAGAAACCCCGAAGTCTACGGGCTCCATCCCGATGGAGACCCCCCTCGCAGCCCTGCTGCCCAGGATGTGTTCTCTGACCCGCCGCAAACACCCGCCCCCTCTGTCAAACCTGTCCTCAGAAATTCCCGGTTTTGGATCATGGTTATCTGCTTCAGCGCAGCGGTCATGACTGCGATGATGGCCTTTGTGCATCAGGTATCCTTTGCCATTGACAACGATATCGACAAGATTATCGCCGCCTCGTCCATCGGTGCAATCGGGATTGCCAGTATTTTCGGAAGATACTTTTTCGGGTGGTTCAGTGATCGTCTGCAGGATGCAAAATATTCTGCCTTTCTGGGTTTCCTTGTCATGGCAGCGGGAATGGTTATCCTCACAAACACTTCATCTGTTGTCCTATTGATCGTCTATGCGGCCGTGTTCGGATTCGGCTATGGTTCTCTCGCGCCGATGATGCCCGTGCTTGTTGCTGACCGTTTTGGACGCTACGTCCTGGGAGCGACCTACGGATGGCTTATTTTCTTCGTTGGAGGAGTCGGCGGGGCGTTGGGACCGCTGGTCGGCGGGCTTATCTATGACATTTTCGGGTCCTATACCTATGCATGGCAGCTCAATATACTCCTTCTCATTGCTGCGGCATGCGGCATCCTGGCGTTGAAGCCCCGAGATACCGAGATGAAATGAGCAACGATGCGGAGAGGAACAGCGGCTGAAATGGCCGGGTGCACCACAAAGAGGAAATTCGGTCTCCCAAATCCGGATGATCCTTCCTCTACTATTCTTTCTGTACTTCTGAACTCACAGAGAAACTGACGACCAGCAATGACCAAGAGTGTTTGAGTAAAGGCTCTTTACGGTCTCGTCAAAGGACAGAAGAAAAAATCATGAAGCGGCTCAAGAAACGTGGCAATCTGGGTGGCACCAGCAGCCATGTGATCAATACGCAAACACCGAATAGTGTGTAGGCAGCGGTAAAGACCCATTGCGGAAAATCATAAAAAATCAGCCGCTGCAGCCAGTAGTGGATGAAAGGACCCGTGTACGTAACGCCTCCTGCCGCTTCCCGCAAACTGGTCTCCCATTCCGTGAGCGGGCATAGCACCCCGCCCCAGGCCTGCGCGGCAACGATCCCGATTGCCAGCAGGTGCAGGCATCTGAACCAGAAGTTCTTAATCCAGGACCACCGCAGAACTGCTCCCAGGACAATCAGACCAAAACCGACAACGACGAAAAGAATGAAAAGCAGGTGAATGGCAAGGATAGTATCTGCCGACAGCCCATACACGAATGTTTTATTCATTCTCAGTGTACCCGGTATGAAAGGTTTAGCAGGATCTTTTTACCGTAAAAACAAAGTCCGCACAATTACAAGTGTCGAAAAAAAACACATACTCATTCTTCATGTAATACCGGATACCTTCTGAAGTCATCCGCCTAACGATTCATACCGATAAGACTCTAATGTCTCAGGAGAATAGTGTCCTAACGTGATTTCCGATTCTAAATTTCCATAGGCGGGTCGCCAATCGGCGCTCATTCATTTTAAGCCGTGGTTTTTTCTTGAAATATTCTCCTTTTTATTATTTAATGCCTCCATCTTATCCTGATCGGCCTTTTTTATTTCATAAAATATTGATACTGCGTAAAATGCTTGCTTCCGTTGACGCTCGTTCTGGTTCTTGTTTTGCAATTTGTTAATAAAATGTGAAAGTCTTTCTTTTTTCAATTTTTCGTGATGATATTTAAAACAAAAATCCAGATAATCTCTAAGCCACTTTTTATAATAAAAGTGCTCCGCAAGCAGCACACCTCTTTTAACCAGAAGAGCGTCATAGGGAATCGTGATTTCAGAAGGGATTTGTTTCATGGGATTATCCATCTTGCTGCATAACATTCGTATTTGAAGCTATACAGAGAGATAACTATAATAAATCATAATAATTTTTGTCAAGTTTCTTATTTTTTGCAAGTTATACGGAAATCATATACTAACTGGTTAGGCGTCATATAGTATCGATCAAAACCATGTTTAAGCTAAATAAAGCAGATAGAGAGATTCTAGAAATATTGAAGGATGTATTTCTCACAAAGCATATCCGGCCAATATCTTCTGACCATCATATGAGGATATGGATAATTCGATCTCTTTTTGCTGTTTCACTATCGATAATTATTTTAAGAATTTTCGTAGGGCTGAAAGGCGAACAATTTCCTGCAGAGGTATCATCATTTTTTTCGTTTCCAATTGCACTTTTCTTTGGTGCTTTATTTCTTCATATCAACAATGAATCTGAAAATACGAGTTTACTCGTTTTTATATTAACATGGATATCCATTGTAATTGCTCTCTATTTATGAATTAAAAAACTGCCTAACCAAGTGGTCGAGTTCGACGGGGTAAACGCTAGCGCATTTACCCGCGTCTCACCTTAAACGTTAAGTGCTCAAAGAATATGACGAACAAAGAATTTCAAAAACGCAAAAAAGAAATTCATGCATTGATTGAAGAGTCAGAGCATGAGGAAGCAATGGAACTTGCTCATGAACTGGTAGAGGAACTCCATTCTAAAAAAGAATACGACAAGGTGGTGGAGTTATTCCTTTCTAAGTTTATTGAACCCAAATCAAATTTATATTCTTTCGAGGTTGCGTATGCTCTGGTCAATCAAAACCGCGAATCAGAGGCAGAACCCATATATGAGTACATAGTAAGCGCATCCCCTAAAAACTCTGCGGCATTAAACAACCTATCCAACATTAAAAAAAATAAAGGGAAAATAGAAGAAGCATTTGACCTTATTCAACGTGCCTATGAAATAGAGCCTGACGATGATATTATTTCTAATAATTACAATAACCTTTCAGCTATCATCCGTGAAAAAGAAGAAATTGAGCTCAATTTCAAACATTCTTTGACATACCTGCCAAAAGAAAACGAGTTTGTCTTAGGTAAACTCAGAAATTTTATTAACAACGCTAAAAAAGACCCCGACTACAGAAATAATGGTATGCCTATCCCAAGATGGAAGTTCAAAATCTTGATGGGAACTGATGACCAAAAAGCTTTTTCGCTTTTAGATCAGTGGCTGGACAAAGGATATCTACGAAAGACAGGAGAGCGTGGAAATTATAATGAGCTTGTTTACGAAATTAATCCTTTCCTCGATAAGGGAATTAAAGATTTAAAACCAAGCAAAATTAATCAAAGTTGGATTGATGGTATCAACAATTTAAACATTGACCATCTTGACAGTCTTTCATATTTCGATGTCATCAAAAAAGTAAACAAAGTCAAGAAGAGTATACGGAAAATCTTACTAAGAGATGTCAACGAATTGTTTTTTAACCATGTAATGGGTAATGAAAAATCAGTAGTCATACTTTCTGGCTCTATTGTCGAGATTTTGCTCATTTATTACTGCGAAAAAAAGAAAGTTGAAAAGATTACCTACCAAAGGCATAATAAGAATATTTCGAAAAAATTATATGAATCCGATTTGGGTGATTTGCTAAGTTTCATCGAGCAAAACAAAATGTTAGGTAATGTGCTGGTACACATGGCAAACATATCAAGAATTTACAGAAATTATGTGCACCCAGGTAAGGAACTTAGAGAATCAGAAATTCTAAATGAATCGAAAGCAAACCTTTGTTTTATAAGCACAATCGAAATTATAAAAATTATTTGCACTTAACCATTGCATTCACCAGACGGCAAGAAGCGCGGCGGCGCTGACGCGGAAAGTCCGGTGGGCCGCTGGTGATGCAGGTCGTTAGATTGAAAAAAATGGAATTAATAGCCATATTCATATCAGTAGTTGGTTGCATCATCCTTTTCGACTTTGCAATTACTGGCTTAATTCCTTTAAAAACAGGAATCAGCCCAGCGATAAATGATTTAAACTTAGGGAAATTACTAATAGAAGAATTCTTCTCAACATTTAAAACTGATTTAGAAAATTTCAAAAAACAGGGAAGACGTATCCACTGGAAGTCAGCAATATTAACTGAAAGGTATTTTTTAATAAAATTAACGAGGCTTACCTACAAATTTTCAGTACATGTTGAAAATATCAAAAGATTTGAAGTTATTAAAAGCCTTACAGGTAAGCGTATAAAATTAATTTTTTCAGAGAACAATGAAGAAAAGTTTTTTGAGTTCAACCCGCGCAACTCAGAAGAGTGGAAAAAGCAATTAATTTCTCTTGGAATCAAAGAAGAAAAAGAGAATCAATCTAACCACTTAATCAACCGGACGGAAAATACGTCTGTGCAAAATTGAAAAGCAAAATCTAAATTGCGGTGGGTCACGCAAGCTCGCGTCGCCGCCGGTTATCATGAACCGTTAACTTCCAAGGAGATATCGTGCCAAGTATCAGTACAAGAGATGAAATAGTAATTCATGCGACTTCGGATCTTATATTCAGCATAGTTTCAGATTATGAAAATATAAGCTCTTGGCTTCCTGTTTATAGCTGCAAGTATCTTAACGGCACTAAAGTCACTGAAGGCCTTAAGGTATACCATCAGTATGGAAGACCCCCTTTTGTTATGAGCAAATTCACTCGTGTCATTAACAAAGTGATACCTGGATATAGACTCGAGGAAACATACATTGATGGAGACCTTAAAGGAACTGGTGTCTGGTCATTTGAAAAGTCTGACCATGGAACAATTACAGCCTATGAATGTAATGTAACTTCACAAAGATTGCTTCCACATATTGCGTTTTCACTGTTTGGCAAAAATGCACATAGCATTGTTTATAAGCCATTGCTTAAAAAATTGAAGTCCCACTGTGAAGCGTTGTAAGTTAACAAGGCGTGCAATGATCGCCTCCGGCTGGACCTCCTTACGCTGCGCTCCAGTTGGCCCATTCACTAGGCGTTATATGACCTTAACCATAAGGAGTAATAAAACCCAATCAAATGAAAAAAAATCAGGAAAATATGAGCGAACAAGAGAACAAGCAACATCTTGTGGGTTGGATTCTATTCGTTTTATGTGCTGTATTTTTTCTCGCATCAAGCATAAAGAATTGAGATTTATTAACTTTAATTGGTAGTATCTTCTTTTTAGTTTCATGTATATTTTTTATTATCCCTCTGGTCAATAAAATGAAAACGTCAGAAGATACAATCAAATCATATAACAAAGCTAATTCAGCCGACGCAAAAAGCCGCGCGGCTGATTAGCGGCGTTAGCTTGTCTTAAGGTTGGAAATGTTAAATAAAAACAATCCAAGTGGTGCTGGGGATATTTATAATTCTTTACCAAAAGAATTATTAAAAATGAAAAGGCATAAACTACCCGATCGTTTTTATCGTGCTTTATTCCGAAACCTAAATGAGATTCGGACGGCATTATTGCAGAGGCAGGCTCTGATTGGTATTGCTGCAGCCAAGTCAAAACACAAATTAGATTTTTTTACTCTCTCTCATGATGCTTTATATAATGATATGGTAGCCCATGCTATTAAGGTGTTGGATAAGAATTCAGATAGTGCCACCTTCTGGTATCTGTACAATTGTGATCCCAAAACAATAGATACTTTCCTTAAAGACAAAAAATATGGCTTAAAATCACTTGAAGATATGGCAGCCAAATTGTTACATGTCCGAAACAAAACCCATTTCCATATTGACAAGAAAGGTGTTTTCAATCCTAAAGCCATATGGAGCGAAGCGGAAATTAACGGAGATGAATTTGGAAAAGTTCTGAAAAATGTTTTTTATATCCTGCAGTATCTTCGCAAGGTTCACTTAGGGAAAGAGCTTGCTATGCCAGATTATGATGGATCTGATGCGACTAAAATTATAGCAATCGCTACGAGAGAAAGTATTATTCCTAATTTCGATGATAACAACGGCAGCTAACAATTTTTGGAGAGGGACTTTTGCTACCCTGCCGCTCCGCAAAAGCCCCTCAAAATATCGTTGGGTGTTGATTTAAAGAAGAGGAAAATTAGTAAATGAAAAAGATTATTTTTACCACAACACTAATAATAATAGTCTGTCCCGTTTTTTTCGCCACCGCAGCAGATTGGAAACTTTGGGAAAAATCTTCATTATTCGGTGAAAACATAATAAACTTTTATGATGTAGAAAGCTTGAAGTATTCTCCTGATGGGACCATTCGAGTATGGATTAAAGGAATGGTTCCATCTGAATTTGAAAAGCAAATGGCGATTAATAAAAAAGATATTATTGAAAAATCAGCTGAAAAAGTAGCTAATGGGTATTCACCCCCATATTCATTAATGAACAAGAAAACAAGTTATGAAGCTTCTATCGGTATTATATGTTGTGAAGTATTAGCCAACAATTTCGCGCTCCAACCTCGAGCAAAGTTCCTTTTTGAAATAAATTGTAACGAAAATAAAATACGAACCCTTCAAGTAACGATTTTTAAAGATAATGGCGAAATCGAGAATAGTAAAAATGTACCAACTGAATGGGACTATATAAGTCCAGAGTCAGCTGGTGAGGCTTTGCAAAAGATGCTATGCAAATAAAAAACACCCAACCACTTAATAAACACGGACTTGGCAAAACTCCTGCCAAGCCGATTATCAAATCATTAGAAAGAATAAGGATAGAAAATGGGTCGGGGTGGGGTCACATCTTGATTTGTGAATAAAGGTATAGTATTCTTTTTTTTCTTATATAATTCACAAATCAAGATGTGACCTCGTAATCCTCCATAATCCCCCCTAAATTATATCAACTCGCGTAAAGGAATATGGGGAATTGATTGAAAAACTGGCTAACCTGTCATTTAAGCGGATCGCAAAAACCGCGCGCCCCTGAGCAGCCCGTTATGACCCTACAATCATCTTGACTTATCAAATATAATAAGTTATTGAAATTAATAATGTGGCGTATACGAGAACATCACAAATTAAATAAGATTGTTGAAAACCTACCATTGCAGGTCGTAAAAAAATACGAACTTTGGAAAAGTATCGTTTTTCGACATGATCCAGATAAATTAAAAGAATTTCCTGGTTTTTGTGACGAAAAATTAAAAGGAGACCGTGAAGGGCAACGATCATCACGGCTCAACATTCAATATCGGGTTATTTATTCTATCGAAAAAGAGGTTGTTACGATTTATGTAATTGATATAACACCACATAAATATTAAGGAGCTAAAATGATGAAAATCAATAAATCGAATTATATACCAGCAAAACAGCATACTGTCTTAACTACTGGAGAAGTGATTAAAATGTTGCGAGAATTGAAAGGATGGACTCAGGAGGAATTAGCTAAATATTGTTCAATCAACGCAAAAAATATCAGTATGCTTGAAAATGATAAGGTAGAAATCGGGAAAAAAAGGGCCCTACAACTCGCAACTGCATTTGATGTACACCCTGCTATTATTATGTTTCCCGAATACGAATCAAAAGAAATTCAAAAAGTGGCATAATCTGTCACTGGTGTGGATGCAAAAAGACGCACCGCACAGTTCAATTGCTGTGCCTGAGAAAAAGATGAAAAATAAATTATAGGAGTGAACAATGATTCTTTCACCGGCACTTATATGGTTTCTTGTTGGAGTTGCTTTCTTAATTGCTGAGTTACTACTGCCCTCGTTTATATTGATTTTCTTTACAGCTGGATGTTGGATTGCTGCCATAGTTGTCTGGTTAATTGATATCGAGCTAACAAAACAAATATTGGTCTTTTTAGTGTCATCATTGGTTCTCCTTTTTACACTGCGCAAATACAGTTTGAAGATATTCAGGGGAAAGACTCAGAATGAAATTGATGATCACTATTCAGACTCGAAGATTGGTAAAACAGCTATTGTGACAAAAAAAATAACACCTAATAAGCTTGGTGAGATAAAAGTTATGGGGAGTTTTTGGAGGGCTACTGCAAATGAAGAGATTGAAGAAGGCAGATCTGTTTTAATAGAAAAGAGTGATTCCGAGGATGGACTTACGTTCAAGGTAAAACCGATATAAGGAGGAAATGATGAACGAATCATTGATTGTTATTGCTGTTTTAGCTGTAATAGTAATCGTCTTACTAATAAAAACAGCTATTATTGTACCACAAAGGTCTGAATACGTTATAGAACGACTTGGCAAGTACAGCAAGTCTATCGGCGCGGGATTCCATATCCTCATTCCTTTCTTCGATAAGGTCGCCTACAAACGTATTCTGAAGGAAGAGGTTATGGAGATTCCTCCACTGGATTGCATTACCTCTGACAATGTATCTGTGTCACTCGACGGTGTTCTCTATATACAGGTGATCGACAGTAAGCTATCTGCCTATGGCATTGACGACTATAGAATCGCGGCAAGCCAGCTCGCTCAAACTTCCCTCCGGTCTGTAATAGGTAAAATTGAACTGGACAGAACGTTTGAAGAACGTGAGAGCCTGAATCAACAGGTGGTATCAGCAATAGATGAAGCTGCTCAAAATTGGGGAATCAAGGTCTTGCGTTATGAGATTAAGGATATATCCCCGCCGAAAACTGTAATGGAAGCAATGGAAAAACAAATGAAGGCAGAACGGGAAAAGC
>Ga0272442_10000430_pt1 | contig 68720 bp, 54 predicted proteins | sample SSMForm2O_FD_200262 | JGI IMG/M metagenome (GOLD analysis project Ga0272442, IMG submission 200262) | Marine sediment archaeal communities from Little Sippewissett salt marsh, Falmouth, MA, United States - SSM-Form-2O | ecosystem: Environmental > Aquatic > Marine > Wetlands > Sediment ...
TGTGGGGGCCTTGCGCACCGGCCCTGCCTTTGAGGACTACGACCTGTCAGATGTCACAAAAGAAATGTGACCATCCCTGGGAAGAATGAAGAATCAACCTTGGAGCCAACACACCGTTCGATCGGGAGACCCTACGGACAATCGATGCATCATCCGCCGTCTGTCCTTTCGTCGAAGCCGGCCCTCCTGCATCCTGCCAGAAAGCCTCATCTCAACAATACTGTACTCGTATTTAGGACTTCCTTTTAACGGTAATGATACCGTCTGTCCCGATCCCACACTTTTTATCGGTTACGTTCGCCCGAAAAATTGAGCCAAACTTCGCGAATCGCCCTTTTTATTCCATATCTATTCCCACAATGATACCTATCTTCACTTTCAACGGGTGCGAAGGTGTTCTTTTTGTGAAAGACGGGCGAGCGATTTGATTTGTCTGATCGTTACGGGTGTGCGGATTAAAAGGGAGAGCCCCTGAAGGAAGGAGGAAGAAAACAACAGGGGCCCAGTAAATCGTGCAAATTTGACTGCTCTCGGCTCTTCTTCTCGGCGATGCACAGGCCTGATTGTGTCAACAATCGCCCGGACAATCCGATGCCGTGAAGCCATAGAACAGCGGTAATATTATCGGTAATATGGAAGATGAAAACAAGGAGGTTATTGCTTGATGTGGCTCTGTAGAAACCTATATGTGGATAAGCCATATCCTTTGACGGGATTGGGAATGAATGCCATCGATGTGCGTATGCTCCAATGGGGCCGCTCAATAATCAATCAGGCGAGATAGTACCTAATCCTGGACGAACGGTCCCTCGATGCACTATTCCACCATGTGCCTTCATATCAACCCGAGGCTTTACCGCCACACTCTAAGCTCGATATCGTCGATGAACCAGTCGTCGTATTCCTCCTGCTCCGTGGGATGACAAAAAAGCATGTCTCCGATACACTCGAAACATAGCTTGAAATGGCTATGCATGGCCTCCGGCGGTAAAGGCACCGTAACCTTCTCGTAGTGCATCATGTCCGGCCCGCCCCCCGGATGGCGGTACAGCTCTCTGTAAGAGGGACCCTTCCAGTACATGCAAACGAGGTCGTCACCCTCTTCCGGCGATTCCATGGTGCCCGCTCGTTCGTAAGAATAAGTCAGAACCGCGTGAGAGTAGGATGACAAGTCTATCTTGTGAGAGACAATGGCATCATCCGTGTTAAGATGCAAAGAGTATGGCGGAGTCGGTTCATTCTCACCCAGGGTATCCACTTCAGTGCCGAAGGTCGTCCATTTCAACGGATCTTCATGGATGTCCGGCCAGGTCTCTTCAAAGAGCAGCGTACTGACCGTCCAGCCCGCGATCTGGAGATTATCAATGTGCCAATCTTCATGTGACTCATCATCGGACGCGTTGCCGATGCTTCGGATCTGGAACCTGAAGTCCTTATGTAACGCGCCAATCGGTAGATGAATATTCATCTGTTGATAAGCATCCATCTTTGTTTGTCGGCCTGTTTGACGAGCGATTTCTATCCAGGTCGATCCATCCCAGTAAGAGAAGATTAAATCGTCTTCCCAGCCTGTATCACGTCGTTTGTATTCATAACTCAGAACGGCCCCGGAAAAGGACGATAAGTCGATGGCCCTCGACTCTATCATATCACCGCCGAACGGGTGACCGTTCATCAGGATGAAAGAGTCGCCGGCTCCCGCATAAGCTAATGTGGCGCCATCCGCGATCGGCCAGTTCGTACCATCAATGTCCGGCCATGGAAACGCGTCTTCGAAGAGGATTGTCTGCTCGCCACAGCCCAGACCCTCATACTCCACATGGTCAAACGTAAAGGTCCGCAATTCGCCGGGTACGCACGAGGTCGCACACAGGCCCGCATAGACATTGGCTCCCATGCGAATGGTCTTTGTTGTGCCTTGTTGCGTCCACGTTATGCCGTCGGGTGAAAGGTAGCCCGAGAAATGGTCCCCATCCCGGACGATCTTGACCCAATAGGGCAGAGATACGACGTCTGTGGAAAAAACCGATGAATTCGGTAAGTCGCCCGTATGCGGCCGCCATTGAAAGGCGGCGCTGCCGCCCTCTGACTCCTGTAGGACCGTCATCGCGTAGCTGGATTCGGGGGTAAGGGTTTCTCGAATCATTATGCCGGCCTTGCACCAGGCGTTCGAGCCGCTCCCGATATCGACCACGCGAGCGACTACCTGGCCGTCGCCCCAAAGCGTCTGATACACATAATGAAAGCCATCTGAGACGTCCGAGATATCCGCACCATCTGTGACAACGGTAAACGTGCCGTCGGTTATATCAACACTACCCACGGATGGGCCGATATCCGTGTTCGACCAGTCCTGATTCCCGGATGCCCGGTCTGCCGGGGGAGCCAGCAGGATAAACGGAATCAAAAGAGAACACGTCCTCTGTCGAAAGAGCAACATAAACGTCTTGAGAGAATCGCTGAAGCGAACGATCCGACTGCGGTCAATCGTAGACACCATCACACCTCCTCCTGAATAGTACATAAACACTATAGTATTATATGCTTGGGAAATGAATTGTCAATGGAAATCATCGAAACAAGCCGTATATCGCGTGGAAACGGTGTTGTTCCGGAGCTTTCAGTATTCTTTGAAGCTTTGCATCCAGTCCGGCCAGACGGGCGTGCCGGCATTGAGCCGGTCCTCGAGCCAGCCCCGATACCACCTGAGTTGCCAGAGTTCCTTCAATCCGACCGGCCGGACGGAGAAATCCGAAAAAACGCCGTTCACGAAGCCGTTGTGTCGGTTAATGCAGAACGAGCCCATGCTCCGGTCGATGAGGATATAGTAGCCGGGCGGCGGATCGTCGGTCGGACGCGGCAGGGCGTCCACCCACTGGGCGTCCACGAAGATCGGGATTTCGTTCCGGCCGCCGGGGATGGTGTTGATATTCCGCCAGTGTTTCTGCTCGCGGTCCTCATCGCAGAGCCACCAGTTCCACCCATAACTACCGTAATCGCCTTTGATGGCCCAGTCCGGGACGGAGAAACCGCTTTCACCATAAACCCCCCAGCCGACGAACGGCCCGGTCACATCGTCGCTTAAGAACTTGTGAACCATGGGGCAGTTGCGGATATCCGGTTCGTGGCTGTAGTATGGCCGCATCGCATAGACCCAGCTATTCGCCGGGTTGCTGCCCGACTCGACGTGAAACTTGCCGTTGAAGTCTTCGGTGTACAGCGAGACGACCAGGCCCATTTGTTTGAGATTGGATTGGCACGCCACCGCGCCGGCCTGGGCCTTAACCCGCTGCAGGGCCGGCATGAGAATCGCCATCAGCAGCGCGATGATCGCAATAACGACCAAAAGCTCGATCAATGTAAATCCATCTCTGTCGCGCATTGTTTCGGCCTTTCCTTTCGATTAGAAATCGCCGGGACGTTTCTTTCAACTACATTATACCAAAATCAGCCGGGATACGACAAGCCCAAAGTGTTGCCTGGTTCTGACATGCCGTCGAAAACCGGATGGTTGATTCCGCCTTGAGGTTGAACTTGTGATGAAATAACGGTAAGATAAGAAGCGTTGCGTGCAGGAGTATTTCAGTGGGTATGGATTCAGAGCAAACCAATAAGAATATCGACGAACGTAAGCTAAACCTCATCGCGTTTAAAGCGTGTCATGTGGCGGTTTGGTCGGATTCCAAGATGATGTCCGAAGAGCGGCGGTTTTTGTCGCACCTGACGGAAACGCTGTGCAAAACGCAGGCGGAGAGAAAAGCCTTCAGGGACATTCGGCTCCAGGAAATTAACGAAGACAGGCTGCTTTGGGAAATAAAACCGTTGAGCAAGGAAGAGAAAGCCTATATTTTTGATACTTGCCTGGAGACGTTGGCGAGCGATAAGAGCATCACTGTACAGGAATTAAGGTTTCTGGATACGTTACGTAAGGCTTGCGGTATCGGTCGCTGGGCTTCTCAGAGAAAACTCTCCAAGACAATTCGGAACACGAAAGCCAGGTTTCTTCAGAATAAACTCATATTCTTGTTTGTGTTCATCGGTGCCGTACTGCCTATAGCTGTATCTATTTTTTTAGTCAAATCCAGGGAAGTTGAGACCACTGTCCGCCCGCTTTATGAGAGATGCAGCGGTAAAGAGATCTCCGTGCTCATGGCCTCTGGAACGAATTCTGCAAACTCACAACTGACAACGAGCCAGGATGTTTTTGATAAAGTTCGTGACAGCATCGTCACGGTTCTTGTCTTTGTTAACTATACGCCCGTATGCAGCGGATCGGGTTCGGTCATCGGCACGGATGATACGGGGATGTTATACATCGTTACCAACAAGCATGTCGTTAGGAATTCTGATATTCTGAGAGATGGGAGAGTAGGAGATCGAGTAAGAGTTGAAGTGCAACAACAGTCCGGCGCCAGGTTCGACGCCACGCTTGATTTCTATTCTCGGCGATATGATCTTGCACTCTTAGCCGTTAAAGGCATGGAAAATTATGCCAAACCTTTACCCATCACTCTCAAATCCGGCCTCAATGTGGGGCAGCGTATCTACGCCGTCGGCAGCCCCTTGGGACTTGACCATACCTTTACGGAAGGCGTTGTATCCGCGTTTCGAGAGGATTATTTACAAACCGATGCGACGGTCCATTCGGGTAGCAGCGGAGGGCCTCTGATCGATCAGCAGGGTTCATTGTGCGGCGTCGTAACAAGGGCACATGAAGCGAAAGATTATGGTTTCGCCCTGTACTCAGACAGCATTCTCGAAATACTGAAAGAGCGAAAGAAATTTAAGTCGATTGCATCACCTTGAATGAGATGATTTATCCGAACTCTGACGATGTGTATTGCTACGCCTCGGAGACCATTCTTGTTAAGGTCCCTTGAATTGTGCCATCCAGGGCGCCTCCGTCTCCCAGTTGGGCAACGGCGCCGACAGGCTGAAGTTTTTGGCCCATCTCAAACGCCATAGTTCTTTGAGCCAGATTTTCCTGGCCGAGTAGTCCAAGAAGATGCCGTTGACGCCCTGATCGTGTCGGTTAATGCAAAACCGGTTCATGGAATTCGTGTGTGGGGCAGACCGCTCGCCGTCATAGCTGGGAGGTGTATCGTCATTTTCCGGCCCACCGCAGAAGAACCAGCAATCCAGAAACAGCGGAATGTCGGCGCCGCGCTTCACATTGACCGTCCCCCAGTAGTATTCTGCCGACTGGCCATAAAGCGGATCTTGCCCGGCGATATAAACCCAATGGTTGATCCCATAGCTTCCGTACGTATCGACCGGCCCCCAACTTTCGCCCGGCGTCATGCCGACTTTGCCCCAGGCCGTAAAGGTGTCGCCGCCCGCTTCGAGCGTGCTGCTGGCCCCGGTCAGGGTTTTGATCTTTGTCGCCATCGGGCAACAGCGTATTTTTTCTTCACGATAGTAGTAATCGTACAGAACATTGATCCAACGACCGCCCGACTGCGTGCGCCTGGGGAAGAAGCCGTTGTTGTCGTCGGTGTACATGGCAAAAATGGTGCCCCATTGCTTGAGGTTGGACAGGCAGAGAACGGCCTTAGCCTGCTTTTTGACGCGCTGTAAGGCCGGCATCAATATCGCCATCAGCAGGGCGATGATGGCAATCACCACTAACAACTCTATGAGCGTAAAGCCCTTTCGTTTGCGCATTCAATAATCCTTAAAGCTTCGCATCCATTCGGGCCAGTCTTCCGGTGAAACGCCCCCGGCTTGCGTCCACGGGCCCGATGTGTTATAGGAGCGATGCCATTTTAACGTCCACAGTTCCTTTAGCCCGACTTTTCTTGCGGAAAAATCCAGGTAGAGAGTGTTGACGAATCCGTTGTGCCGGTTCAGGCAGATGCGCCCCATGTTGTCGCCCTGCCACTGCTCGCCGTCGAACGTCGGAGGGCTGTCTGTCGGGTTCGGCCAGAAATTGTATCGCTGACCGCCCATGAACAGCGGGACGTAGCCGGCCTGTTTGACATTAGGTGTCCGCCAGTGGTCCCGCAAAAAGGACTCACCGCCGGTACCCGGCTCGGGATTGTTGCACCATCCGTTGATGCCGTAACTGCCCTTGAGCGGCTCGAGCCATCCGTCCTGCTGCCAGTAGCCCCAGGCGGAGGTCGAGCCGCGGAACGTGGCTTCAAGGCCCGTTGCATTGCCGAACTCATCGTACCAGGGCTGGGTGGCGTTCGGGCAGCAGGCGACGTCGCTTTCGTATTTATGATAATCGCCCATCGCTTTGCACCATCGATTATTGCCCGTGCCCTTGGTCGTACCGTCAAAACCCTCCATGAAATAGCCGTCGTAGTCCCCCGTGTACATCGAGAACCACAGGCTCCATTGCTTCAAAAGCGACAAGCAAGCGACGGTTCGGGCCTGTTTACGGACGCGCTGCAAAGCCGGCATGAGGATCGCCATCAACAGTGCGATAATCGCAATCACAACCAGAAGCTCGATCAAAGTAAATCCTCTCTTTACGCGCATGACCGCTCTCCTTCCCAAGAATGTTTTAAGCCGATCTATCTCTTTCAGACATGACGATTCTCCTGAATTTTATCTCTCATGATTATACCAATTCCAGGCATGTGGATGCAAGTGATGATCCCATGCGAAGCCATAAACTTTGGAAAGTCTGCTTTTGAGGATGCCCATGAACAACTAAAATTTTCTGGCAATCCGTCATTTCCAGGATATAGTGTCCAGAGCGGTAGCATTCTTACTTACGTTTTAGATGAAGGAAAGATAAAATGGAAGAACTACAATTCAATAACGCAGACCAAATGCCCATTCTGGGGCTGGGGACCTGGAAGTCCGAGCCGGGCCGGGTTTATGAAGCCGTTAAAGAGGCGATACGTCTGGGTTACCGGCATATTGATTGTGCATCCGCTTATGGCAACGAAGCCGAAATCGGCCAGGCCCTGAGCGAGTGCTTTAATGAAAAGCTCGTCACACGCGGCGAGATGTGGATTACGTCCAAGCTATGGAATGACGCTCATGCGCCCGAAGACGTCGGGCCGGCTTTGAATAAGAGCCTCTCGGACCTGCAATTGAGCTATCTCGATCTCTACCTGATTCACTGGCCTATCGCGTTGAAGAAAGGCGTTCCCTTTCCTACGTCCGCAGAGGATATGATCCCGCTCGATGACCTGCCTATCTCGAAGACCGGGGAGGCCATGGAAGCGATGGCGGATAAGGGATTATGCCGGCATATCGGCGTGAGTAATTTCAGTGTCGCCAAGCTTAAGCGGCTTCACGACGGGGCGCGGATCAAGCCTGAAATGAACCAGATCGAGCTGCATCCGTATCTGCAGCAGCCCGCGATGCTCGATTTTTGCAGCAAAAACCGAATCCACATTACCGCGTATTCACCGCTGGGATCGCCGGACCGACCTTCTTTTCTAAAGGCGAAGGACGAGCCTATCCTTCTGGAAGATTCAACCATTGCGACGGTCGCCGAGCGGCATAACGCCACGCCGGCCCAGGTGCTCATCAGTTGGGCGATCCACCGTGGGACCGTGGTTATTCCCAAATCGGTCAACCCGGAGCGGATGAAGCAAAACCTGGACGCTGCCGATGTGTCGCTGACGAAAGAGGACATGGCGGAGATCGCGGGAATCGACCGAAACCGACGCTATGTGGACGGCGAATTCTGGGTATTCGAGGGCGGTTCCTACTCGATCGCAAACATTTGGGACGAATGACATGACGCTCTATCCCGGATTACGAGATACACATGCGCAGGGTACTTTGACACTGGTTGATTCAGAAAACGCATGAGTTGAAAAACCTGCTCATTCTGCGAAGCTGATATATTCTTCGATAGGATCATGAATCATCCGGATTATATCAATGGCGAACATATCCGGCTTCGTCCGGCGGTCCTGACGGATAGAGATCCAATCTATAAGGTACTCGCTCGTTCGGAGCTTACCGGTAATCTACTGGGGCATCCCTCCCAGGATCATACGCCACTGCTAAGCTTCGAGCAGTTTTGTGATGACTACAAACGGCATTATTTCGATGATTCCAAACCTGAATCCGGACGCTGTTTCGTCATCGAGCTCGGAGGTCAAGCCATCGGTCAGGTGAACTATAACGAAATAGAGAACGCGCGAACGGAACTGGATATTTGGATGTTTGAAGAAAAGTACTGCGGACACGGCTACGGTTCGGAGGCATTGCGTCTTTTGTGTGATTACCTGCAGAGCCGGCTTCGTGTTCAGGGATTCTACATTAAGCCTTCAGCTTCGAATCCAAGGGCGATCCGGGCATATGAGAAAGCGGGATTCCGCCGAACCGCGCTCTTCGAAAAAGAAGCATTGCAGGAATATGGACGAAAAGACAGCATTGATGACATCTATATGCAGAAAGACATCGAACCTCTTGATGCGGAATAAAACGATGGTTAATCCCGCGTTAAATGTTAGGATGAAACGGAGAACAGGAGAGCTTGCATGAAGCTGCTAAAGGTTGGAAGCGGAAAGTACGTGAACACGGAACGTATCACCTATATCGAAGCCAAAAAGCGGGACAAGGTTATCATTCAGTTTCAAAATGAAGTGAGGGCCGGAGGCATTGGTATTCCACCGTCCTATCTCGAATTGAAAGGGACTGAGGCGGAGGATTTTCTTCGGTGGCTGGAAGCTCATTCGGAAAAGTCTGAGGCACTTTGAAGAACCGCGCTTTTACGACTTTGTCATTCTGAGCGCACCGAAGAATCTCAGTCTTTGCGTTTTAATTGAGACCCTTCGCTGCACTCAGGGTGATAAAGGGTAGGTTTTGTTAGAATATCTAACTGAGTATTTGGAGAAAACATGAAGATTGAACACATTGCGATTTGGGCCAGGGATCTTGAAAAGCTGCGTGCATTTTACGGGCGCTACTTCGCCGCTCAATCCGGCGACAAATATGTCAACGATCAGAAGGGATTCTCATCTTACTTTCTCAGCTTTGAAACAGGAGCCCGGCTGGAACTCATGCAGATGGATTCGGTGACTGAATCAGGCGCAACGGCAGGTGAGAATGTTTACGGAATCACTCACCTGGCTTTTTCCGTCGGCTCCAAAGAGCGCGTCGATCAAATGACCGATCAATTCAGAAAAGACCAATTTGAAATTCTCGACGGGCCGAGGATAACCGGGGACGGTTCTTACGAATCGGTCGTCCTGGACCCGGAAGGCAACCGCGTTGAAATATGCGTTTAGTTTATTGAAGCTAATGAGGTACTCTAATAAAGCTGAGGTTTTTGGGTTTGTCATTCTGAGCGAAGCGAAGAATCTCAGTCTTTGCGCCTGAATAGAGACCCTTCGCTACGCTCAGGGTGACAAGGGTGAGGTTTGGCAAGAATGTTTATGAGACCATTATGTTGATTCACCCGAGACTAAAACTTTGTGTTCTACCTGGGCATTATGCGATCTGCTCTTTTCCGCCGGATGCGACGTTGCCTGACTGGGTGGATCGTCCCTCTTTTTTGTCGACCACGAAGACGCCCAAAGAGATAACGGTTGTATGCGAAGAAAACCAGGTTCCCGGTGAATGTAAAAAGAGCGATAACTGGAAGTGCATTAAAATCGAAGGCCGCTTTGATCTCGATGCCGTGGGCGTCCTCGCCGGCATCGCCGGGCCTTTGGCACAGAGTAAGATCAGCCTTTATGTCATCTCTACTTTTGAGACCGACTATATTCTTATTCATGCCAATGATATAGACAAGGCGGTTTCATGTTTGGAGAATTTCGGTCATTCGTTTATGGGTGTGATAGAGTAATCCCCCTGTATTGCTGAGGGAGAGAACCAATAACATTGAATGAGCACCACAGGGCTTGAGGAGCGTTTAATAATCCGTGAAGTTTCGCATCCACTCGGGCCAGTCTTGGGGTAGCGCGCCGCCGGCCCGGGTCCAGACGCCTGCCGTGTTGAAACTCCGGCCCCATCTGAGCGTCCACAATTGCTTGAGGCCTATTCTTTTGACGGAATAATCCAGGAAGATGCCGTTAATGGCCTGCTCGTGCCGGTTGATGCAGAACCGGTTCATGGAACTGGTATGAGGGTCGATTCGCTCGCCATCATACATGGGCGGGGGATCATCGTGTTCCGGCCCGCCGCACCAGAACCAGCAATCCAGGAACAATGGAATAGTCCCGTTATTCTTGACGTTCACCGTGCCCCAGTAGTCCTTGGCCGCCTGGCCATAAAGCGGATCGTCGATGGCGACATAGACCCAGTGGTTAATCCCATAGCTGCCCCACGTTCCGGCCGGTTCGTATGTCCCGTCCGGTCGTGATCCGGTCACGCCGATCTTGCCCCAGGAAGTGAACGCGTCACCGCCGACACCCAGCGTGCCCGTCCCCCCGGGGGGGTAGATGGGATTCTTGATCTTTGTTGCCGTCGGGCAGCAGCGTATCTTCGCATCGCGATAGTAGTAGTCGTACAGCACGTTGATCCAACGGCCCGAACCGCTTGCGCGCTTCGGGAAGAAACCGTTGTTGTCATCCGTGTACATCGCAAAGATCGTGCCCCATTGCTTGAGGTTCGACTGGCAAACCACCCCTCTGGCCTGTTTCCTGACGCGCTGCAGGGCCGGCATCAGGATCGCCAAAAGCAGGGCGATGATCGCGATAACAACCAAGAGCTCGATTAAAGTAAATCCTCTGTGTTTGCGCATGCCCGTTCTCCTTTCACTTCCACGTCAAAGGCGGTTTGTTCAAACCCGCTTTTCATTTTGAGTATGATGAATCACCCGACATTCATCCAAGACAATTCTACCATATTTGGGCCGGCGATGCAAGCGTAGAGAGCCCCTGCAAGGCGGAGGGCGAGGGGAAGTCGTTTCCTTTGCAGGGCGTGAGGGCTGATTGCCCGTGTGGAAGATTATGGCGCCGTCGCGTTTACGGCTTATTAGACGGAGAATGAGCATAGAGATAACGCGTTCGTTCTTCGGGGAATGAAAGCGACCTTTGACAAGGAGAGGGTTGGATATTTTTGTCAAAACACGTTATGATGACCCTGGAATCACTGTAAGTTCTGAAATGTCTTAGGGTCCTGTACAATAGGAGAATGGTTATGCACGCCGATATGAATCGCAGGAAGTTTATCGCCGGAACCACAGCCGGGGCGGGATTGCTCGCGCTGAATGCCAGAACGCTCGCGGCCCGGACACCTCAAACATCGACGATGCCGCTCCGGCCCCTCGGGAAAATGGGATGGATGATTTCTATCGTTGGTTTCGGCGGCGGATCGCGATACTTAACGCAAAAGAATCTTGACGTCGCCGAGCGAATGATCCATCGCGCCGTCGAGCTGGGAGTGAACTATTTCGATACGGGGTACTCCTACATGACGGGGGATGTTCGGGAAAGCCATCTGCGTTACGGTCGTTTTCTCACGCCGAATTATCGCGACAAGATTTTTCTTTCGACCAAGCTCCAGGCGCGCGATGCGGAAACGGCCAAACGCGATTTCGAGCAAACGTTGGACGATTTGAAGACGGATTACCTTGACGTTTTGCATTTTCACGGTGTGGCGTCTTCCGAAGAAATCGACAAAATCCTGGCCAAAGACGGCGCGCTGTCGGTTTACAGGAAATGGAAAGAGCAAGGACTGATTCGGGCCATCGGCGTGACCGGGCACGACAGCCGGGTCATCGCCGAAGCGTTGCGTCGCATCCGGCCCGATTGCGTGATGTGCCCTCAAAATCCGGCGCACGCGAATGTTCGCCGGGGTTATAAGGGACTGGACTTCGCACGGGATGTGACGCCCTATGCCCTCGAACACGGCATGGGTTTGTTGGCGATGAAAACCACCGCCCAGAACCAACTGATCGGAAAAGGCGGTGTCGGCGCCGAGCAACTCGTTCGCTATGCTCTGACCTTGCCCGTAGCCGCGGCGGTGATTGGGATGCCGACCCTGGAGGTGGTCGAATCCAACGCCCTGATCGCTCGGACGTTGAAGCCCATGTCCGATACGGAGCGAAAGGAAATAAGACGAAAACTTTCCGACGCCGTTGCGGATGGAACCTTGCTCTATACCGCTCCCGGTTATCGTGATGGAACTTGGGTTTAAGCAAGATTTTAACCGTTGCAAAAATGACATTTGGCAGGGATCAAAGATGCAGCGATTCATTATACTGGTCATTCTCACCGTATGTATGCCGTCATTGGTCATGGGCGTCTTGAGCGTGCACCCGGAGAATCCGCGATGGTTTGCCGATGAATCGGGCCGGGCGGTTTATCTCGGCGGGCACCAGATCTTCGTGGACTTGCAGGACAATTCATTCAACAAAGAATTCATCAGAAACCACGACCGCCTCCTGGACTGGGATAAATATGTTGAGTTCCTGAAGGAGAACAATTTCAACTACCTTCGTAATTGGGTGATATGGAGCACAGGCAGCGGATCGATGGCGCCGGTGAACAATGCCATTGCTTTTCCGATGCCGTACGAGCGCGTGAAGGGACACGGTAAAGCCAGGGATGGGAAGGATAAGTTTGATCTCAACCGGCTTGATGAGGCGTTCTTTCAGCGCATGCGAAACCGGTGTGAGGACTTGCAGGGCGCCGGGGTGTATGTGTCCATCATGCTGTTCGAGGTCTATGGATTTCTCGGCGGCGAGGCGGAGGGCGATCCGCCCCAAACGCTGTGGGATGGGAACGTTTTTAACAAGGCGAACAACATCAACGGCATCGACGTGGATGAGGATGGCAACGGAAAAGGCATTGAATTTTTCTATACCGATGACGAGAACGTTCTCCGATTTCAGAAAGATTATGTTAGCAAGGTTCTGGATACCCTCAACGATTTGGATAACGTATTTTATGAGATTGCGAATGAGTTATATGCGCCGCAATGGCAATACGAAATGATCGACTTTATCCACCGCTACGAGAAGACCAAACCCAAGCAGCACCTTGTTTTGATGTCGGCCGGAGGACGGACGCGCACCGGCGGATGGAAACAAATGGGTAGAGATCCTGTGGTCAAGAGCCCGGCGGATTGTTTCGCTGCCGCGGGCAGTTGGCAGTCGAGACGTTTCAAAAAGAAAGATCCTCCGCCCAACCATTCCGGCAAACCGGGGATTGTCGATACCGACCATGGCGCACCGGGAAGCAATGATGTGGGTTATGTATGGAGCGCCTTGACCAGAGGATACCACTTTGATCTTTACGACAAGCCCTTTGAAAATCCAGGCGCTGAAAACCCCGAATGGCAACGAGCGCGGCGAAACGTCGGCAAAGCGGTCGAGTATGCAGATAAACTGGATCTGGTCAACGTCGCTCCACGAGAAGATCTGGCATCGACGCGTTTTTGCCTGGCGAAGCCGGGGTGTCAATATGTGGTGTATCAACCCGCTGACGGACCGATCACAATCTCAGGTTTACAAACAGGGATCTCTTATAACTACGAAATGTATGATACGGAGCGAGGCAAAGTGGTCGCAAAAGGACGCATGACGGCATCGGGACCGAGCGAATCGTTTCGAGGTACGGGCAAAGGATCGGTTTTGACTATCCGTTCCGCAAACGGACAATAATAATAAAGGATGAATGACGATGTTATCGCATGGCGACCTGTTGGAACTCAAACGCTGGAACACGCCCACGATCTATAATGGATGGGAACAAATTACGCATTGCAATCCTGCCAAAGACGGTTTCAATATCAAGGAAACGCGGGATTATATGCCCCAGATGGGACCGATGGTCGGTTACGCTGTCACCGTGATATGTGAACCGAGCAATGCGCATCACAAAGAGAATGCGTCCGGCTTCATCGATTATTTTCGTTATGTTGCCTCCAAGCCCGGCCCCAAGGTTGTGATGGTCCAGGACCTGGACAAGCCTCAAACGTTTGGTTCGTTTTGGGGCGAAGTCAATGCCAACATCCACAAGTCTCTGGGATGCGTCGGTACGATCGTCGATGGCGCCGTTCGCGACGTCGATGAGATGACGAATGCCGGATTCAAAGCGTTGGCGCGACGATTGTGCGTCGGGCACGCGCATTCCTGGCCGGTGCGATGGGATTGTGACGTCCAAGTATTCGGCAGAAACGTCAAGCCCGGCCAACTCATTCACGCGGATAAACACGGATTCCTGGTCATCGACGAGGAGGATCAGGCAAAGCTTCTCGACGCGGCGCGTTTTATGGATGCCAATGAATGTCAACATCTCATATCCACCGCGCGGAGTGCCGCCGGCAAAACGATGGACCAGATCCTTCGAGATATTGAAAAAGGGCTTCAAAACTTCAGACAAGCCACCATCGATCAATTCCACAGAACGGGTGAGATGTGAGAAGCAGAATAACCGGTTTGTTGTGAATTCACACCGGATTTCGTGGATGTTGAACGCAATTCGAATATTTTGATTGATCGCTGAAAACTTCGAAGTTATCATAGTATTTCAGTATGAATTAAAAGATCAACAATACGTCAGGAAAGGAAAAAATGCCATGAGATTACTCAGAAATGTTAGGGTTACAAACATGACGTGCTTGAGTGTATTATTTTGTATGATGGCGGCCTTTTCAGCAAACGCCCATGAGGTGAAAGACTGGCCTCACTATCTGGGTCCTCACTATGATCTGCAATCCGGCCTCCGGACGTTCAATGCGACTTCCGCCACCGAGGTTTGGAATGCGAAGGTCACGACGGGGATGTGTTCGGTCAGTATTGCCGATGGACTCCTTTACACAATGGGCAATAACGGAACCAAAGAGAATAAGGAACAGGCGAGGGACTCTATTTACTGTCTGGACGCACAGACCGGCCGGGAAAAGTGGACCTTCGACTATGCGTGCCTTCTGGATCCGCGACTGCATCCCGGCGGACCGAGTTCCACGCCGACTGTTCATGAAGGCAAGGTGTACACGTGCAGTAAGTTCGGCCACATCTATTGTCTTAACGCTAAGACGGGAGAAAAGATTTGGGAGGCGTCGGCCCAGCAGTACAATCCGAAGAAGGCCTGGTGGGGATTCGCGGCTTCGCCGACCATCATGGGCGATGTCGTTATTTACAATATCGGCGATCGAGGGCTGGCTTTGAATAAGGAGACGGGCGAGGTCGTCTGGAAAAGCGATAAGAACGTCGTAGCTTATGCCACACCTATGCCGCTTCCCGGAGGCATTATCCGCCGTCCGGCGGTGGTTATATTGACAAACCGGGAATTTTTGGTTCTTGATCCTGCGACCGGTGAATCCGTATTGACGTACACGAAGACGTGGCCGGAAAAATCGAATTGTAACGGAGTCACGCCTTATTTCCACAAAGGGCATTTTTATCTCGTTCACAGCGCGCATGGTATGGCTCGCCTTTCGCTGAAGGACGGCGCCTTTTCCCAGGACTGGCTGTCCGAGGACGGTAAGTATCCCAATGAATGGTTCGCATTCAGTACGCATGTGCTCGACGGGGATAACATTTACTTTTTGAGCAAGGATCGAAAGAAGGGCGGAACCGGATTGCACTGTGTCAACGCCGAAACGGGAAAGCGGAAATCGTTCGACGAAAAATACAAGTTCGGGAACCTGCTCAACGTCGGCAGAAAGATGATTATGCTCAGCGAAGAAGGCGAGTTGATCTGGGGCGACCTGGGTGATGCGACTTTCAAAGAGGCCCACCGGCAAAAGATTTTGGAAGGACTGTGCTGGGCAAAACCCGTTTTGATCGGAGACCGACTTTATGCACGCGATGCGCAGGGATCGGTCGTTTGCCTCAAACTAAATTAGAGCGATTACGACGGATCAGTTTGGGACTTTGGCACGTAAGCCTTCAATCGGAAGACCATCCGGTCCGACGAGACGGGCGCAAGCGGACCAGCCGCCGCCCCCCTGGGTGATTTTAAGCAGTAGCTCGTTGGCGCCACGTTTCAATTTGATGGGGGCCATATCCTGATCGACAACCTGGCCGCGATCCACGTTGTTGCTGTGGACTACGGTACCGTTCAGCCAGGCTTTGATCCCGTCATCACTGCCCATCAAAAGGATCGCATCAGTCGGTTTAGGAGCTATGATTTCCGTTTTCAGATAGGCGACGCAATTGGACTGATTGGGAAAGATGCTCGCCAGATTGACGGTGTCCCCCGCCGGGACGGTGTTCCATTTTGCGACTCCCCCCGGTTTTTCAGGACCGAAGGCAGGGTCGAATATCGCGGTCGCGCCGACAGCGCCCTTCCGGCTGTACGGGCCGCATACGAGCCAATCACGAATAAAAGGCCCGCCGGTCGCGGGCTTGGCGCGTAAGGCCCAGGCGCGTTTGATGATGGCCGGCGTTTTGGAGTGTTCCAGGATCTTGCGGGCTACCTTGTCCGCAAGCTTCGGATTATCTTTCGTTACGGATTCGGCAATCGTCAGTGCGGCCAGGCCGGCTTCATTGATGAGGTCCGGATTATCCAGATAGCGCAACGCCAGATCGAGCGCCTCGCCACGGGAAATCCGGCTGAGTTGACTCAACGCCAGTTTTTTCTCTTCGACTCGACCGGGAAGCGACAGGGCGTCTTGAAGGAGTGAAAGGCGCGCGGCCGGATTGGATTCTCGCCCCGCCACGGTGATACCTCCACGCAGCGAAAGAGTCCGCAAAGATCGGTCGGTATGAGTCCGGGCCATTTGGAAAAGATGCTTAGCCGGGGCGGCGTTAGGCCATTGCGTCAGCACGCGGATAGCTTCTCGAACGAGTTGGTCATCGCTGCCCTGCGAGGCTTTTTGCGCTTCGGTCAGGGCGTCGGCTGTACCAATTTCCGCCAGTAGCGGCAAGAGGAAAGAGCGTTCCGCAGCCGGCAAGCAGTTTAACGCCGTGATAACCTGCCGCCCGGTTCGGTCCTTGTCGGAAATCGCCCGGCAAACGACCTGAAGGGTTTTCAATATGGCGTTACGGTCGGCTGGGGATTTCGACACGATGGCCAGATCAAGCAGTGGTTGGAGAGTATCCGCAACCGCCAGGCGGCGAAGGGCTTCCAGGGCGGCAAGACGGAGGGGGGGGGCGGTTGAACTGGCGTATTGCAATAGTGTTGGCGCAACTTTTGCGTCGCCTCTTTGCCCGAGGGCGCTGAGCAGTTCGATCTTTTCGGCGGTCCCGGCTTCATTGAGGTAGCCCAGAAGAGTCTCTCGCACATCCGGTCCGTGCACGTGCGCGAGGGCCTCGCGGGCGGCTTCTTTTTCCGACGGCTCACCCTGTGCTGCAGCGCGAGTCAGCGCTGGAATCATGGACGCGTCGCTCAGGTGGACCAGGGCCTTCCATGCGGCGATCCGGACCGTTTGATCGGGATCGGTGCTCGCGATACGAACCGTGATCAGAGCTTCAGTGCCGAATTGCATATGGGCATCCAGAACCGCCAATCGTGCCCTGACGGGTAGAGAATTCCATTGCCGCAAGCAGGCCTTAATCAACGGCTCGTCTTTGATTTCCCGCACGACCTTTAGCGCGACGTTATCGTTGTCTCTAAGAGCTTCGACAATGAGTCCGGGACGTCGATGACTATCCGACATAACCAGTCCCCGCCAGGCGGCCGAGCGAACAGCGGATGGAACCTCGGTACCGAGCAGAAAATCGTATGTCTTTGCCGCACTTGAATTATCGCCCGCATTCATTCGTCTTTCGGCGCATTGCAATAGCGCTTTCATGATAGCCAATTTCATTTCGGGATTCGTCGTTATAATCGCTTTTTTCAAACAGGTAATGACGTCCTCATTGCCGATTCTCCCCAGTGCAGAAGCCGATGCCCTCGCCAACGTGAGATCCGTGTTCACCAAAAGCGGCGCCAGTAACGGCACCGCGGCCGGATCGCGTCGCCAGCCGAGCGAATCGATGATACCGGCTTTGGTCAAGCCGGAGGTCTTGCCGAGAGCGTCCCGCAACGCGGCGCCGGCTTCGGGATACGGCATGCCTTCCAGGGCGTAGCGAGCCGCGTGACCCACGCGTTCGGTGCCTAATAACGCAGCTAAGGCAGGAATGGATTGGGTCGTGCCGACAATTCTTAATCGCTGACAGGCAGAGCATTTCTCAACAGCGCCGGCCGAAGATTGCAGGACGGTGATGAGTTCCTGTTCATCGGCGGCGTGTGCGATATTGATCGAGAAAAAAATAAATCCGGCGATCAAAGTACAATGGAATAGATGAGTCTTCATACACTTCCCTTTTTTATAACGGGGCTAAGGCTTTATTCAAAAGGACATCAGAGACGCCACGGGGGGCGCGGCGTATAGGAAAGGAGGCGATTGGCCGTATCGTCGCCGGGGAATTCAAGCGTGGCCGGGTCCCATCGAACACTGCGTTTTAAGGCCAGCGAAATACCGCCGATCAAAATAGCGTTGATCGTGTAGGCGGCGATTTCCGGATTGCAGATGGTTGGTCTGCGCGTGCGGATGCATTCGAGGAAGTTTCCCGAGTGACTATCGGCGTCATAGACACGTTCGTCGCCGGGCCGAAGCGGTTCCCTGAGAATACTTGCCGGATACGAAACGATATTGCTGCGATCGACGGCAATGCGTCCTTCCGTGCCGACAAAGCAGGCGCCGCCCTCGCCGCCCACCGGTTCGCCGGGATAACCGACCGAATGGACAACGACTCCGTTCGTGTAGCGGTAGTGAACGTGACCCTTGTCGTATTCCACTTCGATGGGAGCTTTGGGATTGGGATTGACAGTCCACTGAATGATATCATAGTGGTGCGGGCTCCAGTTGACGTCTCCGACGAACAAACCCGGCAGTGTGTGTCCGGCGGAACCGCCATACGGACGCCAGGGCAGCGGGCCGAGCCAGAGGTCCCAGTCGAATCCGTCCGGCACGGGGATTGAGCGATTAGACGTCCAGGCGGTCGGCACAAACGCACCCGGCCGGCGATAGGCATAGACTTCCTTGAGGCGGCCGATGCGTCCGTTGCGAACCAACTCGCAAGCCTGGCGGAACTTTCCGTCGTATTCCGAGCGTTGCTGCGTGCCGGCCTGGTAAATCCGCCCGTAGGTACGAGCCGTTTCGACCATTGTTTGGGCCTGTCGCACCGTCATCGCGACGGGTTTCTCGCAGTACACGTCCTTGACGGAACGCAGCGCCATGATGGACATCGGGGCCGCCCAGTGATACGGCAGCGCGAGCAGCACGGCATCGATATCGGCGCGGGCGAGGACGTCCCGGAAATCGTGGTATGCTTTTACGCCGCTGTAATCGGGCCGGTCGAACCGCTTGGCGTATATCTCGTTACATCGTTGCCAGGCACGGGTGCGACGCTCACGCCGCACATCGCAAACGGCTAAAACCTGAACATCGTCTCGTGCGATATACCCGCCGGGGATGTACGTCCACGATCCTCCGAGCAGATGTCCGCTTCCTTGCCCGCCCAGGCCGATGAATCCCATGTTCACACGCTCGCTTGGAGCGGTCCGGCCATTGCCTCCGAGAGCCGAAATGGGAATCAACGTCGCCGACGCCAGCGCGCCGACGCCCTGCCTTAAGAATGATCGTCTGGTTAATTTGACCTGTGGTTTCATAGTCGTCAATGCTCCTGATAAGAGGAAACGGTGTCACGTGCACACCCTATTGATTGATCATACTATAAGAATCTTCAAAAGGACGCAATTGCGAAAATCGGCATAAACAGAGATTGCAGAAGCGACATCGTTCAAGTAGATTGCGGAGACTACCGATATAGAAACGGATGGCAGAATCAGGTGGCTTCAAAGAAACTGGATATGGCAGACGGTACACAAAAAAAAACTATCCTCCGTAACGGGTCCAAAGCTGCAGGAGACCTTTGGAGATTGATTAGCGTCAACGACGTTCTGGACCGGGTCGGCACGGTGCTCATTCGAAAGAGCCCCAGAATGACGCTGCTCACGGCGGCCATCACCTCTTCGGGCTATATCTCGAACTCCCTCGGCCTTCCGGGCTTCTCGGCTCTCGAAGCGGTGGCCGTTCCCTGTTTGGTCTTCGGCGGGATGCTGGGCGGCGGGACGGCGATGAGATTTATTCCGAGGGCCATCTGCTCAAGGCTGACGACGATTGCAGAAGCAAACGATCTGAATCTGATGGAGGATTACCGGAAGTCCCAGGCGTTGGAGCACTTGAATGTTCTCTGGGACCGAGTGTTCTGGTACGAATCCGATCGAAGATACAGCCGGGACGAAAGGACAGTCGAAAGAGATCAAATCATCACGGATAGATCGTTCATCGGTCATCAACTCCGCCAATGGCCCAAAGAGATACTGTCGCGGCTGGGGATAAAAAAGGACGAAGATATCGACGAGGTCATCACCGATATCATGACCTCTTTTCCGTTGACGGATAAGATGGAAAAGTCCAGGGAAGGATTCATCGCGTCATCCTTGTTTGCCCTCAGACATGCGCTCCCGCAATCCAGCCAGGCCAGGCGAGTCGGATACCGAATCAATCTCTGGGAAGATGAGCGGGACGGGGCCTATTTCGACCGAACCGACGTCAAACTCTTCGAGCAATACTTTGGCAACGCCACAATCACCGATATCAAAAAAGAGGTGGGTCTTTGCCGAATCGATCATTTCAAGGAACTACCCGGAAAGCTGTCGCGAAAAGCCTGGTTTCACTTGATCACCCGAAAGGTGGCGATTGAGACGGGCAGGGCACTCAAGATTCTTAATATCAAATACGATACGGATATGTTTAATTCGCAGGCGCTGCTCTGGCCCGGCGAGGAAAATGCCGAGTGGCTGGACGGTTTCCCCGGCGCCCGTGAGGAGATCCTTCATCTGAGGAAAAACATTATTAGAAATGCACTGGGCCGCAATGTCGTGGATGCCGCGAGGACACTGGACAGAATGCTGTTGCCTCTTTTCAGGTGTGCCACCGAATTGAGGTTCAGGTATGATCCGGAATATCTGGATGGGAGCCTGGACCACGATGTTGAAGATATGAAAGATAAGCATCACATCAAGAACAATATCGTGGATGATTGGGTTGATTGCAAGGCGAGTCAAAAGGATATCGACAGATACGCCCGGAAGGCCGAGCGGGCAATGGAGGACATATCCCAATTCATGGATTATCTGGATGCCGAATATGCATGGCTTCGTCACGAGAAACTGGCATTAAGAGCGGTCAAAATTGCCTTTCACATCAATAAGAACGGTATGAAAAACTTGTTCAACGCTCGCTCGGCAAGCTTGGGATCGCAGATCGAAAAAGCGGTAAAAGAAGAGCCGGTTTATACCCACAGGCTCATTGCCTTGCGGCTTCATCAAACGTTGATGATGCTTCAAAAGAAGGGCTACATGGATTTATCTATGGCTTTGGCCTATTCGGATTGAGAGAAGCGGCCAAAAGAAAAAGTTCTCGACAATCCGGGGCAAATTGTGTATCATAATCGATATCCTGAAAACGGTTTGTTCTAAGAACGAAACTGACAATCTCGAATGGGCTTACCGTCAGTCACGAGAATATCATCACAAAAGGAGCCAGACCATGAAACGCCAGGCCTTCACTTTAATTGAACTACTCGTCGTCATCGCCGTCATTGCTATTTTAATTGCCATTCTCCTTCCGGCTTTGAATCTGGCCAAGGACCAGGGGCGCAGGATGACATGTGCCAACAACCTTCACAGTCTGGCCCTGGCCAACCAATTATACGCCGCCAATTTTGATGATTGGGGCGTTCCTTGCCGGTACATCACAGAGCATGGGACGTCCTTATGGACGAGCAATCCCGATTTCCGGGATTACATCGGCTACGACGGGGCCGAACCGGGTTTATCCAGCGTTCAGACCCCCAAGAAATACAAGTGCCCCAGCGATACACAGAAGGCCTGGCTGCACGCCTATGATATTGAAAGCGGAAGCAGTACGGGAACGTTGACCAGCTACGGTTTCAATATCGAGGACTGGTACCCTTCAGTGGGTTCGCCCTCATGGACCGCCACGATGGAGATGACCGTGCTGGCCTACAAAATGTCCACCGTTCAGCAGCCGGCGCAGAAAATGCACTTCAACGAGGCCCACGACTGGTGGAGCAAGTGGCGGGGCGCCAATTACATCGACGGTTGGGACGTATTGGGCCAGGACGGCACGGTCAATGAATACAAAGGCGTCGGATGCGGGGGGCCGACCATGTATCGCCACAATGAGTCTGCCAATCTTGCATTCTATGACGGCCACGTGGAAACCCGGCATAAGAGCAAAGTATGGATCGCGGACCACGCCGAGCAGAAGCCCTACAAGCCCGGCATGTGGGTAGTCAACAGAGAGATCTGGGAGAAAAACGGCGGCGGTTTGTAAGATTATCGCATAGCTCTTATTGGAGCCATATTTGCTCCATCTCAATGTGGGCATTTTCTTGGATACTTTTTGTATCTCATTTCTTTATTGTATTATAAATATTTCTTATGTTGCTTATTACAGGAAAATTTGTGCCTATTTTCTATAAATAACGTATGATATTTCTAAAATAAGTCTATAAAATGTGCCCTTTTTATGGTTCGAAGTGGCCTGAAACGTAAGGCTTAAACCACGTTTCTACGATGGGTCAGTGATGGTTATGAAGGGAAAAGAAACAGGATTATACGAGCCTCGTCGGGAGCATGATGCCTGCGGGATCGGCGCCGTTGTGAATATTTCCGGTCAACGGGAACATTCGATTATCGAATACGGCAGGCAGGTTCTGCTCAATCTGCACCATCGTGGAGCGGCTGGCGCCGATGAGACGACCGGGGACGGGGCGGGCATCCTCTTGCAGATTCCTCACAAATATTTTCTTGCCGAGACACGCACGCTGGGTTTGTCATTGCCCGGGGCTTCTCAATACGGCGTCGGTGTCGTTTTCAATACTAAAAACGCCGACATGCGGGAACAATGCGAACGATTTCTGGAAGCGGCTGTCGGCTATTACGGCATGAGGGTGCTCGGCTGGCGAGACGTGCCCACGTCTCCCGATTGCCTCGGAAAAATCGCGCTGGCGGCTGAACCGAGTATCCGGCAAGTCTTCGTCGATGGCGCAGGTTACAAGGATGAAATACTGGAAAGACGTTTGTATCTGGCGCGCAGACGGGCGGAACGGCTCGTCGCCGAGAGATTCGGGGAGAAGGCCGAGGATTTCTACGTGACATCGCTGTCGTGCAGGACGATCTGTTATAAAGGCATGTTCATGGCCTGGCAGTTGTTCGAGTATTATCCGGATTTGGCGGACGAACGGGTCGTTTCGGCGCTGGCCATCGTGCACCAGCGTTACAGTACGAACACCTTCCCCAGTTGGCGCCTTGCCCAACCGTTTCGCTGCATCGCTCACAATGGAGAAATCAACACGCTCAGCGGCAACCGCAACTGGACGCGGGCCCGCGAAACCGTGATGTCCAGCGAGGTCTTCGGCGAGGACATTGGCGACTTGCTGCCGGTTCTGTCGCCGGAGATGAGCGACTCGGCCTGTTTCGATGCGATGCTTGAGCTTCTGGTTCGCTCGGGCCGAAGCATGCCCCATTCGATGATGATGATGATCCCGGAGGCGTTCGGGCCAAAGTACCATATCAGCACGGATAAACGTGCTTTTTATGAATATCACTCCTCGTTCATGGAGCCGTGGGACGGACCCGCAGCGATGGTTTTCACGAATGGACGCGTGATCGGTGGGACGCTGGATCGCAACGGCTTACGGCCGTGCCGGTATTTGGTGACGACGGATAACCTGGCCGTGATCGCCAGTGAAGCGGGTGTGGTGGAATTCCCGCCGGAACAAATCCGCAAAAAAGGCCGCCTCAGACCGGGGCGTATGTTCCTGGTGGACTTGGAACAGGGCCGGGAAGTTTCGGACAACGAGGTGAAAGGCAAAATCGCCCGGCAGAAACCCTATCGTCGATGGCTTGATGAAAACAGAATCGAGCTGCGCGGATTGTTCGATACGCCCAGGTTGGTCGAGAGTGATTCTCAAACGATCGCTCAAAGAATGCGAGCTTTCGGCTATAACCGTGAAGAACTCAAAATGATTCTGACGCCAATGGCCGCCTACGGCCAGGAGCCGGTAGGCTCGATGGGCAACGACACGCCGCTGGCGGTCATATCCGACAAACCGAAGCTGTTATTCGACTACTTCAAGCAACTCTTCGCCCAGGTCACCAATCCCCCGATCGATCCTCTGCGCGAGGGATTGGTGATGAGCTTGATGGTTTTTGCCGGCAAGAAGCGGAATCTCTTAGCCGAGACGCCCGAACACTGCCGGCAGCTCAAGCTGCCGCACCCTGTTCTGACGAACGAGGATATGGAACGGCTGCGAACGGTCACGCGCGACGACTTTAAGGTTATCACTATTTCGGCCCTTTGGGACGCTGATACGCCCGATCCGGGCGCGAGCCTTCGGGAGGCATTGGATGCCCTGGTCGCTGAGGCGGAGCAGGCCATTAAGACGGGGGCCTCTTTGGTTGTCATCAGCGATCGCGGCATGAGCGAAACGAAGGCGCCGATCCCATCGCTGCTGGCCACCGCCGCGGTACACCACGGATTGCTCAATCGCAGCCTTCGCGGTGAGGTGGGCCTCATTGTCGAAAGTGGCGAACCGAGAGAAGTGATGCACTTTTGTCTCCTGTGCGGTTACGGCGCCAATGCGATCAATCCGTATATGGCTTTCGAGTCGCTTGGCGAGTTGCAACGGCAAGAAGAATTGCCCGCGAAGATGGAGCCGACCCAAATTGCGGACAACTACATCGCCGCGATTAAAAAGGGCATTCTCAAAACGATGAGCAAGATGGGTATCTCAACGCTTCGAAGCTATGCGGGCGCCCAATTATTCGAGGCGATGGGTCTGAACCGTTCTTTTGTGGATAAATATTTTACAGGAACGAGCTCGCGGATTGAGGGGATGGGACTCGAAGAGGTCGCCTGCGAAGCGTTGGTGCGTCACAAATCTGTGTTCGAGCAGCGCCCCGTCGGCGGGCTGGAACTGGATTTCGGCGGCGCCTATCATTACCGGCAATCGGGCGAGCGGCATTTGTGGAATCCCACAACCGTGGCCAGATTACAGCATGCCGTTAAAAATGAGGATGCCAGGGCCTATGCCGATTACGCCAAAGCCGTCAATGACCAGTCGCGCGAGTTGTGTACGTTGCGCGGTCTGTTTGAATTTGTTCCGGGGCAAGCCATTCCTATCGAGGACGTAGAACCGGCAGGCGACATCGTCAGGCGATTCTGTACCGGGGCGATGAGCCACGGCTCGATCAGCAAGGAAGCCCACGAGTGCATGGCGATTGCAATGAACCGCCTGAGGGCGATGAGCAATACCGGCGAAGGCGGCGAGGACGCCGCGCGGTATGTGCTTGAACCGAACGGCGATTCGAAAAACTGCGCCATTAAGCAGGTGGCAAGCGGACGATTCGGCGTGACCGCCCATTACCTCGCCCATGCCAAAGAATTACAGATTAAAATCGCTCAGGGCGCCAAGCCGGGCGAAGGCGGGCAGTTGCCGGGACATAAAGTCACGCAGGAAATCGCGACGATGCGGCATTCGACGCCGGGGGTGACGCTTATCTCACCGCCGCCGCACCATGATATTTATTCCATCGAGGATTTGGCTCAACTGATTTACGATCTCAAATGCAGCAATCCAAAAGCTAAAGTCTCGGTCAAGCTTGTCGCCGAGGTGGGCGTGGGGACGATTGCCGCCGGCGTGGCCAAGGGCAACGCCGACGAGGTTCTGATCAGCGGCCACGACGGCGGAACGGGCGCCAGCCCCTATTCGTCGATCAAGCACGCCGGCTGCCCGTGGGAACTGGGCCTGGCGGAAACCCAGCAGGTTCTTGTGATGAACGGCCTTCGAGACCGCATCCGAGTGCAGACGGACGGCCAGTTACGGACCGGGCGGGATGTGGTGATCGCCGCACTGCTCGGCGCCGAGCAATTCGGTTTTGGCACGGCGGCATTGGTGACGCTCGGATGCACGCTGTTGCGCAAGTGCCACGAGGGCGCGTGTGCGTTCGGTATCGCCACCCAGGATCCGGAGCTTCGAGCACGGTTCGCCGGCAAGCCGGAGTATATCCAGCGGTTCATGGCTTTCGTCGCCGAAGAGGCCCGGCAGATCATGGCGCAGCTCGGTTTTCGGACCATCGAAGAGATGATCGGAAACGTGGAACGATTGAGCATGCGCAAGGCTATCGAACACTGGAAAGCGAAAGGGCTGGATTTTTCCAGCATTTTCGAGCGACCGGCCGTTTCCGACCGCAAGGCGATCCGTTTGAGTTCTCAACAACCGGTCAAGATCGACGACCACATCGACTGGAAAATTTTGAAGAAGGTCAAAGCCTCTCTCGAAAACAAAGAAAAAACCGTCCTCGAGATGCCGATTCGCAATACGAATCGCGCGGTCGGCGCCATCCTCAGTCATCGTATTGTAACCCGGCACGGCCCCCAGGGATTGCCCGATGGAACAATCGAAATTGCTTTCAACGGTTCGGCGGGCCAGAGCTTCGGTGCTTTTCTTACTCCGGGCGTGACACTCAAACTGATCGGCGAAAGCAACGACTACTTAGGTAAGGGTCTGTCCGGCGGCCGGATTATTGTCAAAACACCCGAGAGTTCGCACTTTGCCGCCCATAAAAACATTATCGTGGGCAATACATTGCTCTATGGTGCGACCTCCGGGGAAGTGTTCATTAACGGCACCGCGGGCGAACGCTTTGCCGTCCGCAACAGCGGAGCCGTTGCGGTGGTCGAAGGTCTCGGCGACCACGGCTGCGAGTACATGACCGGCGGGACCGTCATCGTGCTGGGCCCGACCGGCTGTAACTTTGCCGCCGGCATGAGCGGCGGCATTGCCTACGTGCTCGATGAAGCGCAGTTGTTCGACACGCTGTGCAATCTCGACATGGTGGAGTTGGAAAGCGTCTGGAAGCAAGAGGATAAGGACCTGCTGTATGATTTGATCCGGCGTCATTTGACGTGGACTCAAAGCGAACAGGCCCGACGTCTTTTAGATACCTGGCAGGACGCGGTGGGTAAGTTCGTGAAAGTGGTGCCCATCGATTATCGCAAGGCCCTTGAGAAGATGCGCGCCGCCGAACAACGCCACACCGAAACGACGCCGCCGACCGAGGAGGTCTTCTATGGCTGAGCCGAAAGCCTTTTTGAAACAGAAACGCCGGCCCGTTGGTTATCGACCGGTCGAGGAGCGGATTCACGACTTCAATGAGTTGGATTTACCTCTGACGCCGGACGAGATCAAGCAGCAGGCAAGACGGTGCATGGATTGCGGTATCCCCTTCTGCCACGGATCGGGTTGCCCGCTCGGGAATCTCATTCCCGACTTCAATGAGTTAGTCTTCAAAGACCGCTGGGAGCAAGCATGCCGGCTGCTTCACGCGACGAACAACTTCCCCGAAATCACGGGCCGTTTGTGCCCGGCGCCGTGCGAAACGGCCTGCACCCTCGGCATCAGTGACGAGCCGGTTCTTATCAAACATATCGAATACCAGATTGTCGAACGGGGATTCGAGGAAGGCTGGATCAAGCCGGAGCGGCCTTCTCAAAAGACAGGAAAGCGCATCGCCGTCATCGGGTCCGGCCCGGCGGGTTTAGCGGTTGCCCAGCAATCGGTACGAATGGGCCACGAGGTGGTTGTCTTCGAGAAGGATGAGAAAATCGGCGGGTTAATGCGTTACGGCGTCCCGGATTTCAAGCTGGCAAAACACGTCATCGACCGCAGACTCCAGCAGCTCGAAGCTGAAGGCGTCCAGTTTCAGGCGGGCGTACATGTGGGTGAGGATATTTCCGCCCGTTATCTGCAGAAGATGTTCGACTGCATCTGCCTGACGATGGGGGCCGGTCAGCCGCGCGATCTGAATATCCCCGGCAGGGGGTATGACAATGTACTGTTTGCAATGGATTACCTGACCATCCAGAATAAGCTCAATGTCTCGGAACCCCTGGACGAACGCGAGATCGTGACGGCCGAAAACAAAGTGGTCGTCGTTATCGGCGGCGGCGATACGGGCAGCGATTGCGTCGGCACGGCCCGCCGGCAGAAGGCGAAAAAGATCTATCAACTGGAAATCTTACCCAAGCCGCCCGAATCGCGCCCGGTCGATACGCCCTGGCCGATGTGGCCGCGCGTGATGCGGACGTCTTCTTCGCATGAAGAAGGGGTCGAGCGGCGCTGGTCCGTATCGACCAAAGAATTCTTAGGCGGCGCGGGTATCACCGCCGACAGACTGCACGCCTGCGAGGTCGAATGGATCAGAAAGAACGACAATTGGCAGGTTAAAGAGATCGCGGGGACGGATTTCTTCCTCAAAGTGGACCTCGTGATCCTGGCGACGGGTTTCGTACACGTCGTCCATGAGGGCGTTGTTAAAGATACGGCCCTGAAGCTCGATTCGAAGGGCAACATTATCGTGAACAATTATCAGACGAGCGATCCACAGATCTTCGCCGCCGGCGATACGGTCGACGGCCCCTCGCTGGTCGTCCGCGCCATTGACAGCGGTCGCCGGGCCGCCGCGGCCATCGACCAATGGCTGCAAAACAATGGCGGCTAATCCTCGGATTGCCGCCATGAGTTTCTCGGCCCTGATCAGTTCTCTTTCGCTTCAATCGTGTCCACTTCCGGAAGGATCACCATCGCGCCCATTTTTCGCGTCCCGTAGGATTGGCGGTTATAACCGATGATAATCGGCTTGCCGATTTTCGCCTGGATCGTATTGGACAAAATTTCATCAGACTGCTCGCGTCCGAGCTGTCTGTCGAAATCCGATCTTTCTTCGGGCGCTTCCACTTCGACGCGAAGTTCTAACGTGCAGTCGGATTCCGGCCTGAGCTCGAGTCTAAGCTTCCAGGGCCCGATGGGCGCCTCAACTTCGCCGGGAACTGACGAACTGCCGAACCAATAGCCGACGGTGATGATGTCCTCGCCTAAAAACTTTTGAATATGTTTTTGCATCTGCGCCGGCAATCGGGAATAGTGTGCGGCTTCGATATTGCGAGTGAACGTTTCATCATCATCCCATCTCAACTCTCTAATCTGATAATTGGAAATGCCGGCCGATATGTGGTCGATGGATTTTTTGGAGGGGGCTTTGCCCTGGATCAGGATATCGACTTCGTCGTTTTTTTCATCAATGATCTGAAAATCGCTGATCTGGATTTCTACTTCAGCAGCGTTCTCCAGCACGGTTGATGAGGGTTTATCTGATGGCATCCGTATAATCATGGAAAACGACTTCATTTCTTGATTCTTGGAGGGAATCTCAAACATAAAAACGCGATAGACAAGGTTCTCGAGCATCTGATTTGACTCTAATTTTGTGGCGGCGACATCCAGTTCCCTAATCAAATCTTCAATATCCGCCATCTGCTCTTTCGTCGCCTGAAGGATGAGTTGATTGGCGCTACGGTCTGCATGTATTTTTTCACCATCGATACTGAAAATATTCTCGATAAGTATCCCTAATTCAGCCGCGGGGTAATACTTAAGTAGAAAGATTTGCGTCACCATCTCGCCGCTCGAAGAGCGCGCTCTTGAAACGGCCCTTCCCCTTACGCCGCTCGATGAGCCTGAAACCTGAACGGTCCTTCCCCTTCGGGAGGCCGTAGAAGTAGAACCCACTGACGTTGGTTCTTTCTGCTGAGGCTCCGACGATGTTGACTCGACCACTAAAGGTCCTCCCGATGCAGGTTCCGGCGATGCCGACTCTTGCGCCGGCGCCATACCCGACATGAATACGATTCCTAAAATAGCGACTAATACGGTTCGGATCTTCATTGTTCGATCTCCTTTCTTATTTTATAAATTCCACACAACAGTAATCTCACCATTATCCAGCGTGCCGTAGAGCGTCCTCTGCGGCGGCGAAGATTCTTCCGTTTGTTCGAGCACAATCCGCGGATTCTCGAATTCCGGATAAAACTCCTCGATCATTTTGCCCTTATACGTTTGCGTATAGTTCGTACGCTCGATGGTCAACAGCGTATCCGCCGATACGGGTTGAGCCAGATCGAGACGTTTATTCTTCGCGTTGGACATCACCATACATCCAATGACAATGCCGAGGACAAATGCTACGGCCGGTTGTTTGAAAAAGTTCATCCACGTTGATATCCACGAGACTTTCTGCGGTCGTTCCAGCCATGCCCGATTGAAAATCGTTGCTTTATCGTCATCCGTCATCTCCGGCACGGGTGCTCGGTTTAATTGTTCGAACATCGAGAGGAAGGCACGGTATTCCTCCTGTAGTTCTTCCTCGGATTCAAAAGCACGCTGAAACAGGTCTTTGAATTGTTCAAATGACATACGTTGTTTTTTCATGTTAACAAACCTCTACTGATGGAGTTTCCCGGCCAGCCTTTCACGCAATGCGAGCAACGCCCGGCGAATATGCACGCGGACGGTGCCTTCGGCACAGCCCAGCGTTCGGGCGATCTCGCTCGTGGGCATGTCCTCGAAGTACCGGAGGGTAAACGCCGCCCGCTGGTTTACGCTAATCTCTTCCAGCGCCGTTTGAATCTGCTCAAGAACGTGGGCTTCATCCGCCTGCTCGTCCGTTGCCAATGCTTCCACATGCCCTTTATGAGCCTCGTGGAGGTTCCTTTGTCGAACGTATTTCCGGTAGTAATCGATGGCCGTGTTGGCCGTGACGGTATTCAACCAGGCGGCAAACGACCGGCCGGACCGGAACCCGTCGAGGCTGCGAAACACCTTCAACCAGACTTCCTGGACGCAATCCTGAACTTGTGAAGGATCCAATACAATTCGATAGCAAATGCGATGAACCTTATCGACGTGCCGGTGATACAACCACGCGGCAGCGTCCCTGTCGCCCCTTGTGGCGGCCTTAATTAAAGCCTCATCTGAAACGGGATAGTGTTGATTCATCGTTCAAAGAGTATATACGAACGACGGCGTGGAGGCGCATACAAGAAACGGAAGATTATTTACCATTGACGATTGGCTGTTGACTGTTTAAATCCCCGTAATAGACGGGCTTATCGAAGAGATTATTCGTCAATAGCCAATATTCATTCGTCAATTCACTATGGAGGTTTTCGTACCATCTTTCGATCCCGGCGAGGAGTTGTGTCTTGCTGTTTGCGGCGAGGAGCGTTTTTTGGGCTTGTTTTCGTTGAGGATGGAGCCGGCAGTAGCGGATAAGGAATTTGCGAAAATACCGAATCGCCTTGATGGGCGCATAAAGTCCGCAGATCATCTCGAAATGCTTTTTTATCACGTCAGCCTGCTCGGTAAGTTCCGGTGATGGCGGTGCCGGCTTTCCCTTTAATACAGCATGAAGCCCCGAATAAATCCAGGGATTCCCAATCGCGCCTCGGGCGATAAGGATGCCGTCAAGCTTTGCTGTTTTGAGATGCTCAACGGATGTGTGTGGCTCGAAGAGATCGCCGCTTCCTATGAGTGTTGTTTTCGGGAATTGGCGCTTGATCTCCGCAAGAAGAGGCCAATCGACCTGGCCGGTGAATTTCTGTACGACGGTCCGTGCATGAATGGTCAGGGCATCGACGCCCTGATCCGAGGCATCGGAGACGATGCGAAAAAAATGGTCGTAAGACATCTCGCTGGAGTCGTAACCCGTTCGCAGCTTCATCGTAACGGGACACCTTACCGCATCTCTGACGCGGTGGTAGATTTGCATGACGGTATCCGGCTCTTTCAGGAGATACCCGCCCCGCCCGCGGCGAAGCACCTTCGGGGCCGGGCAGGCAAAGTTCAAGTCGATGATATCATAGCCCGCTTCTTCAAGCGCTTTGGCGCCCGCCGCCATTGTGGCCGGGTCGTTGCCGAGAATTTGCGCCCCGACAGGATGCTCATCATCATGGGGCCGGAAGGCGGGTTTTCTTAAAAGCTTGCGATGGGCGGCGCTTTTGGCCAGCATGACGCCGGAAAACGTCAGGGGCGCGCCGAAATCGAGGGCCAATCGTCGCATGGCATAGTCGCTGTAACCGCTCAGCGGAGCCTGCAAGAATGGAACGCTCAGATTTAGATCGCCTATTGTCAACATCTTCCGGAGATTGTATCCGGCAACGCTTCTTTTTCCAAGCCTCAACTGGTCGCGTGTGAGTAAAGCCAACGGTCGGATTGGAACCGACAAGGATAGCGCGAAGTCATGTAAGGATTACCATCCAGATGAGAGCTTAACCCAAGCGCTCGACCCGGTTGCATTTACCGAATCAATCAGCAACCACTTCTACCAGCCCATCTGTCCACGGCACAATCGCGCCATTTAACGTCGAAATGAGCACCATCAGTGCCGAGGCATCCCCGATAGAAGCAGTGGAGCGTATCTTGAAAAGAAGATTCACCAGTTCGCCGCTTTCCAGTGTGGAGAAGTTGTTCATTGAAACAGAGATGGTGTTCGCGCTCCGTGCATATCGCACCTGTGCGTTCCATTGCTCAAGAGTCAATCCTGAATTGTCAACTCCCAGCGGTTCGAGAATGCCTGGATCGTACTGGACACCAATGGACATGCTGGTAATTTCATCTCGCGGATGGGTGTTATTAACAATGACCGGAACATAGATGATTTCTCCCGGGATCCCCAGAATATCTCTGGGGATAAGTAACTCGGCGCTCGGCAACGGCGCAACATCGGTTTCTACAACGATACAGTATTGGCACGGATTCATCCCCCAAGACTGCTGAGGGACAACCCTCGCATAGTAGATCCCCGCGTCCAGGTTGCTGAGTTCCACAATTTCATCTTCAAGCACGTCATTATCAGAAGAACCAATAAGATTTCCCGATGCATCATAGACATGCAACGCAATGTCGTCGCCAAGATCCCAGATAAGCTGGTGACTTACATGCACTCGGACAGATTTCTGGTTCGTCTCCAGCACGAATCCAAAATAGTCGCTGGTATTTTCGTTCCAGATGTGACCATTCACACGCCGATACGGGACAAGGGGCAACGCTCTCGGCATATCATCTCCGATATCGTCGCTTATTGTCGATGTCGGGGTGCCAATCGTTGGAGTCAAACGATACTGACCTATTTCACCGTCAAGTGAGTAAATCCTGATGAAATACACGCCGGGATCCAGACTATCTATGTAAATCGCCTCGGATTCTACGTCGGGATTCGCACTGGTTTGCAGCAACTTATAACTTGCATCAAAGAGTTGAACATCCACATTGCAGTACTGCATTCTGTCGACTTCAAGATAGATGAATCCATCGTCGTCCTTCAACACAACCTGAAAGAAATCCTCGTCTCCCGGAGTGTCGATCATGCCAATATAGGGATAACCATATGTCTCTGATCCATAGGGAATCGCATGGATCGGCATCGCTTGATTGAAAGCGTCCCCAACGTCAGATCCAGATGTCTCAACATGGATGGTGTAAATTGCACCATTAAAGCCCCAACTTCCCTCACCGTAAACACCGATGAAATATTGTCCTTTTGGAAGATAAACTTCGACGGATTCTGGGGTAAGCGTTTGATTGTCTGATTTTGCAATAGGCTTCCCATATTCATCAAGCACCAGAATATAGAGGTCATCCCGACGATCCCAAAGAAACATGTTATAGACGTCAACGACAAGTGGACCGTCCTCGGGCTGATAAATGGAAAACACATCGTTATCAATTTCATAAGGTTGAAGACAGAAAACAGAGGGATTGCCCGACATTAACGGCATGGCGTGGGCAAGATCGTTTCCAACATCATCCAATATATCAGTGGCTCCACTAAACTCATACGTTGCGGTAAATGTGTACTGCGTTGGTTCCCCACCAAAGACCCTGATGAAGTATTGACCGGGAGCCAAATCTTCGAGGTAAAGCAGCTCATCCGAAGCACCGGATTGGGTCGCAGACCCGATCATCGTATCCCAAGCCGTATAGACCTCCAAATCGACATTCCCCCCAGTCCCTATTTCCGTAAGAGAAAAAGTGACGTCTGAATTGTATGGCACGTCGCATTCAAAATAGTCAACGTCACCCATTCCTGAGATTGCACCAATAGTTGGAAGCTGATTGACCGTGCGGAGAGCATACCTCTTCTCGTCACCTACATCATCTCTTACCACAGGTGGAAAAATGGTAAAGTCTGCTTTTATTTTGTAATCGACGCCATTCCAGCCCCAAGACTGTTCAGGCTTCACTTGTACGAAGTATATCCCCCTGGCCAGATCCGGAATGTCGATGATATCGGGCGTCCCAGAGTCATTCCTTGACTGAGCCACATAATTCCAGAACGTGGTGTAGCCGGTACCTGTCGAATTCTGCGTCGTACGAAGAAGAAATATGTTCAGTTCATCCCCAGCATCCTGCAAATTGATATCATAGAGACGAACGACGAGTCGCCCCGTTGCCGGAACGATCACCATGTAATAGTCAGAGGTAAATTCCGCCCCAATCGCGCCTTCGACTTCAGTTTCGTGCGGCAGGAAATAGGCTTCCAGCGGCGAATCTCCAATACCCGCCACACTCGGCTGTCCAAAGTACCCACTGACCAGTACTATGGCAGACACCGCAACAATATTCATTAAAGCTTTGTGATTTAACCTATTCATTTTCATCTTCCTTTCTGCTCATGAGAGCCACAACTGAAATTTCTGAGTGCGTTACGATCGGAACTTGTTTCATATTCACAATTACGGTTCTTGGTATTTCCATTCAAAGTTGCAGATATCGTCAGGGGTCCCGTATTCGCCATCGTATCCGGCCGAAATCAGAATGTACGTATCCGCTCGATAGGGTCTGGAGGCTATGGCGACTTTGTGGTTCTTGGTATTCATATAAAATCGGACACCTTCCCGGCCGCTGGCCGAAAAAAGGCTATGTTGGGAATTTATCACGGGTGTGGGCTCCCAGGGCTTGCCGAGCGAAACGAGAGCCTGGTTGTCCTTGTAATTGTAAATGTTCTCAGGATCATCGGGATTGGCCGTGTTATGTCTGAACTTCATGGTATTTGCCTTATAGTAGAGGATAGGCATCCCAATCCTCTTGCCGGACGTGCGGTGTTTAACACGCTTAAAAACGTCGCTCAGGACTAAGTATCGCGATGCAAAAGGTCTCGTGTTCTCGTACAAGTCTCCTATCGCAAAGGCATCGATGCTTTCCAAAGGCAGATAGGGACCTTTTCGGATGCACAGACTGTTCTTGCATGTTTCAGTATTGGTGATGTTAGGATCGGGATAGAGATTGTGGCCCACGCCGTCCATACCATCACTCCTGTAAATCGAATTCGGATGAAGGCCCATCATATCCTGGCCTATCATCGCTTCACAGAGTTTCATTGCCCCACAATAGGGCAGGCCGGCAGGATCGAGAGCGTTGGATTCGGGGTAATCCCCCAGTTCGGCATAGATAAAATCTAACGCCGTGCCGATACCCTTTAGTTGAGCCTTTTGCTTGACTTCATATGAATATCGTTTGACTTTGTTCAGAGCCGGAACGAGCAGACCGATGAGAATGACGATAATGCTCATGACGGTGAGCAGTTCCACGATAGTAAAAGCCGCATTCCTATCTGTGTTATTGGCATTTGTCTTCATTTTTTTCTCCTTTCTCATTTTTCCGGTTTCTTGCAAGGCATTGATGAATCACGTTGAATGCCTTTGTCACAATAGGATGCGAAGAAACCTGACAAATCCTGCGCGGCGGGCAATTTTTTTGCCGAATTTGCGATTTTCGCATCGATTTGACGGCAGTCCTGCCTTCGGAACTGAGGGCCAACACCCTCTGAATCGCAATATTTCTTGGAACGGCCCGACAGATATCGTATAATGTCGATTGGCAAGAAGAGGATTCGTGAAGACGCCAACCATCGGTTGCGGCATCGTGGCTTTTCCGCAGTCCTGCCCGCCGCCTGGTGAACGATCGACGAAAAGGGGAACGGCTGCGTGGAGTCTTGATGTCCAAATACTCTGACAAAACGAGCATCGGGGGCTCAAGAGAGGGCTTTCAAACCACGCACTGGTCCGAGATTTTCGACGCCGGGACAGAGGATCATGTACGGCGAAATACCATTATTGATGCCCTTCTACGCCGGTACTGGAAGCCCGTCTATTGTTATATCCGGCGTAAGGGCTATGACAACGAGCAGGCCAAGGACCTGACGCAAGCGTTCTTTCATGAGATCGTTATCAACAGCAATCTGATCCGGCAGGCGGATCAGACGAAAGGGCGCTTTCGCACATTCCTTTTAACGGCTCTCAACCACTATCTCATTGATGTACATCGTAGTGAAAAAGCCAGGAAACACATGCCTCAGGGCGGATTTGTGGCACTCGAAGGCGGCAGTTTGTCCCGTCTAACTACGGCCCATGCCGGTATGACTCCGGATCAGGTCTTCAATTATGTTTGGGCGACGGAGGCGCTTGATCAAGTTATTACCCGGGTCAAGAAAGAATGCTCGAATACAGGCAAGGAAACGCACTGGAATGTGTTTTATTCAAAGATTCTTGCCCCTATCATGGACAATCGAACCAGCCCTTCGCTTAAGGCATTATGTGACGAGTACGGGATTGACAACGAAGCCAAAGCATCCAATATGATCATTACCATCAAACGTTGCTTCAGAAGGGTTTTGGAAGACTATCTTCGACGTTTTGTGCGAGCGGATGTGGAGATTGAGGATGAAGTCAACGAATTGCTTGAAACAATTTCTGAAGGACGCGCAGGATAATGGCAACCGTTACGTATCAGTACGTAGAAGAAGATAATGATGGCGAACGGGTGTTTGTTTGTGAGTTGAACTGATGAAAGAAGAATCGACAACGCACGATATGAATGTGGAGCAGCTCCGGCGTCTTTTCCACATTGGCAGTGATATGAATAAGTCTGTTCGGAAAAGGGGCCGTACCCACCAGAAGGCTGATCTGCTGTCTCGCTCGCTGTCTCACCCCTTGCCCCTCGATAAATCCCAAATGGACATACTCCCCTCGGCGCTTGGGCAGTTGTGTCATTCCATCGGCCTCTTGGCCGGAGAGACAATCAGTGAGCTGCTAAGCGACCCCTCTACGGACATTGCCGCTATTAAGAGATTAAAACACTACAGCAAGGAACTATCGGCTCAGGCGAAGTCAACGGCTGAAAATGACGTCGCGATTGCGATATACTACGCATCCATTGCACATGCGCTGGTGTTCCATGACCGGAGAATTACCCGCTTTTCCTATGAACGACTTGAGAATTCCTTTCGTTGCCTGGTCAGGGAAAAATGGATTTCGAAAGATGTGTCTATTCTTTTGAAAGCCGCAGGCAGATACTGTAAGAAGAAAGCAGGATCATAGACGGCAGGGTGGTGAATCGTTACATCATCCATGCTGACCCCATTCGACCTTGGCAAGCACTGCATGGGCCAAAGCAGGCTTGCAAACAATTCATAAATGCTTTATAATAAAGAATCAGAGAGAACCAATGTGGGGGATTAAAGGCAAGTAGCGTTGGCGTACTTGGAAGTAAAACGCGGGGATCGGTTGGTTAAACGTCGGCGCGTCGATGATGATCTGGCGCAAAAAGGCTATACGGTCCGTCTGGACCGGAAGGACGTCGTCCTTCAGATAGGTCAGACCAAACAAATCGGCCCTTACCACGTGGTTCTGCGAGCTGCGTCTTTCCCAGACAATAACAAAATTCGATCGCCTTCACATGAGATGCCCGCCATGAGCGAAAGCGGGTTTTTAGAAGAAAAAGCCCCTATTTCGGAGGTATCAGAAGATATCGATCCGTATTCTATTCCAGGTGGGGGTATGCCTCCAGATATTGAAGGCTACGAGATCCTCGGCCGTCTCGGCCGGGGGGGCATGGGGACTGTTTGGCGTGCAACCCAGCTAAGCACCAAACGAGACGTCGCGTTGAAGTTTCTCGAAGGTAGGCGACTCACTTCAGATAGAGCACGCGTTCGGTTCGAGCGCGAGGTGATGCTTGCGGCTCAATTGACTCATCCGAATATTGCACGTGTCTATGACAGTGGATTGCTGAGCGGACAATACTACTATGTCATGGAATTGGTGGAGGGTGTCCATCTGGATAAATACGTTCAGTCGAAGAAGCTCGATTCCCATGCAATTCTCAGCCTGATGCACAAAATCTGTCATACGATTGAATTCGCTCACGGTTTGGGTATTGTCCACCGCGATTTGAAGCCTTCGAATATACTGGCTACGTCGGACGGCGAGCCGCACGTTCTGGATTTTGGCCTGGCAAAGGCTTCCGCCGGAGACGGCTGGAACGTGACCATCTCTCTTGATGGCGAAACCGTCGGAACACCGGCCTACATGTCTCCGGAGCAAGCGGCCGGACGCATGAAGGACATCGACGAACGCACCGATGTATATTCCCTGGGTGTTATTCTTTACCAATTGCTCACGGGCCATTTACCCCACGATATGTCGGGCACGAAGTATCAAGTGCTTAAACGAGTGATTGAAGAGGAGATAACCGATCCCTGTATGGATGCGGCGCCGATCGATGCGGGATTAGGGCTGTTGTTGCGGAAAGCCTGCGCAAAAAACATGGAGGAGCGATATAGGTCCGCACGCGAACTGAGAGAGTCCATTTCTGAATGGATAGAGGATCAAACAGCCTCCCCTGGTCATCAGGCAATACCTCATGCCTTAAAGCCTATGGCGGCGGATCGATCTGTTTCTGGAACGAGGTTGATTCGCCGTGCTCAACAGGGAGAAATTACGGACGCGGCCTCATTGTCACTTCAACATAATGGACGACTTATGAACTGTGTTTTGTTGGCCAAGGCCTCATTAGAGATCGGACGGCGTAAAACGTATGATATCGTGGCACGCCTTCTACCGACGAATGAGCAAAACGATCAGTGGTCACTCAGGATTGCCTCCTCCAAACCTCAATGTGTCATTCATCTTTCTCAGGAGGGCGTCCATATTCAAGATCTTCATTCTCTGAACGGCACTCAACTGGACAATGAAACCGTGGGTTCCACAGGCAGATACATTGATCACCGTTACCACAAGCTAAGCCTGGCGCACGTATTAGACCTTGAAATTCGCTGTTATGGAGGGCGGGAATGCCTGGATATGTCAGGTTATGAATCCGTCTTAGGTCATACGAAGGCAAGCTTGTGGGCCAAAGCCTCCGCTTTACAAATGAATTCATTAATACTGCGGCGCACGAATAATCTGGGTATTCGGGATTCGAATGGTTGTGAAAGTTATTGCGTTGTATATCGGGCTGCCACCATTGGCTCCAGTGAAGACGACGCTTTCTGCTTCTCAGATAGGGGTTTACAGCCGTGCCACGCGGCCGTTGTTTATTTGAAAGGTTGTTTTCATCTGCAGAACCTTTGCGGTGTGACGAACGTCATGATTAATGGCGAATCATTGGACAGGGGACAGTTGGTGCCGCTGAGTTTTGGAGACCGTCTTCGGATTGCAGAACTGGACATGGAATTCTGTCGCAAACATCAACTTTATATAGACTGAACCGAGAGTCGTGAGGCCACGCGCCTCGCTGACGTGACCGTTTATGAGGAAACCGATGGATCGTTCAATAGGCGACATGCCAACCTTGCCGGGTGGAAGTGACCATTCCTGGAAAGGCATTTTGCAGCCGGGTTCATCATTCGGGCGATACAAAGTCCATTGTTTCCTCGGGCGAGGAGGGATGGGGGAGGTTTACGACGTTGAGCATGAGTTGGACGGCACGCATTACGCGATGAAAGTTCTGTCCTCTGAGATTCGCCAGACACCTGAGAATATACGCCGTTTTGAACGCGAAGCGCAGGTCATGGCCCGGCTGCGGCATCCCAATGTCGTGAGTGTGGACTATTTCGACGAAACGGATGGGAAATACTGGTTTCGAATGGAATTGGCCAGGGGGATTGAGGAGGGGGTAGTCACATTGGGCGATCTGGCGGCAAAAAATGGCGGCAGGATCGGCCAGGGTCTATTGGTCGGTTTGTTTGAGCATATCCTGGACGGACTGTCATGCGCCCATAAGGCGGGAGTGATCCATAGAGATCTGAAGCCCGGCAACATCCTTTTAGTTTTATCAAACGAAACAACCGGGGGCATTATCCCTAAAATATCTGATTTCGGATTGGTGAGACTGGTCGGGCAGGATTGGCTTCTGAAAAAGACGCTGCTTTCCGCTGCCCCGAGTCGGAAAGAAGGAGGTATTGATGCAACGATGGATTCCCAGGGAGTGTCCACCCAATCACTCGTGGGAACTTATGCTTATATGTCTCCTGAGCAAAAACAAAGGAAGGATATCGATGCGCGCAGCGACATCTATGCTGTGGGCCTGATGATCTATCGATTGTTGACGGGCTATACCAATCCTGGTGAAAAAATTCGAAACAAAGACTCAACTCTGCATGCCTTTTGGCAGAGGATTATTGATCAAAGCGTTCGCGAGGATCCTGGAGATCGCTTCTCGGATGTGGCCGCCATGCTTGAGGAGATGCAGCGAGGTCGCAGAGTGCTGGCCAGTCTGGATGGCAAGGCATCGTTGGAAAAGTGTCGCGTCGAACTGCTGGCCAAACGTTGTTATACGGCGAATCGCTATCTGGACGAAGCCGTCATGATTTTTCCGAGTGATCCGGAAGTTCTTGAATTTAGCACGTTCATGCGAGAGCAGTTAAGCCTCTTGCACGATTTGAAGAAGAAGATGCAGGACTTGAGGCGGCAGAAAAAGTATGACGAGGCCCTGGCTGTTGCTGAACAATTCCGTGCGATCTGCATTGAGGAAAAACAGATCAATACGTTTATCGATGAATGTCCCCAATTAATCGCCGGAGAACAGTTGAAGCAGCTCATCGAGAAAGCCTCTCGTTTCCTTGAGGCCGGGGAATATGAAGCGGCAAGTCGAGCTGCCCAGAAAGCTCTGTCGCTCGATGACGAGAACAGTCAGGCCAAAAGGATTAACGATCAAGCCCTGGCCGGGCTAAAGAAACTGCAAATGGAGCAGACCCGGGAAGAGGTCAATCACGCATTACAGAAGACGTATTCATTGCTCAAGAAGAAACACTATGCCCAGGCGCTGGACGCACTTAACCATTCGCCTTGTTCTGACAGCAACCATCCGAAAGTGGTTGCCTTGCGAAATGCGTGTCAGGAGGGATTAGAAAAGGTCAGGCGATATTGGGAAAGAGCTGAAAAAGCCAAAGCCTCCTGCGATAATCAGGGCGCCATGGACGTGCTGAGTGAGGCGCTCGAAAGTGTCGCTCCGGAAGATCCGGGCACCCTCGAGCGACTCCATCAGATCAGAAACGAGGTCAAAGAGCTTTCCGCCGCCGAAACCGATATGGACCGTGCATGGAAGAATAAATGTTATAAGAACTGCCTCGAAGCGGCGGAGCGCATTTTAGCCATTAAGCCCGACCATACGAGAGCACGGCAGATTAAGCCTGCTTGTCTGGAGAGAATCCGGGCCATACGGTCGGTTACGGATCAGGCGGAAGAGTATTATCGAAATCAACAATATGACGAAGCTGTTGCCGCATTCGAACAAACAAGACGGTTCTACTGCCTGGGTAAACGTCGTTCGGAAGGTGATTCGGCAGTAGAAACACAACAGAGCATCTATTCACCCGAATATAAGGAAATCCGGGGCCGAATCGCTGCGGCTCGCCAGGCAAAAACATCCATGGAACAGGCACTCCGGCGGGCAAAGGACCGCCTGGAAGCCGGTGATTTGGTTGAGGCTCGCCTTTCCCTGGACGAATACTTTGAACTGCAGGCTAATGGAGAAGAGGGATCGATCCTTCAACAGAAATTGGAGGGGCTCTATCGTCATGCAATGATTGTCAGATGGATACGAAGAAGTCTCACTTATCTTGCCGTTGTTTCCGTAATAGGTATAGGTCTCGCCTACGGCACGGCCAGTCTGGTTCTGACCCACCGGGCACAAAAGGAGCTCGAAGCATCCGGTACGGGACTTACATTTGCCAATCTTGCCGAGACGCGGAACAAGGCCGGTTTGAAACTGGCCGACCTGAAGCGATCCTGGCTGATACCGTTTTCTTCCATTGAGGCAAGGTGGCAAGGCTGGACAGAAAGCCTGCTCGGAAGTGAAGGCGCCTGGGAAGACTATACCCGCGGCGCCTACGAGGAGGGACGAAAGAAAATCCAGAATACGGTGCCGGTGGAATTCAGGCCATGGATTCAAAATGCACTTGATATATTCGTGCAGGAAATGAATGTTAAGTGTGCCGATGCGAATGAGCATCTTGTCTCAGGAAGATATGATACTTGTATGACATGCTGCAATGCCCTTCTGCTTGATTATCCTCAACATCATCGTGTCCTTCAATTGCTCCAGGAAGCAAATAAAGCCCGAGAATTGGAGAAATACGTGTATGATACAAACGACCTAATACGCCTGAGCGACTCTATCGGTCAGCTTATTGAGATTTCACCTCAACACCGCGACAGGCGCAAGTTGGAGACACATTGCATTCAAAAAGTGAAATCCGAATGTGGTTTCCTGGACCAGCCACTTCCAACGGAAAATAATGCCGTTGTTGAACACCTGAATCTCTGCCGACGTGCCCAAGATGTGGTAGCCGCGTTTAAGCAATGTTCCGGGTATCAGGCTCTTTCAAAAGAACTCACTGACCGAGAAGAGCAACTGAAAGATCAGTTGATACGCGTAAGAGGAAAAGAAGGGTATCGCGATACGCTCAATGAGGTCATGAGCACACGGCGGGATTGGATAGAAGCGAAAAGAATCCTCGACACCCTTAGTTCGGCCCAACCCGAGGTCGTGGAACTCAAGAGTGAAGTGGATCGCATGATGAACGAATTAGACCGCCTTGTTCAACAGTCAAATAAGCTGGCGGAGCAAGACAATTGGTTCGATGCGGGTGAGACAATCGGTGGCGGATGGAGCCTCTGGGGCAAAGATAACCGGCGCGATTTACTTCAGGAGGCAAAGGACCTTACATCCACAATAAAAGTCTCTGTGCAAAATGAGCAAAAAGTCATTGATGAATTCTCGGAAATGTCAGATCGAAAGAGCCACGATCAAATCCAACGATTTATTCTGGAACGTATAGACCATAACCTCGACCTGAGACCGGTTTACGCTAAGTGGTTTCCCAGATTAAATCGAGAGGTTCAAGACGGGATGGCGCAAGACAGGATAACGACGGCATTGAAGCTGCTAAACGGAGTTTTGGATAATAATAGAATCATAAGTGATGCGAATCAGGCCAATGGGGGACGATTACTATCAAGCCTGAGGGCGAACCGGAAACTCGCAGAAAGAAGATTCAAGTCAGCCCAGGAGCTCATTGACAAAGCACGACCTTTACAGGCAAACAGAAAATATCCCGAGGCATTGTGGTGCGTTCATCAGGCCTTGAAAATGGATTGCGAATATGAGAGTGCACGAAGGTCACTTGAGTCTTTAAGACGGCGCGAGCGAGTGGCGACACAATATTGGCAAGATGCGAAAGCGCTCTATGACGATAAGTGCTATTTTGAGGCAGGCAGGAGCCTAAAGGTGGCGATACAGGAATTTCCAGATCTCCGGGTGCTCGCATTATCTCGTGATTTGGACACACGGATGAAGGAGGCTGAAAAGGCTAAGGACAATGTGTTGAAAAGAAAGATGCCCGTAGAGGAGTTTTACGATACTTACCCAGACTATGATGAATTCCCATCCGATGCAGACAAAAGACTCAGGAAGGCCGTACTCCAGGATCTGAAAAACCGTCTTGGGAATCTCTCTCAGGAAAAAATGCAAATTATCGTTAAGGCCAGAAGATCCATTTTGCAGGACGAAGGAGAGTATCAAGCTCTGGACAAGAAATACAGTTCGGGGATGAGAGAGCCCCTGTTGTCCGACAGGAATATTGCGAATGCTGATTGGTGTCAGCTCGAATTTCCCCGCAATAATAACTTAACCCTATATATTGAGGGGCACGGTGTGAAGGCCTGGGGCACCGCTTTGGTCCGTTGTCAGGACAAGATGTACATACAAGTCTCCAAATCCTCCGATCCGAGCTGTTCCAGGACAGGACGACTTGCCCTTCAACCTTGGAAGAAGCATCGAATCGAGATAAAGCCTTCGTGTTTTTCTGTAAAGACGGCCAAAGTGCAGGTCGTGAAGAAAGGATGGCTCTTCAAAGATTACGATTGGGATGCTATGGCAAACCAGATTATGAAGGAGCATAAGGTTGATCAATCGACGGCTAAGAAGAGTCTTCAAATGGCCTTCGATGTAAGGAAAGACAAAGGCAATGTCATAACACTCGAGGTGCCTTTAATAGATTGTTGGGACGATGAGCAATTTATGGAAATTACGCTCGAAGAGTAGCAAATGGGATCGGCCAGGACAACAAAATGGCCCCAAGCGGGAGAAGCCGGCACAGATTGAAGATTTCAAGGAGTGTCACAATACTCTGCCACGTGAAAGAACATCAACGTCCCTCACGGAACGGGACACAAGGATTTCCACTCATCCGGCTCTTCAGCAAAACTCGCGAGACGAATGACAGTGTATGCAACAGCCGCCTGACCTGCCTTTCTTTTGAGGGGCATAATCATGCTAAATGTCGAACGATCAAAATGCATATCAATCGACGCGACGCCGCAGGCGGCGGGGAACTGGTCGGCCACGAGCGGGACGGTGCCACTTTTGCGGCCAGGGTTATTGTCGATACAGCCGGATGTCGTCAATGAACATCGTGCCTGAACCACCGGCCGATGCCATGCCGGATTGGCTGCCCAGGCCAATCGCGATCTTATCCACATCACTCAGGTTAATGCCCTGATCGGCGAAGGCCGACAGTGGAATACGCCACTGGCTCCAGGTACCGCCCGTAGCGGCATCCGAATCATCATGGGCCGCGACCGCCGGCGGGCCGGCGCTGTTGGAGATCGCCACGTACAGAGGCTCGGTTGCGTTTCCCGAAGCGCCCCGGAACCAGAGCGACAATTCTGCAACACCGGCGATCGTCCATTCGCGCGAGGCGCCTAAAGTCAGCGATGCCTCCGAATTCAATACGCCGGCTTCGTTGACGTACAGCAGCGGCATGGACTGCAAGCCGCCATGAACAATCGTCTGCTCACAATACGGAGGCACCAGATAACCCACCTGCGCGCCGTTGCCGGCGACGCCAAAGCCATCGATCCAGCTCTGCCAGATGGCTTCACCATCGACGTCATTGTCCGTATAGCTCTCGAAATCCTCGACCAGAAGATAATCACCGACCGTGAAGCTCCAGACGGGGCCTTTGACGGCAGTCCCATTATACACCTCATCCACGCGCCAATAGTACGTGGTGCCCAGATCGAGTAATCCAGTATCGTAGCTTTCATCCCCCAACGTTTTGGCTCCTTTGTACTCGGGCGAGCCGGTATCGGCGCTGCGCACGGTGTCCTTGTCCAGTCCGAGGTACACCTGATGTGAAGCGGCGTTATCTGCCGGTGTCCAGCTTAAGATCGCGGCCATCCCCACGTCGGTCGCCCCGTTGGCGGGTTGTGGATTGGCGACCGCGCCAATTGTCGCAAAGGCCCACACGTTGCCTTTGTACGTCGCGAGGCCGTCAAATTCGTCAATCCGCCAGTAGTAAACCTTTTCTTGTTCAAGCGAGCCGGGATCGTAGCTTGCCGGGCCGGACGGGATTCCCACAGTCGCATTGGCGACGGTTTCAAAGTCCTCACCGAGATAGACAGTATGCAATTTTGCCCCGAAGCCAGGCGTCCAGCTCAGTCGCGTCTCTGTGGCTGCTGAATCGGCTCCGTCAGCCGGGTCGGGATCGTAAGCGGTTTTCGGTGGAATGGAGAAGCTCCAGACATCGCCTTTCCACGGACTGTTCGGATCGGCGTCATTGACCTCGTCGATTCGCCAGTAGTAGGTTGTGCCCGGGACCAGACCATCGGGATAGGCAAATCCCGGAAAACCGGCCACGTAATACGTCGTGATTTGGTTGCCACGGAATACACCCGAATTACGCGTAGCTTCGCTGACGTCGTTCAGACGGTCACCGAGATACACATCATGTGAGACTGCCAAAGCTCCGGCCTTCCAGCTCAAGGTCACCCATGTGTCCTCGTGAAGGGCGCCGTCCTTCGGGTCGGGACCAAAGGCCAATTCCGCTTTCTCCCCCGCCGCCGAGTAGAGCGATAAGGTGCATCCACTGTCATTTGTGACCCATGTGGGCGTGTGAAGTCCCACGCCGGTAAACGCTTCCGGCGCGATGAAGGTCTGGCCGATGGATTCCTCGGCATCCTGTAAAGCGAATGGATACCAGGCGTCGCCAATAGCCCCTTGCGGAGCGACGACTATCAGTTCCACCCACGCGCTCTCGGTCGGAAAATACTGCAACCTGAAATCGGAGTCTTCGCTGCCTTCCATCGGTTCTCCATCGCTCCAGGCTATCAGTAGCTCTCCGTTGGGGCCATCTTCATAAGGATTCGTTCTTGAGCCCCAGCAGCCGACTGTTCCCTCTAATTCGGTCAGTTCGATGTAGTACAATCCGGGCGGTTGTATAGCCTCGGGGAATTCGAGATTCGACCATGAGTTATCTGCTATATTTTCGAACTTCCTGGAGAGGACAAGTCTGTTCTTGGGCGGCTCTTCATCCGCAGCGAAAGAACGGGTCTGAAAAAATCCACACGCCGCAACCAATGCCATACATACTAACATTAATCTCTTAGACATCATACGCCTCCTTCATTCTGAACCGGGATTGCCGACCTAATTTCACAAACGGTGCTCCTGCACACCTTGACATTTTTCCTGAGACGCTCCTGTATAATTCAAACTTTATGATACCAAGACACCATCGTCATTTCAACGAGTTTCTGCAAGATTTGACGCCCCGTTTGGCACTGAACGGAAGAAAAGCCACGTCATTGAGAGAAGAATCGACTTCGTTCATTCTATTCTATTCGAAATCCGGCATTAACAGGATTTCTTTGCCTGCGGGGAGCGATACAGCCTCACCAACCGGGATTTCCTTACCGTCCTTTTTCACGGACCGGACCGGACGTCCGAAATGCTCCAAATGCACAACGATCTTCTCAACCCGATCCCGCTCAGGAGGATTCACTCTGATCAATCCGCTACGTCCATCCTCGGCTACACGCACCGACAAACTCACCGGCCCGAAACTGGTCGGAATATCCGTTAACCGGATCACATCGCCGGCCTGAGACCAACCGGAAGGCATGCCTTCCAGCAAGTGTAACTCTCGTCCTCGCTCTAAAACCAGCATATGCCTCACCATTCTTATGAACTCCGCGCTCGCCCAATTATGCGGCATGTCACCTATGTATCTGTCGCGCTCGCCGAGAGGATTTTGTTCTTCCCGCCAGCATAATAGCGGGCAGGCATGATTGGCAAATGCATAAAATGTCGCCGCTGCCTTGCGTCCGTGTCCAAGCCATAAATGTGCATGGCCGTAGAATGAACCGGCATAGTTCCATATTCCCGCCGGGTCCCAACCCGTCCCGAATATCAAACCTTCACGCTGATGAGCGTCCAGCATCGCCAAGGTGCCTTGCATCAGTCCATCATCCGGCTCAAAGACGCGCCCCGGATGGATCGACTGCAAAAATGCCCATGCCCCTCGTTGCGGCAGTTGCTGTTGCTCTCCCTTCATCGTTACCGGCACATACTCGTTGCCGTGTTCGTCACGCAATTTGTCGCGGTTTCGCGCTTTCTCGAAATGGCCCCAGTAATTTGCGAACTCGGTTTTCCACACAGAGATAACAGGCTTTTTCAAAACCTCAGCCATCTCAATCGCGGCCTTTAATCCTGCCAATGTCCAATACACGTTAGTGTATTCCCTGTGCCTTCCTCCAAGGCCGCCGTCGCCAAAGCCGATCGGCATCAGGCCATAGTTTGCCTGGGAAGGGTCCGTCATGGTCATTCGCCGGTACTCGATAATATTTTCGACATTGGACTGCACGATCGGCCAGGTCTTCTCCAGCCAGCGGGTATCACCGGTCAACTGCCAATGGCGCAGGATCATCCAGAGCCGCAAGCCGCATTTCTTCGAGAATTCCAATCCGCCGGGTCCTTCGTCCTTTTCTACCTGAAGTTCCAGACCTGCTCTGGCTTCCTGGCCGCGACCGAGATAGGTGACCGCTTCCAGAATAAAAGGACCATCTGCCGCCCATGTCCCCCGGTAGCAGGTCGGACCTACCTGGAAGGCCGGCTGGCCGTTACGAAGTTCACGAGCCTGATAGATATTGCGAATGCACGAATCCAACAGGCCCTGCACGGAGGAATCAGGTACTTGAATTCGATCCAGGGGCAAAGCTGCTTCCTCTTTCCAGTAGTGAATTGTCTTATCTAATTCCTTCCGCGCGGTTTCAACCGAAACGGGCGATTCGGCTTCCCGCCCTCGATGAAATCCTATTAGAACCTGCTCTCTATGGCCCGGCTCAAGGTCCGTTTCTTGGAAGTACAAACGTAATGGATGCTCAATTCGTGAATTCACATCGTAGATCGCCAAAGCCCGACTGTCGGCTTGTCCTAAAAGTATCTGTTGGTCCGTTGGAGCATTCTTTGCCTCAAACACCCACAGAGCAGTTAGAATCGTATTCTTGTCCCCTGCTTCGGAGGCGCGGTGGACACCCATTTCAAGCAGGCCGTCCTCATCTTCATCCTTTGCCTCAAAAGTCAGCACAACGGGCCGATGCCGCCCATACTCGGCAATTAAATCCAGATCTCGAACGGATTGTCCTTCGATACGCAAGTCCAAAGGCCGCTTGCCTGCCTGCTCATGCCAGCTCTCGATCAGTCCAAAGGCGACGCGATATCTCTTTCCGGCCTCAGCAGGAAAGGTGAAGGTGAGGGGCCGTCGGTAGCCGACGAGAATATCCCGGAATCGTTCATCGCAGGGTCTATCGGGCTGACCCCAACTCCGGTTCACTGACGGCAAACGTTGTGGAATGATCGGCCTCGCCGGCTTACCCTCTTTGGATATTTTCGGGGCATATGACACGCAGTTTGGCGACATTATGCAAAAAGTTCGACCCCCGGCAAGATCCGTTACGCGCTGCATGTCCTGGTCCACTTGTAGCAGTTTGTCGGAGTCGATCTTTAAGACAATCCGCCCTCGCTGCGACTGAGTCCCCCGGTTCTCCAGCTCCAACCACAGATAATCGATACGCTTCGTGCTCCATTGTTCGACACTTCGGCTCTCGGGCGCCCCCGCCCAGGCTCGCTGACGAAGCAGCAGGCCGCCATGCTGCTGGGCTGTCATCACGACAGGGATCCTCGGGTCCAGAAGTCGTTGGGTGATCTCGCCCTGGGGGCCTTCTGTTTCCACATCCGCCGTGACTCGGACTTTGAAGTCGTAGAACCGTCCGCCCCCATAGTCATAGTACAGACCGCCGTCGGAGCCTACGATGCTCTTGTGAGGATCGTCTGGTAAACCGATGCATGCCTGCCATCGCTTCGGGCTGTACCGGAAATCCAGTGTTTGCTCTTCCAGGTTCCCGGTCTGATCCTGTGTTTCAAAAGCCTTCACCTCAAGCAGGGTCTGAAGCGGCCCGGCCGCGTGCGTCTCTGCCGGACGGAATACCAATCCCACTAATATCAGACCCACGATTCGAACAAAATACCCTGCAAACATATGCAAAACCTCAAGCGAATAAAAAGTTACTTCTGACTCGGAAAGCATACTCTTCAATCACGCATTCAGCAAGGGCAAGGTGGAACCTAACAGGTTTTACGTTAGTAGAGTTGCTTGTAGTGGTTGCGATTCGAGCATGGTTGCCGGCAATACTGATGCCTGCACTGCAACGTGTTAAGAGACGGGCCAAAACGGTTGCCTGTCAAGGGGCTGAAGCCATCGCAGGTTTACTGGATTTGTCGACACCGAGCGAACAAGAGATAGCGGCTACCGGGACTGATGGCAAAAAATGACTGGGTGTCCTGCCTGGGGTTTCTCGGTGGACATCATCGTTCAGCTATGGATGGTGATGGACGGGCCAACCAATCCGGCGGGGGTGAAAACGCGGTTTCTAAAGCCAACGGTCGGATTCGAACCGACAACCACTGGTTTACAAAACCAGAGCTCTACCGTTGAGCTACGTTGGCACGACGTATAAACGCCATTATTGGGCCTTAAATATATGTTCTTCGATTATCGGCAACACCATTTTTCCTATATTTGAGGTAAAAACGCGCCCCAAACGCGACCCACATGTCACTCTATTTAAAATAATTGTAAAACCATAATAATTCATTTGTGTTAATCATGAACTTTTGATAAATCGACCGTTCCTTTGGCAATACATTTATACTGGAGTCAAAACAGCAATGGACGTACCCACCAATGAAGCACCCAGCCGGGCCAATCCATGTCGAATCGCAAGAACCATGCCCTGTTTAGGGTACTTTCGTATCTCATGACACGGGATTCTTCTTTTGTCGAGTCTTTGGCTGACGTTTTTGAATTTCAGCAGCAAGTCGAAATAGCTCAGCAGATCTTGGAAGAGAAGAAAGAATCTGACCGATTATCACCGAATCAATCGCTGAAAAAAGATCGACGTAAGACTTGTCTTTTTCGTCATAATCAACATCGATCATACTGAAATAAAGTTGATTCTGCTTTTCAGGCCCTAACGCCAACCATAAGTAAGCCAATTTCCGAGCGATAGTCTGCACGGTCATACCCCGGTCCCGGCAGGATTCTAAGCCTTCCTGGACTTCTCGCGGGACCGGCCCGCCAAAATAGTACGTGTTTTTGAGCCGACCACTGTTCTTTTCTGATTTTTTCATAGGGGGCATTTTAGTAATCTTCCTTCTAATAATAAAATATGAATACCTCAAAAAATTTTCTGATTATTTCATAATAGATACTTGACGAATCCATACCTATAAGCCATGATAGAGTCATAATATGTTATGAATATTTCAGTTTTTGGGGTGCTCTTATGAAAAAACCACGCAAACCACGCACAAAAAAGTCGGATTTGACCCTCATCCAGACAAACCTGAAACCGGAACTGGCCAAGCGATTCTACGCCAGTCCTGAATTCAAACTCCTTGGAAACGTCAGCTCGTCTCTCCGTGCCATGCTCGACAACTACTTACCACAATTCGATCAAGAAGGTCAAGAAAAAAATGGGACAGATTCATCACATCAAGCTGCCTGATGACGTGAACCCACACGGCCTAGTGACGATCAAGAAGGCGGCTGAGTTAACCGGCATCACGGCCACGACCTTTTATGACCTTCGGCAAAATCCGAGTTTGGGCTTGCGGTTCTATCAGATCAGAAAAGGCGGCCGGCTGTACTTGAAAACAAACGAATTACTCAGGTGGATCAATGGGCATCTTAAGATTGCATAATTCACGTTTCATACCCTCCTTATGTACGAAGCGAAAAGGGGCCGTCCCGGTCGGTAAGGGATACGGCCCCCGATCGTTTCCGCCGAACAGTAGAATCCAACGACTCGCAGCGGCCGTGCTTATCGGGATACTTGCCTTTTGTTTAACCTCTCGGGCTGCGTGGGCCTGGGGATGGGCACGCCGCTCGAAAGAGTACGGGAGGGGACGATGAGGTATAGGCAAGGCCAGTGGACAGCCTATCATTCCCGCCGAACCATCACTGTGTCAATTGGGAGAAAACAATGCTTTACGGAATCACACCTACCGAACCCGATGAGGTCGGCTATTGCGCCGGCTGCGGCGGTATGATGTACGACTACGAGGCGAGTCATTGCTATCACTGTGGCGCGCATGTACACAACGGCTGCGAGGTCAAGTGTTATAGCTGCGGCTTCATCGGCTGCAAGGCGTGTCTCGTGCAGGATGAAGAGGACCTGGAGTGGTATTGTCCGAACTGTATCACGCCGACGGCGAGGGCGGCTCGGGCGTGTGCCCGGACCGGCTCGCGGTATCATTTACGACAGTATCTCCGGATCAGAAAGCGGGGGGCGTGATGGCACTCTCTGACACGCTGGCCTTCATTGTTTTGATGTGGTTCATTTCGATGAGCGTGGTCCTGGGGACACCGAGCTATTACACCGTTGAACACAGGCTCTACGTCGTGCCGCGCGACGAGGGCATTATCGAGCAGATCGTTAAGTTCGGCGTGGAATGGTGGCACGAACATGTTCCAAACAAGATTCCACCCAACGGAGATTCAGTGCCCCCGCTGTACGTCCTTAAGGCGATCGAGCGAAAAGCCGGTGCGCAAATCAAGCTGTCAAACGAGGCTAAGTCGTGGGCCGACAAACGGATAGCGTTAAAATCGCAGATCAAGACGCTGGAAAAAGACGTTGATAAGTTCAGTGCCAAGCTCATTCACGCCTTGTCCGGCGCGGAAATCGGCTTGTTGCCGGACGGCCGGAAAGTGACCTATCACCAGTACGAATCCAACCGTTTCAACAGTAAACAATTCAAGATCGATCATCCGGACATGGCGCCGGAGTACACAACGAAGTCGAGTCACAGAACCCTCTATATTAAGAAGAAATGAACGGGAGTAATATTATGGCGAAGCGAAACACAGAAAACGGCAATGCTAATGTACCGGCCCTGTCGCCGCCACGGTTGCCTTATCATCCAGCCGTTGAAGAACGGTTTGGAATCGACAGGAGCGGATGGAAGGCGTTGGTGGAGGCGATCTTTCCCTCTGCACAATCGCCCGAATCAGTCATTCTGGCTTTGAGCTACTGTAAAGCTCGCAAGCTCGACCCGTTTAAGCGGGTGATACACATTGTAGGGATTTGGGATAGCCAGAAGAATTGCATGAAGGATACGGTGTGGCCGGGCATCGGGGAGCTTCGGACTACAGCACATCGGACGGGGATCTACGCCGGTCGTGATAAAACGGAATACGGGCCGGACGTGACGAAGGTGTGGGAAGGCAAGGACAGGAAAAAGAACTTCGATTATCGTTACGAAGTGACGTTCCCGGAATGGGCACAGGTGACTTTGTACCGCACGGTGAACGGCCAACGTGTTGCCTACGCTGGACCACAGGTGTATTGGCTGGAAACGTTCGGTGAGGATCGAAACGGTGCTCCGAACAGCATGTGGCGCAAGCGGCCGCGCGGGCAGATTGACAAATGCGCGGAGGCGGCGGCGTTGCGTTCGGCCTTCCCGGAAGAAATCGGCAACGAATATATCGACGCTGAGGCTCATCTGTCAAAGCAGGTCGAATCCAGGGAAGTCGAGACGAACGGCGGCAACGAAGGTCTCAAGAAGTTGCTGGCCGAACGCGAGGCGAATACTCAGGCGGGGCCTCCGCAAGCCGAGACGCCCGAAGAACCGCAAACAGAGGCGGGGAACGTGCCGGCCGACGAAGAACCCCCGGATAAGTCCGACGAACGCGACGCGGATACCGAAGCGAAAGTCCAGTCGGAAAAGGAGAAGCTGCAAACAGCCGGGGCAAAGAAGAACGGCCAGTGCAACATCTTTGATTAGGCCATTAGTTGTGAGCGGTGGGCCACGGATAGGCTGGGGTTCGGCATTTATGAAAGGAGACGCTATACTTTATGAGACAACAGTAAGCGTTGAAACAAGAAAACGTTTTCTCTCAACAGTACGTAATTGGCTTTTCGGCATGACGACGGAGTTGCTGTACAATGACCATGAAGGCGTCGAGGTCATTGCACGAGGAGGAGTAAGCCACAACGGCGACAATCTCGACGTGCTACACTATCGCCTCAATCCCGCCGAGTTCATTTCGCTACCCGCCAAGGAGCGGGCGAAGATTCTCGCTGCGGTCCTGGGCGGCGGGTTGGATGATGTCGTTAACCCGCATTTCTCACCACGCGGATTGAAAAAAGTTTTTTTTGCTGGTATAAGTTTTTTGTCAGAAACAACTTGACCCAGCATAAAGGAGCTTTTCGATGAAAACACAGTGTAACTCAGACGCATTGCTATTTCAAACACAAACTCGACGAGATGTTGTGGCTCATTTCAACGGCGGCAACATCTGTTCCGACGCCGGCGGATTGCTCTTGCGGCAGAACGCACGGCTCACCCGTGAGGTGGCCGTCGCACTGGAGCAGGCCCGGACGCTATTTCAACAGACACATCAGCCCGTACGTGTGTTTAAGGATTTTCACTACCAGACGTTGAAAAGCTGGAGTCGTTCACGGCGGGTGGTGAGCAAGGCCGAATATTTGGCCAAGGGGGAGAATCCGAGATTTGTGGTCACCTCGTTATCCGCCGACGAGGTGGACGCTCGGACGTTGTATGAACAACGCTATTGTGGTCGCGGCGAGATGGAAAACAGGATCAAGGAACAGCAACTGTGGCTCTTTGCCGACCGAACCAGTTGTGCGACGATGCGGGCGAATCAATTACGGTTGTGGTTTTCGTCGGTGGCGTACACCTTGATGCAGGCGTTGCGTCGTCTGGGTTTGCGAGGGACGCGATGGGCCAAGGCTCAATGCGGTACGATCCGAGCCAGGCTCTTGAAGATCGGGGCTCAAGTTCGCGTGACGGTTCGCAAGGTATGGGTGTCGTTTTCAGAGAGCTATCCTTATCAGCCGTTGTTCCGACAGGTTTACGCGAACCTTGCAGCCTTGTGTCCGATGCCGCTACGTTGTTAACGGCGGTGAAGGTTGGCCAAAAGGAATTGCGTAACACTCTCAGTGGTATTGGTCCGTCCTGAGGGACCCAAGAATACCTGCAAGAGGGTTGTCCTATGACCAATCGTGGCATTTTTCAGACGAGATCAGGAACCAATGGGCGCACGAGTGAGATGGAGGTCAGTGCCGCCGCCAAAATCGATTGACAATCCATAGCTGTGAGAAATACGGGTTAAGATCTTTTTTGAAAACAGAAGGCTTGGGGAGGGATATAATTAACCAGTGTAGTGCTTCCCTATTTGAATGATATTGCCAACAAAATGGGGAATTAGTCTTAATGAGAAGAAGACTCCGGCCCCCTTTTCTTCGGCGGATTGTCACATTTGGCCTTCTCGTTTGAGTACTTCTCCCAAAGCGAGTCAAGACGCGCCGAGATGGCCGCCTGATCCCCCGCAATGAGCCAGTATCGATAGCTGTACGTTGTCCGCGGCCCCATCTCGACTCGATCGAGCGGCGCCACGTGCATGCAGGGCCCAGCAAGAGAATCGTCACTGAGCCCTTTTCCATGCGGCCCGAAATTCCAATGGCCGATGGACGAAGGGCTGAAGACCGCGACACCTCGGCCCTTTTCCTCGAAAACTGCCATTGCCCTGCGCGGCGGATTCGCGCGCCCCCATGGCGGTCCCGGCGGCTGAGATTCGTCTCGCCACTTTCCATCGCCGAGATAGCTCTTTACGTCAGAGAAGTTCCGCGTGAAATAGCAGGCCGGAATTTCCTGGGCATTCATCTCCGCCGGCCCCCAACGATCATTCTCGTCGCGCCGCGAGACAAACTCGCAGCGCACCACAACCACATTTGGCATTGCCGGCTCAAATGTGGTCCACTGACGCATGCGGGCGTCCGCTTCCTCATCCGGCATGTCCCATAGCTTGGGGATTGTTTCCGCGTAGAGCAGATTCCCATCTTTGCGAAATTCGGTGACACGAGCCCACGAGCCGACACCACCCCCTTGAATCGGATTCCACGGCCAGGGACTCCAGGACCGGCTCTGGCCCTCCGTCCTTCGATCAAGCCGCTTGCCGGCGTAATACGACTGCTGGATAAGTCGCCCCGGATCGGCTATGTTGATCATGTTCTTCGGATATGTTCTCCACGAAAGCCATGTAATGGCCGCCCCCCTGTTGCAATCGATCCCAATCTGAACAAAACCGTTGTCAATCCGACGCAGATCCGCGGACGAAGATGCCAGAACAGGTTTTGCAGGCTGTTTATCGACCCCGTCCACAACAGTCCGGGTATGGGGAGCAAGCGTCTCAGACTTCGCCTCAAACCGTGATTTGAAAAACTGATAAGCCTTGTCCGCCGACTCCGCATTGGTATAGAAGACATGCGGCTTGCCGTCGAGCACTTCCAAACTCACGGGGACACCGAAGGATTCGCACCTGGCCTTCAAATCGTAGGAATTCCGAATAGGCACGGTTCTGTCGGCCGTGCGGTGGATCAGGTGGATTGGTGCCGAGTCTCCGTCCACGTTAAGGTAGGGCGACACGAGTTTCGCCAGTTCCGGTGTCATCCATGAACGTCTCTTCTGTGCTCTTGCAGGGTTGAATACCGGTGTGCAATACCCCACCGCCGCGTTGACCACCGAGGAGTAATCCTGGTTGCCTCCCGTGCCTGTTCCAATGAGGAGCAACAATGCAGCCACAATACAAGACGTGGACATATAATCTTTCACTAGTTTCCCCTTTCTTCTTATCGCAATTGTCAATGATAGCGAGAATGGCACCTCGCCGGCTGCACGACCTCATCGGTATCATCCCAGTCAAGAGAATTGTCCTGCCAGGGCTTGGAGCCGCCCACGCCCAGACATGACCCTTCACACTTCTATTGTAACAAAACCTGCGTCGGCAGGATAGGAGAATTGCCGGAGGTACTTTGCCCCAGGCGTACCGTTTCAACAACATTAGGGCACTGCCTCCGAAGAGGTTCTCGGCGATCTTGACTAACGGGGGCGACGCGGGGGGGAGACGTGGGGTCAGAGTACCAGGATACAATCAATAGAAAAATAAAAAATATTTTGAGGCAAGGGAATCCCTGTTCTCGCTGTTGAGCGAGATTTTTGATTCTGCCTGTGACGTATGTTTCGTTGGTACGAACCAAGTTGAGGTGCGGAGTAGCCGGTGGCCAAACCTGTCCATGGAGCCCGATTGTGGCAAGCTGGTTTACAGGATCTTTAGGATCCAGATGCCGTCCCAAGATATCTGGGGACATCTATGAACAAGCCTTTGTCAAGCTTGTCCTGAGCTTGTCGAAGGGACGATTTTTGTGATTTTTTCACGGGATTTCCAAACATCTATTCGGCGTCGTCGCTTCCGGGGCACCACGCGATACCATTCGGGCCGGCTCCAGTCACCCTAACGAGGTCCTCACGCCTCAGTCCCCACGAACTTCAGTCCGGCCGAATCATCCCGTCCATCGTCACGCATGCGTCTTGCCTTCCACTGTCTCCCGACCCTTGTTTATCGTTCCTTCGTTACCTGGACCTGACATCCGTCCAGGGAGCTTGTTGTCTCTCATGAGGCAATTCCTTCAAAGTGCATTGTCCGCCTATTATTTCCAAACTCCTACTCCATCACTCCTACCTCAGACCCGAACGCCTACAAAGATCGATTATTCCAACCCATCAATCAAGCCAACGTCCAATCGGCAACCGCTCGACGGCGGGGGCCAGTAAGGGATGGATATTCGGGGACTGAAAAAGGTCGTCGCGTGACAAGATCGGTCAATTTGCGTTATGGAAGTGCCATTCGACAATGCCCCCCATCGCGAATATACCTAACCTGGCCGGCGTTTCAGTCTCTTAGGCGTACCGGCGTGAGGTTACTCCAGGCGTAGATGAATCACGCTGTGCCCATCTAATTTTAAATCAAAGTGTATGCTGCCCGACGGGTCAAACCTCAGCGGCGGCGATTCCATTTGCGAAAGTGTACTCATCCGTTCATACCTGGCCCTGTTGGCGGCCATGACGTCGAATGCGATAGCGTAAGGATTGGCCTTTTCGCCCGCCGCGGCACGGGCTCGATCCATGTCGGCTTTCTGCTCGTGCATGAAACCGGCGTGGTCGCCGTCGATGATAGCGGTCCGCGTGATAGCCCAGTCGTTGTGTGCCGCCCCGTCGCCCTGCAGGATCACTCGGGCCGCGAGCGGCTGGCCGTTATCTCGCACAGCCAGGTGGCGAAAAACAATCAGATCGATCCCCTCTTGCTTTGTGACGGCGATGCATCCGACATGGTCGGCCTCGCTGGAACGCGATACCTCGACCCTAAGCCGCATGCCGCCAACCATCGCTTCAAGCATGTCCAGCACGTGGTTGAGCGGGATGGGGATTTCGCCTCCTTTGTTGGTGTTCCACCACCATTGGTAAACTCGACCTACGCGCAAACGATAAATCTTGTCGGCGAAGTGCGCCATCCACGAGCCGCCGAACTCGGTGCCGTCGCCGACGATCCACTTGCCACCCTCGCTCAGAATGCCGAATTCCTGGATCTCGACCGGCGTGTCCACAAACTGAGGATATTGCTGTAACTGGCTGCGCAGTCGTTCGACCAATGCGTCGAAACGCTCGTCCGTCGTGCCGACCGCCGTGTAGTAGCTTGAGGCGAAGAAACGCAGCGGCGTACCGATCCGGCCGGTGGCATGGTTGGTTCCGGTGGCGCAATGCTCGATAATCTCGGTGCCCCAGGATTGCCATTTCCGCTTCTTCACAGGATCGATGATATTGCCTGGCCCGATATCCGCGCCGGAAAGCACACTCAGTACGGCCGCTACTGTATGATCGTAGTGCGCGAAATACTGCTTCTTCGTTCCCGACCAATGTCCCGGATTGAGGTCGGGTTCGGTGCCGACGCGAAAGCGCCACCGGCTGACTTGCTCGTAGCCGAACTCGTTCACCAATACCTGAACAAACTGCCGGACGTAGCTGGCCCAAACTCGAAAGTCGTTAGGCGGTTCCGTGTTGCCGTAGCGGTTCTTCGTTGCTTTGTCACACATTGCCGCCGGGACATTGTCCAGCACGATCCAGGGTGTGAATCCGCACTTGCGAATGCCCGAGAGCATGGCGATCGCTTCGGAGAAATCGCAGATGGCCTCGCCCTGGTCATCAACGCCTCGGAAGTAGTCGTCCTTTTCCAACTTGATCCCGCCCAGCAGTCGCACGCAGTTGATGTATTTGGCGTACCGATACGTCCGACGCAGTTTCCCATGTTTCGTCTCGTCGAGGAACGGTGCCTGGACCGTGACTGGAAACACGTTCCAGAAGTTGTAGAGTTTCCCCAACTCGGCGTTGACGTCAACCACGATGTCGACACGGTCGTCTTGAGTCGTACCAGGCGACTCGGCGATGCCTACGCCAGGGGCAAGAAGTACCGCTACAACAAGGCAAACGGCCAACAGGAACAAACGGACCGTAACTGAAAGGATATTCGATTTAAGAACCATAAGAACGATTATACGCTCGGAATCAAGGCTGATCAATGGAAATGGTCTGAATCACATCCAGTTCCTCGAACTGATTTTACAGGACGAATTCATCGTACGAAAAGAGCGTCGCATCAAGCGATGATCAAGGCCACTATTGTCTTCCTTTCATCAGACGTTCACATAGAAACGAAACTCGGGGGTATTCTCATTGTATATCATCCCGGATAGTAGTTGAAGGTGTGAAGGGCGGAGCGAAAGTGTAGCGCCTGGCGGGGCGCCGTAAAACTGTGACACTTCCATGAAATTTCTGCAAAAATGCGTGCTTTTTTGCGGTTGCGTAGGCCGTGAAGAGCAATGGATTTTTAGCAGAAAGGAAAGGAAGTGTTCAGAGACATGGAACAATGGACCGAGATTCGTCAACGAGTACTTAGAGAAGGCGTGAGCAAACGGCAGATCCTGCGTGAGACCGGAATGCACTGGGAGACGCTCAAGAAGATCCTCGAGCATTCCAGCCCCCCAGAACCCAAGCGAACCCAACTTCCGAAGAAGCCGGAAATAGGCCCTTACATCGATCGCATCCGAGAGATTCTTGAGCAGGACAAGTTTGTCCACAAAAAGCAACGTCACACGGCCAAGAGGATCTGGGAGGTGCTGCAAGACGAGGGATTCACCGGAGGTTACACTATTGTCAAAGATGCTGCCCGTGAACTGCGGCGGACGATGAAAGAAGTGTACATGCCGTTGATCCACCGACCCGGGGAAGCCTAGGTGGACTTTGGCCATGCGTCTGGTCCAGATCTCGAAGTCCGATGTTGGTGTCTATGGGGATTTGTTAGGCCAGGGAGGTGCGGTTCTTCACGGCGAAGGCTTTGGTGACTCAGCTCATGGAAATGGCTGAGCAACGGCAACTGGAACGGTCGCTCAAGCAGTTGGAGCGTCAGGACATCCTGATCCTGGATGAGTTAGGGTATGTCCCGTTCTCCAGGACAGGGGCGGAGTTGTTCTTTGAGGTGGTCAGCCGAGCGTACGAGCGGCTGAGTTTGATTGTTACGACGAACCTGCCGTTCGAGTCCTGGGTGGACATCTTCGGCTGTGAGCGACTGACAGGGGCCTTGCTCGACCGGCTGACACATCGAGTGCACATCATTGAAGCCAATGGTCCCAGCTATCGTCTGCGTCAATCTAAGAGACGCTTGAAAAAGAGTGATCCAAACGGTAACGATAAAGACTCGCCAAGCTCGGAAAAGTCTGGCGATAGTGGTGAGTAGAAAGTGTGAAAAAGAAATATATTGACACCCCAAGTGGCGGGGTAAATAGGCTGGGGGTGTCACAGTCTTGGGCCGCCAGGCGCTACACTTTCACTCCGCCCTTCACAAATTTCGGCTAACCGAGTCAGCAGTCAACGTAAATAGATCTTGCGTATTGCAGGATTTATAGATGAAGAGTGAGTGTATACGTACTGCCTTTACGTACCAGAAAGCTTCAGATTTGGCGTGAATTTTGTACCTTTCCACTCCATTGGTGACTTTTTAATAGACGTATCCTCTTACAACTAATTCAGCACGCGTTTCGGTTTCATGGGATTGGGCTTGATTCCCAGGATATGCTAATGTTTCTGAAATTCAGGTAAACATATACTGGCGCGTCAATTTCACCACGTGTCGCAGACGACCGTCCATCAGGTCCCATACCAGACGCCCGATACGCAGGATCGCGGTACAATCGGAACTAAATCCTTTGCTCACGAAAGCAGGTTTGAATGCCCCCAACGACAATTGAATTCCCTTGGCCGAAGCGATCAGAGGTTCGCAGCGAGGAAAGTGTATCTACGAGTTATCCACTAAAACATATTTGATCGGCCCGCCCGGGTACGCTTGTTCTGGGACTAGACACTCTGGATATCTGCGAAGTGGCAACAACGTTGGCAGATGGGAAGTTCGAACTCCCCCCTATTGCGTCGATCGATGAGAGTGCGGAGCTTCCGATAGCGCTCACCGCCCCAGATCGCGTCCAATTCCGTTTCACGGATGTTTCCCAGGCCTGTTACTTCGTTCAGCATCGCACAGGGATATACATTGCCAAAGGCATCAATGAACATAGAATTCCAAAACACCTTGCAGCTACGCTGGTACATGCCGGGATTTAGTGAGAGATTCAAGTCAATACCATGCTGTCGACACTTCGTTTCAAGTCGCTCCAGACTCTGCATGAGTTCGCCGCGATCGATACCCTCGATGTAGAGCTGCTCTTTCGGAACATCAAAGCGAAACGTGTTCGCGACGTTCGATGCATTGCCCGTCATCGCTTTCATCTCGGCAGCTACCTCATCATCAATGATAGAGACATACACAATGCGCAGCTCCTCGATACTAAGATCGAGCGCGAGATCGGCCATACGATCGATTTCTTGATAATTGAGTTTCGAAAGAACCGTCATGATCCGCAAAGCTGGGTTAGATCTCCCAAGTTCATCCTGCAAGCGTTTGGTCGTCCTGATCCCCTCACACGTCTTCGCCAGTGCACCTTTCTGCCCGCGGATGCGATCGTGGATTTCAGGGATGGCGCTGTCGATTGAAATAGTCATCGCCTGCAGGTCGGCTTCGATGATCGCACGTGCTGTCTCTTCATCCAACCGTGTACCGTTGCTTGCCACTCCGACAAAGAAGCCTTGCTCACGCGCATAGGTAACAATACGCGCAAAGTCTGGGTTCATTAAGGGTTCGCCGATTGTATCAAAGGTGATGAAGCGTACACCTCCCCATGTCTGGAGGCCCTTGATGAACGAAAGGATCTCATCCGTCCCCAGGAGTGTGCGACCGTGGGCATCCGTACTCGGCTGATCCTTCCATATGCCGCACATTATGCATCGCAGATTGCATTTGTTCGTGGCGGTGAGAACGATGGTTGAAGGATGGGGAGGATTGTCTGTCATCATTTTCTCCGAAAGTCTCTCTGGGCGCTCAAGCATATCAGAAAGAAATTCCATGCAAAACGCTATCTCCAATCAGATCTGGCAAATGATCCGCATTGTGTAGCACTATACTTCATGTTGAACGAGAATTCCTTCCTGTAAACAGGTTTTCATGTACATTTGTACGGCAGCTAAAGGTACACCGATTTCATGAATGATATCCAAAATAGAGCGTTTTCCATCAATTCTGAGCAATACGTTAACCCACCTTTCGTCAGGCAACTCAAATCTGATTTCATTATCTACGCAAAGTGAGTATGCGGATTTTCTCCCAACCTTTTCCAGCAAAATTACATTCGAAGCCAGGGATACGGGGCGTTTTAAATCTAACACCGTTGTGTGTGAGGAGGTATAAGCATAAATATAGTCTTCGATCAGATCGATTAAACCATTTTCCCAATAGTGTTCCATATATTCCATAATCGATGTTTTCTCTTGTTTAAGTTCATCGAGTATTTCTTGAATGCTGTGCCTGCCATCAATTCGTTGCAACACGTCAATCCATACCTGGTCTTTCAGCTCATATTCTATCTTGTCGTTCATACTCAAATACCAACGTGGAGAACTACTGTTCATGCCTTTCACCAATTTCACATTGGATGGGAAAGCCGCTGGTAAATTCAAATCAATTCTCTGTGATTCGGGTGTTACAGACGGCATGAATACCGAATCCCAAAAGTCATATCGATCGAGCACCTCAAGATACCAACGCATCGGGAGTTGCATTTCATTACGATATTGAATTGTACCAAATGGTGCTTCTCTTTTTATTCCTCTATAATATTTTACTTCGTTGGAGCAGTCATGTATAACCACATTCTGCCATTTTTCATGACTCGCCATGTCTATTAGATCGTAAGTGAACTGTCTACTTGAAACCGGGGATATGTACCCGGATTTATAACAATACAAAGGCTCTTCTTCGTACTCTTTAACATTCTGTTTTAAAAGGTGTAGTTCCGCACAGTTGATTTGATCGACACCTGTATCAAGGATTTCTTTTCTATTGGCAATGAAAGACGTATAATATGTCTTAAACATGGGAGATTCAACAGCCAGATATTTAATTTATTTTCTGGCCATTCCCATTGTATAGATAACTTTTCTCGAACAATTTGTCGCAGCAAGATTGAATCGAAGCTCTTCCAGGCCGGCATCCCTCAATATTTTCAGATGGTCTTCCGTAACCAACGTTCCATTGGTGTACATATGTTGGTGTACCCCTTGCTCATGGAGAAACCGAATGACACTTGGAAATTTTTCAAAACTCATGAAAGGTTCAAACAAGACATGACACACATGTGTAATTTTATCCCCCTGTTTTTCAAACAGACTTTTTAGGTCGTCTTCAGTTATAAACCTCTGACCCAGTCCAAGATGTTCCTGCATCAGCGGTGGTTGCTTATCATGTTCTCCTCTATAGTAACAGAACGGACAGTTCAGGTTACACTCAGACGCCATCCTGATGGCACACAATCCATGGCCGTTAATACAGTTATCGCAACCGGGTGTCAGTTTTTCTCCACCCCACATCGCAATTTTTCCCATTTGCTCAACATGAAGATCAGGAATTCTATTTTGTCTTTCTTTGATATTGCCTATGACGGCTTTTTCGACATAAAATTCAATCTGTTCAAGAAAATAGCTTTCCACATCAGAAAGCTTTTTCTGTTTGGCGATGCACTCAAAAATGTTAACAACCTGTTTCTTTGCTTCGTGTTTGGTCAGATTTTCTAATTTCATTGAACCCTTTTCTTTCTCGACCTTTTTTGTGAAAAGATAAAGGCAGTTCTTTCCTAATCGTGTGAACTTATATGCTATTCTTATTCTGATCTCAGGGCCATGATGGGATCGACCTTAGCCGCGCGTCGGGCCGGGATGAAGCTGGCGAGCACTGAAACAGCCGCGATCACAATCATAGTGACAATGATACTGACCGTATCCACGGGACTGACGCCGTAGAACAATTTGGCCAATACCTTGGCCGCCATCAATCCCGCGGTTAATCCCGCTATCAATCCCACCATCATCAGCACGAGTCCCTCCTTCAGGACCATGCCAATGATATTCCCATGGGTTGCCCCCAGGGCCATGCGGATTCCGATCTCCGAAAAACGTGTAACCACCATATGGCCCTTGATCGCGTAGATGCCCAGGGCCGCCAAGAACAAAGCCGTTGCCCCGGCCATCAGCCCTACACGAGCACCTATTCTTGCCGTCTTTACAGAATCATGGCTATCATGTATCTGGGCCAGGGTTTTCACCCATTTGACCGAAATCCGGGCATCGACTGTATGAATCTCCTCAACAATGCGCTTACGCAGACCGTCCACCAGCCTCTTGTTCGCAACATGCAGATAGAGGTGTGAGTGCAGCCTATCCGTTTTGTAGGGAACATACACTTGGGCGTGGGGTTGCCCGTCCTCCCGGCAGGGTAGGTGGGCGACGATCCCGACGACCCGGCAAGGACCATCCTCCGCCTTGGTGTTCAGGCCCCACTGGATGAAACACCCCAGTGCGTTGCCGTCCGGGCGAAGCTTTCGCGCCAGGCTCTCGTCGATGATCATGCCCACTTCCGCGTCCGGGGCATAGTCCTGCTGGTTGAAAAGTCGGCCTTTCAACAGCGGGATCTCCATGGCCGTAAAGTAATCTCGACCGACAAAGGCAATGGCGGCATTACGCGCCAGAAACCTTCCTGACTCTGACGAGTATTCGCCAATCACGATCGGTCCACTGCCCCCGTAAAACAATTTGCCCGATGTCCCCAACGCCTTGACCTCCGGCAGGGGCAGTAAATGGTCCGCCAGGGCCTCGCCGATCTGGCGAGCTTTTACCGGGTCATAACCGACGGAAACCGGATCGAGATGGACGATCAGTTTGTCCTCCAGGGAAACACGCGATTCCGGTTTCGCTATTTCCAAGGCACTCCGCGTCAACAGGGTCGCGATGAACATCAGGGTGACAGACAGGGCGATCTGGCCTGTCACTGAGACAGCGCCCCGTTTTCTCTGGAGGGATCCCAGCACACGGCCGCCGGAGGCCTTCAACTCGCCGACAATATCACTCTTGGACAGGCGCAGAGCGGGTTTCAGACCAAACAGCAGCGTGGTTACCAGACACAAGCCCAGGGTGCCCGCAAGGACCCGAAGACTCAAACCGCAATGAATGGCTGTCACGCCGCGACGAAAATGAGGAATTAACCAGATATTCACAATGCGCGTGCCCCAGAAAGCGAGCAGCACGCCGAGAATGCCTCCCAACAGTGCCAGCAGCAGAGATTCAATGAGCAACTGCCGGATGATGCACCAACGGCTTCCACCGAGCGCCAGACGCGTGGCAATCTCACGCTGCCGCGCGGCCCCTTGCACGATCAGCATGTTCGCCAGGTTCAGGCAGGCAATCGCCAGGATGATCGCAGACACGGCCATGAACACCCCACTGGCGATAGTCAACCCCGCCATCATCGTTTCAGAGTCACCATGTAGATCGTTCCGCCCCGGCGCGCGGAGGTTGAAGGACCACTTCTTCCAGCGCTCCGGATATTTCCGCTCCAGTTTGAATTGTGGGATCAGCGCGTTCAATTGCGTCTGGGCAACCGATAGGGACACCTCCGGCCTGAGTCGTACGATAACGTCGAGCCATAGCTCTTTTCTTCCGTCACCCCAGGTGGGATCAAGCTTCGCTACTGTCCAGTAGCTCCCCAGCGGCATCCACAACTCAGGACTGCTGAACGTGACGCCGCCAAAGCCTTTTACGGCCACACCTACTACCTGGCAGCGCGTGCTGTTGAGGGTTATATACTCACCGATGAGTGCCGGATCGCCCCCCAGGTGCTGCCAAAGTTCATGGCCCAGAACCACGACTGGAGCACTGCCTCGCCGCTCCTCCTCGGGCCGAAAGCCCCGTCCCCGGACCAGATTATCCCCCAGGCCGGTAAAGTAGTTCGCTGACACGTATCTCGTCCTTACCTGCCGGGCAAAATTCCCATGAACCAGGCTGGCGAAAGTATTGTCAAGGCCCCCCCCCTCGGCCATAAGATCACGAAAGGCCGGGCCACTTTCACGGAAAATGAGATACTCGTGATAAGGAAAACGTACACTTTTGTCTTCTTTGACCGATAAAACCGCCAACTGATCGCGAGCTTTCACCTTCCTCGGCGGCTGAATCAGCAGCAGATCGGAGATGCTGAACATGATCGCATTGGCCCCGATGCCGAGGGTCAGGGTGATTAAGGCAACCGCCGTAAATCCAGGTGACTTTTTTAACCGCCTCAGGCTGTATTTCAAATCGCTGTAAATATAACTCATTTCTTAACTCCCTCAATTCAAAGCTTTCTCTGCCATCAACATAACCATCTTTGGCGTCTATTTTTGCTTTCAGCAGCCGGCCATCAGCTTTCGGTTCTTGGAAATTCTTCTTGTTTAATGGGCTGACGACATTTCACCAGCGACGTAAATCGCGGCGCGTGATGTAGCTGAGTGCTGATGGCTGACAACTCTTTTTCGCTCATATCTCACCGTCTCCCTGAGAGCAGCCGTTCCCGCATAACAAGCCGGGATGAATCCAGCCGTCGGGGCCAGTACTCATCATACCTTCCTAAGGCACTCATTGCAAGCTTCATACGGATAGCCAACCACATATGCCAAGCCTCTTTAGGCCGCGCTCGACTGCAAGGACGGTGATTTTCTCGTCATTTAGGACTCACTTAAAATAAATTCGCAATTATGAGGTTGAAGTACGTTACAGATTTGGTCGCTCCGATTAAGCGAAACCACAGGCGTAGCTATTCTACGTCGCGGATTTCGCGAATGAAGACCGGCTAAAGATGTGATATAATTCGACATCAGAAGGTGAAGTTATTTTTAAGTGGGTCTTTAAGTTGAGGCTCCGGGATTCCGCTGTCTTGGGTTGCGCCCCGACAGATATCCAACCAGTGGCGGTAAAAGCCGTCTTTTTCCCAAAGTTGCCTGCTGCTGCCCTTTTCGGCAATTCTACCATCGACCAACACAACGATCTCGTCAATCCACGGTTCCAGGGTAATCGGAATATGGTGAGTCACCAGCACAGTGAGGCAACCGGGACGACGCAAGGCCAGAACACCTTGGAGTAGCTTCCGTTCGGAATCGATGTCCAGGGACGCGGTCACTTCATCCAGCAGTAACACCGAAGCATCCTTGAGTACGGCACGCAGGACCGCCAGCTTCTGGTACTGGCCTTGTGATAGCCCGTTATTACCGCAGCCCAACTTTTCGTCAAAGCCCTCCGGCATGGCGTCAATAACCGTATCCAGCCCTAAAACAACGGCATACTTACGTAAATCCGCCTCTGCAATCGATCCATTACCAGGTAGATTGCTGCGTATCGACCCACTAAAGAAAAATGTACGCTGTGGCACCCATGATACGTGATGTAAATAACTGTTTTGATCAATGTCCTGCAGGTCATATCCATCCACCATGAATTGGCCTCGGTACCTGTCTTCCAAGCCACAGAGAATCCGGAGCAGCGTACTCTTTCCCCCTCCTGTCGGACCAATCACGGCGATTGTCTGGCCCGCCTGTAAATTGAGGTCCACATCCCGTAAACAGAGTCGCTGTTCAGTATAACCGAAAGATACGTTGCTCAACTCGTAACGTTGGGGTGGCACCTTGAGCACCTTTTGCCGGGTGCGCTGAGTTGGGGCCTGACTTGCATCCAGTATCTCGAGCAGGCGACGTGCAGCCACGGAATCCGATATCAGGGACTGATAGAGAAGTGCGAGTTGTTCAAAGGGACGTCTCAACACGTTAATGTACATACTCAGGGCCACGGCCTGCCCAAGCTGTAAGCGATCAGTAAATACTAGGTACCACCCGCCGCATAAAACCAGTGTGCCCCACAGTGCATTGATCAGGCCGGCAAGTTCTCCCCATTGCGTCTTTGTTCGCCACAGGTCGAATGTGGTGTGCAGGCGTTTGCGTAGCAACTGTGCCAACCGCGTGCGACGTACTCGATCCAGAGCGAATATACGGCATAGAGTGGCTCCTGTAATGGTCTCCTGAGTAAACGTGGCCAGTTTTTCTGCTATCGTGAATGCTGCCATGCTGAGTCGTACTGTTTTACCTGTCAAATAGGCTGTGATCAGGTAGTTAATAGGGATGACAGCCAAAACGATCGTAGCGATTCCCAGGCTGATTTTCATCATCATGGGAATGGCAATGAGGAAGGTAAAGGCCGTTGTCACGATATCCGGCAGCCGCTCCGTCACACTCTGCGCCACAGCCGATACATCACGCCCGGCGCGTACGAGGAACATACCCGGGCCGCACTGTTCCCGATAGGTTTGGGGCAGATGGTGTATCGCATTGAACACTCGAAAGGTAAGCTTGTACTCGATGAAAGCCCGGACATATGTGGCCTGGTACTTTGATACGACCGACAGTACGCGCGACAGCAAAATCATGCCCATCATAGCGGCGCATACCCATCCGAAAAGAGCAAAGTTCCGGGCAGGGTAGGCTTTGTCGATCAACAGTTCTGTCAACTTGGGACTGACGAGGGGGGGCACCGTCGTGACCAGGGACAAAAACGATAACGCGGCAAGACGGCGTTTATAGGTATGGCAATAGGCGATCACCAAACGATACGAGTTAATCGCAGTCTTTGCCTCAGACAAGACCTGTCTCAGGTGTCTCGTTCGACGCCTACTTTCTGATGTTCCTGTTTTGTTATTGCCCAAGCAGAGATACCCTCATCACACGATCGCGTCGCTCGGTAGTCTGATGTCCTTTTCGAACACCATCCCGGGATACGATTGCGTCCATATGGCTTATGCTCTGACAGGCACTCCCGGGGAGTTAAGATAGTCAAATGCTCGAGGGTTCTGTTCGAGTATGGAGCAGTATTCCTCCAAACACCTACC